>Ga0163152_10007000_pt1 | contig 12504 bp, 8 predicted proteins | sample OliLakLV19MP8IB2_FD_148635 | JGI IMG/M metagenome (GOLD analysis project Ga0163152, IMG submission 148635) | Freshwater microbial mat bacterial communities from Lake Vanda, McMurdo Dry Valleys, Antarctica - Oligotrophic Lake LV.19.MP8.IB-2 | ecosystem: Environmental > Aquatic > Freshwater > Lake... | reverse complement strand
CCTCCTGGCGCGACGGCTGCTCGAGCGCGGCGTGCGCTTCGTGCAGCTCTACCACTGGGGCTGGGACAGCCACGGCACGAGCCCGGGCGACGACATCGTCACGTCGCTGCCGGAACGTTGCCGCGAATGCGAGCCGGCCAGCGTCGCGCTGATCGAGGATCTGTCGGAGCGCGGCCTGCTCGACGACACGCTCGTCGTGTGGGGCGGCGAGTTCGGGCGCACGCCGATGAACGAGGAGCGCGACGGCTCCACGTTCCTGGGCCGAGATCACCATCCGCATGCGTTCACGCTCGTGCTGGCCGGTGGCGGCATCCAGCCCGGGATCACGTTGGGCGCGACGGACGATTTCGGCTACCGCGTGACGGAGGACCCGGTGTCGGTGCACGATCTGCACGCGACGCTCCTGCACCAGCTCGGCTTCGACCACGAGAAGCTGACGTTCCGCAGCCAGGGCCGCGATTTCCGGCTGACGGACGTCGAGGGCCAGGTCGTTCGGAAGATCCTGGCCTAGAAGCCCGGTCGGGCGACGACCCGTAAGACCGCAGGGCAGCGTCGGGCTGGACCCGCGCGGCGACGGCGAATCGCTCCGATTCGGTCACACGTCCGCGGCTGGTGGCATTCTCTTGGCGCATGGAGCCCCAGGAAACCGTCGATCCGCCGGCCGGGCTGGCCGCTCAGCTTGGCTGGGTTCGCGAGCTGGCGCGCGCCCTCCTCGGCAACGGCCCCGACGCGGACGACGTCGCGCAGGAAGTCTGGCTCAGGGCCGCGTCGAAGTCGTCCTCGACCGCGGGGAACCGCGCTTGGCTGTCGGTCGTCACGACGCGCCTCGTCCACGGCGTACGGCGCTCCGAAGCCCGCCGTCGACGCCGCGAGGAGGTGGCTGCGCGCGTCGAGGTCGGCCGGGAGGACGACGTCCTCGCGCGCGGCGAGACCGGCCAGCGGCTGATCGGCGCGGTGATGGCGCTGCCCGAGCCGTACCGCTCGACCGTCCTGCACCGCTACATCGATGGACTGAGCGTCGCTGAGATCGCCGAGCGCGAGAACGTCACGGAACCGGCCGTTCGCAAGCGGCTTTCGCGCGCCATCGGTCAGTTGCGTGCGCGGTTGGACAAGGAGTTCGAGGGTGGCCGCAGCACGTGGATCGCGGCCCTGATCGACGTCGTAGGACGCAAAGAATCCGGCGCTCTGCCCCTGCTGGCCGTCGCCGGAGTTGGACTCTTGATCATGAAGAAAGCCCTCCTCGTCGCAGGGGTCCTCGTGCTGGTCTGCCTCTCGGTCCTCGCGGCGACGGGGAGACACTGGCTCGGGCTGGACGGCGAACGCGAGCACGTCGCCGACGTCGCGAAGATCGCCGCTTCGCTGCCGGCGGATCCGGCACTCGACCTGCCGGAACCTGCATCCGAAACCAGGGCGAGCGTGGCCGGGCCGGCGACCGCTTCGGCGAACACGATCGTCGTGGAAGGTGCCGTCGTGAACCTTCCCTACCCGGACGTCAGCGGTGCCGCCGAGCCGGCCGCCGGCGTCGTCGTGACCCTGCGCATCCCTTTCATCGGGAGCGAGCCCATCCCCGAGGTCGAGACGGTGACCGGTGCGGACGGCCGGTTCCGATTGACGGTCGAAGCTCCCGCGAAGCTCGCATTGCACGTGAACGTTTACGCCGCGGGAGACGACACGTACCGAATGAAGAGCGCGTCGATCCAACTCGACGACATGACCGGGACTTTCGAGCGGCGCCTCGAACGAGCCGCTCACGGAGACCTCTCAGGCATCGTCGTTGACCACGCGGATCGTCCGGTCCCGGACACCGTCGTGCGTCTCGCGCAGGCGAGCGCGTGGCTCGGCCCGGAAACCGTGGAGGGAGAAGCGGCTCCGGCGAGCCCCGAGGTCACGACCGACGCGAGCGGACAGTTCACGTTCCGGAGCCTCCATGCCTCGAACAGCTTTCACCCCGGGACCCCGAGCCTCGTCGTTCGGAAAGCCGGCTTCCGTATGCTGCCGTCGCGCCCGCCGTCGTTCCGCGCCCGTGGCGGATGGGATGACGTCCAGATTCGTCTCCTCCCATCGGCCGGTCAGCTCGCCGTGCGCGTGCTCGATGCGCAGGGCGTGCCGCAGTCGGACGTCGGCGTCGCGGCCCGCATCTCGAGCGGAGAGCCGGGAGCGAGTTGGGAGCCCTGGGATCGTTTTCCCAGGAAGACCGACAAGACGGACGCGGACGGGCGCGTCGTCCTGGAGGATCTCTGGCTCGGAAGACGGCTGGCGCTGAGCATCCAGGGCAGTACCGGGAACTGGTTGTGCGAGCGCGCGATCGGAGGACGCATCGACATCGGCCGGCCGGCGCGCGGCAGCGGCATCGTCATCCCGGACTCGAAGACGCTCGCGCTCGATGTCGTTCTGCCCGCGACGGCTCGCATCACGGGACGCGTCGTTGACGGCGCGCGCACGGTCGTGCCCGCTGCGAACGTCGTCCTGGTCATGCGGGGTGGTGATACACATCCGGACAACCGGTTCAGCCTGAAGAGCGACTCCGAGGGCCGGTTCGAGACCGTCATCGCCCGCCCCACCCGCACGCTAGTGATCGACGTCGCCGGGTACACGGGGACCGGGCGTGTGTGGGGGTCACTCGACTCCCTGCCGCCGGAACCGGGGCGGATGGTCGGGCGGAACGTCGCCGAGTTCGATCCCGCCTCGGGCGCCGAGCCCTTCGTCGAGATCGTGGTGGAGCCGGCGCTGTCGATCTCGGGCACGGTTCGCGAAGCCGACGACACGCCCTGCAAGGGTCGCGTCGTCGCGATCCCGGTCGGCGCTCCCGAAGGCGAGTACACGCGCGGTGCCGGTACGACGATTGGAGAGGACGGACGATTCGAGATCGGCTCGCTGGTCCCGGGCGAGTACTCGCTCGACGTGCGTCCGCACGAGCACGACGTCTTCACGGACTGCCTGCTCTCGCAGCGATTCGACGGCATCGCAGCGGGCCGGAGCGACGTGGAACTCACGCTCGGTCAGGATCGCGCCGTCGAGGTCGAGGTCGAAGTCTCCGCCACCGACGGAAAGCCGGCCGAGATGACGTTCGTGATCGGCATGTTCCATCCCTACGGGGCTCGCGATCCGTCGGGATACGTGCCCGACTCGAAGCAGCGCTACGCGGGACATTCCGGCTGGCCCAACGGTGCCACGTTGAACTTCGGCGGTCAGACCGGGCATGTCGGCCCGGACGGCGTTACGGGCTTCCTGCACATGTACGGCGAACTTCCGGTCCATCGGCTCGCGCCCATGAGCGAGGGCTGGTACGCGCTCGGGCTCGACGCTCGCGACGCGGAAGGAGCGCGCTATCACGCCTGCGGAACCGGTTTGGTGTACCTGAGGCCCGGCGCGTATCGGTTCCACTTCGATTTGGTGCGCCAGGCGAACGTGGAGGGCCGGATCGTCAACGCCGATCCGGATGCCGATCTTGCTCTGATGCTCGTCACGTCGAGCGGCGACCCCGTCCAGATCTTGCGGACGGACCGGCACATCGACGAGATCGTCTCGATCGGAGCCGAGGGCCGGTTCCAGCTGACCGGCGCGCCGCTCGGCGCGTTCCGGCTGCGCGTCGGGAGCGAGCCGGAGTTGAGGCGCGGGATCTTCCTGCGGGAAACGGCCGTGGTCGTTGCACCGACAGGGAACGCCCCGCTCGAAATCACTCTGCCCTGAGGGCCCCTCCGAGTTGGGCCTCAGCGCCGCCGATCGTCGCGCAGGAACCCTTCGAGCACCGCGTCCGTGCCCCACTCGCGGTCGATCCGCTCGTGGAACTTCAGGCTGCGCAGGTACTCCGCCATCGACGGCCCCTGCCCGCCGTTCACGACGCCCGTGTACACGCGCACCTGGTCGACGAAACCCGACTTCAGGTAGTGCGACAGGAGCCGCGGCCCGGCCTCGAGCAGCACGCGCCGGCAGCCTTGCTCCCACAGCCACGTCTGGACCTCGCGCAAATCGACGCCGTCGTCCGTCGCGACGTGGAGCGGCGTGACGCGCGCGCCGGCCTCGATCAGCGCCGTGTGGCGCTCGGGCGCGGCGCCGCCGATGGCCAGCACCTCGACGGGCCCACCGGCCTCGTCCGGTCCGGGCGTCTTCAGGATCGTCGCGTTCGGCGGCGTGCGCAGGTGGCTGTCGAGCACGACGCGGCGCGGCGGGTGCGCCAGGTTCCCCGGCGGCCGCACGGTGAAGCGCGGGTCATCGGCCAGCACGGTGCCGACGCCGGTGATGATCGCGTCGACGCGGCCGCGCAGGAGCTGCACCTCGCGCAGCGACTCGGGCCCGCTGATCCAGCGGCCGCCGCCCACGCCCTGCGGCGGGATCATCTGGCCGGTGCGCGTCTGCGCCCACTTGGCGATCGTCCACGGGCGCGGACGACGGATGCGCTCGTTGTCGACCCAGGTCACGAAGTGCGGCGCGACCTTGGAAAGCGGCGTCGCGTCGTCGAGCAGCACGACCTCGACGCCGGCCTCCTGCAGACGGCGCAAGCCGGCGCCTTGGTGACGCGGGTCGGGATCGAGCGCGCCCACGACGACGCAGCGGATCCCGCTGGCCAGGATGCGGTCGACGCAGGGCGGCGTCTTGCCGTGGCTGCAGCAGGGTTCGAGCGTCACGACGAGCACGTCCCAGCGCTCGCGCGGCACGCCGCTGCGCTCGGCCTCGTCCAGCGCGATCACTTCGGCGTGGGCCTCGCCCCAGACCTCGTGGAAGCCGCGCGCGACGACCTCGCCGTCGGAGAGGACGGCCGCGCCGACGCAGGGGTTGGGTGCGACCTCGAAGCGGAAGCGCGTGGCGGCTCGGCCGAGCTCGACCAATAGGGACCGCAACCGCGCCTCATCCAGCGTCTCAGCGATCCCGCGCGTCATCCCGTGTGCCTCCTGCCCGCCTGCGAGCGTCGCCACCAGGTTCCGATCTGCCGATCGACGCACCGGGCGACGCTCCTAGAGAGTACTCGTCTGAATCGAGGATAGCCCCTCGGAAGCGCGCACTGACCTCTTGGAAGCGCGAAAACGATGCTGCACCCTTCCTTTGCCGCGGCTCGAGCGGCAGCATCCACGATTCGGACCGAAGCCCCGAGACTTTGCACAGATGACCAAGGCACCCATCCGCATCGCCGTCACCGGCGCCGCCGGCCAGATCGGCTACGCCCTCCTCCCGCGCATCGCTTCCGGCGAGATGTTCGGACGCGAGCAGCCCGTGATCCTCCACCTGATCGAGATCCCCGACGAGAAGGCCATGAAGGCTCTCGAAGGCGTCGCGATGGAGCTGGACGACTGCGCCTTCCCGCTGCTTGCGGGGATGGTGCTGACGAGCGACCTGAAGCAGGGTTTCCAGGGCGTGAACTGGGCCCTGCTCGTCGGCGCGCGACCGCGCGGGCCGGGCATGGAGCGCAACGACCTGATCAAGGTCAACGGACCCATCTTCGTGGGCCAGGGCAAGGCGATCCAGGATCACGCCGCGAAGGACGTGCGCGTCGCCGTCGTCGGCAACCCGTGCAACACGAACGCGCTGATCGCGATGCACGCGGCCAAGGACGTGCCGCGCGAGCGCTTCACGGCGATGACGCGACTCGACGAGAACCGCGCCGCCGCGCAGCTCGCGAAGAAGGCCAACGTGCCCGTCACCGACGTCACCCACGGCACGATCTGGGGCAACCACAGCGCGACGCAGGTGCCCGACTTCGTGAACACGAAGATCCGCGGCAAGTCGGCCGGCGACGTCGTCACGGACCAGGCCTGGCTGCAGGGCGAGTTCTTCAAGACGGTGCAGCAGCGCGGCGCGGCGATCATCGCGGCGCGCGGGCTCTCGTCGGCGGCGTCGGCGGCCAGCGCGCTGATCGACCACGTGCGCGACCTGCACCACGCGACGCCGTCCGGCTCGTGGCACTCGGTCTGCGTGCGCAGCGACGGCAGCTACGGCGTGCAGGAAGGCTTGATCAGCTCGTTCCCCGTCACGAGCGACGGTCGCGGTGGCTGGAACATCGTGCAGGGGCTGAAGCTGACGCCGTTCCTGCAGGAGAAGATCGCGGCGACCGTGAAGGAGCTGGCGATGGAGCGCGAGGTCGTGGCCGACCTGCTCCACTAGGGGCACCGGCCTGGCCGAAGCCGGCGCGTGCCCACCCGCTCCGACGCGATCCGATAGACTCCCGAATTGCATGCAGGCAGACACCTTTCCGAGAGCCGAGGGTTGGGGCTGTCTTGCGCTCGTCGGACCGAGGATCGGCACGCTGGGAACGCGTGGGTGCGCATGCCTGCCTGGAACCGGCGCCGCCGCCCGCGTGCGCCGGCCACGCCGCAGACCGGGCCCGATCGCGAACCCGTGAACCCCGGCCACGGCTTCATGTCGAGGATCGCGGCCGAGTTCGGTGAGCACTTGGGCTACCGCGTCATCGATCGCGCCCTCGACCGGGATCGTGCCTCGATCCGCATTCCGAAATGGGTCGTCCGCGCCAGGCTGCTGGCCGAGGTCCCTGGAATCCAGGTGATCGGATTCCATGCCGTGCGAGGAGCGCCCCGCACGAGCGTTGCAAGCTGGTGCGCACGTGGCTCCGGTCGCACGGTCGTCCTCATCGTCCCGTCATCGCCTGGGTTCTACCTGGTGGCGCTGCCCAGCGAACTCCGCAGATCCTCCGGCCCGCTCCATCTTCCCGAGATTGGCCCCTGGGATCCCGCGTTCATCGAGGCGTTCCGATGGTCCGGCGATGGTGGTGTGCAGCCCGCGGTCGGTCAGGTCCCGACTCGCGTCATCGCGTTCCTCGAGCTGCCCGGCCGCGAGATCTGGGACCGGAGATCGCCGCGGTGCGAGATCCTCAGCGAGGAGCACTACATGAGGCGGTACGTGCTTCCGACGACTCACGAGCACGTCGGCACGGAGGCTCTCATCGCCAAGCTGGCAATCCGCAAGGTGAACGCAGGCTCCAAGACGACGGCAAGGGCCCTCGCCCTCGAGGAATCGCGCCAGACGTCGATCCGGAACGAGATCGTGCGGCGGAACCTGCTGTTGGCCTCCTGGTGCGCCAATCGGCGGCAGACCGGGAGGAAGTCGCTCACGTTCGCGGATCTCGTTCAGGAAGCCGTGCCTGGTCTCATCCGTGCCGTGAGCGGCTACGACTCGAATCGCGGTACGACGTACACGACCTATGCACTGCTCTGCGTCCGGCAAAGGATCGGGCGCGCCATCGACGACAAGGACGAGTTCATCCGATTCCCCGCCAACCACAACTACGACCGCAAGCTGAAGCTGCGCGCGCGAATCGAGGTCGAGAGCCTCGACCGGCTGCCGCAATCCGTGCGTGCCGGCTTGCGGAACGAGGACGACGGTTCGGCCGGCTTGAACGCCGCCGCGCTCCAGGAGCTTCGACATCACATCGCCCTGGGACTGAGTGCGCTGGAGCACCGCGAAGCCGTCGTGCTCGCCAATCGTTTCGGACTGTGCGGACTCCGGGAGAGAACCTTGGCGGAGCTGGGAGACAAGCTCGATCTCACCCGCGAGCGCATCCGGCAGATCGAAGCGAAGGCCATCGAGCGCATCACCTTCCGACTGATGGGTGACTGGCAGGACGGCCGGGTGGTTTGAGCGGAACGCCGGCGGTTCGCGCGCTCGGATAGACTGCGAGGGTCTCATGCGGGCGTTCCTCCTTCCCCTCCTGGCAGCCGCAGGTCCGGCACTGTGGGGTTGCTCGGGCTCCGACAGGGCTCCTGCGCCCCCTGCAGCACGCTGGCACGTCGACGCGAGCGGGCCCGCCGAAGGGGACGGCACGAGCTGGGCGCGAGCGCTGCCCGACCTGGGCGCGGCGCTGGCCCAGGCTCGCGCGGGCGACGAGGTGTGGGTTGCCGCGGGCGTCTACCGCCCCGCTCCGCCCGGCGGATCGCGCGACGCCGCGTTCGCGCTCGCCAGCGGAGTGTCGGTCTACGGCGGCTTCGCGGGCGACGAGACGGATCTTGCCGCGCGCGATCCCGTTCAACACGTCACCGTGCTGACCGGCGATCTGGCCGGTGACGACGGCCCCGACTTCGCGGGCATGGCCGAGAACAGCTACCAGGTCGTCGTCGCCGTCGACGCGATGGGCGCGCTGCTCGACGGCTTCACGATCTGCGCCGGGCGCGCCGACGGACCCAGCTTCGGACCGACGCCGGACAGCAAGGACCAGGGCTCCGGCATCAACGTCTACCACGGCTCGATCACGGTGCGCGGCTGCCGGCTGACGGGCAACTGGACCTCGAACCACGGCGCGGTCAACGACCACAGCGAGGGCTCGATCTTCGACCGTTGCACGTTCGACGCGAACCATTCGGCGATGTTCGGGGCCGGGCTCTACCTGCACCACGAGGCGGCGACGCTGGCGATCGAGTGCACGTTCACGGAGAACGTCGCGGTCGCGGAGGGCGGTGGCGCGTACACGCGCAGCGAACACGGCGCGCGCTTCGAGGCCTGCACATTCACCGACAACCGGGCGACGCTGGGAGCCGGCCTGTACACGGCGCTCGACAGCGCGGCGCACGTCGTGGGCTGCACGTTCGAGCGCAACCTGGCCGCTCTGGGCGGCGGCGGCATCTACAACGACGCTTCCTTCACGATGATCGAGGCCTGCACGTTCCGCGAGAACGAGGCCGCGACCGAGAAGGAGGGCGGCGACGGCGGCGGAGGCGGCAGCGGCGGCGGCGGCGTGTGGACGAACGGCGGCGCCGTCGTGGCGATGGACTGCACGTTCGTCGCGAACCGCGCCTCGTTCGGCGGCGGCTTCTACGCGATCCACGACGCACGGCCGCTCGTCATGGACTGCTGGTTCGAGTCGAACACGGCCAACGAGGCCGGCGGGCTGTACACGCTGAACAGTCCCTCGGTCGTCGACGGTTGCACCTTCATCGACAACGAGGCCGAGGGCGGCGCGTTCTCGGTCGGCGGAGGCGTCAGCAACTACTTCAGCGACGCGCGCATCGAACGCTGCACGTTCCGCGGCAACCGCGCCGAGCTGGGCGGCGGCGGCCTCTACAACGAGGGCGAGGACCCGATCGTCCTGACCTCGCGTTTCGAGGCCAACCGCACGACGGGCGCTATCGGCTTCGGCGGCGCCATGCTGAACGGCTACTTCACGCGCGCGCGCGTCGAGGACTGCGCGTTCATCGGCAACTCCGCGCGTCAGGGCGGGGGCACGTTCGATCTGGCCTTCAGCGAATCGCAGATCGTGAACTGCACCTACGTCGCGAACTCGGCCGAGGAGGGCGGCGGCCTGTTCGTCGGGAACCTGGCCACGCCGCTCTTCACGAACTGCATCGTGCGCGCCTGTCTGCCCGATTCGATCGGCGGATACGCGGCCGATTTCTCCTACGGCCTCGTAGAGGGCGGCTATCCTGGCCTCGCGAACATGGACGGCGATCCGCTCTTCGAGCGCGCCCCGTCACCCGGCCTCGACGGCCTGTGGGGCGGCACGGACGACGACTACGGCGACTTGCGCCTCGGCTCCAGCTCGCCGTGCATCGACGCGGGCTCGAACGGCGCGCACTCCATCGACGGATTGCAGGATCTGGACGGCGAGCCCCGCTTCGTGGACGATCCCGCGACGACGGACACGGGCGCCGGCGGCGCGCCCCTCCTCGACCGCGGTTGCCACGAGATGCAGCCATAGAGCCCCTGAAGAAATCGAGCGTAGGGCTCTCCGGTCTCGTTGGCGCCGCTCCGCGGCGCGAGAGCCCCTGAAGAAACCGAGCGTACGGGCTCTCCGATCTCGATGGCGCCGCTCCGCAGCGCGAGAGCCCGTGAAGATATCGAGCATACGGGCTCCCAGACGCCCGTTGGCGCCTCTCCGCGGCGCGAGAGGCTGCGATTCTTTCGCAGCCTGTGAGACCCGGCGGGGCGTGCTCGCCCGGCCTCGCACGCGCGGCGCTCGCGGGCGTAGGCTGATCGGGCCATGAGACCGTTCCTCGTGCCGCTGAATCTTCTGTTCCTGTCCCCCACGCTGCTGCTGAGCGGATGCGCCGACCTGCGCATCGCGCCCAGCTACCCGGGCACGATCCTGCTCGTCGCCGAGGAGGGCACGCCGGCGCTCGACGAGATCGAGCCGAACGGGGGGAACATCCGCTGGCGCTACCAGACGATGGGGCCCGCCGTCGCGATCGCCGTCTCGCGCAACGGCCAGTTCGCGGCCACGATCGAGCCGTCGGGACAGGTCGTCGTCGCCGATCTGGCCCTGCAGCGTCAGGACGGCGCGTTCCGCGTCGCCGGACCGGGTCGTCCGACCGGCCTCGTATTCGCGGACCGGCGCAGCACGCTGCTGGCGAGCTTCGACGGCTCGGGCGACCTGTTGGCGTTCACGCGCGGCTCGGGCAAGGTCGAGCGCACGATCGCGACCGGCTCGGGCAGCGTGCACGGGCTCGTGCTCGCGCCCGACGGAAAAGTGGCGCTCGCGCTGTGCGACGCACCCGCGGGGCTCGTCACGATCGACCTGGAGAATCTGACCGCCGGCCCGCGCGTCGCGACCCAGGCGCGCGTCACGTCGGTGACGGCCCACGATGCGGGTTCGGGACGCTGGACCACGTTCGAGGGCCAGGGCGACGTCGTGTTCCGCCGCACGCCCGATGCGGGCGACGTGCGTGTCCCGATCGGTCCTCCGCCGCTCCAGGTCGCGGCCGACGTGCGCGGCGGGCACGTCGTGGTGAGCTGCCCGGCGACGGGCGAGCTCGTGCTGCTCGACGCAGCCGGTCCCTCCGTCGCCGCGCGCGTCCGCATCGGGACCCCCTCTGCGGATCGTGCCTGGGCCGTGCTGGTCGATCCGATCGGCAAGAACGCCTTCGTCTGCGTGCCGGGGGAGGATCGCGTCGTGGTCGTGGACCCCCAGTCGCACACGGTGCGCGGCGCGTATGCGCTCGACGATCGGCCGGGCGCGATCGCCTGGGCGTTCCAGCGGCTGCCGCCCGAGGTGGGATCGAGCGACTTCTCGCACTGAGCCCGGATGATTCACGAAGCATCGGATGGACGAAGCTGCAACCACCGCTCGATCGTGCTGGAGCCTGCACAATGCGCGACCGATGCCCTCGCGAATGGCATCGGGGTAGGGCCGTTCAAGGTGCGCGAAGAGAACCGGGATCGCCGTCGGATAGGGTCGCTTCGTGTTGACGAGGTCCCACACGCTCTCGACGTCGCAGCCGACTTCGCGGAGCTCAGCCCGCAGCGGCGCCTCGGCTTCCCTGAGTTCCGCATGACGCCGCCGGAATTCCGCGTCGCGCCGAGCGCGCGCGGCGACGATCTCGGGGTCGGCCTCGAGCTCGGCCATGAACTCCGCAGCCGTCTTCCGTTACTTCTTGTCCTTCATCGCATCGGCTTCGAGACGGTCGGCGTACGTGTTCATGCGAATCAAGCGGTTCGAGTCGGAGGGGAGGATGCTAGCGTCGAGGGTCTGCGAAACCTCGAAGGCGCGTAAGCCGTAATCATCTCCATGCTCTCATTCTCCGCGCTCGCCCTGGCCACCACCGTGGGCGGACTACCCACCCTCCTTCCGGCCACGGAGGAGAATCCGGCCCCCGCGGGGAAACCGGCCTCGCAGGGTCGCGAGCCCACGTTCATCGCCGCTCTCCGGCTCGAGTTCGCGGCGGACCTCGGCGATGCCAGCCTGGCCGTCACGCGTGGCGACATCGGCATCGAATCGCCACTCCCGCCAATCGGCGAGTGGCGCTTCGGCGTGGACCTGGCCTCCGAGTGGTCGTGGTACGACTTCGACGACTTTCCTTCGGCATCGGGAGGACTGGCGGCGCCGCTCGCGCATGGGCAGAGCTCCCTTCTCGGCTTCTCGCTCGTGAGGCCTTTCGGCGACGGGTGGAGTTTCGTCGGCCGACCCGTGATCGCGTTCAGCGGAGACCAGGAGGCCGAGTTCGGCGATTCCGTGCTCTTCGGCGGCTTCGTGACGATCGGTCGCCAGATCACCGACGCGCTGTCCCTGTCTGTTGGCGTCTACGCGGCCCAACAGTTCGAGGAGGACGCCGTTGTCTTTCCGATCGCGGGTATCCAGTGGCAGATCGACGAGCAGACCCGGCTCTCCTCGCGCGGACCGGGCTTACGCCTGACGCGCAGGCTCGGCGAGCGCTGGCAGGCCGTCCTCGAGGGCACCTACCGGCCCCGCGACTACCGTCTGGCCGAGGACTCGAGCGTTCCCGGCGGGGCGCTTTCGGACGACTCGATCCCCGTCTTGCTGGGGGCGGAGTGGCAGCCGCGGCCCGCGTTCCAACTCAGCTTCCAAGTTGGCGCCCTGCTCGGGCGCAGCGTCGAGTTGCGCGACGATTCGGGCGCCACCGTGTTCGAGGAAGACGCCGACCCGAGCGCGTTCCTCGGGTTGGGCCTGCGCATCGGGCTCTGAGGGGCGGCCTCAGAGACTGAGAAGAATTCGAAGTCTCTCGCGCTGCGGAGCGGCGCCACCAGGATCGGAGAGGCCGTACGATCGATTTTTTCTCGGCCTCGCGCTGCGGAGCGGCGCCACCAGGATCGGAGAGGCCGTACGATCGA
>Ga0163152_10006997_pt1 | contig 12508 bp, 9 predicted proteins | sample OliLakLV19MP8IB2_FD_148635 | JGI IMG/M metagenome (GOLD analysis project Ga0163152, IMG submission 148635) | Freshwater microbial mat bacterial communities from Lake Vanda, McMurdo Dry Valleys, Antarctica - Oligotrophic Lake LV.19.MP8.IB-2 | ecosystem: Environmental > Aquatic > Freshwater > Lake... | reverse complement strand
ACTGAGAATGTGGGGTTGGCCGCGGCGCCGTTTCCAGTTTCACGCTCAGAGAGCGGTTGGCGGCCTCGAGCTGTAACCGCGCTTTTTCGTCGTCCGTCACCTGCACGCGCAGGCTAGCGATCTGCTGCTGAAGCTCAGCATTCGCCGCGGCCAACCCCACATTCTCAGTCGCGACCTTTTCAGCCTCTCCGCTGCCCGGTGAACTCCCGGCGTTTTTCAAACGCTCGTTTTCATTGGCCACGCGACTGGCAGTCCGGCGCACTTCCGCGAGTTCGGCCTGCAGCTGCGCGCGCTCGGCGTCGTCGCCACGCGACCCAGCCCCTGCCCCACTCGAGGCGAGACGCTGCTCCAGGGTCGCTTTCTCGCGTTGAAGGGAAGTGGTCGTCTCAAGCAGTCGGACGTGATCCGCCCGCAAACGCTCGAATTCCGACTCGGCGGCCACGACTCGACGATTGAGCGCGACGATTTCAGGAGACGGCGAACCGGTCGACGAAACGGATGCCGGGACAGATGCCGGCAGAGGGGCGTTCGCCGGCGCTGGCGACAAAGCGACGATCTGCGCTGACCCTGGCGCCGTGGCCGCAGTGGAAATAGGGACCGGCTCACGGAGGCCCAGTTCGGCGCGGCGTTGTCCGAGCGCAGCGTTCGCCTGCGCGAGTTGCTCCGTCGAGAGTTGCTGCCGCACCAAATCGCGGCCGGTGGGGTTGACGCCATTTTCTACCGCCAGAGCGAGCCAGGTGTAAGCCTCGACGGGATTCGCGGCCGCACCTCGGCCTTCAGCGAGAAGAATGCCCAAATTATTTTGGGCTGGTGCGAAATTCTGCGCGGCGGCAGCGCGGTACAACGCGAAAGCTCCGGGTAAATCGACGGGAGAACCGCGCCCCTCCTCCAGCATCAACGCCCGGTTGTACTGCGCTCGCGGATACCCCTGGCCGGCGGCCGCGCGATACCACTTTTGCGCCGTAACCTCGTCCTTGGGCACGCCGCGGCCGAGTTCGTGGGCCAGAGCGAGGTTATACTGCGCTTCCGCCACGCCCCGATCGGCCGCCTGGCGAAACCAGAGTGAAGCTTCAAAGTAATCCTGTTTCACGCCGTTGCCCGTGGCATACATGTTACCAACATTAAACTGGGCGGGAGCGAATCCCTGATCGGCGGCCCGGCGATAGTGCTTGAAGGCCACGGCCGGATCAGCGGCCACGCCCCGTCCCACCTCATACATCATCCCGAGGTTAAACTGCGCCGCCGCGAGTCCCTGATCCGCGGCCTGCTGATAAAGGCGCAGTGCTTCGCGCGGGTTTTGACTGGAGGCGGGACCGCCAACGTAGCTGTTGGCGAGCGCGTTTTGCGCGTCAGCATCACCTTGGGCAGCACGCGCCCGCAACGCCGCCACGTCCACCTGCGCACCCAGAAAGGGGGACGGCAGCATCGCCGCCGCCACCGCTGCGACAAGCAGAGCACGGCCACGTTTCAAACGGATAGCGTGCGAAGCGGCCCCGGCTGGTTTAGGCACAGGGTCGTTTACGATGAAATCCGGCACGGAAGCAAGGCGGCGTCTTGCATGCCGTGAATGATTTTCTTGTCGGGCGGACAAAACGTCGCGAGCGCACCGGAAAGGCGCGGCTGTCCCTCGATCATGAAATAATACGGACACAACCGCAGCCGTCCCGCCCGTGCGCTGGCAGCCGGTCCCGGCACGTCGGCGTCTCCGTTCGGACCCACGCCATCGAACAAAGGATGCTCAATCCGCCGCGGCTTTTTGTACGCTTGCAGCACGTGGAGATTGGCCGGCGCGAGCGCAATCGCGCGATCGACGCCCTCCTGCCACTCGTCGCGTGAACAATCACTGCCAAGTATAACGCTGCGCGCCCCCCAAGCGGTTTCGTGATAGCCGCTCACTTTGATGATGAGATCGCGCTCCTTCTGCGAGGCGTTGCGCAGGTCGCGCCAGTCGTTCAAGGCCCGGTTGCCCGCGCGCGGTCCATCCAGCACCGCGCCGGGAGGAAGTGGCGCCGGATCCATCACCCACGACGGGGGTATCAGCGTGCGCAGCAACTTTAGCGCGCGGGCACTCAAAGCTTCGCTCCAATATTCCTGCAACAGGTGATGGTGGAAGAGCGCGAGCGAAAGCTTCTCCTCCTGAAAATGGCGCAGCGGCGGCGCGATGGCGACTTCGCCCGCGGCCCACGCTTCAAGAAAGAAGCGATGCGTGCGAATGTTCTCGAGGTCGAAGAGCTCGAAGAAGCGATAGATGATATCGATCTTTTCCGGGTTGCCTTCGACGTCGAAAAACAACGCGTTCTCCAAGGGAAAAATCTCCTCGGGCCGCAGACAGAAAACGCGCTTACCGAGTAGTTGCAGCTGCAACGCCAGCCATTGCATCTCGGGCCGATAGGTGGAGGCCTCGTCACTCACGACCAAGGCGATCGACGGGTTGCGCTCGCCCGGGCGCAATGCCGCCAACGACGCATGGAAATTCCGAATCATCGCGTCGCCGGAGCCCAGAATGGCGCTGTCACTCTGGCTCCCGTACAAGCGGTTCAAGAACGCCGTGAGGCCAATCCCGCCAGGGACCGAATCGAGCTCCGTCAGCACGAACCCTTCGTCGGTCAGCAGCAGGTCCGGCCGTAATACCGTTGGAAATACACCGCGATTCCGCGCGTCGCGCGCGTGGGCAATGAGCGATTCCGGCTTACCGCGGTCGAGGTAATCCGCGACCCAGGGAGCGAGCAGCGGCTTGTTTCGCAGGAGGTTCTTCCCGCTGGCGGAGCGAAGGTAAAGCGTCTCCAGCGCCTGCTGAAATTCGAAGCAGGCGCCGCCGATTGCCTCCAGCTCGAGGACTTGTTCAGGGGACAGCGGCCACGCCTCGGGAGAAAGCTGCCACGTCTTGTCCTCGAACAACGGCTGCGCCGCGAGGGCGCTCTTGATGGCAACGTAGGAGAGGCTGGACATACGCGGGGAGACGGAACTTGCGAAGGTCAGCCCCGCCAGACCGCAATCCGGTCCCTCGCGCAGGTGACCCGCAGCGTCAGAGGATTATTCCTCCATCTGGATATCCTTGTTGCGGTGCCGCGGGCAGCCGGCCCGGAGCCAGGCATTAACGAAGCGGTCAAGGTCACCATCGAGCACGCCTTGAGTATCGCTGGTGCTGATACCGGTCCGCAAATCCTTAACCATTTGGTAAGGCTGCAAAACATAACTGCGGATCTGACTACCCCAGCCGATTTCGCCCTTTTCGCCGTAGAACTTATCCATCTCCGCGCGCTGCTCGTCCTGTCTCTTTTCGTAAAGACGCGACTTGAGCACGTTCAGCGCGGTGGCGCGATTCTTGATCTGCGAACGCTCGTTTTGGCAGACCACGACCATTCCGGTGGGAATGTGCGTCAGCCGTACCGCCGAGTCGGTCGTATTGACGCCTTGGCCGCCTTTGCCCGATGACCGGTAAACGTCCGTGCGGATTTCGCCTTCGGGGATCTCGAGATCAATCTCCTCCGTGATTTCCGCGACCACGTCCACCGCACAGAATGAGGTGTGCCGGCGCTTGTTGGAATCAAAGGGACTGATCCGAACCAGTCGGTGCACGCCACGCTCGGCTTTGGCGTAGCCGTAGGCGTTTTCGCCTTTGATCAGGATCGTCGCTTTGCTGATGCCCACTTGGTCGCCCGGCTGAACATCCTGCAATTCCACCTGAAACCCGCGACGCTCGGCCCACCGCGAGTACATGCGGAAGAGGATGTCCGCCCAGTCGTTCGACTCGGTGCCGCCCGCTCCCGCTTGAATGGAGAAGATGGCGTTATTGCGATCGAATTGGCCGGTGAGGAACGAAGCGATTTCGATTTCGTCGAGTTCCGAAATCATGCCCGAGACCTGCGTCTCAAGTTCCTGGGCGTACATTTCCCGTTCGGCGCCATCCGCGGCCTCGACGAGTTCCGCCATGACCCCGACGTCGTCGACTTTCTTTTGAAAAGCGACCACCGGCAGGACGGCCTTCTTAAGGCCGTTCAACTTCGCGATATGCTTCTGCGCCCGATCCGTGTTGTTCCAGAAGGTTGGATCGCCCATCTGGGCCTCCATCGACTCTATTTCCCGACGTTTTTGATCGCAGTCAAAGAAACCTCCACAAGTGGCCGGCGCGCTTCTTGATATTCTCGATGTGATTGAAGGTCTCGGGAGCGATCATTGGATAGAACCGAACCAACGAACAGAGGATTGCCGAAAGGACAAGGGTGCAAACGGCAACCTTTCGACCGTGGCGCATTCTGCCGGCTGGCGGTGGAAGCCACCGCGGCGGCGAAGGGACTCGCCGCCCTACTCATCGTAATTTTTGAAAAAGGCAGGGCGTGGACTCCGCTCCGCGCCGGAGCCGGAACCGCCAACCGGCAGATGCGCCCTTCCACCGTCCGCACCCACGCCGGGGAAACGCTCATCTTCCCGGAAAGGAAACGGAGAGCTGCGGAGATTCCACTCTGAAGGTGACGCGACCGGGAGTTCCATCGTCGGCCTCGGTGGTTTCGCCGTCGGCGGTGAAGTTCAAAACCACTTCCCCCGGGGGCAGCGTGAGTGGGGGCAAGGTCACCACGGTGCGAGCGGTTGACAGTTCAGAGCGAAACAGGGGCGTCTCCCCCAGGGCGATCCGCAACGTTCGCGGCAGCAGCGTGCGCACGAGCAGGCGGAGATTAACCTGCACCGATCGCCGGGAGTCGTTCCGCAATGAAAGCGTGTTACTCGCGCCCATGGCCCATCGCCAGGTGGTTTCCTCATCCCACTGCTGACTGGACCAATTCTGGCCGTACTGCACGTGGATGGGCGAGGTGGCTGCGGTCAAATCAAACGCGGGCGCAGCGACCTCGAATTCGACCGGCGCAGGGGGCGCGTGGTCCGTGCGCATCTGATCGAAATACCGAATGCCGAAAGGCACGAAACAGTTGCCCGCCAAAAACCAGATCAGCCACGCCCGACTCGGCCGCGCTGCCAGAATCAGATTAAAAACCAGCGTAATGGGTAGCGCATGCCGCGTGATCGTGAAGTGGCTCTCCCAGGAAAGAAAACTGATGCACCAGAAATAAACCACCACGATGGCGCCCCACCGCCACAACGGGCTCCGCCAATCCCGGTGCAGCACCACGAAAATGCTTTGGACGAGGACGGCGATAATCGTCAGCAGCGCGTGCAGGTCATAGCTCTTGTAGAGTTCCATCCACCACCGATGCCAGCGGATGGTTCCGTGGGTCGCAGTCACGCTGAACTCGCCCAACTTTTCCATCATACCGCGAAACGGCATCGTGAGATTTCCGCCGTCGAAACCTACTTCGCGTCCACGAAATACCCACAACACGTAAAGCACCCACAGCGCCAGGGGTCCCGCGGCCATCAGGCCCCAGATGATATTTTTGCGCAGCGCGTCGCGCCAGGGCCAACGGATTTCGGCCAGACCGACAAACCCGATCAGCGAGGTTGACCGGGTCAGGGCGGCCAATGCGAGAATGCCCGCCCCGGACGTTCCGCCCACCATCAACGCGGCCAGAATCAACGTAAAGCTGGGCAGGTCGGTGAGAGATGCCTGCATGGATTCAATGACCCCGCAGGTAAGAAGCACAGCGGCATACCCCGCGAGTCCCGACCAGCCGTGCGGCGCGAACAAACGCCCGCTCAACCAGGCAAAAGGTATCCAGAAAATCAGATTCATCGCGGCGTACGCGTTGAGAACCCAGAAGGGTTTCCCAGCGCCGACGAGCCACGAAAGCCAGGAAAGGAGAATGCGCTGCGCCCGATACGGCGGGTTATCCAGCGCGACGTGTAACTGGGGATCGCGCAAGAGCGGATCCAGACTCATCTGCGCGTAGAGCTGGCCATCGAAACCCCAGCGATGCGCCGGAAACGGATCGATGTATTTGGGCGTGGCGCGAAAAACCTCCAGGCCGCGCTGGTCGAACTCTTGTCCGACCCGTAAAAATGGGGTGATCCCCGTTTCGGGCGTCCAGATACCGGCGTAAACTCGCAGCAGAAAAGCGAAGGCCGCGAGGCCAACCAAAACGAATGCCCAACGGGTCGGTGAAGGAATTTTAGCGAGAAAAACCGGCACAGGAAATCATGCCGAGGAAATCTCAGCCGCGTAGTGAGCCAGACGCTTTTTCGGCGCAGAAGGTTGCATACGTTTTTTCGACGCCCTCGCGTAACGCAATGTGTGCCCTCCACCCCAACGCGGTTAGCCGTGACACATCCATGAGTTTGCGCGGCGTGCCGTCAGGCTTGCTTGAATCCCAGGTGATCTTGCCCCGATAGCCCGTGACACTCGCGACCGTTTCCGTGAGTTCGCGAATCGTCACATCCGTCCCGGTGCCAACATTGATCCAGTCCGGCGGATTTTTTTGCTGCAGCAGGAAGTAACACGCGTCGGCGAGATCATCGACGTGGAGGAACTCCCGCTTCGGTGCCCCCGTCCCCCAGGCAGTCACCTCAGGCTTGCCCTGTTCGCGCGCTTCGTCGAAACGACGAATGAGCGCCGGGAGCACGTGCGAATTCTGCGGGTGATAGTTATCGCCGGGCCCGTAAAGATTCGTGGGCATCGCGGAATGAAACAGGACACCGTATTGCTTTCGGTAATACTGGCACAGCTTCAGGCCGGTGATCTTCGCAATCGCATAGGCCTCGTTCGTCGGCTCCAGCGCGCTCGTCAGCAGGCAGTCTTCCGGCATCGGCTGCGGCGCCAGCTTCGGGTAAATACAGGAACTGCCCAGAAACAGGAGGCGTTTGGTGCCGTGACGAAACGCGCTGTGAATCGTATTCGCCGCGATGGCCAGGTTCTCAAAAAGAAACTCCGCGGGATACGTGTGGTTGGCGTGAATGCCTCCGACTTTCGCGGCGGCAATGACTGCGACATCGGGCTTTTCCGCGGCGAAGAACCCATCAACCGCGGCTTGGCTCGAGAGATCCAGTTCGCGACGCGTCCGCAACAGCAGAGACGTATCCGGCTCCGCTTGAAAGCGGCGGACCAAAGCGCCGCCGACCATTCCCTGATGACCTGCGATGTAGAACTTCATCGATAAATCTGAAAATTGAAAATCCGGAAGTCGGTAAAGGAAAATTGTAACACGACCAGCGAGCGAGTCGCAACCCTCCCGTGTCTCCTTTCGCGGGGTCACGCGACCCGTCCGCGCCGCAGAATCCGGGGAAGACCGGCTGAGGGTTAACGGCCGGCTCCGCCGTGGTTGCCGACGGTTAAAGTACGGGCAGCAAGGCGATCTGCGCCTCGCGTTTCGCCAGCTCAAGGTCGTGGTCAACCATGATTTTGACGAGCTCCTTAAACCGAACTTTTGGCTCCCAACCGAGTTGCTTGCGCGCCTTCGCGGGGTTGCCGATCAAGAGTTCAACCTCGGCCGGCCGCTCGTAGCGTTCGTCGTACTTGACGTATTTCTCCCAGTCCAGATCGAGCAAACCGAACGCTTCTTCGCAGAAATTCCTGACGCTGTGGGTCTCATTGGTCGCAACGACATAGTCATCCGGATTATCTTGCTGCAGCATGAGCCACATCATTTCGACGTACTCCTTCGCGTAACCCCAATCGCGCTGCGCATCGAGATTTCCCAGGTAAATCGAGTCCTGGAGACCCAGCTTGATCCGGGTCGCGGCGCGCGTGATTTTTCGCGTCACGAACGTTTCACCCCGGCGCGGGCTCTCGTGATTGAAGAGAATCCCGTTGGACGCGTGGATCGCGTAGCTCTCCCGATAGTTCACCGTCAGCCAGTAAGCGTAGACTTTGGCACAGCCGTACGGAGAACGGGGCCAGAACGGCGTGGTCTCGATCTGCGGGACCTCCTGCACCTTGCCGAACATCTCGGACGATGACGCCTGATAGTAACGACATTTTTTTATCAGATCCGCCTCACGAATGGCCTCAAGGATGCGTTGCGCGCCAAGTCCATCCACGTCGCCGGTGTATTCCGGGATGTCGAAGGAAACGCGGACGTGCGACTGCGCCCCCAGATTGTAGATCTCGTCGGGTTGAAGGGCGTAAAGCAGCTTCACCATTTGCACCGAGTCAGCGAGATCCCCATAATGAAGAAACATCTTCACTCCATTCACGTGCGGGTCGCGGTAAAGGTGATCAATCCGGCTGGTGTTGAAGGTCGAGGCGCGTCGAATAACCCCATGCACTTCATAACCCTTTTGGAGTAGAAGTTCTGCGAGATATGAACCGTCCTGCCCTGTGATACCGGTGATGAGTGCTTTCTTCATGCAATTAACGTGAATCTACGGGGCGCGGCTGGCGACGTGCAAGCCTGCGCGTGGCATCATATCGGCCCGAAGTGGTATCCATTAACGGATCTCAAGGGCAGCACCGCTCAAAAATAGTGTCGCCGAACTGACGGCAAAACGTTGATGTCTCAACTCCTGCTTGTGACTTCTTCGACCCCCGCCCTCGCCGTAATAGACGGAACGCTCTGCCAACTGACCCGGACCGGGAAACGGGCCAGTGGCCATTCCCCATTGGCGACCGCAGTCGTTGAGTTTCGCCATGGCCCCCTCTGCGTGTATGTCCGTGAGCACCCTTACGGCCTGCTGCCTGGGATTCCGAATCTGTACTGTCTTGATGCCGCCTTTCGCTTGCAGTGGCTCGCGGAATGGCCCGAACAGGTCGGTCCTTGCACCGGAATCTTGCGGGAGGAATCCGGCATTCTCATGGCCCACTCGGCCTCGGGGACGATCGTGCGGCTGAACGCCCACACGGGCCGCTTGGTTCGATTCGAACCCGTGTTGGCAGCGGCCAGTTGATCGACGCTTCCTAAGAGACGGGCGCAGTCGAACATCTGGCGCGCCCACGTTTGGGCAGCAGCAAGGGTCCGCTCAACTGCCGGCGCCCTATGTAACTTGCGGGTTTAACCCCATGAAACCGGGAGCAGCGTAGGGCTACTAAGTTGCGCACCTCTAAACTCATGAACAATCTCCACAAGCCAACCCTTGTTATTCTCGTGCTCGGCCTTCTGGCCGCACTTTCCGGATGTAATACGATGCGTGGTCTCGGCCGGGATACTGAGCGCGCCGGCGAAGAAATTCAGCAGGCCGCCACCAAGAAATAACATTCGTCCCGTTTCGCCGACGGGGTCGTCCGCTTCGGTTCAGTCGCGGACGGTTTCCAGATCGAAATCGTCCGGCGCCTACCTTTGCTGGCCATCCCGTGGGTGCAAATGCGCCGTCAGTGAAGCGCAGAGTGGCGGGTTCCTCGGGGCGCATCTGCGGTTTGGCGGTTCCGGCTCCGGCGCGGAGCGGAGTCCGCGCCCTACCTTTTCCAAAGGTCACGATAGGTAGGGCGGCGAGTCCGCGCCCTACCTTTTCCAAAGGTCACGATAGGTAGGGCGGCGAGTCCGCGCCCTACCTTTTTCAAAGGTCATGATAGGTAGGGCGGCGAGTCCGCGCCCTACCTTTTTCAAAGGTCACGATAGGTAGGGCGGCGAGTCCCTTCGCCGCCGCGGTGGCTTCCACCGCCAATCGGCAGATGCGCCCGGTTACTCGCGGACACTCCCGTCGATGTTGCACCGGTCGTTAATGCCGCCAGTGTCGTCGGATGGTCTGTCGCGCTACGATCCTAATGCTAGGCTGGGCGCTGGCGCTGGCGCCGGCGAACGTAGGTGCGCAGGAAACTCCCGCGTTTCGTCATGCTGCCATTGAACTGATGTATCCGGTGATGGTGAAAGCGCTGGAAGCTGGACGATATGGCCAAGCGCGTAACATCTGTGATCAAGCCTCTCTTTGGGAACCGGATAATCCCGTACACCCCTACAACTTGGCGTGCATCGAAGCGCGCGCAGGAACAACCCGGTTATCCAACGCTTTCGCGGCGCTTACTCGGACCGCGGATTTAGGGTTTCGAGATCTGGAAACCCTCGATAGCGATCCGGATCTGCATTCCCTTCGTGGAGATCCTCAGTTCGCGTTGATTGTCGCTAGGGTGTCGGAAAACGCACGCAAACCGGCATTTGCCGCCCGTTCTTCCCGCAATCCATCGAATTCAGAAAAGGAGGAGCTCGCCCAGTCTCTCACGGCCCCTCCCCTCGTCCAGCCGGGCTTGGAAAACCCCATCAATCTGGCCGCGCTCGCCGCGGTACCGGCGCCAGCCCCCGCGGCCTTTGCGTCGGGAATTCCCGTGGGTCTCTTTTGCATGACTCGGCCTTGGACCACGTCTCGTACGATGGAAAAGCGAGTGTGGTATTTCGCGCCTGACGGCACCGTGTACCAGACCCCCGAATACGGATTTACCCCGGAAGACCTCGCGCTTCATGCCGGAGCCAAGGGTGTTTGCCGGCTCACGGGCGACGCGCTGCACATCACTTGGTCAGACGGGAGAAGATCGCAGGCAAAGATCGAACGATCATCCGAGGGCTTCGTTTGGGATGGAGGCACTTTCGTCCCGGCCGCGCCTTTCCCACCCGAGGGAGTGTTGGCGGGCGTTTACGAGGGTGGCGAGGCGTTGGCCCTTAAACCGAATCGCGCTCCGCTGGCTCGAACCTTGGAACTCCGGGACGATGGCACGTTTTATTGGCGAGGCGTCTCTCTCGTGGTCCGATCGCGCATCGCGGAAAACGTGGACGCGGCTAGTAATGGATACGACACCGCCGGTCGTTGGCGCGCCAACGGATATTGCCTCGTCCTGGTGGACTCCGAAGGTCGGATCTACCGTCGAATTGCATTCCGATGGAAACACCCAGGTTCCAGCGAAGCCGCAGGGGTCGTCTTTGCGGGTACGCTGTATTGGCCGAAGCAATGAGCTAATATCAGCGGCCTGATGTGATTTCAACTTTGGCGCGGCAGCGCCGGTAAGGTCCGACCTCCGGGCGGACCGCTCCGAAAGTGCGACTGCCAACGGCCCGCCCGGAAGTCGGGCCCTACCCCTCGGAAAAGTCCAATCTCATGTGAGATTAGGATCAATTAGGGCGGCTTTCTAACGGCACGGTGCGCCTCTACACTCGTCAATTCTTTACGAAGTTCGCTGCCGGACGTCGAAAATCGCACTCACGTGATTTCCTAAAGTCGCCAAAAAAACGATCCAATTCGTTGTCTTGTAATGGTTAGCTATCAAGCCAGCATCACCTGGATTATTGAACTCCAATAAGTAAATCCATGTTTGCGTGGGAGGTGAAACAAATGTGACGATAAAAGCGTCACCAACCCCGACCATGCCAACCGACCGGCTGCAAACTCAACGCTTCGAACTCAAGTATCTCATCAACGAGAGTACGGCCCGTTCGCTGCGCCAGTTTCTCCGCTGCTATCTGAAGCCGGACGAGTTTTGCGCCACGTTGCCCAACAACGAGTATTCCGTTCATTCGCTTTATTTGGATTCTCCGGAGCTGACGACGTATCAAGCGGTGCAATGCGGGGAAAAAAACCGCTTCAAGCTGCGGATCCGATATTATAGCGACACGGACAACGTGGTGTTTTTTGAAATCAAGCGGCGGATGAACGACGCCATCGGCAAATCCCGCGCGAAAGTGGTGCGTTCCGCCGTGCGCCCGCTGCTGAGTGGTGAACCTCCGCAACTTCGTCACCTGGCCAAACCAGATGGAAAGCAACTCGCGGCGTTACAGGATTTCTGCCGCTTGATGCACGGGATGCGGGCAACGCCCCGTTCGCATGTGGCGTATCAACGCGAAGCTTGGATGAGCGCCGTGAATAACTCAATGCGGGTAACCTTTGATCGCTCGGTCCAGTGTGAGCCTGAGTTTGGCTGTGCGTTGAAGACAGCGCTCGGAGAAGTCGTCACTCCCTTTCAAAATCAAATCGTGCTCGAGCTGAAGTTTGTGGATCGCCTGCCCACGTGGTGCACCGAAATGATCCGCGTATTTGGCCTCGTTCGTAGCGGCGCTCCGAAATACGCCCAGGGCGTCCTGGCCATGGGCGAACACCGTCTCTCCAATCAGGGAGTCGGGTTGAAATTTCCGATCGTGAAGTCAGAACGGTCGTCAGCGACCCTCGTGCCCGCAATCGTCGCGGCCGCGTAATATTTCGTTAAGCAGCTTCACGCGAAAGAATGAATTCTTTGTTGCAGGGAGACTATGGTATCGCTCCCACCAGCTTTCAGACCGTGGTGCTCGCCATGTTGCTGGCCTTCCTCATGGGGCAGCTGATCGCTTGGGTCTACATGTACACCCACTCGGGCGTTTCCTATTCGCGCTCTTTTGTCGTATCGCTTGTGCTGATGCCCGTAATCGTGGCCTTGGTGTTGATGGTGCTATCAAACAATCTGGTGACTGCGTTCGGCTTGATGGCAGTTTTCGCGATCGTGCGTTTTCGCAATATTCTCCGGGACACCCTCGATACCTCGTACGTGCTCGCCGTGATCGTACTGGGAATGGCCTGCGGCACCCAAAAATTTTCCACGGCGATCGTGGGTGCCTTCGTGATCACGGGACTCTTGCTTTATGTATGGGTCACCTCGTTCGGCAGCCGCCACCGCTACGATCTCATCCTCAATCTTCATTGGTCCCGGCGCGTATCCGAATTGCCAGCACTCGAG
>Ga0163152_10006993_pt1 | contig 12510 bp, 11 predicted proteins | sample OliLakLV19MP8IB2_FD_148635 | JGI IMG/M metagenome (GOLD analysis project Ga0163152, IMG submission 148635) | Freshwater microbial mat bacterial communities from Lake Vanda, McMurdo Dry Valleys, Antarctica - Oligotrophic Lake LV.19.MP8.IB-2 | ecosystem: Environmental > Aquatic > Freshwater >... | reverse complement strand
CTCATGGCGGCGATCCTAAGACTATGGTGACCGAGGCGGTTAAGAACAACCGGGTGGTGTCAATCGGAGAAACGCACGTGACTCCCAATCCCCAACGAGACTTTGGCAAGTCGATAATGAAAGATTTGGCCGGCGCTGGTATCACCCACCTGGCGTTAGAGATCCCCATCACCTCTAAAGATGTGATCAAGAATTTCTCTGACACCGGTGAACTCGATGTCGCTATGTTGCCCGAGAAGCTGAGGCACGACGATTTTGTGGCGATGCTAAAATCGGCGCGTGAGGCAAAGTTAAAACTGGTAGTTGCAGATCGCGAGAAGCCAGGTCTCGAGCGTGAGCTATCGAAGTATTCCATCGGCGGTTCCGACGACCAAAAGATTCGTGCGTTAGAGCAAGAGTTGACTCGATTGGGTGATCGTGACACACATATGGCGAAAACCGTTAAGGGAATTCTGGATGAGAACGGTACTAACAAAGTTGTCTTGTGGGTTGGGAATGAGCATCTGCGCGATCCGGAGGGCAACGGGAAGGCCAATACCGCTGTTGAACAATTGCGGGAGAAACACGGATTCAAGGTTGCATCGTTTTTGGATGTCGGTTTTCATGTTCCGGATACGACAATGGCGAAACTAACTAAAGATATAGAGCGAAGCGTAGCAGTCTCGATTGATAAGACGCCGAATTTGGGCAAGCTCAGCGCTAGTGGTGCGCACCCTGACTTTTCGCGAGACAACTATAACCATTGGGATAAGGTGATCATTTACCCGAGAAAGCCAGCAAAATAGCTATTCCAGTGGTCCGAAGCTAGTAAGGTTGACAAACCGCTTGGAGCACCGGCAACGAGGAATGATCGAACTCTTAGGCTCCGGTACCAGGGCGTCAATTGCCACTGCTGGTATCCGTTTCGTCATGTTCATCTCGTGAAGTCCCGTGGCGCCACGGGACTTCTGCGCCCAGGAGCGGCGAGGACGCCGAATTCTTCCATTTTTATTTACGCCTTCTTATAAACTCGTTAACCTTGACAACTCTATATTAGAGGCATGGAAGAGGGAACAATACAGACGACAAAAGGAAGACAAGACAAATGGTCTGGCTAGCACTAGGTATCGGTTTCGTGATCGTAGCCATGTTCGGCGCCTACATCTTTAATCAGGACGACAGGAATCGTCGTCAACGGCAGTCCAACGCGAACCGCAATAGTTCGTACAGCAGCGCAGGCGGCGGCACTGGCGATTACGACAGGCAATCGAGCAACTGGGATTGGGACTTTTGGGGTGGCGGCAGTTCCGGAAATTCCGAAGGTGGTGGAGATTGGGGCGGCGGTAGCGACAGTGGCGGTGGTGATGGCGGCGGTGGCGACTAATCGTTTTCCAGGACTTACGAATCTGCACACCACAATGGAAAAATTCTGGTCACCGCTCACCGCTTGTATTTGTCCTCCATTGAGTACAGCGGATACCAGAAGTCGCGACTAGAGGGCAACGGATAATTGCATTCAATATGAGACACTACAAGGGAGGAAACAGCTACTTCGAACCAGAGTGTATTTGCAGATGAGCATCCTTAGCCCAGCCTTTTACAAGCAATTTATCCGTCCGGCACTTTTCCGGCAGGATCCGGAACAAGCTCACTTGCTTACTCATCAGTTAGTCGCAAAGTGCCGCCCACTTTGGCCAATGCTCAGCAAAAGCTTTGTCTATACAGGAAGTCATTTGTCATGCAATCTGTTTGGTAAAAGCTTGCATAACCCAGTTGGACTCGCTGCGGGATTTGACAAAAATGGCGATCTGGCAGAGTTCCTGAATTACCTCGGTTTCGGCTTTGCTGAGATTGGCTCAGTCACGGCCATATCAAAAGAGGGTAATCCCAAGCCAAGACTTTTTCGCCTTGAAAGAGATGGTGCCGTAATCAATCGCATGGGTCTCAATGGCGAGGGCGCTGATGCTATCGCTGCGAAGCTAGAACATGCCAAATTTGGTTTGCCTCTGGGCTTGAACATCGCGAAGACAAATGACCCCAATATAGTTGGCGATGGTGCTGTCAAAGATATTCTCTACACGTTCGATAAAATAAAGTCTCTGCCACTCACGTACGTCACCATCAATGCCAGCTGTCCAAATACAAAGGAAGGCATAGTAACCGAAGCGTCCCACATGCGAACAGTCTTTACCGAAGTGGGTAAGCTCAATAGCGGACGATTGCCAATATTGGTCAAACTATCACCCGACAGTAGTCCGGAACTGGTTGCAGAAATGGTGGAAGCCGCTTCCGCTTGCGGGCTGTCAGGATTTGTTTGCGGAAACACGAGCACGGGCAGAGAGAATTTATCCACCGATAGTGCCGCCATCACCGCGATCGGTCTAGGCGGACTCAGTGGAAAGCCATTGAAGAACAAAGCTTTGCAGCTCTGTCGACTGGTCCATTCTCTAAAGAAATCCTCTCAAATTATCATCGGATGTGGTGGCATATTTTCTGGACAAGATGCGTATCAGTTCATTTCAGCTGGAGCATCCTTTCTGCAAATATATACAGGATTGGTTTATGAAGGTCCGGGATTACCGCTTTTGATCAACCAAGAGCTCTCGGCAATCCTGCATCAAAACGGTCAAAGCCTGCACGAAGCAATCGGAGCCGGACAGCAGGTACCGGCATAAAACGAGGTCGATGAGGTCAATAATGAGCCCAATGCAAATCCGAAAAATGGATGACATGCATGTGCATCTTCGCCAAGGTGACATGCTGCACCGAGCGCTGTCGCACACTGCGGTGCAATGCGAAAGAGCGCTGGTTATGCCTAATACAATCCCGCCGATCCTGACGGCTACAGACCTCGTCAAATACAGGGAATCGATTATTGAAGCACTAGCCAGTGTAGAGAGCTTCACACCTTTGATGACCTTCAAGATTGTTCCTGGAACTACTCCCGCCGAGATCCACTCGCTAAAGGCGCATGGAGCCATTGCCGGCAAGCTTTATCCGGACGGCGTGACTACCAACTCAGAAGGCGGAGTCACGGACTTCAAAGCACTGTATCCAGTGTACAAAGCAATGCAAGATGAAGGCCTCGTATTGTGCTTGCATGGTGAAATGCCTGGTGCCTTTTCTCTCGATAGAGAAACTCTGTTCCTAGATGTATTGCGCACGATTGCCGCGGATTTCCCGAAGCTAAAAATAGTGTTGGAACATGCCACTACAGCCGATGCCATTAAATGCGTGTCCGAATTGCCGGATAACGTGGCGGCCAGCTTGACTGTGCATCATTTGTATTTGACTCTTGATGATGTAATCGGCGATCGGCTTAACCCGCACGCATTTTGCAAACCAATTGCTAAGCGACCGGAAGATCGCGACATGCTAGTCAAAGCGGCCACCAGCGGCAATCCAAAGTTCTTCCTAGGTTCAGACAGCGCGCCGCATCCAATCCCAAGCAAAGAATGCGCCTGTGGTGCGGCCGGCGTTTACACCGCACCAGTGCTGCTGCCAGCCCTAATCGAGTTGTTTGAGAGGAATAACCAACTCGAACGCCTCGAGGCGTTCACATCCGAGTTTGGGGCCAAGTTTTATGGATTACCGCTCAACAAAGACACGATTACATTAACGGAAGAAAGTTGGACTGTTCCTGACGAATACCACGGAGTCAAACCCTTTCTCTCCGGTTCAACACTAAAATGGAAGGTCGCCGCTGATAAGACGACAGCTGCCGTGACTGATGCTCGCGCGACGGTTCGCGCACCGCGTGCATGATTAACGGTAACTAGCAGAAATGCGTTGTCTAATTGTAGGGGCGCGGTGGTCAGATGGCTCGCTCCCACATTCCATTTCCGAGCAACCTTAAACGTAGCACAGGATTCGGAGCGCATTTCGCCCCGCGATATACGATCGCGATCGATCGGGACCCGCACGGATATGCAGCACGTCGCCATTCCGTATAGATCGCGACTAAGTGCTCGTTGCGTTGTCCAGGCGGATTGATCGGGCGCCTGACAAATATTTTGCAGATGCTTGGGCCGCCCCAAATCAATATGCTAGAGAGATCAAGTGATCGCGCCAAAAGATATTTTGGGGTAGTTCCAGACGTCATAGATCGCTGGTACAGTTATCTGCATAAACCGGTGAGCGACTAACGCAAAGTAATCGCTACGAGCCGAGGGGCAATGTGGAAACGTCAGGACTGCGCAGTCCGGGAACACCAGCAGAAAGCCCGCTTTACGCGAAGGATTGGCTGAAGCGTATTGAAATATTGAGCCTCCTGCAAGAGGCAGCCAAGCAATAGCACTAATGCCACCGCGATTTATCGGGTGGCATTTTTGTTGGTGCATTAATCGCGTGACAACTTGAAGTAGACTGGGAGAAAGTTTCGAGGCTGCTTCACACCTTCAGAATCCGTATGCACGATCGTCATCATCGTCGTCAATCAGATTGTCACGCAGCGCTTTCAGCATTTCTTCAAATGATCTGAATCTGGCTGCGCCCGGCATCCAACTGGTGAAATGCCAGGCCTCCCATTCGCCATCCTTGTCTTTGACGTCCGGAATCAGCAGATAGATGCCTGCATCTCCGTCGTGGCTGATTTCGAGTGCGTTTTCGAGATATCTGGTACGCAGATTGCATGAATCCTGGTCGGGACCATAGTCGAGATATTCTTCGTCAGGCACGTCATCGTCTTCGTTTTCTTCTTGTCTCCACGCTTTGATCCAGTCAGCATTGCGCACACGGAACCAATCTATATCCTCCACTGCCCAAAAATCGCCCCCCGTGGTTGGCAAGCTTTCGATCGGCTGCTGGAGCCCATTAGTGGCTTTGAGAAACTCGCGATACGATGGTGGCAATGTGGTGCCCAATCTTGCCTCTGCTGTCTTGATGGCGCTTTCGCTAGCACCTTCCTGCCCGTATCCGTGAACCGGATCAAATGGTCGCCTGCCGTCGAAGTCGTCCAGTGCCGTTTGCGCGGAGATTAACTTGCTCCATTCAACAATCACTTCTTTCCATTCGCGCGCTTCCATGATCAACCTTTTCCTTGTGGCGAAGATAGATGGGAGTCTCCCGAGTGTAGCCGATCGAATGACTATCGCAATCGGTGCCTGCGGGATGTCAGTCAGCTCAATGGGGTGGCATTGGAATCCAGACCGGCGGTTTGCCAGGGAATTTCAATTTTTTCAATATTGACTCATCGCTGACATCATGCGGCTTCAGGTACACATAGTAGTTGTCTGTTCGTTCGATAAGATCAGTTTTCGGCTGACTGCTTGAACTCACAAGCATCTCATTGCTCAATCGAACGTGCATGTAATAAGGCAATAGTTGAGCGTAGTCTTCAATATTCGGTTTTAGAATGTAGTGATTCACCTGCTCTTCCGTGACCTTCATTACTTTCTGCGCCGCAGAATCGGCAGGCACCATCGACACTTCCTGCCAACTGCTGCCTACTTGGACGAAGGCACGCACGCTGGGAGCAAGCACATATATCGGCGTAGTGCCGGTTGTATTGCGCAGATAAATGGCGACGTCGTAGCTATTTTCTGGTCCCATGGTTACGCCTTTGACCTCGGCACGCAGACCCACCATCGCCAGTTCTTCGATTGCTTGCTGCGCTGTAGTTTGTTCAGCGATAAAGTGATTTTCGACCTGAGCAATAACAAAGTTGATCAGCCAGAAAGCGGCTATTAGTGGGACAGTCAACATGATCAGTTGACCGATGAATCGTTCGATTCCGGCACCGAGCGTGACACCATCAGTTTTCGGTAAAGGAGCGGTCTGTTGATCAAAGATGCGTTGAATGCGTTCGACCTGCTCAGCGGTTGCATCGCGCATTGCTGATTCCCTGCCCGTTAGCTGCCGCGGGAGGAGACAAGCCCCTCCCCTACCGGTTCCGGAATCGTCTAGGCGAAGTTCGTTAGAAACGATTTGCCCCGCCCGCATTTGTATAACTCTATCTGCGTGCCCGGCGATGTCCATGTTGTGAGTGACGACGACGAGAGTCAAATCATTGGCTCGACGGATAGCAATCAGCAAATTGAGAATCTCGGCTTCCGTTTCTTCGTCCAAATCGGCCGTCGGTTCGTCAGCGAGAAGAACTTCCGGAGAATTGATTAACGCCCGTGCAATTGCCACGCGACGTTGCTCTCCGCCGGACAATTGATTTGGATAGAAGTCATGTCGTTCGCCCAAACCAACCTGCTCCAACAAAGCGCGAGCACGACTATAGGCTTCCTTATCCGTCAACCCACCGGAAATCAATCCGGGCAGTGCCACGTTGTCCAACGCGCGCAACGACGGAAGAAGGCTGGCAAACTGGAATACGAATCCAATTTTCTGATTGCGAAAATCTGAGTGGGCATCGTTTTTCAAATTCCATTGATTGATTCTGTCGATAGAGATCGAGCCAGATGTCGGTCGCGTAAGACCACCGAGCATAGCCAGCAATGTCGACTTTCCAGATCCGGAACGTCCGACGATAGCGATAAACTGCCCCCTTTCTATGGAAAAATCAATGCTGTCCACGGCGTCGACTGTTCGAGGGCCGGGAAATCGTTTGGTTAGAGATTCAGCAATTAGCATTTCAGATCCTCCCGCTGAATCAACAGGTACGGTTCTTCCTTACTCGCTCTCCAAGCCGGAATGGTCGCGGCGACTAACCCAACAATGGTGGCAAGTACAGCGCAAACTGTGGCAGCAATAATGAGTTCAGACATCACAGGCCAGACAAACTCTACGTGCAGTGTCTGCAGATAATAGACGAGCGAATTGCGGAACACGAGCAGGAGTCCGCAACCAAACAGTATTCCAAGAATCCCGCCCAGGGATGTAGTGAACGCGGCCTCCGAGACCAACATTCCAACGACATCGGTGCGGCGTGCACCAATGGCTTGAAGCACGCCGATTTCCCTCCGGCGTTCACCGATGATTGCCGCGAAGAGAAGACCTACCAACATGAGGGATCCCATTATCATCACGGCGGCAAAACAAAGCATTCCATTAAACAGAATGCTCGTCGTCTGGCGAGTCGCTGTGACAATGGTGGCACCTTGAATCACCTTGACACCAGGAATGCGAGCAATGGCGAAACGCACCTGTTCCGGCGTCGATCCGAATTTAAGCCGAACTAGAATAGCCGACACGCGCGAGCGTTCAAACTTCGGCGAACAGGCCTCGCCCCTCTTTCCCTGCGACATCATCGCCAACGTCTCGTAAGTCGCGAACAGCGAGTCGTCCAGCGGACCGACACCGCTTCTTCCCAGCTTTCCGTATATAGACATTGGTTGGTTGCACAACTGAACTTCGTCAGATAGCTGCTCTTGCCGCCTTCCGCCGCTCAGAACATCACCAACGCGCATAGGACGGGGCAACGAAGACGTTAGCCACGGCAAAACAGTAAAATCGTTAGTGGAATCGAAGGCAATCAGATTCGTCTTATGCGAAGGCATGCCAGCCATGACACCAACGCGGTAGATGGTCTGCGGTGCAACTTGCGCTACACCGTCCAGCTTGCCGATTTCAGATACCACTTGCGTGTCGATACTCTCTTCCGTCGGTTGCACGGTAAGCAGGGCGCTCGTAATATTTACCATCGCGTTCGTCGGCACGACCAGCAGGTCAGCGCCCATCCTGGCGAAGCTCTGGTCCGTGCTAGCAGCAATTCCTCGTGACACCGTATATGATGCAAAAATCGCCGCGGTCCCTAATGCAACTGCCAACAACAGCATCAAAGTTCGCGTTGGACGTCGCTGCGTGTTCTGCAACGCCATGCGTAGAAACAGCCAGCGCACCCTCTTTCCTCGAGCGACGACCTTCTTGCTCGCATCGACCTTTGGTTCTAGCTCAAGCAAAGCTTGTCCTCAATTAGAGTGTCGTGCATCTGCTGTTTCTCAAATGCTCGACTTTCGTCGGCACAACTACGCAGTCATGGTGACCGCCGAAGTTCGGTAGGTATCCGAGCGGCTCCAACGTGTCTTGCGTAAATATGAAGGCACCACTGGACAGTCGCTGGAAGCCACTGAAGATCTGAAACACATACTTGCCATCATAGGAAACAGACATTGTCTGGCAGTCAGGACCAATGTTTTGAAACTTTTTGATAATTTGCCAGGTCTTTGTGTCAACGACAACACATCCGCTCAGTGCTGGTTTTGGATAGAGAACAGAAACGAACATTTTGCTTCCATCGACAGAGAAACAGAGGTGAAATGGGCTCGGATAGTCGCCTTTCCAAGCCGGATCTTTCACAAATGCGATGCGTTTCCAATTCTTCGGATCAGGGCTTGATGTATCGAAGACAGCCATATTGTTCTGCTTGATGTTGTTCATCATCGCGAAGTTCTTGCCGTCAGGTGAAAAGCCAGCTTCGTGTCCAACGCACTTGATGTCGTCAAACTTGATTTCCCATGTATCAGGGGTCGTGTGCACTTTATGGATCTGTAAGTTGTCCGGAGACCCTTCGGGATTATGCAAACAAGCCACCGGTTCCCATGTCGTTCTGTCGATGATCACAGCGCAGGACAGCATTCGAATAATCAACGCAGAATAACGGTTGCCGGGATGGTGCACCACCGCATCAAGTCCAGAAAGCGTCCGCGGGGAATCGCCAGGCAATTGACCTGTGTAAACGAGGTCCTCCGCCATAGGCACCATTTCCCAAGTGATCTTGTTTCCCTTGGAACCAATGTAGTCGTACTTTCCGGTTTCCTTGGCTTTCACAAGTTTCTGAATGCGCAGGGTGCCACCCTTTGACCAGTTGTCTTCGAGATTGCCTTCGGCATGATTGCCGATCCAATCAGCACGGAAGGCATCGAGAACTTTCGTCTTCTCACCTTCTGGGGCCCGATTGAAGAACGCAGCAATGTCTTTCTGTCCGTCCGCCGCAGCGAATCCAGAAGCATCCGGAAGTACAGTGATGTGTACACCGAGTCCAATTCCCGTCGTTTCAGCAACATCTTCCACAAGATTCATAGACTGCCCGTCGAACTGAACGCGGTAAATGTGGTTGCCTTGTCCCCACTTGTCGAGCAGTCCGCGCTCTTTGATTGGCGTGGGCAATCCGTAAATCATCACGTTGTCTCCACCTTGCGTGGAGTTGACGAACTCAAATCCTTTGTACGGATCGGCAGATGGGTACGCAGCCAGATGGTGTGAAATGGGGCAAGAATCGCCGTAATTCCAATAACTAATCCAAGCCAAAGTCTTGCCGGAATCGAGGTCAACGGCATGCGTGCCACCGCCAAGTTTCTGCGGCGTCAGGTAAACGTACTTACCAAGCGGATCGAAAGACTGCTTGAACTGAGAAGCATTGACGACCGGTACATTCTGCATACTGGCACCAAGTGACTTGTCCTTAGCAGAAAAACCGAAGAAGTTTCCAGAAGCAAAACCAGCCATCCCAGCAGCGCCAGCAAACAACAATTCCCGTCGAGTAAATCCAGGACGGAAAACCTGATGCATGAATCTCCGCAGAGAATTGCCTCTGGCTACAAGGTTGCTACCGTAAGCGGCTTGCCACTCAAGCAGTGTATCGTCCGAAATGCCATGCCTAATGCAGATGTCGAGAGGTTCTGTGCCCTCCGCCTGTTCTTTAAGTATGAGGACAATTTCTTCCTTAGTGAACTGCTTTTCTTCCAATTGGCGCCAGCCCCTGCGTTTAAGGTTCGTCGAACTCTTTGCAAGAATGCCATTCCTGCCGAGTTGGCGAATAATAACGCATTGAAAACCTTGTTGGATCTCAAACGGAATCACGAATTGAACGAGCGCAGTGCTCAATCTTGAATAGCATCACCTGGTCGCGACAATGGTGGCAGATCAATTGGACACCTTGTTGTCGTGGTCGTCCTTGATCTACGGGCCGGGCGAGCGGCATCATGTCGGGAGGATAGTGCCCAGAAAGGACTGATGCGGATTACGGACGGCTCCACCTTATTAGGACTCCACACAGACAAAGAAGCATCAACGTCGCTAGCAAGTTCACACAGAATGTCGCGAATCTGCTCAAACTGGTCGTAATCGTCTTGTATGGTGAATTTATAACCACTAGCTAGTTCGACTCGCACGTGTGAGCCGCCTTTGACCAATTTAACTCGCACGTCTTTCCACTGTGCCTGTTGCCGCACACCAAACGCCAGATTAGCCTCTAACCCCATTTTGGTTACCTTGATCGACAACGGTTTGGCAAAACTGTTGAGTCCATCTAAACAAATCACCCACATTGCCGGATTCAAAAACACGCAAGTAACGGCTATGCGAAAGCATTCTTCGGCCTTCCACGGACCAAAGACACCTGTCGACCAGCCATAAAACAAGGCAGCCACAGGCAGGACAATGACAGCCATTAACCCAATCCGCCCGAAGGCATTTCCAATGGCTACGAGCCGCTTCGGTCCGTAGTCTCGATGACACCACGTGATTGACTCGCTGGACTCTATACCACTGGCTTCTAATGGTGCGCAATCGATAGGACTAATCGATTGCTGGTGGGGTTCCAGGTTATCCACGATCACGGCGGAACGCTCCCAACAATTCTGTTAACTAACAGAGTCTATACCCACATTGGGTCACGTTCGTGACATGGTCGCTGCGGCCGTCCGAAGACGCCTGGTGGCGCCAACATCTGCAAATGCAATCAGATCCTGGCGAAGCTGCTCGAATTCCTCATAGTCGTCTTTCACTACAAACTTGTATTTTCCACCTACTCCAACTTCCAGATTTCCACGCAGATCGAATTTGGCTGTCACTTTCTGCCAAGGCACTTGCCGAATGCCAAACATCTGCCGAATCTCCAGTCCTCGTTGGGTCATTCTGAGCGATTGCGGTTTGAACAACACCGGAAATCCGCTTGCCAGAATTAGGAACGTTAGGGGACTGAAAAACATCATGATGTAATACAATCCCGGGTAAAACCACGCCTCCGGCGTGAAGATCCCCCACAACATGAGGCCCGGGCAAATAAAGAAAAACAGTGCAAAAGGAACTAGGACCATAGCAATGAGCGAAATCAAATTGAAGGTGTCGCCAAAGGCGATAAGCCGCGTGCGTTTGTAGTCTCGATGACACCAGCTGAGCGCCGGACTGGAATTCATACCATTCATTTCCGCCGGCACACTGACGACTGACATTGCCGCTTTCCGTCGAAGCTGTTCTCTTTGAGCAGACACAGAACCCCCCCCATGATTCTACGAATGTAAGAGATCACTGAAGCATTTGAATCCCCCCTTAGTCACCTTCGTACCATGACAAAAGTCACCCGTTCGTTTGCTGCGAATGGCTCCGCGGTAGACTGTGTAGATGAAGTGGACCACCAAGCGAGTAATTTTCATTACAGGGGCAGTCGTTGCGAGCTCTTTTGCCGCGGCCTTGACGCTGTTGTTCATCCCTGACCAATTCAAACGAGTTGATCCGCTGGTTGTACTTTCCATAAAAGGCTGGCTGCCGATCGTCGCCGGACTGACTTTCTTGATTCTCGGCAAATATGGCGGATATGTCTTCTTCAAAGGCCTGAATGATTCTTCAGATCAAGACCGTGGCGGAAAGGTGCAACTGCTCTTAGGAATGGGCCTGGTAGCATTTGGTCTGGTTTTGTCCGGCGCGATCAATGCAGTTTCCGACAAATTGATCGTATCTAGCGGAGAAATTTGGCGAGCCTACAATGACCGCGGAGGCGAACATAATAAGACTGTGGGAGGCGTTCCATTCTTTAGCGGCGACGCGCGAACTCAGGGACCCGAGCTGGAAGCCGAAAACGACTACAAGAAGGCCCTGTCGTTGGCTGAATCATTCGGTGAATCCGATCCGCGCATCATCACCAGCTTGGGCAACCTGGCTCTATTCTATGTGCACCAAAAGCGCTACGCCGAAGCCGAAGCGCTGTACCTTCGCGAATTCGCCCTATACGATAAGTATGGCTATAACACCAGCGATGTGGGCATCATCGGACTATCTCGTGAATCGCTAGCCCGACTGTATCAGCAACAGTCTAAGAACTCACAGGCTGCGGCGCAGTTTCTGCTCACGCTGAATCTCTATGAGACCAAATTGCTAAAAACGAACCCAGGTTTTGTGGCTCAACAAACGACAACGATATCTGATGCTCTCAAGGAACTGCACCAGCCGATTGATGTACCTGCGACATACCAACGCATGATGTCGGCCCTTCCTGCCGACTCTGTCGACAAGGTCTGGTTCATCGCTCCACTGGCTCAGTTTGAATATGACAGAGGCGACCTAAAGCGAGCCAGCGCGCTCTATCAACAGGAATTGGCAATATTGGAGCGGTGTGCAAACCAATCATATCCACATGATCGGTACACAATCCAGCTGGCTAATGGGTTGGATCAGTATGCACAATTGCTTGAACGAACAGATCACATTGAAGACGCGGCACGATTGAGTATTCGCGCCTTTAAGTTGCGCAATCCGAACCGGGCGGTACCAGAAGGGTTCTATCGCAATTTGAAGGACAAGCGTTAACAGCCCCTGCAATTAGCACCATAGGTGCCGGCAAGATGCCGGCACCTATGGTGCTAATTG
>Ga0163152_10006992_pt1 | contig 12510 bp, 5 predicted proteins | sample OliLakLV19MP8IB2_FD_148635 | JGI IMG/M metagenome (GOLD analysis project Ga0163152, IMG submission 148635) | Freshwater microbial mat bacterial communities from Lake Vanda, McMurdo Dry Valleys, Antarctica - Oligotrophic Lake LV.19.MP8.IB-2 | ecosystem: Environmental > Aquatic > Freshwater > Lake... | reverse complement strand
AGGCTCAATCCCTGCGCCAATCCTCTGCTGATCTCTTCACGTTCAGGAGGAGAAAGATGATGGTAGGAAGGCATACACCAGAAGGATATGGAATCCTCAGGTGTTGCACTTGGTTCTTGAACTCAAGGATTGGTTATCGCATATTCTTTCTTCAGACGCTTCGGTATCGCCTTATATTTCGAAACCAGGACATTGTCCGTCACTAGACCATCCGTTGCGACAATACGTTGCTTCCAAGCAATTTCGTTGATCCGAATGCTTCGATCATCAATGACCAAATCAGCAGGTGCATTGACGTTCAGATATGGGCCACTCAATTCTACGGTCCGTCCGTCTTTCGTCCCATACAAATTCACAAATGCATCGTCTCCATCTGCGTAGGATTGCATCAGCATATAATGCGGCGTGTCATTGGTGAACGTGAGGTCCTGCTGACCCGGAAAGATCGTCGCGTCCAAACCGAGACCGTCTTTTTCATAGTAGGTCACGAATAAACTATGATTCGCTTTTTGCATGATGGGCAAGCCGGCCATGACTGCCGCGCGATACACCGTCGTGGCCACTTGGCAAATGCCTCCTCCGAGCACGGGACGGAGATCCTCTCCATTGAAAATACCGAGACCCATGTACCAACCACCCGAAGACATACTTCCAAGATTCTTGTTAAAGGAGAACTTCGCACCAGGAGGGATAAGCACATTGTTCATTCTCTCGCGCAGGCCCTTTTTTATATTTTCTTTGCGCCCGTGTGCCGATCCTGCAAAATTAGATTTGCCTGTGGCAAGCAGCTCCAGATTCCCAAAATCTGTGTCGGTGCCATTGATGATTTTCCCGGGAACTTGCTCTACTTGAAGCGCAACGATCAATTCCTGATCTTTCAGCGCACGCGCAATGCGTTTACCAAGATCGGCCCTATCTAGCTGGTACCCAGTTTTGGCAACTCCTTCTGTTTTAACCCGCATCAATCCATTATTTTCTTCCAGAGAAAGAATAGTTGCATTTTCCGCATGGGGAAAATCGCCTAACGGCTCATCCGCGAGCGAGAGTGCTATTTGCTTCTCGTCGGGTAAAAATTCCAAAGATCTCCCGTAGACATCCAGACGCACCCAATGCGCATGCTGAGAAAGCGGGAAAACGACACTGCGAACAACACTGCTATCTTTAGATGTGATGGACACAGTCGTGCTTCGAGAGAGAAGCGAACGACGTCCCGCTGATGCTTCCACGATTCTTTCCAGCGGAAAAGCTATGTTCCAATCTCGCGTCAACCGTGCCTGCAACCGTCGTGCAACTCTGTACTCCGTCGTATCCGGCAGACGTTCCAGATTCTCTCCTGCCACAGCATGAATGCTTGCTACAATGGAAGCACTAAAAATAGGCTTAGCCGCCTCCTGTGCATTCTGACGTGTCGGAACAGCAGAAAGCGTACAAAGGGAGAGAAAGCCCATAACAAGATGCCTGCTTGCTTTGTGTGTGTTGATCATACTTCTGTTATGTATATTGTAATACATTTCGTCTATATTTGCAAGTATCATCTGAAATTGAGCTGTCATTGCTCCGTGCCTGACACGATCTAGAATAACAGTCCGCTTCTCCCCTCCGTATGTTCCCCAAGTCTCGAGCATTCGCGCGCACTTTGCGTACGAAACTTCCAGTAATGGTAGTGAGTGCATGTGCTATCTTTGCCGTAGCAGTCGTCGCTTTCTTACAAGCAACATCCCACTCGACCATACGAACGGGGGATTTTATCCTGACGCAAAAAGTATCCGCACAGTCTGATCTGAGGATTTCTTTTCCAGAAGCAATGGATACGGCGAGCGTCGAAAAAAGCCTTGTCATTCCTTCTGATCTGACGGGAGATATCCGCTGGGAAGGCAATGACCTCGTGTTTCATCCCACAACCACGCTGGAGCGCGGATCAAAGTACGTTTTCCATTTAAAGAGAGACGCGGCTCGTGCGGGAGGTGATGCACTCGGACAAGATTTTGATTTTACCTTTGTCATTTCCGGCGCACCTTCCGTGTCCGCGCGTTTTCCTGCGCCGAATTCCAAAGAAGTTGCGACCGATGCGGGTATCACATTGGTGTTTGATCGTCCACTGGTGCCTTTGGCCCAGCTGCAGGGAGAAGCATCTCAGCAACGCATGCCCAATTGGCCAGTCACTATTTCGCCTCCACTGAACGGAAAATGGAGATGGCTTTCCAGCATGTCTGTCAGCTTTGTCGCCGATGAACCACTTAAAGAAGCAACGGAATATACTATCGCTGTTCCCATTGGCATTTCCACGGTTGCAAAAGAAAAAACGGAAGAGGAATTTTCTTGGAAATTTGAAACAAAGAGACCCGCTGTTCTACAAACCTCGCCCGATCAAGGATCAAGTCTCGCGGGGCCAGACACACCCATTATTCTCACCTTTAATCAGCCCATCGATCTCTCCAATGCAGCTTCGCATATTCAGATTTCAACGACACCGGCTCCGGGTAAAATCATCCCTATTCGCGATATCCGCTATGGATCAACACGCGAAAATGGAAAAGAGATTTCCAGCCGCTCGGTCCTCGTTTTGCAGCCCGCGCAACCGCTCATCTTTAATACGTCGTACGATGTCATCGTTCAAAAAGATATCAAGGGAACAACAGGGAATCTGGGAAGCGTGGAGGATTTTCACCTGGCGTTCCGTACCGCAGGGCCCTTGAAAGTCGAGCAAGCGAACTATCAAGACGGTCTTTTGGCCGTCTCTTTTTCCAATCCTGTTTCCAGCGGATCGATCGCAAATGGCATTACCATTTCTCCTGAGCCGGGAGGATGGAAAGAAATCTTGGTCACGCCTTCGCCTTGGTCGGAGAATAAAAGAGTGGAGTTATATGTGTCTTTCAAGCCCAGCACGAGTTACACCGTTACCGTCCTCAGCAGCGTGACGGATCTTTTTGGTCAGAAACTGAGTCAGCCCTATGTCTATACATTTAAGACCAGGCCTCTTCCGCCTCAAACGTTTATTCATTCGCGCGGTGAATTCGGTATTTTCGAACGTGGCAAGTCACCTGTGTATTATTTGAATGCGGTGAACGTATCGAAGCTGAATGTAGTTTTCGCAAAATTGCCACTGGAAAAATTTCTGGAGATTCGCGAAGCAAAAACAGCGGGGATTCCTTTCAAGCCGTCTTTGGAGCAAGAATCGCTCTACAAAACCTGGTCTATAAAGCCTCCGAAAAACAAACTGGATGAATGGGAGATCGCCCCGTTTGATGTGGAAAAGCAAGTGGGACAGACCCTTGCCGCAGGCATCTATGCTCTCACCCTTCAGGCACCTGAGTATAAAGATGAAATCGGCATGCCCATTGTGGAGCAACAGTACTTCGCGCTGACCAATATGTCCGTGACCCTGAAGTACTCCGGAAAACAGGCGCTCGCCTGGGTGACGGATTTACGAACCGGTGAACCGATTTCCGATGCAACGGTGCGAATCTATTCTTTGGATAAAAAAGTACAGGCGGAAGGAAAAACGGACAAGCAAGGATTCTTCCAGGCTTCGGTGGCAATCCATTCTTTTCCGATGAGCAACAATTATTATCAACAGGCGGAGTTTTGGGTGACCGCGGAAAAAGACGGCGACTTTGCCTTTGTCAGCAGCGACTGGAGCGATGGTCTTCGATCCTATGACTTCTCCCTCTGGTCGGATTTTCAGGGTCCCTGGGCATCAAAATTTCGTGTGAATGCATATTTGTATACCGAACGACCCATGTATGGAGCAGGGGATAAGGTGCACTTCAAAGGCATTGTCCGTTTGCGCGACTGGGATGGAAATTTGCGCATGCCCACAAAGGATGAATCTGCGCTCGTTACGATCACCGACAGTAACGGAAATAAGGCCTATGAGAAAACGCTGCGGTTCACGGAGTTTGGCAGTTTCAATGATTCGTTCCCCCTGGATAAAGCTGCGCCCTTGGGACAATACGGTATCAATATGTCGATCACGCCAGAAACGGAAGTGGGCCAGAACAGCACCTATGGCTCGTTCAATGTGCTCGCCTATCGTAAACCGGAATATCGCATCGCACTCACGACGAAGGAACCGGATTACTACGACCGACAAACCGTCACCGTGAATGTGGAAGGCAGCTATTACTTTGGAGCCCCGCTCGCGAATGCAAAAATGGAATGGCGAGCGCAGACCACTGATTATTATTTCAACCGCTACACAGACGGTTGGTATTCCTTCGCTTTGCAAGATGCCTGGTGCTGGAGAAACTGCGAACGAGAAACGGGACCCTTGACGGAAGGGTTCGGAAAATTAGATGCAGCCGGCCGCGCCACTATTTCTGTTCCGATGGATATCCGCACGAAAGCTGTCAGCCAGATCGCGACCATCGAAGCGGATATTACGGATGCCAATAATCAAATTGTTTCCAGTCGCGTGTCCGTTCCAGTCCACAAATCGAGCGTCTATGTTGGTGTCCGCATGGAAGATTACATCATCACGCCAGGGAAGAAAGCGCGCGTCGCACTCGTCAGCGTGAAGCCGGATGGTTCACCTGCCCCCAATCAATCTGTCAAAGTGCAGCTCTTTTCCCGCACCTGGAATACTATTCAGAAGAAGGGAGTCGACGGTGAGTTTTATGAGGAGAACGAACCGAAAGATACGTTCGTCCGAGACGTGATCGTTTCAACGGACGCAAAGGGAAAGGCGATCACAGAAGTACTCTTTGAGAAAGGCGGTGAATTCAGCATTATCGCTTCGACAAAGGATTCCGGCGGCCGGGAGTCAAAAGCAGGTACAAGTGCCTACGCATGGTCCAGCACCTATGTGAATTGGCCGCATACCAATAATGACCGCATTGATATGGAAGCGGACAAACCTGAGTACGTCGTGGGCGACACCGCAAAGTTCTTGGTGAAGTCCCCCTATCAAGGAAAAGGAGTGAAGGCACTGGTGACGGTGGAGCGGGAAAATGTGCTCACCAAGAAAGTCATTGATGTCACCAGCAATGCGTTGCCCATTGAGGTGCCGATCACGGAAAACATGATTCCGAATGCCTATGTGTCGGTGGTGATCATCAAGCCACGCGAAGGCGAGACATTTGATAAAAACGGCTTGGATACCGGCGCTCCGGCTTTCAAGATCGGGTATGCCGAGCTCAACGTGGAAAAGAAGAGCAAACAAGTTTCCATAAAGATCGAGACCGATAAGACGCACTACTTGCCAGCTGAACCGGTGAACGTAAAAATCCGTACCGTCGATGCGAAAGGAAAACCTGTGAAGGCGGAAGTATCACTGGGCGTTGTGGATACGAGTGTGCTGGCGATTTCCGGTTTTGAGATGCCCTATCTTCTGGAAACGTTCTACAGCCAGCATGGACTGGGAGTGAACACCGCTCAGTTGCTGACCTTCCTCCTGGAGCGCTACAAGCCGGGCTCCAAGGGCGGGGGAGGAGCCGATCTGGATGCGAGAAAGCGCGGCAACTTTAAAGATACCGCTTTCTGGACGCCGTCGGTTGTCACGAATGCCAATGGCGAAGCCACACTCACGTTTACATTGCCGGATAATCTGACGACCTGGCAGCTCCTTGCCATCGGTCATACAAAGGAGAATACATTCGGTGCGTCGAAGACGGAAATTGTGGAAACAAAGAAAGTCATCGTCCGCCCGGTTCGTCCGCGCTTCGGTGTGAGAGACGACAAGGTGACCCTGGGGGCCATTGTTCATAATCAGTTGCCTGATGCACAAACATTTTCTGTGACTCTGACCGGGAGTGGATTTTCAGCACTTGGATCGATGTCTCAAACAGTGAAAATTGCAGCAGGTGAAAATAAGAAAGTTCTTTTCCCGGTTCAAATCAAAAAGGTAAAATCAGCGTCGCTGATTTTCAAAGCCGTATCGCCGAGTGGAAAAGATGAGATCGAAGAAAAAATTCCGGTCTACGCGTATGGAACTCCCCAAGCGGTGACGACAACGGGAATGACTGAAAACGCCATCAAGGAATCCATCTTGATCCCGACAGCGAAAGACGCACAGGACGGCTCTGTCCGTATCACGGTCTCTCCCAGTCTGGCGACATATCTGCCGGGTGGCCTGGAATATTTGGCGACGTATCCCTACGGATGCGCGGAGCAAACAATTTCAGCCATCATGCCCAATGTTGCGCTGGAAAATCTTCAGGGCTTTGATGCATTTCGCTTTGTGGATGCAAAGGTTCTTGAGACGAATATCACAACCAGCTTGCAGCGCCTCTATGACTTCCAGAGAGGCGACGGGGGTTTTGGTTACTGGAATGAAAGCCAGCAGAGTTATCCATATCTGACTGCGTACATCGTGCACTCCATGCAGATCATCAAGAGTAAGCATACCGTTGATGACGGAGTCATCGTGCGGGCACGCGCCTATTTGAATGAGACGCTGCGGAACCAGGACTTACACAAGTCTCTCGATCTCGCAACGCGCTCGTATATTATTTACGTTCTTGCGGAAGGCGGCTCCGTCGACGGAAACCTCGCACTGAATCTCTATGAAAAACGCGAGAAGCTTCCGCTCTTTGCAAAAGCCTATCTCGCCATGTCTTTGCAGAAAACGAAAAACACCGAGAAGGCGAAGCAACTTCTGAGTGATGTCGTAAACAATGCAAAGATTGATCCGCGCGGAACGCACTTTGAGGAAAAGAATGAAAATCTGTATAGCACTCTGATGCACACAAACACGCGCTCAACCGCAATTATTCTGCAAGCGCTTGTCCGCATCGATCCGGGAAATACATTGTTGCCGAATATCGTCCGGTATCTCCTCGCTGTGCGCGAACAAGGACATTGGGATACGACACAGTCAACGGTTGTCTCCATTCTTGCTCTCATCGATTATGTAAAAAATACGAAAGAGCTGGACGCTTCTTTTCAGGCAGCCGTCGACATGAATGGCAAAGGAGTCATCCGCCAGACGTTCGAAAAGAAAAACGTGCTCACCAGACAGGAAGTCCTCCTGGGCCTGGACAGTCTTACGCGCGGCTCGCTCAATGAAGTGAAGATTGGAAAAAACGGTACCGGCAGACTGTACTATGACATTGAAATGTCGTATTTCTATACGGCAGACTCATTGCCTCCATTGGAGGAGGGAATCAGTATCATGCGCGATCTACAACCGATTACAGGACAATCCGCCGATCTTCGCGTAGGTGGCACTTACAAAGTTTCTCTCACCATGACTGTCCCCGAAGAGCGGCATTTTGTGGCCGTAGTAAGCCCGCTGCCGGCAGGTATGGAAGCCATCGATTTGAGTTCGAACGTTTCACAGCAACTGTTACTGGAAGATGAAGCGAATAAAACCAAGGATCCGTGGAGCTACCAAGATCCGATTTCCAGCGCCCAATGGCTCTTCCAACACAAAGAGTACCGCGATGACAGTGTCTTCCTCTTTGCGGATACTTTGCCGGCAGGTGTGTACAAATATGAATATCTCGTTCGTGCAACGACGCCGGGAACGTATCATTACCGTCCTGCTCATATGTGGGAAATGTATTATCCCGAAACATTCGGGCAAACCGAGGGTAGTCTCATGACCATCAACGATTGATCGTGTTCAAGCACAATCGTTTAGCCGCAGGCCTCCTCCTTCCACTCGTGGGAGTGGGGGTCTTGTGGCTGCTGCCGCTCCCTGCATCACTGGTGGATCCGGCGCCTCATCAGCCGCTTCAAATTCTCGATCGCACCGGATTTCTGCTGTATGAAGCCAAAGATCCACAAGGCGGCGAATCTCATCCGTTGCAATTGGCAGAAGTACCAGCGGCCTGTCGTGATGCGCTTCTCGCGGCCGAGGATCGGCAATTTTACACGCATCACGGCGTCAACGTGGGATCCATCTTCCGGGCTCTGTGGCAAAATTTCCAAGCTGGAAAAACCGTTTCCGGCGCTTCGACGATCACGCAACAACTTATTCGCAATAGGCGCGGAGTAGTGAAACGAGGGGTTGTGGCAAAACTTCGCGAAGCATGGCATGCCCTAAAATTGGAACGTGTACTGACCAAAGACGAGATCCTGGAAGGCTATATCAATACGGTTTATTTTGGTCATCAGGCATACGGCCTCAAGGCGGCATCAAACATTTTTTTCCGGAAGGCAGTTGCGGAACTTTCCGTTCCTGAATGCGCATTTCTGATCGGGCTCGTGCAATCACCATCGGCCTATGATCCTTTTTCGCACAAAGATAAAGCTCTGAAGAGACAAAAGACTGTGCTGCAAGCAATGGTCTCCGATCATCGACTTCGCCGGGAAGAATATGATCAATACGTCACCGAATCGGTGCTCCTTGCCCCGGATCGTACTGCCATTCATGCTCCGCATTTTGTCTTTTGGATCTTGAGCAATCTTTCAGAAACCGAGCATCAAAAATTTTCCGTCACCACGGCGCTCGATTGGGGTTTGCAGCAGCACGTGGAGAATAGTATTGATCGACAATTGCGCCTTCTGGAAAAAAAGAATGTGACGTCCGCAGCCGCTGTTGTGCTGGATGCCAAAACAGGCGACATCCTTGCAATGGCAGGCAGTCACGATTATTTCGATGCCGAGCACGATGGGGCCGTCAATGTCGCACTTTCCGCTCGGCAACCGGGATCGACGCTGAAACCATTTACCTACGCGCTTGCCATGGAGCAAGGGGACACAGCGGCAACCACGATCGCAGATATCGAAACGCAGTTTTTCACGCAGGAAGGAAATCCGTATATTCCGCGTAATTATGATTATGGGTATCACGGATTAGTCCGTTATCGCACGGCATTGGCTAACTCGTACAACATTGCCGCCGTGCGTGTTCTAGAAAAGATTGGCGTGCAGACGCTGTTGTCTTTTCTGCAAAGCGCCGGACTGACGACGCTTAAAGAATCTCCAGATCATTATGGCTTGGCACTTACCTTGGGAGATGCTGAAGTGACGCTGCTCGAACTTGCAAGTGCGTACGGTATTTTTCCGCGTGAGGGAATAACACTAAAGCCTCGCGGTACGATAGATGAACCGCTGACAAAGGGAGTGCGTATCCTTTCTCCGGAATCTGCCTGGCTGATCTCCAGTATTCTGAGCGATGCCGAAGCGCGTATCCCGGAATTTGGAGAAGACAATGCTCTGGTCTTTCCGTACCCGGTTGCTGCGAAAACAGGAACGACACGAAACTCGCGTGATAATTGGGTGATGGGCTACACGCCTGATCGGATAGTGGGAGTGTGGGTGGGAAATGCCGATAATTCGCCGATGAAAGGAACATCAGGGATCACCGGAGCCGGTCCTATTTTCCATGATGTCATGGATGCTGCCTCAAGCGGGCTCCCTCGTCAGGGATTCGCTCGACCGGAAACAATCGAGCAAGCACCTATTTGTTTGCTTTCCGGGAAAGTACCAAGCGCACTCTGCACTGCAACAGGCAGAGAATGGTTCAAGCGCGGAACGGAGCCGCAAGACGAAGACACGATGCACCGCCTCGTGCGTATCGATACTCGTAATGGTCTTCTGGCCACAGCCGACTGTGCCCCTTCCGTAACAATAGAGAAACAGGTCATCGATTTCCCGCCCGAACTACAGAAGTGGGCTCGCGAAAACAATTGGCTGCTTCCACCTTCTACCTATTCACCACTGTGTGATTTACAAGAAAATAGTTCGCATACGAATGAAACAGTTCTGAAAATTACACGGCCTCATGATAGTGATCACTTTCAATTGGATCCGCTGGTACCCGACGCTTCCGAAAAAATTGTTTTAGAAGCGCAAGCGCCTCGCACTGTCCGCTCCGTTACATGGAAAGTAGATGGCGTTGTCATCGGAGTGGCTTCTGCTCCGGACTTTCACTCTTTTTGGCAACCGACGATAGGACAACATGTTATTGAAGCGCACGCGGATGACGATACGATCACCCGCGTGCGTATTCGTATTGAAAACAAACCACTCTGACTACAGGGTAGGTGTGCCAGTTTTTACACTTTGACCATCTTTTTTCGGTGGTTCCATCAAGCCTTCACTTGTATCGTCCGCACCGACTTCCCTGCGCGGAGCCGCGTTGAGGTTGTCATTTTTTGGCGTTCTGTCGTCTCCCATACAAAGTGGGGGGAAGAAATAAGTCATCTGTAAGACGTTTGGCAGACTCTTTGCTTACACAAATTTAATACGGCGATTCCTTCGAAAAAATTCGATCCGTTACCATTTTGGATATTTGCATCAAAAGAGAGACGGGATGAGTAATCCTGACGATCATCTGTTCGAGCGGTTTTGAACTTCTTTTGAGAGTTCCACAAAAAATGGGAGCACATCGCTCAATTCCATCGCCATAGTTGATGCACATGGAACCCTGGGGACAGGTCGATCCATGCGAGCAACTTTGAAAGGTATTTTGGCAAAGCAGCGATGCACTGCCAAAGAATGCTGTTACGACAAACGTTGCAGCTCCAAGAATAATAAGCAGCATTGTTGGCCGGGAAAATCCTAGCATGAGGATATCCTACATGCATTACGTCAAAGGAGCGGCTTTTTTTATTGTTACCATTACTTTCTGTGGTTGCATATGCATTTTTAAAACCAGGTAATCCACTGGGCGTGCGATCACGCACAGAAATACTACTGTTTAATCTCAGCCAAAGAGTACAATGCTCGCATGCTTGATTACTCTCCATCCACACGCGTACTCATCATCATCAGTGCAGCAGTTATCATTGTGACGACGTTGTATGGCGGCGCAAATCTTGTCTGCAAGAGTTCGTTACGCAGCTGCAGTTACGGAAATGCCTGTCCCACTGGTTCGATCTGCGTGGACTACGGAGGAGGCATTCAAAAGTGTTCTGCAAATTATTGCGCAACTTTTAAAAAAAATGCCGCACCCGCCGAACAAGCATTTTTAAGAATGAAAAGCCAAGTCTTCCTGTATGTTCAGCAGATTTCCGCAAAAATTGGCGGGATGACCATTCGATAATGCAAGACGGGTAGATCTTGCTGTTTATCGAGCCTATGTCTCGACACCTTTTCTGGATGATCTAACCATGACACACTGGCTAGGTATATTTTTCCCCCAACCTATGAATACTTTGCTTCTGAAAAAGACGTTCGCTGCCGCTTTGTTGTTCGGCACACTCGCAACTCCCGCGTTGGCTGCAGACAACGTAAAACCATTGAGTAAAAAGGAGGACACTGTCTGTATTCAAGCCGCAGTTGGAGTACGCGAGACATCTCTAGGAGCCGGTTTTGCTGCATTCGCTTCCACTGTCTCTGCGGCTTATTCCACAAGGCAGCCGGCACTACTTGCTGCATGGGAAATCGTTGAAAAATCTGCTCGCAAAACTGCAGTGAAAGCGGCATGGACAAGTTTTAGTACCTCAAAGAAAAGTGCTGCTGCTGCCTGGAAGAAAACACGAACGGACGCCTGGAAAGCATTTTCGACCGCTGCAAAGACGTGCAAAGTAGACGTAAGCGCAGAGTCATCCGGAAGAGCTATTGATGCGCAATAATTCAACAAGCACTTGGAGAAGTATATTCTTAAAAAGAGCTGCCGGTCGGCAGCTCTTTTTTTAGACTATGTACAGTTCTAGAAGGATTTCACATTGAGAAGAGGCTCACGAGATCCATCAGGATCACCAGAGAATCCGTCTGTGGAATTTTGTGCGGACGCAGCACCGAGTAGCGCACTATGAATGCTCGATGGCGATCCGCGTCCATTTTTAGCGATATAGAGCGCAGCTGCGCCAGCCACATGCGGAGAGGCCATGCTGGTACCGCTGATGGTGTTATAGCCGCCACCTTTCCAGGTAGAGAGTATGCAGGAACCAGGGGCGGCAATATCAACAGCTGAACCAAAGTTACTATAGCTCGCAAACGAATCATCGGTGCCGCTGCGACAGGTAGGCGACGCGCCGCCGCCGGCTTTGCCGTTGAAGTCCGTGATTGCAGAGACCGTGATGACATTTGGATTACTGGCAGGGCTGAACGTTGCTGCATCCTTCGAAGAATTGCCTGCAGCGACGACGAATGTCACTCCTGCTGCCACAGCGCTATTGATCGCTTGATTCAGTGCGGCGCTCTGACACTCACAGCCAAGACTCATATTGGCAATTTCAATTTCACTCGCTCGCTGTGCGACATAATCGACACCCTCAATGATGTCAGACATATAGCCGCTGCCCTGGGCATCCAATACTTTGACCGCCCAGAGACGCGCGCCGGGCGCAATGCCGACGACACCCACTCCATTATCAAGTGCGCCGATCGTACCGGCAACATGCGTTCCATGACCATTGTCGTCATTCGCGCTTCCTCCGTTTATAAAATTCACGCCTTGCACAACGTTCAAATCCGGATGCGTAAGGTCAATGCCGCTATCGATGATGGCAACGTCCACATTGACACGCGTATCAGAGTCATCAATGGCTGCTGTGACACTCTGCAATCCAAAGACGCGTTCCACTCCCGTAGGAATTTTTTGATTGGACTCTACAGGCGGTGGCGTGGGGGAGGGTGCAGGTGTCGGAGTGGGGGATGGAGTGGGTGTAGGAGTTG
>Ga0163152_10006991_pt1 | contig 12510 bp, 12 predicted proteins | sample OliLakLV19MP8IB2_FD_148635 | JGI IMG/M metagenome (GOLD analysis project Ga0163152, IMG submission 148635) | Freshwater microbial mat bacterial communities from Lake Vanda, McMurdo Dry Valleys, Antarctica - Oligotrophic Lake LV.19.MP8.IB-2 | ecosystem: Environmental > Aquatic > Freshwater >... | reverse complement strand
GGCTGGTGCGGTTAGCACCAGCCTCCCTACCAATCCAATGACAAGGGAGTGACACGATGACAACTGGAATTGCAGCAGCGTCAGCGAACGCGATCCTCGATGCGTATTGCCGTTCGGTGACGTACACCGATCCGGTTGCGTTTTACGTGAAGTTGCATTTGGGTGATCCGGGTGCGGCTGGTGCGTCGAATGCTGCGTTGGAGACGACTCGGAAGGCTGTGACGTTTTCGGCTGCGGCGTCGGGTGCGATCACTAATTCGGCGGCACTCACGTGGACGGCCGTGTCGACAACCGAGACGTTCTCTCATCTGTCGTTTTGGGATGCGGTGACTGTCGGCACGTTCCTCGGTTCGGATGATCTGAATGTGGCGCGGGCGATGACGGCGGGTGACACGTTCGAGATCGCGATCGGCGACATTGACATCACTTTGGGTACTTTGGCGGCCTGATGCCCAGGTATGCGGTTGCCGAGAGGTCTGCGGGTGCGGGTTCGACGACGTTGCCGCTCATGTCGATTTTTGCGGCGGCGGCGGTGTCCCTGAAGATCCGTGAGATCGGTGTGTTCAACACAACTGTGACGGCTGTGGCGATTGCGTTGCGTCGGTATACGGCGGTCGGCACGGTGGGTGCGTCTCTGACGGAGATGCCGTATGACAAGGCGTCTGCTGCGGCGGCGGGTACAGCGGTGAATACGCATACGGTGACGCCGACGTTCGAGGCGGGCAACATTCGGGTTGCGACTTTGGGTGCTGCTGCTGGTGCCGGCGTGATTTGGACGTTCGGTGACACTGGCCTTGTGATTCCCGTGGGTACTGGAAACGGCATTGGTGTTTCGGTGTTGACGGGCACCGGCCAAATCTGTGACGTGTATTTTGATTGGGACGAGTGATGTTGACGCTCGCCGTCATCTCGCAGACGGCCTCGAAGCTCGCGTGACGCTTGGCAGCGAGCGGATCTGATGGCGACATACATCGCTAGCGGCGTGAGGTACGAGATCACTCCGGGAGCCGGGAACGCTCTGTCAGCGGCAGTCCCTAATCCGGCAGGAATGTCCGTAAACGACACGATCTTTTACGCAGCAGTAGTTCCGAATCTGGAGAAGGCTAACTACATCGCTCCTGGTGGGGCTGTCGCTGTGACCGACTGGGTTGTAGGCGTGTTTTCTGAGCCGACCTACTTGGTTCCCGCCTTTCGCATCTGGCGTCTGATCCACACGGGGCCAGGAAGTTACACCTTTACCTACGATCAGGATTCTGTTCGTGGCGCGCACATCCAGGCACACGGATATTCGGGCGATACAACGGTGCAGCAGACGGCAACCGACACGGACGGCAACGCGACCGGCGCGAGAGATGGGCCTACGCTCACAGCCCCGAGCGGTAACACGATGATCGGCTTTCATGGCGGATCCGCTGTTGCTGGCTCTGGTGTCGCTTGGGCGGGTGGTTTTACGGAGCGCGCCGAAAACGAGTATTATGGCCTCCAGTCGATTGCAGACCAGGCCGGTTCGGGGGCCGCGATGACTCCGTCTCTGACCCCTGACTTTTCTTCGCAGTCGATGTGGATACTCGCCGATATTGGTGTAACTTCGCCTTGGACGCCGCAAACGAATGCGCCCGAGCTGTTGCGGGTTGTGTCGGGAATAGGACGCTGGTAGATGGCTGCTTGGCAGGCGTCAGGCACCCTGCTGGGAGCATTGACGACCGCTGATGTGACGCCCGTCATTCCGACGCACGCCGCTGACGACATCCTGATTTGCATTACCGCGAACCGAGTCGTGACGAACACGTGCGCGACTCCTGCGGGCGGTTGGGCGCTGTTGCATGGGCCGATCGACGTAACAGGGTGGCGCACCTACGTGTTTTGGTTGCGAGCGGCGTCGGGTGCGGAAACGAATCCGTTGTGCGACTGGACAGCAACGTCCGCTGACAAGTACGCGCAGGTGCATACGATTCGGGGTGCGATCACGACAGGCTCTCCGTTCGCGGATTCGATCCTGTCGGCAGATTTGACGGACACGATCGCGTCAACGGGCGTCACGTCGACGGAAGACAATCAGCTAATCGCCGTCGTCGGTGTCGGCTCAGACAATGCGTCTACGACAGTGGTGTCGGTTACGGCTACCGATCCGGCGTCCTTCACGCAACAGCACTACTCTAGGATCACCACGGGATCCGACGCAGCAGGCTGGTTTTTTGACGCAACCCGTGCGACGGCTGGCGCAACCGGCACGGTCACCCAGGACTTCAACTCGACGATGCCTGCCGCCGGAGTGCTCGTCGCCGCGATCCTCGACCCCGCTGCTGTCGCCCCGACGTTTGATCTCGGGATGCTCAACGTTCAGCCACCGCTGATCGCGGACTACTACCGTGGCTAGACACGCAACCCAACCGTACCGGGGGCCACGGCTTCGCAACGTAGGCGGCATCATCGTCGGCGGACTCACGCCGACGACCGGGCCAACCACCCAGTACGGGTCGACGACGATGGCGCTCACCGTCGGATACACGACAGCAGGTTTCGCGAAGAAAACGGGTGCGACCGCCGCCAGCCTCACGATCGGCTACACAACCGCAGGGTTCGCGAAGAAAACGAGTTCAACGACGCTGCCGCTCGCGATCGCCTACGCGACAGTAGGAACACGAAAGCGTTTCGGCTCCGTCACGTTCCCCATCGCGGCCACCTACACAACGGCAGGGTTCGCGAAGAAAACGGGGAGCGTCACCCGGCCGCTCACGATGGCGTTCACGACCGCCGGATTCGCGAAGAAAACCGGGAGCGTCACCCGACCACTGACCGTCGGCTTCACCACCGCAGGCTACGCCACGAAAACGGGCAGCGCGACCTTCCCACTGACGCTCGCCTACAGCACCACCGCCGCAGCGAAACTCCTCGGCTCGATCAGTTTCCCACTCGCGCTCTCACAAACAACCGTCGGGACGCGCAAAGCACTCGGCGGCACAACCATGTCACTCCTGTTCGCCGCCACCACCGTCGGACGAGTCGGAGCGTTCGCAACATCGTCAACCGCGCTCACCATCGCCTACACAAGCGCAGGGTTTGCAACAAAGAAGACCTCAACGGCATTCCCGATAACGATCGCCTACACGACAGCGGGGGCAGCCAAGAAGTTCGGTGCCGCCACGCTACCGCTGTCGATCACCTACACCACGGCCGGATACGCGATCAAGACCGGGGCACTCAGTCTGCCGCTCACCGTCGCGTTCACAACAGCCGGATACGCGAAGAAAACGTCGACCCTGACGTTCCCGATCTCCGCCACCTTCACGGCAGCAGGCTACGCCCTCAAATACGGCGTGACCACCTACCCGCTCACAATCGGCTACACAACCGCCGGCGCGATCTCAGGAACCACAAAGTACGGGTCAGCCACATCCAACCTCACCATCAGCTACACGACAGCCGGGTTCGCCACAAAGACCTCGTCCGCCACGCTCCCACTCACAATCTCGACCAGCACCGCCGGATACGCAACCAAAACGGGGAGCGTCACCCGACCGCTCAACTTCACGTACACCACAGCCGGAATCAGGAAGCGGCTTGGCTCCGTCAGCTTCCCGCTCACGATCGCATACACGGCAGCAGGCCACGCAACCAAAACGTCGAGCAGCACCTTCCCGCTCACGACCAACTACACGACGAACGGCGAAAAAACAACAACCACCTCATACGGATCCGCGACTGTAGGACTGTCGATCGTCTACGGCACCAACGGATACACCATCAAGACCGGGTACGCTTACGGGGGTGACTCGTCGGTCGGGGTCGTGTTCGGTGGTGACTCTGCTGACCCTGACACCGGGTACGCTTACGGGGGTGACTCGTCGGTCGGGGTCGTGTTCGGTGGTGACTCTGCTGACCCTGACACCGGGTACGCTTACGGGGGTGACTCGTCGGTCGGGGTCGTGTTCGGTGAAGACGGGAGAGCAGGCTGATGGGGGTTTACCAGAACGGGACTTTTGTCAGGATCACCGAAACCTTCGGTATCGAAACGGTGCCGGGCAACTTCCTGACATTCGTTCCCACTGACCCGACGACTGTCACCTTCTACCTTCGTGACCCTGACAACGTAGTAGTCACCTACGTCTTTGGCGTTGATGGGGAGATCACGAACCCCTCGGTGGGTGTCTACATTTTCGAGCCGGGAGCAAGCAGTCTCGGCGGCAACTGGTTTTACCGGGCGGAAGGGGCGGGAGCGGTTGTCGCCACGATCGAAGGTGAGTTCAGGATCCTCCCTTCCTCGGTGCTCGCTCTGGTTGTCAGCGAACCCGTCAACGGACCCTGTCAGGTCTGGTGCGATCCGCAGGACATCATCGAGTGTTCCATCATCGACGTTGGTTCCGACACAAGCATCCTTGAAGCAGCAGCGGCAGCAGCATCCGAAGTGCTGTTCGAGCTTTCCGGGCGACAGTATTCAGGACGATGCTCGCAAACTGTCAGGCCGTGTTCTGACGGCTGCGGCTGCTGGCCTTCCCTGTTCCCTGGTTTGTCACCCGGTGCCCCTCAGTACCCGGCTGGTTGGGGGCCGTGGGGCTTCTGGCGCGGAGGATGGGGATGGGGAGGCTCTGACTGCGGCTGCTCGTGCCTTTCCCGAGCGCTCCTTCCCGGCTACCCGGTCACCTCGATCACGTCCGTGAAGATCGACGGTGTTGCTCTCGCGACAACCGAATACCGTTTGGACGAATGGCGGTACCTGACACGGATGGCTGACGCAAACGGTGACGCCCAGTATTGGCCCGGATGCCAAAGGCTCGACCTCGACGACACCGAGGAAGGAACGTGGTCAGTCACCTATGTGCACGGTGTCGTTCCTCCCGAGATCGGCAAGCAAGCAGCGGCGCAACTCGGAGCAGAGATTTACCAGTCATGCATAGGCGGGGCGTGCAAACTCCCTTCAGGAACCGTTCAGGTGACACGGGCAGGGGTGAGCATTCAGAAGGCACCGTTCGTCTCCTGGGGTATGCAGAGAGGAAACTGGGCGACAGGTCTGCCTCTCGTCGATCTTTTCCTTTCGAGCCGAAACCCTGCGGGGCTGAAGCGAAGGCCCGTTGGCTGGGGTCCGGGGCAACCGAAATATGCTCGTAAGGTCGGCGTATGAGCGTCGTCGTTTCCACCGTCGAGAGCGTCACGACTCTCGCCCGTGAGGTGCTCGCGGTTGCCGAGGATTCTCTTGCGCTTACCGCTGGCGGGATTCCCGCTCGCTCCTACATCGCTCCCGACCCAGTCATCATGGATTGCTGCCCCTTCCTCTCGGTTTCGGTACCGAGGATCGGTGAGGAAACGACATCTCCTTTCTCGCCTCCGGCCGCGACAGGCCATCGGACGCAGTTCGGTAGAGTCAACCTCGTCTCCTTCAACGTCGTTGCCGTTCGCTGCGCTCCCGAATCCGACAACGCCGACGACATCGAGTACGTCACCGACCTTGTCTTGCAGGACGGCTGGAGCCTGTGGTGTGGCTTCTACGACGCGATCAGGGACGGCAGGTTCAAGGACGAATGTCAGAACACCCATTTTGACTCGGGGACGGCAGTGAGGGAACAGGGCATGTGTGTGGGATGGCTCTTTCGATTCCGTACCGAGTTGAACGGCATTCCGCAAGCCTGATGTCTTTCGTGCCGAACGTGGCGGGATTGGAATTCCTGTTCACGAACCCGACAGGCGGCATCGCTGATGAACTGAGTGCGCAGGGCGATCGGCTCGTTGCTGTCTCACGCGACTACCTGGGAACACAGTGGCCGGGTGGCCCTAGTTCTCCTCCGCAGCCGTTCCGTCGTTCGGGTGACTTGCAGGCTTCAATCCGTGCCACTGAGCCTCGGGTGGTGGACAGCGTTTTGCAGGTTCAGTTGGTCGCTGATGCTACTCACCGGGGTTGGGCGTACCCGTTCGTCTTGCGCGAGCGCGGCTTCCAGTTCATAGACCTCGATGTTTTGTCGTAACGGCGTCCTCAGTCGCGGTTAGGATTATGGCTGCGGGAGGTCGTCGGCGAGGCGGACTCCCGCACTAAATCCTCGCCAACCGAAGGAGAGACATGAGGGATTTCGACAAGGAGCGCACCGAGCGCCACGGGGAGCGCGAGAGAGCGCTGGGCGACCGAGACATCACCTTCGGCGGCGAAGTTTTCCGCTACGAATCGAACGTCTCCTACGACGTTTTGCGTCGTCTGACATCGGATGTTCCGTTGCAGGGTGAGGCGTACATCACCGCGATCGAGAACTCGGTGCTGGATCTGATCGAGGATGAGGGTGACGCGCACAAGCGGTTCCTGAAGCTGTGCAAACGGAAGAAGGACCCGGTCACGTTCGATGACTTACAGACGCTGTGCACGGCGCTCGTGGAGTTGGCGTTCAGCCGCCCTACGGAAGCGTCCTTGCCATCTGGCGATGGACGCGAGACAACTGGAACGACATCGACGGAGCCAACGTTTTCCGAACCGGCCGTGGCATCGGTAGCCTGAGTGGCCCGGAACTCATCAACCTTGTGTATCACTCGTTGGTGCGCAACATGAGTCAGCCTGAGCGGGCGAAACTCGATCTGGACTTGGCTCCTGCCGAGATGCGGGAGAAGACGATCGACCAGCAGAACGCTGAGGCGATGAAGCTGTTTACGGGCGGCAAGGAGATGCCGATGCCGCAGCCGCTTGCTCATAAGAGGCGTAAAACGTGAGTGGGGCAGATGTAGGGACCGCGTTCGTTCGTGTGCTTCCCCTGACTACCGGGTTCACGGCCCTTCTCCAAGCGCAGGTGAACGCTGCGGTTGCGGCTGTCAAGGTTCCACCGGTTATCGCTACGGTGAACACGGTTGCTGGCTCGGTGGGGGCCAACTCGGGAGCCGCCGCCGCAGCCAGCAACAAGAACCTCAAATCCGTCGAGCAGTCCGGTAAGCAGGCAGCCAAAGGACTTCTTTCGGCACGGCAAGAAAATAACCTTCTACAAGGCTCACTGATCGGCTTGTCTCGCATCACGCCTGTCGCCGTGTTCGGCCTTGGCTTGATTGGCACTGCTGCGATTGGCGCTGGCTTGGCGATCAAGGGATCAATCAACGCAGCAGCGAGTTTGCAGCAGCAGTTAGATACGTTCCAGGCTGTTACCGGGTCGAGCGCAAGCCAGTTGGGTGCCGTATCTGCGTTGGCACAACAACTGGGTGCCGATCTGACGTTGCCAGCAACTTCTGCCGGTGATGCTGCCACTGCCTTGACGGAACTCGCGAAGGCCGGTCTTTCGGTTGAGGACGCCATGAACGCCGCCCGTGGTGTTCTCCAGTTGTCGGCAGCAGCGAACGTTTCCGCTGGTGATGCTGCCAAGATCGCCGCTACCCAGTTGAACGCTTTCGGGTTGGCAGGAGATCAGGCATCAAAAGTCACTGATCTTCTCGCTGGTGCTTCGATCGCTGCGCAGGGCGAGATCACCGATTTTGCCGCTTCTTTCCAACAGGTGTCAGCCGTCGCCAACCAGATCAACCTTCCGATCGAGCAGACAGCAGCCCTGCTAACACAACTCGCTAAGGCTGGTTTGCGGGGAGCGGACGGCGGCACGTCGTTGCGGACGACGCTGCTTCGTCTTGTGCCGACAACGAAGGAGGCAGCGGCTTTCCAGAAGTCCCTCGGCATAGAACTGAACAACAACGTTTCAGTAGGAGCGCAGCTTCCTGATCTGATTGAGCAGTACCGGACGGCGCTCCTTCGGTTGCAGCCCGTTGCCCGCCAGGAAAGCCTTACCCAGATTTTCGGCCAGGACGCAATCCGTGCTGCCTCCATCATCTTTGCCCAGCAGCCTCGTGAACTTCAACGTCTGACCGACCAACTATCTGAAGCGGGGTCGGCTGCTCGTCTTGCCGAGGCTAGGATGAAGGGTTTCTCGGGGTCGGTTGAAGGCTTGAAGTCTCAGGCTCAAACTCTGGGAACAACGCTCGCGCAGAATGTTCTCCCCGCCCTTGTGTCGGGTGTTCATGTTCTGTCGGATATAACTGGTGCCGCGAGCGAGGCTGCGAAGGCGATCAAGCCTTTGGCGGACATCACGATTCAGCCTTTGGTGGGTGCTGTTGGGGGAGGTGACGCTGCCGCCCAGGTCGCTTTCGCTGCCGCTGTTGGGTTTGGGCTGAAGAAGCTTATTGAACGCAGGGCCGTTCTAAAGTTGGCGGCGAAGGAGGCCGTTGTAGCCGCAAAAGTTGTTGCTGTCACTGCGACGGAAGCTGCGGCAGCGCAGGTGTCGGGCCAACTAAAGGCAACGGTGGCCGTGAACCAAACAACGCTTGCCGTCACCCGTCTGAACGAGGCATACATAAAGAGCGTTTTCGTCGCCGGGGAAGCAGCTGTTGGTCAGGTGGCGGCAGCTAGAAAAGCGGCGACGGGAATTATTGCCGCGAACAAGGGTCTGATCGCAGGCGTTGCTGCTGCTGTCGCCGGTTCACAGTTGAGCAACCAGGGTGGAGGCGTGGGTCAGGCGGGAAGTATCCTGGCTGGTGCGGGGGCGGGAGCCATTGCAGGGAGTTTCATTCCGATACCTGGGGCCACGTTGGTTGGTGCTACGGCTGGTGCCGCTATCGCATCCATGAGCGTCGTTGTCGCGGAGGGCAAGCGCAACAGGAAAATCATTCAGGACAAGTTCAACTCGCTTTCATTCGAGGACCAGCAGGCGTTCCTCGCCACATTGGGCCAAGGGGAGCGAAACGCTTTGGGCGGTTCTCTCACCAGACGCAATCCCGGTGACGAGTTTCTGGACGCGGCAGGGTTCATTGCGAAGAACAATCTTGTTCCTAAATCAGATCCGTTTGCCCCGTCTACTTCGGCGGCTATCAACGCGACTGCGCTTCCCGTCCCAACGAGGACGTTCATTGGCGGGCGTGTAAATCAAAGTGTTGAGGCGATAGCTAAGTTTCTGAAGGCAAGAAGTGTTGCCCTGAAGAATACTTCCCAGGAAGCGGCCCTTACTCGCCAGAGCCAGTTGGAACTGAACCTTGCTCTCGCTCGTCTTTCAGGCAGCACCGGAAAAGTCGATGCCGCCCTGAAGGCACAGGCTGCGTTTGACAGGAACTTGATCGAGACGCTTGAAAAAAGACTTGTTGCACCCAACAAGGATCTGTCTGGCTTTGCTTTCTCCCTGAAGGAGCGCACCGCAATTGCCAAAGCAATCGGTGTTGCCGCCGCCGACCTGTCGTCTGTTCTTGCTGAACTTGCACAAGACGCAGCAACGCCCTTCGCTCTCCCTGCATCTTTGACGATCTCGGGGATCAGGGCAGGGGCGACCACGGGACTTGCGGACAATCTCGCGGCAGCGCAAGCGGTAGTTGCTGCATATGAGAATGAACTCGCGAACACGAGAGCGACTGGGTCGGAACTTGACAATCTGAGGGTCAAGCTTGCGGAGGCCCAGGCGACTGTGGTGGGTATTCAGCAGCAGATCAGCGATCAGGCTGTTGCGGACAAGGAGAAGCAGATCCAGATTCTGAAAGACCAAGCGGCTGCGCAGGAGCAGTTGCGTCAGACGATCCTTGACATCCAACTTCAGAGCAGCGACAACCGAATATCCCGTGCGTCAGGAACGACAAGGACATCTGACGACAAGCGCGAGTTCAACATTCGCATCAAGATTCTGGATACCGAGAGGGATCGTTTCGCGGCTATCGCTCGTGCGGCGAAGAAGGGTTCCCAGAAGGCTCTTGATGCGACCCTAGAGGTGAAGAGGCTGGACGGGCAGATCATCGCGATTCGGACTCAGATCAAGAACCTCGGTAAGAGCACGGGTGGTGGAGATAGCGGAGGCTTTACGCTCTCCCAGTTGTTTCAGGAGGCAGCCGATCAGTTCAACACATTCGGTTCCAACATCGCGGGTCGCAACGGTGTGCTTTCCGGCCAGGACGCAAGGGGAGCACTAGGGCAAACCGTGAAAGCGTTGAATCCTACTCTGCCTGTCCTTGACGCGACTCTCTCGGAGAGTGAGAAACAGACGGCGTACCTCGCTACGATTGCAGCAATGATTTCTCGTGGGGCTACAACCGTTCCTGCTCCCATCACCGGGAACCGAGGACGCATTGGTTCTCTAACTGCGATTGACGCCACTAAGGCGGCGGCGGTCTTCGGTTACTGATGCCTGCCGTCCCTAAGTGGGCTTCGCCTATCCAGTTCGACGTTACGAACCCGTACAACGGCACCCTAATCTTGAACGTCCTTTCCGATCGGCTCTACCTTCTTGACCAGGAGAATTGTTCTTTCGACATCACTGTTCGTTCCACAACCGACGATGTTCCGCAGGCTGACGGGTCGATCCTTCACCATCGTTTCCTCACTGGCACCCAGATGCAGCTTGCAATCCAACTGTGGGAGAGCGCCGACACTGTTGCTTGTGACGCGCTTCTCGCGGAAATGGTTGGCGACCTCACCGGGGCGTTCCGTAGTCTTTTGAATGCCGGTGATAACGCGGGTAGGTTGACGTGGCAGGTCGACGGAGGGAACGACCGTATCCTCGACGACATTCGGTTGCTCGCCTATCCGGCATTCACAATGTCGGGTCCGCTCGGGATCGTGACGGTGACAATCGACTCACAGTATCCGTATGCGCAGGATTTGACGCAGCAGTTGACGACGATCACTGATGGGAACACGGCGGTTCTCGCGAATACAGGTTCGGCTGACTACTTGCCTGTCTTCCAGGTTTCCAACTTGTCTGGTTCAACCTTCACGCTGGAGAACGTGACGACCGGGATCGAGTTCAATTACAACGACGCGCTGCCGGGTGGGATGGCGATTACAGGTGCCAATTACGCCGAGATCGACACGTTCCGCAACACGATCTTCCTGAACGGCAGTGGTGCGAACCTGAAGGCAGGAGTGGTTCAGTTGTCCTCCGATTACTGGGCGCTCGTGACGGGGAATAACACGGTGGGAATCACGGGCGCTGACGTTGACATTCTCTGGGCACCAGCACACGGATAATGCCTAATCAGGCCAAAGCAACTTTGTCCGCAGGAAACCGCGTTGACCTTTCCTGGGACGCGGCTGCGCCGGAGAACGACTTCTATGTGAGTTGCGGCTGGGGTTTGACGGCTGCAACAAGGGCGGCGCTCGTTTCCGCTGGAGACAGCAGCGGGACGCTCGGAATGTCTGTTGTCAACGACTCGGCAGGATACGACCAGTTGCTGACCGTGCAGTTGTGGAACGACATGGGGACGATCAAGTGGGCGTACTACTCAAACATCCTGGGTGGAGGCACGTTCGGTTACATCACAGCCAATCACACTGAAGCCGACGTGTTCCATGTCGTTCAGATCGCCTCCGTCTTGGGTGTGGGGTTGAAGGTAAAAATCGACGGCGACGACTACGGCACGATTCTTGCTGATGCGGCCACCCCTAACGCGGTTCGGGCGGCGTGGGGGCAGTACGGCGGCTTGACTGACGGCGATTACTTCGTAGAGGACGTGAAGGTAGGAACGACTGCCTACGGTTCTAGCGATCTGTTCGCGAACACGTTCGCCTCGTCGTTCACTGGTTGGGGTACTTCGTCAGCAAGCGCCCCTTCCACTCTTACTGCCGAGACGGGAGAGTTCCCCGCTGGTGGTGGGCCTGTGGCTACGGCAGCCACGGACGTGAGTGCCACTCAGGCGACGTTCAACGGAACCGTGAACCCTGGAGGAGTGGCTACGACTGCTTACTTCGAGTACGGACGTACCGTTGCCTACGGAGCAGCAACGACTCCCGTGAGCGTAGGGTCAGGTGTTGTTGACGTTCCGGTAAGCGCGGTCGTGGGAGGACTCGTACCTTCGCAGGAATATCACTATCGGGTGGTGTCGTCCTGATGCCCGTCTCTGGCGACATCCAGTTCGTGACTGATTCTGTTGGTTCGTTCAACTCTCCTCTGTGGCGCTACTTCCTCGCTTCCCTGGACGGGGAGGGAATTACGGATCTATCAAAGCTCGCATCCGACCGTTTTGTCGAGGTGACGTTGAACGCTCCTTTGACAGTCGAGGGAACAGCGCCTTCGGACAACCCGCAGGTGTGGCTTCCGTCGGTTACGGAAGGCGACCCGTATCTCGCCGAGGGGACACGCTTGCTGTGGGCGTTCCGGCGCGAGTTCAACACGCCCCCCTATTACGTTGTCCGTGGCGCGACGTTATGCCAGATGATCGAGGACACGGCGGCGCAGGACGATGCTCGCACTCGCTTCATCGGGTATGACCCGTGGAGATACCTGATGTCGCGCCCCGTGTGCAATGCAGACGGAGTGCTCCCAGGTGTGAACGGTCTTTCGTTTTCTGCCACGCAGGCGTCCGTCGTAATCGGCACCTTGCTCGCAAATACGATTATCAACCACGGTCATTCCTACGTCGATGCCGGGGCAACATACGTCGGTACGGGCTTCTACACGGGCACCCTGGAGACGGGTGCGGGGATGGTCATTGACATCAATTTCCAGCAGGGAACGACGGTGGGACAGGCGTGGCAGCAGGTCACTAATCTCAATGTTTGCGACATCGTCCTCGAACCCATTTACGATCCGT
>Ga0163152_10006989_pt1 | contig 12513 bp, 9 predicted proteins | sample OliLakLV19MP8IB2_FD_148635 | JGI IMG/M metagenome (GOLD analysis project Ga0163152, IMG submission 148635) | Freshwater microbial mat bacterial communities from Lake Vanda, McMurdo Dry Valleys, Antarctica - Oligotrophic Lake LV.19.MP8.IB-2 | ecosystem: Environmental > Aquatic > Freshwater > Lake... | reverse complement strand
CTTCGTGCGTTCCTTTCGAGAACAGTATCAGCAGGTCGTCGACATCTTCCAGGTCACCGAGACCGTCGACCTCATGGCAAACGACGTGTTCCTGCGCAACGCGTTCGTCATCGGCGGCACGCTCGCGACCTTCACCGGCGTGATGATGTTCGTGGTCGTCAGGCGTACACACAAGATGTATGGCCCCATGGTGAGCATCATGCGATTCCTCGGTGAGCTGCACAAAGGCAATTATGCCGTGCGCATCCACATCCGTGAAAAAGATGACTTCCAGAACCTCGTTGGCGCGCTCAATTCCCTTGCCGACTCCTTGCATGCTCGTCACGGCTCCGTACGGGACAGCGGCAAGGAAACGCAGACGGGAATGGACGCTCTCGACACACGCCTTCGCGACCTTGAAGAGGGTGTTGTGGTGGTGGCTGATCCTCACAAGACTGACAAAGCGGGTTGATGCTCCGCTCGACCCTCACTCCGCCAGGAATTTGTACTCCGCTTGGAAGCTCGCCGGCAGCTTGCGCGAAAAGCGCAGGTCGGTGAGTTTTTTTTGCACGCACTCCCTCACCCATTCCGAGCTTCCGCTCTCATCGCTCGTCGTCATCTGCTTGATGGTGACTCCGTTGGCGCCTTTGAGCCCGTGGAAGATCCCTTGGCCTTCCACCGTCACCAGTGGATCCACTTCTTCCCGCTCCGTCACGCAAGCCGCAACTATTTCCGTGGCGGATTTGCGAAACTCCGATGTCGACGATTCGAGCTTGCGTGCATCCGACTGCGATGAAGACACGCGCAGGACACCCTGCACCGTTCCCTTTTCGCGGCTCTTGCCGATGCGCGCGAGCGTGTACGCGTTGTAGACGTCAGTCACCCTGAACGCACTGCGCAACGCTTCGAGTGAGAACGTGCGTTTGAAGACAGTGTCCCAGGCCTCGGCCTTTCGATCGTCCACTGGCACGAGTTCGAAGCGGCCGAGGAAGAGAACTGCGTCGGTACGAGGTGTGCCCTGAGGCACGTAGAAACGCGGGCGGCCCGAGGCATCCATGCCCCCAGCACCGCCGGGTTTCGCGCTCGTGAGACGCACGATCATCTGCCGCTTGAGTTCCTTTTCCAGACCCACCGCCGCGTAGGCTTCGGCACGTTGAGAAAGCATGAGAGCGCGCGCCACATCGGGTTCTGGCGCTTTGAGAGTTGCAAGCCTGTACACCGGTTTCGCGGCTGGGAGCGTCACGATGTGCGTCGAGCGCAACAGCCAATCGCCACCCGGCAGGGCGAGGATCGGGTTGAGAGTGCGCGTATTTTCACACGCGGACCCTGCGGAGGTCAGTGGAATCGCGCTGGCGTATTCGCGGTCATCCGAGATGCGCTTCCACACCAGATCGACAAAGCCGCTTGTCTTGCAAGGCACATCTATGAGCAGCCCCACGCGTGCCACAGCAGGCTCGGGGGGTTGCGGTTCCCCGGCGGGAGACAACAACGGAACACGCGCGCGTGGAAAGTCCGGCGAGGCGGCGTACACGAGAGGAGCGTCGGCGGGATTCAAACGGCCGCTCGTGAGCACCAGATCGACTGGCACCACTTCCTTGTCGACGTTCTCGACTTCGGTGAGAGACACGAGACCGCCGCCCTTCACAGCAAACGACGTCAGTGCCGCCAGGCGGGGCAGTGCCGCGATATTTCCTTTGCGTGCCTGCAGGGGCAAGGGTGGCTTGCCCGAAGGCGTCTGGAAAGGGTTGTCGAGAGGGAACGAGAGATCCTCGGTGCGGCCCGACGACGGGTCGACGTAGGTGGCCTGCAGAGCTTCCACAGCGTACTCGCCCTCCTCGAGTCGGGAGAACAGTGGCAGTGAAAACGTCGCACGCACAGTGCCGCCTTCGAGCGCGATGCGGCTCTCATCGGTGCCCACTCGTGTCATGCGCCGAAATGCAGTTTGCTTCGTGCGCAGATTGCGCAATACGACACCAAGGTTGCGAAGCGAGAGTGATTCGAGCTTCGTGCCCACGCCCGTCACCGCCGCGCCCTCTATCTGCACCGTCCAAGCGAGTGGCATCCACAACAGCGACGCATCGGCAGGCACCACCGCGGAAGCTCCGGGCGCGAGGCCAGCGCTTCCGGTGGCAGGTTCGCCGCCGAACCTGCCACCGGAAGCGCAAGAGGTGAGAAATGGCACGATCACAGGAGCAAAGAATGGAATCAGGAGAGAAAATCCAGTGCGATGTCTTTGATGCGCATGCATGGATCGAGAGGGAATGAAACGCGCGGTTCCACGTGGTGCTGGTTGGGTCGTGCGTTGTTTGGTGCGCAAGGGCGCCTCCTGCTCGTGTTCTCAAAAAATTCATCCTAAACTACACCCTTGCGGAAATGAGGCGCAAGCGCCTCGAGCCCCCTACGGGCAAAACGTTCAGAAAGGAATTGCGCTTGAATGAGGCGTGCATCGTCGCTTCGTATTCCACCGTGCTCCCCGAGGGCACCGCGTGCGCGATAGTGTCGACGGACGGGGCTCGCATCGTGCGAATCGAGACATTCGCCACGGAGCGCGCACTCGATGAAGAATTCCTGCGCCGTAAGGACACACACAGAGAAGCAGGAACGTCGGGATCACCCGCGCCATCGGCACGTTTCGTGGATGCGCGCGCACACATCGTCGCACCCTCGTTCGTCAACGCGCACACGCACCTTGCCATGAATTTGTTCCGCGCGTTTCCCACGCGAGCGGGCGCGGCCGGCAACCTTGTCGAGGATGTCTTCTTCCGAGCCGAGTCGCATCTCACGCGCGAAGACGTTCGCGCATTCGCGCGTGTCGGAGCGCTTGAATGCCTCGCGTCGGGCACAGGCTTCGTGTGGGATCACTATTACCACGCCGATGCCGTGGCGATGGCACTGCGTGACACGGGCCTGTGCGGCGTCGTGGCGCCCACCCTTCAAGACCTTGGCGGGCCTGGCAAAGACGACATGGAAACCGCGCTCGAACTCACCTTCACTTTGCATGGGGATGAGCGCTGGGAGTCGTGTGGTGTGTTCGCGGCGCTCGGCCCGCACGCCACCGACACGGTGAGCGCGGCACTGTGGAAGCGCATCGCCGACGAGGCACAATCACGCGCACTCCCCATTCATTCGCACATTGCGCAGTCACCCGAAGAATTCGAAAGGGTGGTCGCGCGCGAGGGGCTCACGCCCTGTGAATTTGTGGCAAGAAGCGGTGTGTTCAACACCGGAACTTCCTTTCTCGCGGTGCATGGGATTTACCTTCGGAATTCGGACATGGCGCTCATGCAGCGCGCGCGCGATGCGGTTCTTGTTTTCTGTCCTTACTCGCAGCTCATCTTCCACTTTCCGGCGGACGCGTCCGCTTGGACCCGCCACGGTCTGGCTTGGTGCGTTGCCACGGACTGTGCCGCGTCAAACGATTCCATGGCCGTTCAGAAGGAGCTGCGTTACGTTGCTGGACTTGACTCCATCGCATGGTCGCGGAGCAATGATGTGAAGGCATTCGCGGGCGAAAAGTCACGCGTGCGGTCGGCCGCTGTCGCCTCGCGGATAAGGCGCGGGCGCCAGGCGCGAAATGCGGTCGTGCACTCAGATGAATCGCTTCTGGAAAAGATCACAACCCTGCCTGGCCGCCTTCATCCACGAGTCAGGACGGGCACTCTTGCCGAAGGCGCATTGGCCTCGCTGTGCCTGTGGCGCAAGGATGCTCCGAGCCTGTGGCCGGCCACCGATCCCGTGCGCGCGCTCGTCTGGGGCGACGCGGGCGATGCCCTGGAGGGCGTGCTCTCGGCAGGGCGCTGGGTTTTTGAACCCGGTGCGAGTGTGTCCGAGACATTGCGGACCAGCTCTGACGTGCGTGAAATGACGCGAGAGGCGCACGAGCGGCTCGCAGCGCTCGCCTCGCGGGCCGGCCTTGCATTTTCTCCCACACCGCGCTAATGGAGTCAGACCGCGCAAACGGGCACTTCACCGTGCTCCGGGCGATGCGACGATGAGTGAGCCATTGGGCAATGGTGTAATGGTAGCACAAGAGATTCTGACTCTCTTAGTCGGGGTTCGAGCCCCTGTTGCCCAGCCACTCTTCCGTCTCCATCCTGTGCAAAATGCCCGCCCTCACTCGAGGGCGGGTTTTTTTTGTTTGCGCCAAGGGCGCTGCTCAGCCAGTGTGGGATTTTTGCTGTCCCGAAGAGGCGAGTTTTTCGGCTCTCTTTATCATTCATCTTCTTATTCATACCATGACAGCCAACCGTCACATTTTTCCTATTATCATTTGTAATTATTGAACAAATTTTTTGACGAAAACTTTTTCATCTTGTTTTTGCCATTCACGGACGATACGATTTCGGAATACGCATCTGCACGGAGGAAGGTCCTGTGGCGCCCTCGACTGAGCACGGATCTTCACTCGAACCCGCCCTAATCAAGTTCCTGCGGGCACGAGGTCCATTGGACGGCGCCACGATTGCAGCTGAACTCAAACTCTCGCAGCCGACCTTTTCACGCCTTGTCCGAACGGCCTCTCCCCGCGTCGCCGCTTTCGGCGCGCGAAAGAACCGGCGTTATGTGGCGCGAAGGGAAATCGATCGTGTTGAGGCAGCCATTCCAATCCACGAAATCACGGCCGAGGGGCGCCCCCGGTTGCTTGGTTTTTTGAGTCCCGCCGCCACCGATGGGTTCGTTTTCACGCCTTCGGACAAGCCAGGCAGCGCCTCGGAGCCTATCGCGTCGTACTTTCCCGCGACACCTCACTTTCTTGAAGACTTACTTCCGCAAGGATATCTTGGGAGACATCTCTCCATCCTTCACCCCGACCTCGATCTTCCCGCACAGCCGAAGGACTGGAGTACGAACACCGCACTGCGTTACCTTACACGCCATGCGCACGACTCAATCGGCAATCTCATTCTAGGAACTGGCTCATACGAAGGCTGGTTGCGGTCACTCATCCGCCCTCCACCAACCGTGGACACAGCATCGCGTGCGCGGGTGTACGCCGAGCGAGCGGAAGTCGCGCTCGACACTGTGGGCGGCTCCTCCGTAGGTGGCGATCAACCAAAATTCCTGCAGGTCGTGTCAGATGAAAAGAAGAAGGCAGGGACTCGCGCTGTCATCGTAAAATTTTCACCCCGTTCTGGCTCCGACGCCGCCGAACGCGTCGCCGATCTCCTTCACTGCGAATGCATTGCACTCAAAATATTGTCGGCTCATGGATTCGACGCCGCACGCTCAGAAATCGTTAAAGGCGAAGAACGGACTTTCCTGGAAGTCGAACGCTTCGACCGCGTCTGGCTCGATTCGAATCGGGATGGAGGGGCCGTTTTCGGAAGGACGGGCCTTGTGTCGCTCGCTGCTCTCGATCACCATTTCGTCGGAAGCACAGGCGAGTGGCCCGTCGTCTCATCCGAACTCGAAAAAATGCGTCTCGTGCCTGCCGGCACGGCTCGCGAAACGCTACGGCGATTTTTGTTCGGCAAGCTCATCGCCAACACGGACATGCACAACGGCAACCTCTCGTTTCGCTGCCAGGGTCTTGCTGCACTCCCGACCCTCGCACCGATTTACGACATGGGCCCGATGCACTACGCCTTGCGCGGTGGCGAAGCCACATGGCCTGTATGGGCGCCGCTTCAGCCCTCACGTGGTGAGGCTGATGCGTTGCCGCAGGTCCTTCCCGCCGCTCTCGCATTCTGGGAAGAAGTCGTTCGCGATCCTGCCATCTCAGAACGATTCAGGCGCACCGCAAAAGACAATCTCGCACAGGTCGCGAAGCTCGAGCGGGTGACGCGCTTTCTTGTGCCCTAAGAGGCTTTGTGACCCTCGAAAATATCCTTGAGTCAATCCGCCGCGGCGCTCGCGATGGGCGCAAGGCCCGAAAGAAACGACGCGAGACGCTGCCTGTCGGCCTCAGGAAAAGGGTGGAGCGGTGGTGGCATGTCACCCGCGTTCACGAGGAAGGCGATGGTGGCGAAGTTGCGGCGCAGGAGAGGCGCCCGCGCCAGCGGATGTGAACCGCCATGGCAGCGGTTGCACGAAGGAATGTCGAGACGCTCGTTCCAAAACGACGCGCGAGGGCCAAAAGCCACCTTGCGTTGGGTGCCACCTTCGGTGACTGGCAGCCGTGTTTCCAAGGCCGCTATCCGGCGCCCGGTTGAAATTTTCAGATTCCAGACAAACACCGCCAGGCGATCGCGCACTGAAAGTGGCGCTTTACGAGAGGAGAGGTCAGGCCGCAATGCGCGAGGGCCGTTGGCGTGGCACACGCCGCAGGCGACACCGTATTCCACCTCGTGTTCCCGCGCGCGAGTTTCCTGACGCGCGAGCGCATTTGCGGACCCGGGAGCGAACTGCTGGAAAGTCGCCCGCCCGTCTTCCACGGCAATAACGAAACGATCCGAGGCCGCCGCGGTTTCCGCGAGAGCCGAAATTCCTTTGTGCGACTGCTCCAGAATCCACACGTCGCGTTGTCCTTCACGAACATAACGCACACGATTGAAGACCGGACCATCAGAGACAGTGCGCGATTCTCGACTTTGGAACGTCACAGAATGATTCTGCTGGGAGACCCAAAGACCGCCTAAAATGAACAGCGCCGCAAGGCTCCCGAGCACGCACACGACAAGCGTTGCGGCCGCACCGCGCCATGCAAGGGAACGAACTTTCGACGCCGTCCATGGGCTCATATCAGATGGCCTTGCACGAGAAATTGACCTGCGCACCATCAGCACCTGTCAGCACGCCTGCGGGACCGAACGCCTTGAGCGGCGTGTCGAGATCGCACGAACCACGTCCACACGAAGGCTTGTGAGGAGTGGTGACCTCGAACGTGAGAGCTTTGCCTTCAAGTTCGAACGCATAAGTCGAGCCCTTGGCAGCGCCCGTGGACACGAAGGATTTCGTGGCCTGCACGCTTTTCAAAACACCGTTTTCTTCTAGCACCACGATTGACTCGTTTGTTCCGCTCGTGCCCGTGTTCGCATTGAGAACAATGACCGTCGGATTGGCGAAGCCAAAGCCCGTCGGTGAACTTACGACCGGAAGGGAACAGGCGAAACCGTTCGCCGCGAACGAAGCGGACGAGAGGAATGGCGCCGAAGCGATAGAGATGAGAGCAACGAGACACGCGGGAGACGATGCGGACTTAAACATGGGAAACTCCTTGAGGGCCGCGAGGCAGAACGCGGCTTTTATGATTTGCCCGTGCATGTGCCTGAAAACAAACTCGGAGTTTCGATGCACCCATCAGCTCCCCTAATGACAGCAGATGCCGAGCTCCTTTTCGCTGCGCGCGACGCGGACGCATTCGCCAAGCGGAGCCGCGCAGCGAAACACCTCCGAAAACCTGCCAAAATTCGGTTATGGTTATATTTATGACTATTCAGGACCAGTGCCGGCTGGGCTGACTGGAAAAAAAGCGCTCGAGGAGACACTCTCGGAATCTCAACCGGTCTCTCGACGCTGCGCGCAGTCACCGGCCACGTTCAAAGCATTCACACACTTGCGCAAAGTAGGGAAAAACAAATGGTCAAAGGTCACAGAACAACCCTCCTTGAGAAGGTTGCTTCGCACATATTGAGTCTGCCCGATGGTCAAATACAGAGAGTCTGTGTGGACGGCGTCGATGGTGCTGGAAAGACGACGTTTGCCGACGAACTCTCTCGGGTCATGGAAACTTCAGGAAGGCACATCATTCGAGCCGGGGTCGACCATTTCCACAACAAGAGGGAGACAAGATACGCAAAAGGCAAAAGCTCACCCGAAGGGTTTTATCTGGATTCCTACAACTACGACGCGCTCATCAAAAATCTTCTCGAGCCTTTGAGTCCGGGCGGAAATGGCCGATTTCGCCGTGCGGCTTTCGATCATCGGACCGATTCCGCTGTCGACTCTCCCTGGGAGCAGGCACCACCGGGATCGATTTTGATCCTCGATGGGATTTTTCTTCAGAGGCCAGAGTTGGTTCGTTTTTGGGATTTTTCGATCTTCCTGCAAGTTGGCTTCAGCGTTTCCATCCCCCGAGGTGCGGAACGTGACGAAGGTCATCCCGACCCCGCAGCTCCCGAGAACCGTCGTTATGTGGAAGGGCAACGGCTCTATCTGGCCCAGTGCGATCCCGCCGGAGCTGCCAGCACAACCATCGACAATGAGATTCTTGAGTTTCCGAAGATCATCCGTTCATGGAATCAATCTGCCAGCTATCCTTCTGGCGCTTCGTGATTTTTTAGGGTTCGCAGAAGGAGCGTTTCAGCGCAGGCTCACCGGCGCACGGCGCGCGCGATCTCGCGCTTCGCGTCGGCCTCTTTGGCGGAGTGGCGCTTGTCGTGGAACGCCTTGCCCTTGGCCACACCGATTTCAATCTTCAGTCGATTGTCGTCGTTGAAGTAAAGGTCAAGCGGCACAAGAGTGTAGCCCTTCTGACGCGTGGCGGCGTCGAGGCGCTTTATCTCCTTGGCGTTGAGGAGCAGCTTGCGTTCACGGCGCTCCGGGTGGTTCTGGTAGCTCGCGTGCTGGATGGTGGGCACGTAGAGTCCCACGAGCCAGGCCTCGCCATTGCGGATCATGGCGTAGGCTTCCACCAGACTCGGATTCGTCTGGCGCATGGACTTCACTTCCGATCCACGCAAAACTAGACCGGCCTCGAAGCGCTCTTCGATGAAGTAGTCGTGGAACGCTTTCTTGTTCTTTGAAATCGATTTCATGCGGAAAAAATCCGCCAGCCTCACCCGTTTGTCAAGGAAGACGCACGTGATGATCTTCGAACCCCAGGCTCTTTCCTTCTTGGTGGGCGCATTGTTGCTCGCATTTGGCGCAACCATCGGCAGTTTTCTCAACGTTGTGGCCTGGCGCCTGCCGCGCGGGGAGTCCGTGGTTTCGCCCGCGTCTCACTGCACGTCATGCGGCACCCCCGTCCCATGGTGGGGGCTTGTCCCGATCTTCGGCTGGATGCTGGTGCGCGCGCGGTGCGTCAAATGCCATGAGAAGGTGTCGGTCGTTTATCCCATCGTGGAAGCGCTGTGCGGCATCGGAACCGTGGCGCTGTTCTTCCACCACGCAAGCGCGGAAGAGCTGGTCAACGCCCTTTCCGGCATGGGCGGCGGGGCTGGAGAGGCAAGTCTGAATGGCACGGGAGCCACGCTCGGCCGTTTCCGCTTTGGGTTCCTGCCCCCCCTGTTCGCATCTCTGTGGCTTCTCTATACGGCCATTCCGCTTGTCATGATCGACCTCAAATACCGCCTCTTGCCCGACGCCATCACCCTCCCTGGAGCGCTCGTGGCGTTTGTCATCGCCCTTGCCCTGCCCGACATCGGATGGAAAGGCGCGCTTCTTGGCATCGCCGTGGGTTCCGGTGGACTCTTCACCATCGCCAAAGGCTATGAGCTCCTGCGCCGGCGGGAAGGGCTGGGAATGGGAGACGTAAAATATCTGGCCCTTATCGGTGCGCTCGTAGGCTGGCAGGGCGTCATAATGACGATCGCCATCGCGAGTTGCCTCGGCGCTCTCGTGGGCATCGCGCTTGGTCTGATACGCAAAGAGGGCCTGCAGACCGTCATTCCTTTCGGTCCATTTCTGGCCTTCGGCGCACTCGCTGTGAATCTGTTCGGTGACGAGATACAGCTGCTACTGTACGGCTGAGGCAAAACTCCCATGTCACGATTCCTGAGCGAACTGAACCCGGAACAGCGAGCCGCGGCGAGCACTCTCGAAGGGCCGCTGCTCGTCCTCGCGGGCGCCGGCACCGGCAAGACCAAGGTCATCACCACGCGCATCGCGCACATGATAGAAAGCGGCATCCCACCCGCGCGCATCGTCGCCGTGAGTTTCACCAACAAGGCCGCACGCGAAATGCAAGAACGCCTTATACATTTCGTGGGAAAAAAGAAGGCCGAGGAAGCCACGCTTTCCACATTCCACTCGTTCGCTCTGTCTCTCGTGCGCAGGTACCCGCAGGAGTGCGGCCTCGAGCCTCGCTTTGGCATCGCGGATGAAGGCGAAGCCAAGAACCTGCTGCGCGAGGCCCTGCGCGAGAACAAGCTTGAGGAGCTTGTTTCCCTGCAAGCCGCCACCGAGCGCATTTCGAGCTACAAGGACCTGCTCTACACCGACGAAAACTTCGGCGCCTCACAGCACGCTTTCGACCGCGCCCTCATGAAGCCGCTTTTTTCCACTTACAATCGCAGGTTGCGCCTGTACAACCTGGTGGATTTTGATGACCTCGTGTATCTCGCCGCACTTCTCGTGCGAGACAATCCCGAAATACGCGCCGAAATTCATAAGGACTTGCACTACCTGCTGGTGGACGAATACCAGGACACCAGCACGGGCCAGCTTGAACTCGTGCGTCTGCTCGCCGGCGAAAGGCGCAACGTTTGCGTCGTGGGCGACGACGATCAGAGCATCTATTCGTGGCGCGGGGCACGCCCCGATGTCATTTTTGAGTTCTTGCGCCTTTTTCCGGAGGCAAAGAAAATCACGCTGGAGCAGAACTACCGCTGCGCGCCCAACATCCTCGAGGCCGCCAATGCTGTGATCGCGGAAAACGACGGCCGCCTCGGAAAGACCCTGTGGAGCCAGCAGAAGACGCACGCTCCCATCCGCTTGCACAGTGCGGAGAACGAGCGTGACGAAGCACTGCACGTGGCAAACATGGCCGAGAACCTCGTGGCGAACCACGGATACCGATACGCCGACATGTGCGTCCTCGTGCGCGGCAACAAGCAGACGCTTCCCCTCGAGCAGGTGTTCGAGGAGCGGCGCATCCCGCACCACGTGCACGGCGGCACGCGCTTTTTCGATCGAAAGGAGGTGCGCGACCTGTTTGCCTACGTAAAGCTCGCGCACAATCCGCGCGACCTCAGCTCACTGTTCCGCGTCATAAACCTGCCCTCGCGCAGCATCGGCATCGCGACGCTCGAAAAACTAAAGGCGGCTCACAAGGAGCTTGTGCGGGTGGGTGGACTGGGTTGTCGCGACACGCTCCACGCGGCGCTGGACACGGTGGGCCGTGGGCACGAGGGCGTGCGGGACTTCCATGCGCAATGGCGCGCCGCGGAGGCCAAATTCGGAGGTGCCACCACCCGCGAGGGCATCACGACGTCCCTGCGCCACTGTTACGAAAGCGTGGGGCTCCTGCGGGACATCACCACCGGCTCCGGCAGCATGCAGGCCGCCAATTTTCGCAAGGATATGGTGGAAAAGGTTTTCGGCGTCCTCGATCGCGTGGAGCTTGCGAGCCCGTCGCTGGAGTCGGTGGTGGACGCCCTTGACCTTGACGAAGCCCGTTTCACGAAGGCCGCAGACACCAGCGGCAAGCTCCAGTTGATGTCGATGCATGCGTCGAAGGGGCTGGAATTTCCGGTGGTGTTCCTCGTGGGTCTTGAGGAACACATCCTGCCACACGAACGCAGCCTGGAGGTGGCACATGGTGAGGGCGAGGAGCGGCGCCTGTTTTACGTGGCCCTCACGCGCGCCAAGCAGCGCCTTTTTCTGTCCCACTGCGGTTTTCGCAAAAAGGGCAAGGGCGAATCCGAGAAAGAACCCGAGCCATCGCGCTTCCTGAAATCAATCCCCGACCATCTGCTCGAACACACCGAAACCGACGCCGGAGCCGAGGAGGCGAGACGGATGGATTCAGCCAAGAAGCTGTTTGAAATGTTTCGTTGAACTCGTTACACCCATGGGAGATGCATTGTGGGGTGACACGTGGTTCGGGTGGGTTTCGGGAGTCAAAGGCAGAGGAAGGCCTTTTTCGCTCTGCTCGTGGTCGTCTTCCTCGCGCTTCTGGTCGCTGTTCCGGCGGCCTCTTTTTTTCTGGGATGGCACAGACCATCGCTGGAACAGCTTTTCGTAGCAGGGCGTGGTCAGTCCATATCCATCGTCACGCGCGGCGAGGCCGGTGTCGGTGGCGTTGCGTTTCATTTTGACGTGGATGCTTCGCGCATGGCACGAGTGGTTCCCCGGGCCGACGCGCTTTTCTCCGCTTACAGCTCACTCGCCGAAAGCTGGGCAGAGGCAGGCGAGAGTGAAGATTCGGAAGAGGACGAGGAGGCGCTGCAAAGCGAAATTCCCGTGACACCCGACGAAGAAGTCGATGACAGCGATGGCAGCGCTGGTACCGACGACGAAACTCAAAGCGATGAGACACGGATCGACGAAGAATTCCCGCTGGTGGGCGACCTGGACGAGCCCCTGCGCCATGTCGTGGAAACAGCCTGGAGCGACGGCGCTGTGAAATGGGAACTCGCGGTCGATCTGCCCGTGCACCTGTGGGAGGTGCCTCTCCTCTGGCGTTCCGACGGCGAAGATGAAACGGCTGACAGGCTCAAGGCACTCGTCCTACGGCGCATGAAAGAGGGCGAGAGCCGCGCGCTTGCCGAGGATGTTTTGACCTACGTTGTGTTTGATGCGGAAGATCCATCGCCCGACGGCATCCACAAAGGCTTTCTCCAACTCGATCTCGAAGCGCTCGACACCCTCACCGATGCCCTGTGCCCCGAAGAACCCGCGCGTATCGACGTCTGTCGCATCGCTGGTCTGCCG
>Ga0163152_10006987_pt1 | contig 12519 bp, 6 predicted proteins | sample OliLakLV19MP8IB2_FD_148635 | JGI IMG/M metagenome (GOLD analysis project Ga0163152, IMG submission 148635) | Freshwater microbial mat bacterial communities from Lake Vanda, McMurdo Dry Valleys, Antarctica - Oligotrophic Lake LV.19.MP8.IB-2 | ecosystem: Environmental > Aquatic > Freshwater > Lake... | reverse complement strand
GTTGTAACTGGATGCAGGTGCGAACGGCTGCCGATCGCGGCGGAGTCGAGGGCGGGCGAAAGCGATTCCGCCGGGAGCGCACGGAAATCGTGTCCGAAAGATGGCGGGCGGGGGAGTGAGGGGTCCACTTCCGTCGGGCCTTTCACCTGGGGCGTAGCTGCGCTGGTGGCAGGCAACGGACCCGACTCGAAACGGGACGCGAGCCGCGGTTGAAGTTTACCCTCGCGCGCCGGAGCGACGGTGCGTTCGGCCAAAGCACGCAGAAAATTGCTCATGTGGAAACCAGTTCGAGGTAGATCCGGCGCCGGGCTGGGCTCAGGTTTACGATTTCCGTTTCGCTCCAACCATAGGCGGAAGCGATCGTATGCACGTCGCGAAGGAGGCGCGCCGCCCAGGCCTCGATTTCGCGCCAGAAAAACGCTACGATATCGAACGGCTCATCCCAGCGGTGATTGCAATCAGGGCAGGTAAGGGCGAAGCGAAGATCGGCTTGCGGGTCGGCCTCGGCCAGGCGGGCGGCGACCGCAATCAGTACCGGTTGCGGCAGGTCTTCCGCCGCGAGGACCTGTTCGCCGCAGCGCGCCGATATGACGCAACGTCGCAGCAACGTTTTTTCGGCCGTCGCGATATCGGTCATCGGGTCAAGCTCGAGCAAGTCGAATGTGTCCGGCAGGCGAAGGCGGAGGGTGTGATCCGCGACTTCCAGCGAGAGTGATTCGGCGGCGGCCGCGTGGGCCGTTGCCCGGAGTTGTTCGGTGCTGAGCGCCAGCTCGAGCGGCGCACGACAGTGCGGGCACTGCGTGGTGGCATCGAGGTGCGGCCCGAAGGCGAGAGCGCGAAGCTGCAGGAGCAAATCATCGCGGCGGCCAATTGAAAGATGGCCGAGCGTCTCCGCCGGCGTATCCGGAAACGCGTTACCCAGGATCGCCAGGGCCCGGCGTGGCGCGGACAGGGCAGCACCGTTTTCCCAGAGGGCAAGCAGTTCGGCGGCAGTGAGCGCGCGCATGGTAACCAGATTTCCAGCAATCGAAGCGGGTGCGGCGTGGGGTTGGCGGCGCGAGGGAGTCCCGTGGTCCGGCCTACCTCACGCCCGCCGGGAGGCGCCAGCTTTAGCCCTGAGGCTCATTGAACGTTGGCTCCGATGGTTCGGCGACGTCGTAGTCGCGTTCCCAACCTTCGTTCTCCAGCCGGAGCCGGGCGATCGCGACGGCGTTGCCGTTGGCGTCCAGATCCGGCAAAGCTTGAAACTCCGAGACCCAGCAACGGTACACTCGATATGAAACCGCGAGTTGACCGGCCTCGTTATAGAGTTCGACCGTGATATCCTTGCGGAAATCCGCGAGCGATGTTTCGGCGCCAAGCCCCGAACCGTAGTTCCAGATCTTGTTCGACCAGCGCTCGAATTCCAGATCGTGGGTGACACCGCGCTCGAGGGTGATGGCGTCGTATTCCGTGCGGCCGGGAGATTTGCGACTGCTGCTGGGATCGCCACCTTCGCGGTGTTTAACCACTTCGGTCGTGCGTTTCAACGTGCTGACTTTACTGACGCCGGCGACGTAGCGGCCGTCCCATTTGACGCGGAACTTGAAGTTCTTGTACGGATCGAAACGACTCGGATTGACGGTAAATTGTGCCATGGAAGTGTCCTCGGCTCAGGCCTGAATTTGCCCAGCGAGCTGCTGGATTTTGATGATCACGAACTCGGCGGGTTTAAGCGGGGCGAAACCCACCAGGATGTTAACTATGCCTTTGTTGATGTCGTCCTGCGTGGTGGTTTCCTTGTCACACTTTACCAGATACGCCTCACGCGGGGTCTTCCCTTGGAACGCGCCTTGGCGAAACAGCCCATGCATGAAGGAGCCGATGTTGAGGCGAATCTGAGCCCAGAGCGGTTCGTCGTTCGGCTCGAAGACGACCCACTTTGAACCGCGAAAGAGGCTTTCTTCAATGTAGAGGGCGGTGCGACGAACCGGGATGTATTTCCATTCGCTCGCCTCGGCGTCGGCACCGACGAGGGTCCGAGCGCCCCAGGAGATGTTACCGTAGATGGGAAAATTGCGCAGGCAATTCAGGCCGAGCGGATTCAGCGCGCCATTTTCGGGATCGCTCACTTTGTAGACAAAACTCTGCACGCCGCTGAGCGTGGCTTCAGTTCCGGCGGGGGCTTTCCAGACGCCGCGGTTGGCGTCGGTGCGGGCGAACAGCCCCGCGATTACACCGCTGGGTGCGAAGGTGCGCGGCTGGTGGTCGTTGAGCGGATCGGAGAGGCGAACGCGCGGGAAAAACGCCGCGCCGTCTTTTTCGTGCACCGTAAGACCGGACGATTTCCAGTCAGCGGCAGAGTCGACATCTTTCACTTCCGGCGGTGGGTCGATCAGGAGAAACGCGCGCCGTTTCTGGCAATAAGCCATCGCCGCGGCGAAAATATCGTTCGGATTTACCGTGGTATCCAGCTTCGCGGAATTTCCGGCCTGGGCGCGCGTGGCGTCGGGAATCGAGAGCAGGTTGAACAGATCGATCTTATCCAACGCATAGATGCCGGTGAACGCGGCTTCATTACCGATCAGGTCAGCGGTTTTCGGCAGAATCGTGCCATCACGACCGGCGACCGCATCCGTTTGCGCGAGGGTCGTTCGACCTAGGCCCAACCCATACGCACCGACGTTTTCCGAGAGCGGATCCGCCAGTTTAAGCGCGGCGAGGGCGTTGTTGGGCGCTCCATCCGTGAAGGTCAGGCTGGCGTCATTGGCGCCCAACGCGCTGGCGAATGACGCGATTACCCGTACGCCCTTGCCCGAGCTGCTCGGCACACAGCGGACGGCGGCGCCCGCGGCTTCAGGGACGGCCTTGAGTGCCACGTTGATCTTGCGCTCCAGGAGCCGGCACAAACCCAGGATGGACGTCGGCAAGGTTTCGCCGGCGCCGATCACGGGCACGTCGATGTCCTCAATCCCATCGGGCGTGTCGCTCGTGAGCGTGATGGAATAATCGAGATCGTTTTTCAGATCGGCGAAATCGATGTCGTCTCCCACGGTTCCCGCCTCGACCGGGCGCCCGGCTGCCGGATCTGGCACCTCGACGGAAACGAGCTCAGACCCGCTGTCCTCATCGTTCACGACGGCGACAACATAGTTCGCCTTCGTCGGATCCATCGTAACGCCCTCAAATTTTTCCACGGTACCCGTACTCAAGTCCGTGATCGTGAGATTGAACGCCTGGTCATCAGCGTAGGTGGCCTTCGTGATCGGATCGAAGTAGTCCACATCGATGACCACCTGATTGCCCCAGGCGCCGCGGCTTAACGCGGTAACGACCAGGGCCGAATCGCCGGTGCCGTCCGTGGCATCGAGCAGGGTGATACTCGCCGCGGCACTGCCGGCGGCGGTGGCCGCGGCGATGGCATCCGCGTCGGCACCCGCGGTGGCGACCGCAATCGCGGCTGCGTTGTCGTTTTTCGGCACCCGAACGACTACGGCTTCACCGCCACCATTGGCGAAAAATTGTTGCACCGCGTAACTCAGTTCACTGTCGGCGGCGAGCCCGCCGAAAGCGCGTTCGTAGTCCGAGAAACTGAACAGCCGTTTGGCCCGATGATCGAGTCCGCGAGACGTGTACCCGATAAAAGCGGTGACGGACGTGGCGACGCCCGTGACCGTTCGCACACCACTAGGTAATTCCTGCACATAGACGCCAGGGTAGGTAGCTTGAACCATAACCGTGCTTTCCTTGTAGGCTTTTTGTGCCGTGCGAATCGGGGTGACTTGCACTGGCCTGACGCCGGGAGAAGCATATCACTTTCAATAACAGTCAACCCCTAAGATAGGTGTGTGGCTGAGGAGGATACACCTGCGAATTGGCGGAAGCGCCGCGGTTTTCAGAGGGAAGATAGACATTTGCGCTCATCAATCCCGGACGGATCGCGACCACGTGGCGGCAAAATTTACGGGATTCTCACATCGACGAGCGGCTTAAGTAGTTTCCGCATGACGATGCGACAAACCGGCGGGCGAACGTCTCCAGAATGAAGTCCACCCGGTGAATCCCGGAGGGCTCTGTGGCCACGGGCGTGGCGCTGAGCCGGATTATTTCAACTTGTCATTGCGAGAGCTTTACCAACCCGACGTTGGGTGGAATCGCCGATGAACACCCCCGCCCCGATTGTCATTGCGAACGAGGCTGGCCGAGCGTGGCAATCCATCGGGACGCTTGGATTGCCGCAGTCGCTTAGGCTCCTTCGCTTAAGATCGCATTTTACCCACAGATTTAGCCACGGAGCCGACAAACTGTAGGTGTTCATTTGCAGGAGAGCAGCGACGAAGCAATTCATCTAGCTGGATCGCCACGCCCTCGTTCCTCTGGCTCGCGATGACAAATCGGAGGGTGATATATCCAGGTTAGTTCCGCGGACGTGGCATAACCCCGGAACCGCGGACGCCCTCGTCCGCATCCGTTCTAAATGCGGCCGGGGGCGTCCGCGGTCCCAGCGAGCCGCTGAGCAATTAGAATCGGCCGTTGATGCCGGCGGTGACGGTCACGAAATTGTACAGCAGCCGTTGCGTGCGGTCCTTATAACCACGGTAGAAAACCTGCGGCTCGTTGAACAGGTTGGCGACGTCGAGGCTCAAGATAACAGAAGGACGGAGCTGATATGAAATACCAGCGTTCACGGTCTTCATCGAGAGCCGGTACAAGCGCAACGAGGGATTCTGCTGGTTGAACGATGTCAGGTATTCACCCGTAAAGTTATAAAGGATACGAGTGCTGAAGTTCCGGTGACGCCACGACAGAGTGGCATTCGCCGCGTGGGGAATAAAGCCCTGCACTTGGTTGCGGGTGAGATACTGCGTTCCGCCATAGAGACCGTGCGTATCGATCCGGGTGTAATTGAACGAGCCAGCAAGTCCGCGCAGCAAGCCCGGCAGGAAGGTGAACTGCTGACGGTAGCTGAACTCCCAGCCTTGAGCGACCGACGTGCCGGCGTTAATCGAAGTGCGTTCGGTCCAGCCTTCATAATCGCCACCATATCCGTTTTCAGCTCCGCCGGGAATGGTTCGGATCTCCTGGTTCGAAACAATAAAGTCCCGAATCTCTTTATGAAACCAGCTCACTGAAAACTGGCCGACGGGTTCGAAATAGTATTCCAGCGAAGCGTCCCAGTTGCGCGCCGTTTGCGGCTTCAGACCGGGATTAGTGATCGTCAGAAGTTGGTTGTTTTCATCCGGCGATTCCGAAGGGAGGAAATTGCTCAGCCCCGCACGACCGAAGCTCGTGGAGTAACTTGTCCGTAACTTCAGGTCGGACGTGATATCGTAATACGTGTGCAGGCTCGGGAACGCCTTCGTGTAGGTCCCCTTGGTCTCGCGATAGTTGTTTTCATAATCCCGTTGGGCGGAGCCGACCGGATCGGCAGTCTGTTGCGCCGTCGTGCTTAGGCTGCGGGATCGGACCCATCCCCAACTTTCGACGGTCGTGTCCTCCAGGCGAACTCCGCCCAGGTACCCGGTGCGTCCGCGCCATCCCTCCTTGCCGAGACGGCCTTGCGCCATGAAGTAGGCCGCCTGGGCGGTTTCCGTGAGCCCCCGAGTGCCGGTATATTTCTGAGACTCGTGATAATAGAGATCCTCGCGCCAAAGGTCCGGCTGCAGGGGACGACGTTTGTCCATGTGCATATTGGAATACCAGCGCGGCATCCGCAGACCCGTTTCACGTGCATGATAAGTCGGAAGATTGGGATCCGGCGCCAGCGGTCCGGTGCCAATATAACTCCAGCGATGGTTGTCCTTGCTCCAGATATCGAGTTCCTGCTCGCGCCAGGACACGCCGGCTTTCAGGAACAGGGGGAAAGACGCCGGGACCGTGTAGCGGGCGTTAAACCGGAACTGTGACAGCAATTGATCGTTCTGGTTATTGACGTTCGTCAATCCATTGGCCGCGGGACGATAGTTGTCGGGGTTAAGGAAATCCGGTCCGCCATTTTGGACGAACCGGGGAAACATATCGGAGTTGGTCCGATCGAGAATCCAGCCCACTCCTGAGAGGCGCATCCGCAGGGTGCCGGCGGTGCCGTCACCGTTGTTCAAATGCGTATACCCGACGCCACCCGTGTAATCGATCTGCCAATTGCGATATTCATGGTCGCCCGTGAAATCGACGCGACGCGTGCGGACGTAATAATTACGCGGGCCGTCGATGAAGACGTCGATGTTGGACGCGGCAACGGGGCGAACGACTGTAATTTTGTCGGTGAACTGGCCGGGCACGACGCCCGTGGTGGTTGCATTCGGCACGGTGGTCGCACTGCCGGTGAAGGCGCGCATCTCCATGCGGCGGCGATGAGCCTCGAAATTGTTGTTGCCGATCAGCGTGACGGAGAAGCGGGAGTTGGGTGACCAGCGATAGTCGGTCCGCAGATTGAGGCTTGCCTGCTTGCGGTTGTTATAATTGTCCCACGTCCGGTAATCCCACACGTAGGCGGCCGGTTCGAGCGTGTTCTGGTAGTCGAACAGGGTGCTCGTGCCCCCGACGGCGTTCTCGCTGTAGAAGGCATTCAACGCCACGGCGAAATTCTTCGTTCCGCCCATAATATCAAATACCTCCTGGTGCGACAAATTCACGAGCGGGTGAGCGCGATGCTGCTCACGAAGCGGCGTTTGCTCGAGAAAGGACGGTGCATAGCGGGTCGTGAAACTGTAGGTGGTGCGCCGTTTTTCGCGCATGCTCAGCGGGGAACGGGTTTTGAGATTGACCGTGCCGCCAAGCGAGTCGGCGCCCTTGTCGGGGGTGTGGCCCTTGATCAACTCGACCGATTCAAACATGGTGCCGGTGATACTTTGCATCTCGAAGCTGCGGCTCGTCCCCAGGCTGGGAAGCAATCCACCGTCGACGGTCACGGTGTTCAAATCGGGATCCATGCCGCGCATATTGAACTTATACGCGAGGCCTTCGTCCGTTGGACTCCCGGCAACCCCTGGCAGGCGCATGACAACTTCACTGGCGCTCATGTTGGGCAGATTACCGAAGGAGTCCATGGCCACGACATTCTTCATGTTCTCCGCGTTGCGCTGGGCCGTGAGAGCAGCCGCATCGCCCTCGCGTTCGCCCGTCACCCTGAACGCGTCCAGTTTATATATCCCCGTCGTCAGGTCAAAATTGCGTTCGATTCGCGCGTTCGCTCCCACCGTCACCTCCGCGGTAATCGCGTCGAGGCCGATGTAGGTAACTTCAATTTCATGCCGGCCCGCAGGTACCCCGGAGAGTATATAACGGCCGGTTCCGTCAGCAAAGGCGGTGAGACCGAGTCCCTTGACGACCACGCGGGCGCCTTCGAGCATATTGCCCGTCGCCGCGTTGCCAACGGTTCCAGCAATCACGCCCGTATCCGCGGCGGCAAGGCGCGCCGGGGCACCGACGATGATGACGGCGAAGAGGGCAGGAGCGAGGCCGCGCAACGCGGTCGCAAACAATGCAATAAGTCGCAGACGGATGGTGTTCATGGGGTAAATTTCTGATAGTGTCCCACGGAGGGACGCTTTCGCGGTAGGGGAGAACAAGGGCCGAATCGGTGTGACTCGGTTCGGGGTCAATGGGAGCCTAAATGGTGCGGCTTACAATGGCAAAAACACCTGGACTTGGGCGGAGGGCGCATCTGCCGGTTGCCGGTTCGGGTTCCGTCGCGGAGCGGAGTCCGCGCCCTACCTTACAGAAGTCACGATAGGTAGGGCGGCGAGTCCCTTCGCCGCCTTTTCTATAGGTCACGATGGGTAGGGCGGCGAGTCCCTTCGCCGCCGCGGTGCTGCCACCGCCAACCGGCAGATGCGCCCTTGGGTGGATCGGCTTGGCGGGTGCGTTATACCAGTGACTGATGGGATTTTGACTTTGGCGCAGCAGCACCAGCAGGGCCCGACCTCCGGTCGGGCCGCTCGGAAATCGCGACTGCCAACGGCTCGCCCGGAAATCGGACCCGTATGTATTAACTTAACGCCTTACACTCCTGTTTGTCATTGCGAGGGAGCCTTGGCGACCGCGGCAATCCAGATGGGTCGCCGCGCTCTCGTTCCTCGGGCTCGCGATGACAATCGGGTGAGTAAATGGATTAGGTTAACGCATAGGGAGGTCGGGCGCTGGAAGTCGAGCGCTACCCTCGAAAAGTCCAAATCTCATGTGATAGTGGTATTACGCCTCCAGTCAGTTTGAACGGAGTGATCGCGCTAATTCGCCTTGGTGGGCGCGTTCAGCGATCGTTGCAAGAAGGCGCGGATCGACTGCTTGATTTCCGGAGTGGAGAACGCGGGACCACCATGGCCTGCACCGGGTAACACGATCAATTCGGAGGGAACTCCCGAAGCCACGAGGGCCGCATGGAGGCGTTGACTCTGTTCGAGCGGAACTTGTTGATCCTTGTCGCCGTGGATGATCAGAAACGGCGGGTCGTCCTTGGAAACGTGATACAGGGTGCTGGTCTGGCGCGCCAGATCAGGCCGGTCCCGCGGCGTTACGCCGAGGAGTTTGGCGCCATTGGAATTTGCCAGATCGGCGGCGGTTTTCCCAGGGCCGGGAACGTTGGGCGGCATCGTCAGCATATCGCTGGCGCCATAGAAATCGATCACCGCACCGACCCGGCTGGAAATTTTTTCATCGGCCGGCGGCGGGGTCGCGGCAAAAATGGTGGCGAGGTTTCCGCCGGAGGAACCTCCAGACACTGCGATGCGCTGGGGATCGAGCTGATATTTTCCCGCTTCGGCGCGTAGCCAGCGGACCGCGGCACGAGTGTCTTCGAGTTGCGCCGGCCACTTCGCGAGCCAGCTGAGGCGGTAACCGAGACTCACGACCGCATAGCCTTCGGCCGCGAGCCAGGAGAGCGGGCAATTCTCCTTCGATCCGTTCTTCCAGCCGCCGCCGTGGATCCAGATAACGACCGGACGTGGGGTGGTGGATGTCGTGGTCGGCAAATACAGATCGAGCAGCAACGCCCCGGATTCCGGCCGGCTGTATTCAAGATTCGCGATACGTTTCACTCCTGCCGGCAACGCGGTGCGAATATCGCCGACGGGGCGAACCTGCGTGGGTTTGACGCCCGTCAACGCGTCACCGAGATCCGCGCGCGCTGCGCTGACCACCGTTTGCAGCCGCGCCACGATCTCGGGATGGGCCGCAGCGACGTTCGTGCTCTCACCGGGATCCGTTTTTAAATTATACAATGACAGCTCCAGTTTTTCGACCCGATAGCCATGACGGCTGGCGATGCCGCGAATTCCGGAATTCTCGATCGATTGCGGTTTCATGTTGGCCCAGTTCGACGGTTTGCCGCCGCGCCCGGGCTCAGCCGCCACCGTGAGATACTCGTGCGGCACATGGAGTTTCCAGTCTCCCTGGCGCACCGCGTGCAATTCATCTCCCGAATAATACCAGAGTTCGTCGCGACCTCTCGCGTTGGGGTGGCCCAGCAGCATCGGCGTCAGGTCCGTGCCGTCCAGCTTCGTGGCGGCAGGTGTGGCGCCGATCAGACGCGTGAGCGTGACGTTGAGATCCATGGATGTGAACATCGCTTCGCTTACCCGGCCAGCGGGCACGTGCCCCGGCCAACGAGCCAGGAATGGGGAGCGCATGCCGCCTTCAAACGTTGTCAGCTTCCCTTCGCGCAGCGGCCCGGCGAGTCCGGCGTGATCGCCGTAGGAAAGAAAGGGCCCATTATCGGACGTGAAAATAACCAGCGTGCGCTCGTCCAGTCCGAGTCGTTTCAGCGCCGCCATCAATTCGCCCACCGACGCATCGAGTTCTTCCACGACATCGCCGTAACGTCCGCGGGCACTTTTGCCGCGGAATGCCTCGGAGGCAAAGATCGGCACGTGCGGCATGACGTGAGGCAGGTAAACGAAAAACGGTTCAGCGCGGTGACGCTCGATGAACGAAATGGCACTCGTCGTGAAACGTCGCGTAAACTGCGACTGGTCCGGATCAACCTCCACCACGTCTTCGTTCTGGAGCAGAGGCAGCGAAGGAATCCCGCGGGTTACGGGATGGAGGGGGCCATTGTCGTTGGAAAACGGAATGCCCAGAAACTCATCGAAGCCGCGGCGCGTCGGCAGAAACGACGGCTGCTGGCCAAGATGCCATTTGCCATAAATTGCGGTCGCGTAGCCTTGCTTTTTGAAATGCTGACTGAGCAGGACTTCGCGCGCGTGGAGTCCCGTGGTGCTCGTGTGATTGAGGGCACCGCTTAACCCAACGCGATTCGGATAGCTGCCCGTCATCAGGGCCGCGCGGGAAGCGGTGCACACCGACTGCGCGACGTAGAAGTGGGTGAATTTCGTGCCTTCGGCGGCGAGTCGGTCAAGGTGGGGCGTCCGGATATCCTTCGCGCCAAAACAGCCTACATCACCGTAACCGAGATCATCTGCGAAGATAAGAATGACGTTGGGTAGTTCCTTGGGTGCAGCTGCGGCGCTGCGGGCGGCTAGTCCGCCGAGAGCGAGCAAGAGCAAACAGAAACCAAGTGAGAGTCTAACCGGGAAAGCGGAGATCATGGGGCGATCAAAGGAGGGTTGGGGTGACTGACGACGGATTTGAAGCAGTTCGCAGCGTGGTGACGAGTGAACTTTTCAAACGCACGAACTAAGACCTTGGGACCGCGGCCGCCCCCGGCCGCATCCGGTTGAAAGCCACCCAAGCTCGAAGCCGCTGAAAGGTGGAGCGGGTTGTCCCTAACCCGCTTCCGAACGTTCGCACTCACGTCATCGGCTTGGGGACAAGCCGATCCACCTCGGCAACGTATGATCAGTGCCGATGAGTGAAGATCAGTGGTTCACCTGCTTGGGACAAGATGACGTTCATCCTGTCATCTTGTCATCCTGTCACGGCTCGAGCTCGATCGTAGAAGACGGGAGACAGGATGGACAGGATTACAGGATGAATTCTACGCATCGCGACGCTTCACCTGCGAATTCCTTAACCCATCGGCTTGGGGACAAGCCGATCCACCTCAATTGCATAATTCCGGCTCAGCTCGGTGGGAGAATCCGCGGCAGAGGGCGGCCGCGGCGGTACCACCGGCGTCGCACTCATGGCCTGATTCCATCACCGATTTGCGGCCACGGACAAGATCGAGCCGAACAACCACTCCAGCGCGAGGATCCAGCTCAGCCCCGCCAACACGGCTAAGCCCAGCCGAAGTGGCCGTCCTCTCTGCGAGCCAGCCCCTCCCGGCGACCGCGGCGTAGGGCCACATTCTGGATTAGGTGATTGCGACATGGTCCTGCCGGGATGGCCGCGAAGCCAGACGGCTTGCGGCCGGCATTGTTGCGGGGAAAGCACGGTCGCGTCTTGACGTCGACGCGATGGTGCGGTCTCGCCGAAGCGTTTTTTCGGTCCGTTTTCGATTCCTTGTCCGGGTGGAAACGTCTGATCGTGGCAGTTATGCCGAAGACCCCATCTGCACCTCACCTGATCAACCGCCGCTTTTTTTTGCGGGCGGCGGGAATCACCCTCGCCTTGCCGCTGTTCGAGTCACTGGGGACGCGCGTGTTAGGTTCAGGCATTGCCGTGGGCAGTCAGGCCGGCAAAGCCGTGACCGCAAAGCGGCCGGTTCGGCTGGTGTGCCAACGGCATCGAAACGTCGCCGGTGATTCGCGGCGTCTGGGTGTTGGAAAATATCCTTGGTACCCCGCCGCCACCGCCGCCCGACAATGTTCCGCCGATTGATCCCGATGTGCGAGGAGCGAAGTCGATGCGGGACCTGCTGGCGAAGCATCGGGACAACGCCGGGTGTTTTGAGTGTCACCGCAAGATCGATCCGCTCGGCTTCGCGTTGGAAAGCTTCGATCCGATTGGCGGATGGCGGTCGAAATACGAGAAAGGGCCCGCGATTGACACTTCGGGCGAGCTCCCGAACGGTCAGCGGTTTGACGATGTCGCGGGACTGAAACGGGTGTTGCTCCAGCGCAAGGACCAGTTCGCGCGGATGCTGACGGAACGATTGCTCACGTATGCCTGTGGGCGACGGATCGAAGGAATGGATTGGCCCGCCGTAGATCAAATCGTCGCTGCAACGGCGAACGACAATTTCCGGCTGCGCGATGTGATTGAGGCCGTGGTCACGAGCCCGACGTTTCGTTCGAAGTGAACAAGCGATCGCGTTCGGAGATTCCGGAGTAGGGCCCGACCTTGGTTGTGGCCTGCAAGGTCGTCCGAAAACGAATCGGCCACGAGCAAGCTCGGGCCCTACGTCGAGTGCCGCGCGCAACGTGAACGAGCGATCGCGTTCGGAGATTCCGGAGTAGGGCCCGACCTTGGTCGCGGCCTGCAAGGTCGTCCGAAAACGAATCGGCCACGAGCAAGCTCGGGCCCTACGTCGAGTGCCGCGCGCAACGTGAACGAGCGATCGCGTTCGGAGATTCCGGAGTAGGGCCCGACCTTGGTCGTGGCCTGCAAGGTCGTCCAAAACGAATCGGCCACGAGCAAGCTCGGGCCCTACGTCGAGTGCCGCGCGCAACGTGAACGAGCGATCGCATTCGGAGATTCCGG
>Ga0163152_10006985_pt1 | contig 12526 bp, 6 predicted proteins | sample OliLakLV19MP8IB2_FD_148635 | JGI IMG/M metagenome (GOLD analysis project Ga0163152, IMG submission 148635) | Freshwater microbial mat bacterial communities from Lake Vanda, McMurdo Dry Valleys, Antarctica - Oligotrophic Lake LV.19.MP8.IB-2 | ecosystem: Environmental > Aquatic > Freshwater > Lake... | reverse complement strand
GGGGAGTAGACTGAGGAGGAACAGGAACGAACGCTTCATGCCTTGTCTTATAATCGGAATACGGGGTTGCGAAAGGGAAAGTTGCGCGGGGATCCCTCGAACCGGTCACTCCCCTCCAACGGCCTCCAGCCATGCCCTCGCCATGCGATGATGTCCCGGTGCACTGGGATGCACTCCGTCCGGAGCCCAATATTCCGGAGGGGCCTCCTGGACGGCGGCATCGAACATCTCCTGAAAGGGGACAAAAACCGCCCCGAACTCGGAGGCCAGTCTGCGAACGACCGCCCGCCGCGCATCCATTTCCCCGACCCATTCCGAAGTCACGTGGCCGCAGCCGAGCACGAACGGTTCGCACAACACAAAGCGGATGCCGGGCAGCGCCGCGCGGGCTTCAGTGAGGTAATCGCGGAACACGCGTTCGAATTTCGGAACGGCGACCCCGTTGTTGCCCCGGAACCGATGCCAGGTGTCGTTCACCCCGATGAGGACCGAAAGGACATCCGGCTTGAGATTGATCGTGTCCGCCAGAATCCGGGCATAGAGATCGACCACCCGGTTCCCGCTGATGCCGCGATTCAGAAATGCCAGCCCGTCGGACGGACGTGCGGCGAGCAGATGCGCCGCCGCCAGCTTCGCATAGCCGTTTCCAAGCGCCCAGATGCCCGGGCCGGAGCTCTCTTCGCGGTTTCGTCCGGAATCCGTGATGGAATCGCCCTGAAAAAGAACGGTTTGGCCGGGGAGAATCAAAGGCGGGCGGCGGAGTGGAATGTGATCGCTCAAGGTTGAGAAAGGGTAGGCAGACGGTGCGGGCTGTCCATGCCGAAAGTTCCTCGTGCGCGGCAATCACCCCCGCCGCTGCCTTCTTCGCTGTCAACCAACCCGTCGGCTCACCGAGAGGGGAGAGAGTTTTGCGCGCCCGGGGCCAGAAATCCGGATTTTTGAGGCGAAACGGGGCGAGGGCGGCGAAAATAGAGAGCACCCACAGTGGGCGGAAAACGAATCGATGGATTCCACGGTTCCGAGCCGATACCGCCCGGTTCGGTGTGGCGAGCGGGAATTGAATCGGCATGCGCGCCGCCCTCCTCAGCCCGCACTGGGGACTCGGCAACCGGCCAATCGGCGTGGTTCCATTCCCCGGCAGCTCCACCGGGCCGCCGTCTGCAGCGGCAGTGGCGTGCGATTCCAGGTTGGGCGGTCTGCTCCGCCACTACCAACGAGAGGCAACGTGAGAAATCGGAATGTAGTTCCTCGGCTTGGCTGCCTTGGGGCGCGTTCATCATCCACGATTTCCGATGAAACGGAGTTGTTACACTCCTTGGGGCGAAGCTTGAACAGCGTGCTTGACGCAACCTTGCAGACCAAAGTAACAAGTGAATAATTCCCCGTGAGTTCCCCTTCAAACGTTCGAACCCAAGGTGTTTTGCCTACACAGGCATCGGTTTGTAGTTTGATGCACCCGCTTGGGCGTAAGCGGCTTGCGATAATGCGCCTAGCGGCCCTTGCGGTTGGGCTGAATATTCTATCGACGGAATACGTCCTGGCTGATCCCGCTTCCCTTGTCGAATGGTGGACCTTGGATGAGCCCATCGTGTCAGGTCAAGTAACCGAAGGGGAGGATGCGCTCGTGGCGGTCGGGCCAACCCCCCCGGTGAGGGTGCCCGGGGTTTGGGCCAACGCCCTGAACCTGCCGCAGGGAACCATGATCCAGTACGGCGGCAAAGACTGGTTGTCCGACGCGGACGGCATCACGATTTCGTTCTGGGCGCGCATTGACATCGCCAGCGCGCCCGACACAGGCAACGTGGGGCTTTTCGAACTGCGATTTGATGATGGCGGGCGGCTCGAGCTTTCGGCATCGCCATTAAATTCCATACAGCTCAACGTTTTCTCGGCTGACCAAGCCGATCCGCGCGGTTCAACAATCGCTGCCCCCGCCAGTCCGCTTGCCTGGCATCTCTACTCGCTTCTCGTGCCTTCCCGGGCTTCGGGGGCCAAGGCGACCCTCCTGATCGACGGGCAGTTCGCCGGGTTTGGTCCCAATGTGCCGGGCCTCTCAGGCGCAAGGTGGTTATCAAACACCACGTTTGGAACCAACTCGGGCGACTCCATCTCGCTGGATGATGTGAGAATTTACGTTGGATTATTGGATCCAGCAGAGGTCGCGCTTCTCTATCGGGTCGGCCTGGACGCCGGCCAACTTTCTTCCCAGCCGATCTCCAGCCTTCTCAAAGCGTGGTCGAACTTTGTGGGGAACTCGAACGGCGGCTCACAAGAGGTCGACCGCCTCCTGGCTTCCGCGTTGGCTTCGCAGTCCCTGGCCGACCTCCCGCGGGAGAACACTGCCGGGTGGCTTGATGCTTTGTCCAAGGCTGACCAGTTGCTTTCGGCGAGCCAGCGCAACGCAACCGCCTCCCGGCTTGATTCCTCAGCTCGCGCCGCGGGTCTCGCCGCGCTGACGCCCACAGAGATTCTCGCCATCAATCGGGTTTTCGTGGAGTTCGGGGAAAATGTCCGGGCCCGCTCTCTCACGGCGGACTGGTTGCACGCCTCAGAGCAGCATACCAAAACCGGACCGGATCAATGCGTGAAAATTGTCGGTTATCTGGCCCAGGCACAGGGGGTGCAGGCCGGCGCAGCGCGCGAGAAGTTTCGAGCCTGGCTGGAGCAGTCCCTGTTGGCGCCCTCCTCGGCGAGGGTGTTCGGTGCTGCGCGGTGGGCGGAAGTCGTGCGACTCTGGTCGTGGGATTGGCCTCAGCAGACCCGCCAGACCTGGGCAGGGGCCCTGCGGAGCACTTTTGCCGGCGATGGGTTTTTGGAACTGGGCGACGCGACCGTCGCTCTGGCGGCTGCGCTGACGAAACTGGGCGATCCCTCCGCTCCGGAGCTCCTGCTAGGGTGGATCAAAGCCGGAGGCCGGCCCGTTTCGGGGTTGAGGGAATTCGCCGAAGTTGCGACCACTCTTGTCAAAGCAGGTCCCTCGGCATCCCCGGCACTCCGAGAACTCTGGCATCAGGCCGTGGCCGCAGCCGGCGATAGTCCGGGAGGCTCTTTGCAGGCCGACTTGGCGCTCTGGATGCGCATGGCAACGGCCTGCCTGTCGGCGCTCACCGATGCGGAAAGAGCCGATGTAAAAAACTGGTTGTTAGGGGCGGCTCGGTCGATGGCTCCCGCCGCCCGAAATTCAGGCTTTCTGGACAGCTTCCTCCGCCTATTTGGCCCCCCGGATGCCCCGCAAATCCGAGGCTTATTCGACGACTGGTGGGCAGGGGGGCGCCTTTTGAGTGAAACAGGGCAAATGGACGCCCCTGCCGCTTGTGAAGTCCTTGGGTGGTTTACTCGAATCGGCGGCGACGGCCCCAACAAATGGGAGGATCTTCCCGGGATTCGACGGCAACTTGCGCATCGGCTGGTCGAGTTGTCGCTCCCCGGGTCAACCGCTGCGCCGGACGAGCTAATCGATCGCCTTTCGGAGGCAGCGGTGGGATTGATGCCCGACATCGAGGCGACAGATCGAAAGGCTTTCGCGAACCAAATCGCATCCCGGTTTTCGGATGCAGATTTCCTCCACCGATCTCCAAGTGGCAGGGCGCTGCGCCTGGCCGGCTTCGGCGACCGCTTCGGGCTTGATCGAGCGTCAAATGTCGCCTCGTGGGTAAATGCCCGCCCCGACTTCAAGCCGCGCGATGCCACTGAACTTGGCGCTCTCATTGGGGCGTTCTCCAACTCGGAATACAAGCACGGCGAGGTCAAAGCGCGCTTGGCCGCTCTGGCGGAGCCCTTCGCCCTGGCGTCAAATGTGCCCGTTGAAAACTGGATGGAATGGACATTGACCATAGGCGAATCCATTCCCACCGACCGGCGCGATACGTTGTTCACGGTTCTTCGTGCCCGCTTCCGCGCCAAGATGGACCAGGGCACCTATCAACAAGCGGATGGGGTCAACCAGGCGCTAACCGTCCTTCGCAGGATCGACGAAGGACGTGCGCGCGAGCTTGCCGAGGGGTGGTTTGCCAGGCAGGGGCCACACATGGAATGGGCGATGGGGTTCAATGCTTCGTTGAACATTCTTTCGATGGCTGCTCAATCCCGAAGCTGTGCAACTCCATTCGAGCGGCTCGCGCAATTGGAACTCCTCGGCACCTCGAGAACCTGGGATCAGCCGGGACGCTTTCCTGTGGCGCTGGATGCACGCGATGTTTGGCGGGGGCTCACTGCGAACCTGTCGGCGGTTGCTCGCAAGAAAGGGTTCAAATCGTATTTGCGGGCATTGGCCGGCGACGCGGCGGCCGCACCTCCATCCCAATTGACGGCCGCAGAATGGGTGAAGTGGGCGGATCTCGCTGCCACGAACGCCCGGCGTGACCCGAGGACCCTGGCGGCCGCCACGCTCCGCTATCTGGATGCTGCAGATGCCTTGGAAGCGAGGCAGACCGAGGAGTCGCTGCGCTACGCCTTGGTTCAGAAAGCGGGGCTGCTTCTCTATTCCCCCATAATCGGCTGGCGGGAAGCTGCCGTGCTGGACCTATGGGGGATGCCGCTTTGCTACTCGGCGGCTGGGCGAGGACCTCTTTCGGAAGATCAGGCCGGTATGGTCGAGCGCCTGCTCACGCTTTCGGAGCGCTTCGGTGAAGTCGGGCCTGGGATCTCGGCCGCCTTTCTCAAGTTGCAAATTTCCGAGCCAGGCTCCCCCACCGAGGAGCGCAGCACCCGGATACTCTGCCGCAACTTGAGCTTGGCAGGGCGATGGGACGCGCTCTCCTACTATCTGGCCGGCGCCGATGATGGATATAGGGGCTGGGTGAATTTTCGTTGGGCCACGTTCGGCATGAGCGAGCGCGGGATTGAGCGTGAAGATCGGATCGAGTCTTGGATGCGGGAAAGCGGGGTCAGTCCGAGAGTCGCGCGCTTGCGCAGCACCGCTTCACTGACCGATGCGCAGAAGATCGAGGCGAATTGGCTGGCCTCCTACACCAATGAACTATCCGTTGATCAGCGACTTGAGCGGTCTTTGTGGGGAACCGCCAGAGCCCAGAGTGGGAGGACTCGATGAAAAGCCCGCCCGCTAGTCCATTAATGCGGATCCTGCTTTTCTCGGGCTGCCTCGCGATCTCCGCGGCGTCCCTCCTTCGCGGAGGGGGCACAATTCTCCTTCCGTACACCTCCAACGACACCCAGCCCAAAAGCTCGGGGACCAATCGAAGCGGCAAGGGCATAAATGCCGACGGAACTATCGCGGAACGCAACACGGACGGAGACCGGTACCCCGATCCCATTAACGAAACCCAGCCCATCGGCGCGGTTCTGCTTTACAAGCAGGCGACGCCTGGAGGGGAGCCGCCTGGGGGCGAGACAGCCAAGATTGATTTCAGTGTCCTGGATCCCGATCTGAACGCCTCCAGTAATTTTTCTGCCTCCATCGATGTGGTAGGATGGGCCCAGTCAGGCGAGGATCAGCCGCCCATAAATGTTAACAGCAACTTTGACCTTCGGAACGGCGGTCCGGGTGGGGATGGCCTCGGAACTACGGGAGATTCGCTATCTGAGTTTACCGTCAATTCGACCAGCTTTGGCTCCTACAGCTTCACGTACAGCCGGAAGGACGGAACTCCATACCGCCACAACAACACCTCCGACAAATACTCGGAGGTCACGGACATGTTCCCGATCCAAATCACCCCGGCTCCCGGTGGCATCAAGATCTGGGCGCCCGTTGACCCGGGAGTTTTGTGGGACAACTATCAGTTCACGGTTTCGGGGGATGGGTTCAGCACCACTCTGACCAACCTGGGAGGTGGAGGCTACAGTGGCTCGGGAAGCTTCGTGCGGTGCAACCCGGGCGGCGGTGCCGTCGATGTGGAGTTTAAGGTCAACCACGACGATGACTCGACCCAATCACTTCAGGCTCACAGCCTGGCCCTCCCTCCGGTGACCATCCCGGCCGACGAAGCAGCTGGGCCACGGTACCGCAAGATCTCCTTGCTGGGGCGGCCGATACCGGACGCCCCGCCCGAGGCGAATGCCGAATCTGATGAGGAACCAGAAGAGTCCTTCGTGGATGCGCTTACCCTGGGCCTGCGCCATTCCACATCCGATATTTACATCCCCGTTCCCGCCAGTGAATTGGTGCTTGGCGTCCGCCGAAATGCACAGACCGAAGTATGGAACCTGCGCAGCGGTCTTCGGCCCGCGGAAAAGTTGTGCCAACCATTCGGTCCGGGTTGGAACAGCAATCTGGGGGCGCACATCCGAATTGAGCGTCACGTCGCAACCACGCGATCAGACCCCGATACCGCCACTCTTGTTGATGAAAACGGGAGCAGTTTCACCTTCATCATGTGGGAAGTCGACAGTGGGGAAACCAGATTCTTCCCAATGGTCACTGGAGAGCACGAACAGGCAACCTACCTCACCAAGCTCACCAGATACGGATCGGTGTTTGTTTTCGAGCGGCGATTCGGAACCAAACTTACCTTTGACCTGATTTCAGGCGAGACTTCGTTTTCCTCAGATCGCATCGACGGTGCCGAGTCGTATTCTTCTTATCAATACGCCCGAATCCGAACGGTGGAAGATCGGTACGGTAACCAGCTGCTCCATTCCTACGGCAATACCTCGTTCCCAACTGTTCCCACACAGGTCAGCGTCGTCGGGCGGGAAGCGCTCAGCATCAATATGACGCTCGCCGCCACCGGCAGAATCGCTTCGGTGAGGGATCCCAGGCAGAACGTTCTTCAGTATACTTATGAGGCCGGACCGGGCGGAACCGGCCTTCCCGGGACCCTGCTTACCAAGATGACCCGGCCCGGCAACAATGCCACTCAAAGCACGCAGTACGCCTACAACTTCGCGGTCGACCAGGATCAGACCCCCTTGACAGATCCTCCCCGGGTTACGCAGAAGTACCATCTCGACCTCTCATCCATCCAGTCTCCGGAAGGAAAGCGGTATGACTTCCTCTACGCGTTCGATCATTCGAAACACGACTACATGAAGATTCCAGGGGCTTTCGATGGTTATTTCGTCAAGACGGGCGTTCCCCGCAACGTCATCAGCGTCGCGCTCCCCGGCGGCTTGGGAACCACATGGTTCACGAATCTGAGTGACATCCGTGTCGAAATGAATCCCCTCGACAAGGTGGTGGGAACCCGAGCCTGCCAGGTGTTTGATCCCTCTGGTATCCCCACCATTTATACCTGGCCGGTCGCGGATGCAAAGGTCGAGCGTCTCACCCAGTTTCAAATCTATTACGGCGTCCCGGACGAGTACAGTCACGCGTTCAATCCCCCCCGGATCATCTTCTATCCCACCATGCTGATCGACCACCCCATGGGGGGGAGCGAGCGATTCACATTTGATATCAATGCGGGAATGGCATTGAAGTCCGTTACCGATCCCTGGGGAAACACGAAAACCTACGAGTACGCTGCGACCGCCCCGGTCTCGGACGAGTACGCATTGGTCCGGGGCGAAGCCGGGTTCAATCTTTTCTACCCAGACCCGACGCGCGAAATCGATCCTGGCGGAGCCTCTAGGGATATGACTTACGCAACTAGCTTCGGATTGCTCCAATCGACCCGGGATGAGATCGGGCGCACGACAGACTATTCATTCGATCCGTACGGACGCCGTGAGACCGAAATCATCCGCTCAGCGTCCGGCAATATTGCGAAAATTACGTCGTTCCAGTACCACGCCTCCCTGAAAAGTTTCGTCAGCTCAGAATCCGTTTCCGGTGCCCCCAGTGATCCAAACCCGAACCACGTTGTCACACGGACTCCCGATTCCTTGGGAAGAGTTCAGAGCCAGACCGTGGGGGTTGGGAGAACAACAAACTTCACCTACGACCCGAATTGCAACCGAATCGGCCAGACGGACGGGCGGGGCAAGCATACCACGTTCACCTACGATGCCAGTAATCGGCTGATTGAGACCGAGTTCCACGGGGGAGCGACGCAGACCATGCAGTTCAATCTGGATGGCAGAAAGGTATCCGAAGTCAACGAACGTGAATACGAGACCACTTACCAGCGGGATGCCCTCGGGCGAGTGCTTGTCGAAAGTCACCAGAACGATGGGGTGCCATCGATCACCACACATCAACGCAACGTATTTGGGGCAATTACCCAAACGACGGATCCCGGCGGTGGGGTCACAACCCTTGAGTATGATGCCCTGGGGAGATTGGTGCGGACTGTCGGGCCGGGCGCTTCGGCACCTGAAACCACCTACCAGTATGGGGCGAACTCTGGGAGTTTTGCCCTCAGCGGATGGGCATTCAAGCCCACACAGACAACAAATCCCGAGGGCTACCGCCAGATCGTCGCCTACGATTCGCGTTATCGGCCGGTGATCGCCGCCACGGAGGTTACATTAGGCGCGGGATTTGCCACTACCGTCACAACCTACGACGATGCCGGCCAGCCCGTCGTGCTGACGTCTGGAATCGGCATCGGCGGGTCGGCAAGCCCGGCGGCTCCTCTCCAGACCATCGAGTTCGCATACGATCCGCTGGGAAAGGTCTCAGTTAAAACTTTCCTGGATCTGGCGCCGGGGAATGTAACCCAAAAGACCTGGTACACGGCGACAGGAGCCGTTCGAAAGACTGAGAACGAAAACGGCGCCATCACTACCACCGACTTCAACAGCGCCATGAGCCCGATTCGCACCGAGGGGCCTGCCGTGGAGGGGGGGGCACCAATCACAACCTACCAATACGATGCCGCCGGTAACATGGTGTCCAAGACCGACCCGACCGGCGGCATTTGGAACTATGAATACGATGATCGGAATCGTCTGGTGGTGGAACGGTCCCCAACCGTGCCTTCCTTAGCGGGCAACATCCGGCCGACAACCACCACAGAGTACGACGACGTGGGAAATGTTGTCGCCGTGATTGATGCCCGCGGCGGACGGACGGACACCACCTTTGATGGACTCAACCGCGCGACCACAGCCCGGCGCCCCCAGATTTCCTATCGAAACGACCAAGGGGCAACTCTCCAGGGCCGACCAGGAACCGAAACGGTGTACGACACTCGCGGGAATCCCGCTCAGGTCTACCTGACCATGAACGGAACACGGGTTCGGTGCGACGCGTCAAATACCTATGACGTACTCAACCGCCTGACCTCCACGACGAACCCTCTGGGCATCACGGTTTCTTACACCTACGACAAGGTCGGAAACCGCCTGACTGTGACCGACGGCAACGGGCACACGGCGCACATGGCGTACGATGGGCTCGGCCGTAACACCCGGATGACGCCCGTGGGTGCCAGCGCTGCCACGGAATTCGTTTACAACGCCCGGAACAAAATCTCCCGGACTGACGACGCTGGCCGGAACACGACCTACACCTACGACCTGAGGGACCGGCTTGTTGGAGTATCGTATGCGACTCCCGGAGACGTCGGAGTCAATTCGAATCGCACCTATTCCTACGACCCGGTCGGCAATCTACTGTCGGTGTCCGAGCCCGGAAAGTTGGGGATCGCCGATGTGGCCTGCGCCTACGACTCCCTCAACAGGGTGACTTCCGAAACCTCTGGGGGGGTGACCCATCAGTACCACCTGGACTTTGCTGGAAACACCCTCCGCAAAGTGCGTGTCGGATCCGCTACCGAAGTTGTGACGGTCTTCGACAAGCTCAACCGGCCCATTTCCGTGTCGCAGGGCGACAACCTCGTCGAGAACAGCTACGATGCCGGGGGGAATCTTCTCATCCAGGAAACTCGTGTCGTTCAGGGCGCCAACATCACTCTGGGGCCGGTCACCACGCGGACCTTCGATGCGCTCAACCGGCTGATCTCGCTCGACTCCACGGTCGCCGGATACGGGCAGGTTGCCTCGGATGCAGTGGCCTACGATGCCGCCGGGAATGTGGTCGAGGCCGGAGGCGTCGCCAGTTCTTACGACGCTGCCAATCGGCTTGCCCGCGAAGAGTACGACAATGGGGCGCAGACCGTCGACTACTCCTACGACAACGGAAACAATCGCCTCGGAGAGTCCTGGAATTACTGGAGCTACCCGCCCCGCGGCGGTGAGTACACCTACAACGCCCAGAACCAGTTGGTTTCGGTGGTGTACAATCATTGGGTGTCTGACGGTCCCAATCCCGAGGATCTGACTCCCTGGACGTTCGAGGAGACGTTCGCCTACGACGCGAACGGCAATCGCTGCTGGGAACAATTTCGCGAATATTTTCCGGATCGGCCATCGTGGGGTGAATACACTTGGTATTGGACCGACCTCGAGTATGACGCCGAAAATCGGTTAGTACGCCGTCAGAGGAGCTGGATTGACAGCTCTCAGGAGGTCTCAGAGTACGCCTACGATTACCGGACAAGGCGAATCCGGCGGACAGAGCAGGGAGCCGAGACAAAGGTGGTGTTCGCCGGTGGCACCAGTGCCGGCGAGTACGACGAAAACGGTCAATTGGAACGGGAGTTTGTGCGGAGCAGGGATTTCGGGGGTGGCGTCGGCGGTCTGCTGTTTACCATGGAGGGCGATGGTGCCCGGATGGCCGTGGCCAATCACCGAGGTGACCTGATCTCCAGAGTGCAGGTCATCGGCGGTGATTCGGTCGGCGGTGAGGATGTCGCCACCGTGGCCTATGAGGGATTTGGCCGCAAGCGCGCAACTTCGGGCGGCCTCACAGTAGGCGACCAGCTGGGTGCTAACACCAAAGACCAGGATCCCACCGGGTTGATCAATGATGGATTCCGCTACCGCGATCCGATTCACGGCGTGTTTCTGACGCGCGACCCCTTGGGATTCGTGGACGGGCCGAATGTTTACACCTACGTGGTCCAGAATCCGTGGACAAGCTTCGATCCGCTCGGGTTGGAGACGACGGAGGCCGGAGCCGAAGTGACCCGCAAACAGCACCATGTGGTTCCAGTTGAGACATGGGATAAAAACAAACTTAGCAAGGAGGTTCAGGAGAATCTGAATGAAGTCCGAATCGGAAAGGAAGGAGTCAACCACGGAGGCGCGGGCCACAAGGAATACAATAAACGCGCAGACCAAATCGTTAAGGACTACATCAAGAAAAATGGTGATCCGTCAGGGTTGACTGCTAAGGACGCACGAGCGTATGCCGACGGCCTCGTGAAGGAGTTTACAGCCACAAAAGATGCCTACGTAAGAGGCTTTAACGCAGAGGTTAGAGCCGGTCGGACACAAGCCGAATTAGCACAATGGGGCATGGCAATGCGCCAAGCGGAGTCCAAGGCATCCAAACTTGGAATCGTGCTTGAGGCAGGTGCTACTATTGCAAAATGGGGAGCCAGAGGAGCAATGGTGTTAACAGTTGCGGGTATTGCTGCGGATACGGTCAATGCAGGGCCAGCCGAAGCCGCAGAGAATTTCGTTAAGAGTGCCACGTTTTATGACGTAACTGTTCAGCCAATGGGCGATTGGTTTAACAAGACTTACGATCAAATGGAGCATGGTCAACTAAACGACAACAGCCCAATAGGTCATAATCTGAATGAGAAGCGGCGACTTCTTGACGAGATGAATGAACAATGAACGCGGTCATTGTTCCATTCGAGGAGCTTAACGCACTCTTAACATGCCCTTTCAACGATCCAAAGTCTGAGTTGGATTATTCCGAAAAGACGTTTTTGGATGAAACTCAGCAAATGCATGAGTCATTAAAACACAAATTGAAACTTTTGGGTGACTTTGACGAAGATGAAATGGACGACGACAACGCCGATTTTTGGATGCCAAAAGGCGGTGGGATCACGCGATGCATTTCAGTCACTCTCACTTCTCACAAGATGTGGACAGAATGCCTGATTTCTCTCATCCAATCGTTTTTGAAGTCGATCCCGAAAGACTACCTAGTTTACGTCGATAGCAGCTTGGATTTAGAACAACCTATCTACCTTTTGATTACGAAAGATCGCGTGGTAGGTTCGTCCGAAAATCCTCAATGGTTAGCTCCGCTTGGATTTAGGTGACAGAGCAGGACGCAAAGTCTGCTGCCATTCAAAACCGATCTGAGCCTTGCCTGAACTCCAACGCTGTAACGTGCGGCCACGCCGAGCCGCTGTCGCGCAAGTCAACGTCCGCCAACCCTCGCTGTAACGCCGATGCGCCGTTCAGTCACGGGCCGTGCTGGTCGCTAAGGCTCCCGGGCACGTCCCGCGCCTTCACTCGATCCGTGGTAGTTCAACGGCGGTCGCTAGTCTGGCCTGTCACGTCATCTGCTCGTGGCGGCTCGTTCCTCGCACGCCCCGGCACATGCCGTGCCAGTCCAGCCGCTCCCTTGGGTGTGCCGTATCCGCCCGTCGGCTGCTCCCTCTGTCACCGCTCCTTCGTCGCTTTCGCTTCGCTCATGCCAGCCGCAGCCGCAAACCCTTGCGTTCCGGTCGTTCCTCCCTGCACTCCAGGGCGGGCTAGACCGCGAGGCTGCGGTGGGGCGGCGGCGCCGTAAGTGTTGGATTAAGGATGCCCCATCCTCGCCTCGCTCTTCGAGCGTGAGGCGGGTGGGCTCCAAGTTCATGCAACATCAACC
>Ga0163152_10006981_pt1 | contig 12531 bp, 10 predicted proteins | sample OliLakLV19MP8IB2_FD_148635 | JGI IMG/M metagenome (GOLD analysis project Ga0163152, IMG submission 148635) | Freshwater microbial mat bacterial communities from Lake Vanda, McMurdo Dry Valleys, Antarctica - Oligotrophic Lake LV.19.MP8.IB-2 | ecosystem: Environmental > Aquatic > Freshwater >... | reverse complement strand
TCCGCGCCGCAGGGTCGGCCTGGTCGGACACCTCATCGATGAGCTGCCGCGAGTTCTCGACGATGAGCGCGTAGTGCGACTCGTCGAGATTCTTGTCCGCCCGCTCCGCCTTCAGCAGCCGCAGCGCCGGCAGCATGACCTCGCCGTAGAACTCGTCAAGCGTGTGTTTCGTGAGGTACTTCTGGGCGATCTCATCGGGTTCATCGGGGTCGAGGGCGAGCAGCCGCTGGTAGATGCGGGCGTGCAGCGGGAGCACCGGACGATCGCCCAGGAGCACGGAGAAAAAGTTGAGCGCGGGCAGGTACTGGCCGAGCACGACGATGCAGACGGTGAGCGGCGTCGACATCAGCAGGCCGATCGGGCCCCACAGCCAGGCCCAGAACACGGCCGAGAGCAGGATGCCCACGGACGAGATGCCGGTCGACGTGCCGTACAGCCAGGTCTCGATGAAGTTGTTGGAGATGATCTCGACGACCACGTAAAGAATGATGGTCTGGATGAGCATGCCCCATCCGTCGCCGACGGCGAAGGCGAGAGCGAGCGGGAAGATGGCCGCGATCCACGGGCCGACGTAGGGGATAAAGCGCAGGATGGTGCCCAGCACGCCCCACAGGATTGGACTGGGCACGCCGATCAACCATAGCCCGATGCCGATGGGCAGCCCGTACAGCACGTTGACGATGAGCTGCATGAGCAGGTAGCGCGAGACCCGGCTGGCGGCGTCGTCCAGGGCCTGTGTAGTGGTGCTGATCTGGTTGTGCGAGACGCCCAGCAGACGGATGACACGGTCGCGCAGGTCCTCGCGCTCCAGCAGGATGAAGATGACGAAGACGATGACGATGCCGCCGGTGACCAGCGGACCCATCGTGGTGTCGAGCACGCTGCGCAGGATGTTCATCGGCGTCAGCGGCGCGGTGACAATCTCCACGGGCACCGGCTTGGGCTCTTCCGGCTCCGGCTGCGGCGGCACGATGGGCGGCGTCTCCGCCTGGGGGTCTCCCGTCGTCGGCGACACCGGCACGCCCGACTTCGCTGCGGCGCTCTCGCGGTTGAAGCGCGTCACCATCCGCATCATCCGGTCGACCGCCCCTCCTGGCGCGACTCGAAACGTCTCCAGCTTCTTCTCGATGTTCTCCTGATACTGCGGCAGGCTGTTGACGATCTCGACGGCTTGAAAGGCCACGAACGCGGCAACCAGCACGATTACCGAAAATGCAAGCGACACTGTCGTGATCGCCGCCGCCACCCGGCTGAACTTCCAGCGGCGCAGTCGGATCATCAGCGGCGCGAGCAGAAAACTAAACAGCAAGGCCAGCGCAAACGGGATCAGCACATCGCTGGCGAAGTACAGCGCGGCAACGACGATGACCAGCGACGCCAGCGTGATGGGCGTCGCCGTCATGCCCGCCGAGTCGGCGCGGGGTTTTGCGAAGTCCGCCTCTGCCTCCGGCTTGCGGGCGTCAGGATGCGAATCCTTCATGTCATTCACGGAAGCGTTCCCGCCAAGGACCAGCGTATGGCAAGTCGATGCTAGGCGACGGATGAGCGCTGTTGCAGGGCATGCTTCATATCGGATTGCACAGAATCGAGGTCGCCCGCCGCGCTGATGCGGAAATGGGCGTTTTGCTGAGGTCTGTCCAAAGAATTGGAACATAGAGTCTCGCATCCAACGCACGGTGGTCCGCGGTTGCCAGGGTTGCAATGCCGGACAGAGCCCGTGAAACGTTTCAGTATCACCTTTTATGGAGGCACGGTTATGTCACAAGCAACCACACGCGATTACTCCTCGATGTCCGACGATGAACGCCGTCGCAAGGCGCAGGCCCAAGGCGGTCAGGCCGGCCAAGTAGGCCAAGGCCAGCAGGGCCAGGGTCAGAATAAAGACAAGGACAAGGCCCAGGCCGGCGAGAGCGGCGGCGTCACCGGCATGATTGAAAACGTGACCGACAAGGCGAAGACGCTCGCATCGAACGTCGCGTCGAACGTCGGCGAGTTCGCCGGCCAGGCCAAGGACAAGGTCGGCGAGTGGGCGTCGACCGCCGGCACCGCGATCAAGGATGTGGCCCAGCACGCCGGCGAATACGCCGTGCAAGCCAAGGACGCCGCCGGCGAGGCGATCTCGCACGTGAACGCCGAGCTGACCAGCGTCATCCGCCGCTACCCGATTCAGTCGCTCATCGCGGGCGCTGCGATCGGCTATCTCCTGGGCCGCGCTACCTCAAGGAGCTAAACGATGTCGATGTATACGTCGGAGCCGAAGGCGCCCTCGGCGCTCCCGGGGACCGCGGGGTCCCCGGGTGACGAGCCCAGCATGGCTTCACTGCTGTCGGGAATCGTGGGTGACGTGCAGCGCCTGTTGAAGCAGCACATCGAGTTGCTTCGCGAAGAGGTCCGCGAGGACGTCCGTAAGGCAAAACGCGGTGCCGTAGCGTTTGCCGGCGCCCTCCTTCTGGCGCTGGTGGCCGCCGCATTCGTACTGACCGCGCTCGTCGGGCTGCTCGCGTGGGCCGTGCCCGCCGTGCCTTGGTGGGGCTGGGCAGGCATTTTGGGGCTCGTGTTTGCCGCCATCGCCTTCGCCCTCATCCAAGCCGGCAAGAAATCGATTTCCACCATCGGGGTCGAAGAGACCAGGAAGGAAATCAGGGAGGACATCCAATGGCTGAAGAAGTAGCTGAAAAGTCGAACGATGAGATCGATGAGATCCGCACCCAGATGGACTGCACGCGTTCATCGCTCGCGGACAAGCTCGAGGCGCTCGAAGACAAGGTGCGCTCCACCGTGGAATCGACAAAGCATACGGTCGAGGACACCGTGCAGGCCGCCAAGGACTCCGTCCAGGAGACGATTCAAACCGTGAAACAGACTTTTGACATCAAGTATCAGGTGACACAACACCCTTGGTGCGCGATGGGCTGCGCGATCTTCACCGGAGCCATCATGGCCCACGCCACGGCTCCCCGCTCCCCGCGCCGCGAGAAGCGATCCAACGGCAATGGGGGCTTTGAGGAAAGCTACCGCCACCGGCCATCGGGCGAGTTCTCCGAAGGCCAGCAGTGGAAGTCCGCGTCGGCCGCCGCCGCGTCCCAACCCAGTATCAAGAGCCGCATCCTCGGACAGTTTGAGGATGAGGTGTGCAAGCTCCAGAGCATCGCCATCGGCGCTGGACTTGGGATGGTGCGCGACTGGGTGACCAAGACGATGCCTTCCATCGCGCCGCACCTGAAGCCGGTGTTCGACAGTGCGACGTCAAAGCTCGGCGGCGAGACGATCGAAGGGCCTGTGCTCCGCGGCCGAGATGACGGCGAGTCCACTTGATCGTCGAGCGGTTCATGGCCTATCCCATTGATAAGAAATCAACGCTCTGGAAGGAGCGTTTTTTGTTCCGGGACTGCGATGTGCATTCACGAAAGGATCCAACATGGGGCTTTTCACAACAGTACGTTTTAACGACCTGCGTGACCTGCTGCTCGATCAATTGAAGGACCTTTACGACGCCGAACTCCGCCTTACCGAGGCATTGCCGCGCATGGCGGAAGCCGCGCAGGCGACCGAGCTGAAGTCGGCGTTCGAGTCCCACCTTCAGGAAACCGAGCACCACGTGCAACGGATCGAGCAGGTGTTCCACATGATCGGCGAAGAGCCCGAGCGTCAGACCTGCGACGCGATGAAAGGCCTGCTCAAGGAAGGCGAGCACGTCCTCGACGCCGAAGGCGACATGTCGGTGCGCGACGCCGCCCTGATTGCCGCCGCCCAGCGCGTCGAGCATTACGAGATCGCCGGCTACGGCTCGGCGCGGGCCTTCGCCCAGCGTCTGGGCCTCGAGTCGGTGGCCGCCTTGCTCCAGCAGACGCTCAACGAGGAAGGCAACGCCGATAAACTGCTGACGCGCATCGCCGAGAGCTCGGTCAACGTGCAGGCGTCGCAGCGCTGACGACCTTTCAAATGGCTACGAAAACCGCCGCTGACCCAGGCTATCTATGGGTTGGCGGCGGTTTTTGTTGGTCGCAAATCAGGGCGCGACCGGGAATCGCGCCGGTGCCGCGGGTCGGCTCGGCGACCCGTGATGCGCGCCACCTCAAGCACGGGTCGCAGAGCCGACCCGTGGCACCATCATTCAACGGCGCCATCACTCAACGCTTGACGAGCGCGCGGATTGTGGCATCTTCACGTCCATCGCTTTGAGCGGCTCTTCCGCCGGCCCCGCCCACACCTTGCCGTCCGGCTTGAACCGCGAGCCGTGGCACGGGCAGTCCCACGTCTTCTCCGCCGAGTTCCAATGCACGACGCACCCCATGTGCGTGCAGATGCTCGACACGCAATCGATGTGCCCCGACTCATCGCGATAGGCGGCGACCCGTTTGCCGTCGATCTTCAATACTTTGCCTTCTCCCGGCCCAAGGGCGTCGAAGCTTGTGCCTTCCGCACCGGTCAAGCGGTCGCGAACCATGTAATAGGGATAATCCAGGTTCTGCCGGATGTAGTCCCACGCCCCACCCTTGATCTTCTTGCGGGTGACATCAAACAGATCCGCCCACGGGTTCTTCCGGCCGGTCACCGCGTCGCACGCCATCATGGCCCCGAGCGTCCCGAACGTCATGCCGTTGCCGGCGAACCCGGTCGCCACGAACTGCCCTTCCCTGATCTCGCCGATGAAGGGGAGGCCATCGTTGGTCTCGACAACCTGCCCCGACCAACGGTGACTGACGGTCGCCGGCAGCACGGAGGTCAGTATCCGCTCCAGCCGGGTAAATCTCTCCTCGGTGTTCGACGCCTGGCCCGTCTTATGGTCCTCGCCGCCAAAGATTGCATAGTCGTGGTCGCCGTGCCGGTCGATCCGCAGGTAATAGTAGGGGTCGGAAGTATCCCAGAAGAGCGCCTCGGGGGCGCTGTCGGCCGGCAATCGGGCGCCGACAACATACGATGACTCCGGCGAAAGTTTACTTTGAAATAACGTGGCAGAGACAATATTCGTCTTGCCCATCAAAGGCACATGGGTGGCGATGACGACAAAGTCGCACTCGATCTCGCCACTGTCCGTCGCCACGCGACGGGGCTTCTCTTCCACGCCGGTGACCTCGGTGCTCTCGAAAACATGCCCGCCCTCCGCCGAGAAGCGCCGGAGCAGGCCGCTCAGGTACTGTCGCGGATGAAACTTCGCCTGGTTGGCGAAGCGCACGCCCGGGCATCGCAGGAGCGGTACCTCGTTCATATACGTCGCGACGAAACCCAGCTCATCCGCGAGCGCCGCGTCTTCCTTCAGGGCATCGAGGTCAATGTCCGCATCCTCATGGATCGGAGCGTGCAGGTAACCGGGGACCTCGCGCCACTGGCAGGCGATGGCCTCGTCGCGGACAATGTTGGCGATCTGCTGCATTGCAGCCCGGCCGGCGTCCCAGGCCGCCTGGGCGTGATCCTTGCCAAAGTTTTTCACCAGTTCCCGCAGGCGGATGTCGGTGACATACGTCAGGTGGGCGGTCGTATGCCCCGTATCCACCCGGGCGCAGCGCTCGCGCTCGACCAAAGCCACCGTGTGGCCGGCCCGTCGCAGCAGGAAAGCTGCCGTCACGCCGGTGATGCCACCGCCGACCACCACGACATCAACTTTCAGATTGCGGGAGAGTTTGGAGTATTCCGGGAGCGGCGCCGAATCCATCCAATAGGATTGGGTTGTCATGGCTGGGGGCCTCCTGCGAAAAATGGATGAGCCGACCACGCGGCGCGGTCGGCTCAAACCTGTGAACGTCGATATCGTCGGTCGCTGTCTCAGCGCCCGACGCCGATGATCCACAGCAGGACGAGCAATCCGATCGGAACCCCGAGTAACCAACCGAGGATGTACATCATGACGATTCCCTTTCGAAAGATACTTGGGTGTAATATGGGCTACGAGACAATTACGTCAGGGCGGGCCGGGTGCGGTAATAGGTGAATGTCATCGGCTCACCGGAAGCGAGCCAGCCGCCGAGGACACCGCCGACCAGTCCCAGCAGCAGGGCGGTGATGGCGCCCAGCGCGGTGTTGCGCACCACCTTGGGCGTGTCCTGCCGCCACTGCGCAACCTTCTGGTGGTGCGCTGCGAGGTCGGCGCGGTAGGCGTCGCGCTCCTGCGGGGTGGCATTGATGACCAGCTCTGGCCTCTCGAACGGCGCCGCATCCGCATTGCGGGAGCCGTCGAGGCCGGCGAACCAGCCGCCCGCCAGGCTGCCGGCGCCGAGCGTGCTGAATACAAACAGCATCGGCACGGCGACCAGCCAGACGATCGCCCCGTGCAGCATGGCGTTCTCCGAGCTCCGGATGTTGGCGATCTTCGCCGCCACCCAGCCCCCCGCGACGAACGACAGGAACGCGCCGAACAGGCTGAGGATCAGAGCGCCAATGCCGATCTTTTTGATGTCGACGACGCGGCTGTCGCTGCCGATTTCGTGAGCGCCGAGGGCGATGGCAATGAGCCCGAAGATCGAGACAATCCCCGCCGCCGTCAGGGCGCCGACAATGACGCCGCTCCAGTTCACGGGCCAGCAGGCGGTCGTGCCCGGCTTGTTGCCGGATACCACTAAGACGGATGGCGGCCCCTGCCGGTCCAGTTCTTCGCTTGAAGATGTCATCAGAATCCCTCCAGCGGCAATATTGCCATAGGAAAATAGAGTTACACAAACACACAGCGAATAAGGTTTAGGCGCGCCGCCATATACGACGACGCCCCGATGCGTCCTAAAGACAACGATGAGGGAAAGCGATGCGGAGTTGCAAGAATCAACGGCCCCCGCCGTCACGAACGACGGCAGGGGCTCGTTGATCTAGGAGGCTCAAATCTTTGCTAACGGTGCGTAATGAGCGTCGCGATTGGCACCGTACCCCTCGGCCCGGCCGTCGAGTTGCAAGAACCGGCCCGAGGTGCGCGATCTAATGAGTGACAGTATCCCCCACTTGCCGGCACAAAAAATCAGCGGAAAACTCGACTTATCCTCATGCGCCGGCGGCCCCGCGCACCTCCCGTTCGCCCCGGTTCCTGGTGCCAATTTCGATGCACGACTGACGCGCCGCGTGTACGCCTTATCCCGGTACGCGTATTTCAAGGATAGATCGGCCGGGCCTGGCGGCAATACCCTGTACCAATGGCCGAGACGGCAATCTCAAGGAGGTCATGCGATGCGATATCAAGTTCTCTTTCTCTGCGCGTCCAGTATTGCCGCTTCAGTGGCGGGGGCTCAAGTCGATCCTCCCGCCCAGCGCGTTGAAGCGGCGGCCGAGGAGCACGTGAAGTTCTCACCCCTGCGGCGGGCCAGCGAACTGCTCGGGAGAATCGTCAAAGGTAACGGCGGACAAGAAGTGGGAACCCTGCGCGACCTGCTGATCGAAGCGGGAAGCGGGCAAGCCGCGTTCGCCGTGGTCGAATTGTCGAACCTCACGGAACAGAAAGGCAAATATCACCTGGTGCCGTTCCCCGCTATCAAGGAGGACACGGCGAGGCAGAACCTCATCCTCGGCATCGACCGGAAACAGCTTGATCGCGAGCCGGGCTTCGACCCGCAGGGATGGCCGGACATGTCGGACCCCAAGCGGGCGCAGGAAGTTTACGATCGGTTCGGCTATGAGGCCTATTGGGCGGCGACCCCCGCGAAGAATCGGACGAATGTTCGAGAGGTGAAGCCAGGATCAAACTCTGACGCGGCGCAGCAGCCGGACGGCAAGCAGGATGATGCGCCGGCGAAAACCGGTTCGGCTCCCAAGGCCGTGGACCCGAAGTTGCCGAAGCCGCCGGTGTCATCGAAAAAGCCCGGCGAGGACGAGGCGGTCGCCCCGCGGCGGATCGGACCGTTGATCCGCGTGTCGCAGTTGACCGGGAAGCCGGTGGTGGCCGCCGACGCGAAGAACATCGGCTCGCTGAGCGACGTGGTCATCGATATGGACGGGCGGGCGGTTTATGGCGTCGTGTCGCACGGCGCCGACGAGGAGCAACGGCTGGCGGTGGTGCCGTGGACCGCGCTGGAAGCGGCCGGTGAAGGCAAGCAATATCGGCTCGCCGTGACGCCGCAGGTGCTGTCGACGATCAGCTTTGAGGAGAAGAACTGGCCGAACATGCATGAAGTGTTCTGGGCCCGCAAGCTGCACGAGCAGTTCGCGCAGGAGCCCTACTGGCGCGTCTACGGCGTGGCCCGCGACGACGACGCGTACTGGAGCGACGGCAGCGCGTACAACAAGCGGTTCGCCGGGAACCCGCAAGAGGTCGCCGGCAAGATCGTCCGGGTGGAGGATTTTGTCCCCGGTCGCGGAGCCGCCCGCGGCAAGTTGCTGGTGGTGCTGTCCGACGATGAAAAGCAATACACCGTTCACCTGGGTCCCGAGGACTATCTCAACGAACAGAAGGAGTTTGTGCTGCGCATCGGTGATAAGGTGAACATCAACGGTGTGCCCGGCGTCTTCGAGGGCAACGAAGTGATGCAGGCCCACCGCGTTCGCGGCAGGGACGGCAAGACCCTGGAGCTTCGAGACGAGAAGGGCAAAGTGAAATGGCAGCGCTCGTCCATCCGTGGCGATCAGAACGACAAGAATGACGCGCGCTATGAACGTGACCGCAACAAAGACCGAGGCAAAGCGCCGGAGGAGAAGGGGTCAAAGGAGAAGGGCGATCAGAGGAAAGAGTAAGACACGACCAAGGGCGATCGCAATGATTTGCGAAATGAAGTGACCCGCCGCGACCCGCCTGCCTGCGAAGATCGGGGAGGCTCACGCGACTCCGTTGGCGCGCAGCGTTTTCATCGTGCCGCTTTGTTTGAGGACAAGCGGGCGGGAAAAAAAACGGTGTGGACGCGATGAAATTAGAACCCCATCCCTGGGAGCCATTCTATCACGCGATCCGCTCCTTCTTCGAGGAGAACCCGGCGTGGCAATGGGATGTTGAGGAGTGATCTTGGGGTTCCCCGCGCCCTTCCCCGCCGTAGGGAATGCGTCCCAACACAAAACAGGCCCGAATGCAGGCCTAATCATCGCTTTGTGACCCTTCGAGGCACCCCCGACAGCCGTCCGGTTTCGCTTTGAAAAGCGGGCTTCGCTCGTTCACACTCGCTTGCCAAACCGTCCGGCTCTCAGGCCTCCCGTCGTCCCTCCCCACACCCCGTTCGACGGGAGGCCTTCGACAAGGTCCGTGCTACCGCACGGTCCACCTTCTTTTGGAACCCACGGGTTCCCACACCCACACCCGGCCCGCAAGGCGGGCGAAGTTGGGTTGATCGGATCATTTGCTAGTGTAACACGGTCTTGAATTTGCTCAATTGGTGGTTGGGGACAACACGTCGGGGCATGAGGAGTCGACAATGCGGATCGAGCAGGGCAACGACCTCACCTTAGGCCGCGTCACCGGTTCTGATCAAAAACTCGTCCTTCCCCGCACCATGCGCGACAAACACCTCTACGTGTGCGGCGCCACCGGTACCGGTAAATCGAAGTTTCTCGAAAGCCTGATCCGCCAGGACATCTTCAACTCTCGGCGCTCGAAGTGCGGCCTACTTCTATTGGACCCGCATGGCTCACTCTACGATGGGATTCTTGGATGGCTGGCCACTCATAACCTTGACCGCCCAGTGGTCGCCATCGACCTACGTGAAAGCCCGTCGATCGTCTCCTACAACCCGCTCCGGCGGCGAACGGCAAGCGGCGCCGTCATCGTGGACAACTTAATCGAAGGGATGGCCCACGTGTGGGGCCAAAGCGGCACGAATGAAACGCCACTTTTCAATCGGTGGGCGGGCAACATCCTTCGGGCGCTCTACGAGAAGAACCTGTCCATCGCGGACGCGGTGCATGTCGTTGGCGACCCAGTCGTGCGACGCTCGCCCGCGCCATTGCCGCGAGCTGAAAGCTCGTGACGAGCATAGCCCCCAAAAGATTCGCCTTATCCTCCCCCAAGCGACCCTTTGAGAGGTTGGCGATGAGGATGCGGCGCCTGTCCATAATGACCGAGGCGTCGATCCTGTTCCGGACTTGACCCAGGATGTTTCGGAGTGGTGCCGCCATGAGAAGCTGCCCCACCTTGTTCTGGATCGGTGCGATTGCCTCCTGGAGGTAGCGGCGGTCGTAGCTCTCGAACTCCCACTCCCAGAATGCACGCACCATCGGGTCTTTCACTTGGCGGACAACCCAGTGCCGGTACCGCTCGTCGATGAGCATCCGTTGAACGCCGAGGAGACTCACGTTGTCGCAATCGAGAAGGGCCGCGACCGCCGCGTATAGGATGTACTCCATGCGAGGCCCCCAAGAATCGCCCCAGATGGATTTGCAGGCACCGACGATACCCGAAGCCACAAGATGAGGACTGGCGCGCTGGCCGGCCCTGAGGAGATTAAAGGCGATCGGAAAGTCATGGTCGGCTGGATTGAGGTAAATGGTGTCGGCGATACGCCAAGGCGGCACATGCTCCAAAACGTCGGTAGCTAAGTCTCCGTGAGGGTCAAGCAGGGCCACGCCCTCTCCTGCCAGGATGTCCTGGATGATGAGATTGCGGATCAGGGCGCTCTTGCCGGTACCGCTCTTACCGATGACGTAGAGGTGCTGGCGTCGGTCTGGCTGCGAAAGGCCAAAAGGCTGCTCACCTCCCCACAACTCGCGTCTGCCAATGTACGAAATGCGATTCTCATCCATCGTCTTTGAACCCAACCAAGCCCCACCACCAATGGAACCGCCACCCTCTTGCAGTAGGTGGTGGTTCATCCTTGATCGGCCGATCAGTTGCACGGGCGGACCAACAGCTGTCGGCAAACGTTATGGTTGGACGAGCAGGCAGGGTGACGGGGTTGGTTGGATGACCGAGCCGTTAATGGGCTCGGATCCAAGGCTTGATTATCGCACAGATAAGTGATGGTGATGTGAGAGTTGTCCACACCCTCGGATTGACATCCGCCTGGTCAATGCGGTTTGCTGTTCTTAGAGGTCGTTCTTTCCCGTCTTCAAGGTGAACCGCCACCGGTTCATCTCATCCCCAGCTGATTTTAGTTGTCGACGTGGCAGGCAAGCTCCTGTGAGCGTGCGCTGCTTTACTCATCCTCTCTCCAAAGGAGCTCCAGATGCCTAAGCAAGCACCGCAGTACCCCGTTCGCGACATTCCGATCAGAGAGATCGATCGTTCGCGGAACTACCGTATCCCCGAGCCCGACGATGCAACCCGTCTGACATCATTGGCGGAGAGCATCAAAGCAGGTGGCCAGCTTCAAGACGTCCGTGTGTACGAGCGCGGAGACCATCAGAAGGAGGAGAAGCACGATGAGCGCTTCATCCTCGGCTTCGGCACGCGCAGCGCGTGGGTCGAACTTGCCGGCTGGACCAAACAAGGCGATCCAGACTATCGGGACCAAATTGGACTGATCCACCCCGACGCGCTCATGCACTTGGCCGACGTCATCGGCGTGAAGCTCCCGAAAGTGCCGACATGGGCGATGCCGTCCGCGGACGACGTTTCAAAGGCGACGCCAGTGGCGTAAATGACGAACTATGGACCTGTCTCGAAATGAGCAGGTCCTTTCTCTGTGTGCGATGCCGCAAGTAAATGGCCGCCTGCGTACATGGGGGGGGGTGGTCCCCGCGACACAAAGATGATAAAACGCCTGTTATTCAAGTGTCCGACGTAATCGGTTACTGCGTCTTAGGCATGACTTACGAACACGGTCCGGCGACGGTGATGTGACGTATTCGTCTCATCGGTCTGCAATCAATCTCATTTAAGGATAACAACTTGGATTCCGGCGCCCATTTCTACCGGTGTGATTTTCAAGTCCATTCGCCCCGAGACCCTCAATGGACAGGCGTTCGCCCCTTGAGCGAAGTGGATCGCAGGGCGTTTGCCGCCGCTTTCGTTACAGCGTGTCGAGCTAACTCAATAGATGCGGTTGCGATTACCGATCACCACGATCTCGCGTTTTTCTCGTACTTCAAAGAAGCTGCGGGCGGAACACCTATTGTTTTCCCAGGTATGGAACTCACGCTCGGCGTCCCGTGCCAGGCTCTCCTCATCCTCGATGCCGATTTTCCAACTTCCCTAATAGGACAGGTAGAGGTGTCACAAGCGAAGATCAATCAGTGTTAGATGCTCATGAGGGATATGACGCCGAAGCTATCCAAGCGATAACATTAGCCTCACTACCACCGTATTCCTTCGACAAGTGTACTTTGGGGTAAAGATGTCCGATCTGTTCACGCATTCGGGTACGTACAACTGACCCGTAGTACCGCACATCAGCGGCCAGTCCGTGTGTACTGCGCCATGACTCCAAGCCGCCGAATTGTTTGCTATCCACCGGATTCACAGGTGGACAGCATCCACGGGCGGCGACCCCAAATGCAGTAGGCGCGCGGTCCCGCCCGTCCGAGCTTCTCACTCAATCGCGGCGTTAGCCGCGCCATTCCGATTGATGCCGTTTTGGCATCTGGGATCAGGCGAATTGTCGGCTGATCCCTTCGCTCTTTCTCGCCCGCCTTGCGGGCCGGGTGTGGGTGTGGGAACCCGTGGGTTCCAAAAGAAGGTGGTCCGTGCTACCGCAC
>Ga0163152_10006979_pt1 | contig 12533 bp, 11 predicted proteins | sample OliLakLV19MP8IB2_FD_148635 | JGI IMG/M metagenome (GOLD analysis project Ga0163152, IMG submission 148635) | Freshwater microbial mat bacterial communities from Lake Vanda, McMurdo Dry Valleys, Antarctica - Oligotrophic Lake LV.19.MP8.IB-2 | ecosystem: Environmental > Aquatic > Freshwater >... | reverse complement strand
ATCAATCGCCTCTATCCGAAAACATTGATGGCCATTCGCAGAGCATGGGCGGAAGGACGTTCAATAGTCGATCCAAAGGATTTCAACTTGCCTGACTGTGATCGAGACACCGGAATATGCGCTCTGAGGCCTATGGTTCTTGGGCACGAGGTGATGTCCGAAGAAAGCCGGAGCGGCAAGGAAGACGCCTATCAGAAATGGTGGGGGCTTTACTTGCAAGCATATTGCACGCCAAGCAAGCGCGACCGCAGCATGCTCTACCAACACATGGTCGAAATTGAAGAAGTCTGGGGCAATTTGTACTACTAGCTAATCAGTCCGTTAGTCCGGGTCCGTTAAGCTACACGACTAGAGGACTTATGACGAACTCTCCAGTTACAGCTCCTCATCAATTTATGGCGGTCAACCGATAACGGTTTGGCTCCCCATCAATTTATGCCGTTCAACCGATAACGGTTTGGCTCCTCATCAATTTATGGCGGTCAACCGATAACGGTTTGGCTCCCCATCAATTTATGCCGTTCAACCGATAACGGTTTAGCTCCTCATCAATTTATGGCGGTCAACCGATAACGGTTTGGCTCCCCATCAATTTATGCCGTTCAACCGATAACGGTTTGGCTCCGTTTCAGTCCTATACTGATGGTTGCAAGGCTAAAGAGGCTGCAGATGAACTCTCCTGAGACGACTCAAGGATTCCCCGGGCGGTGGTGGACGAGGTTGGATGATGAACGCATCCTTTGCGAGCTTTGCCCACGGGCCTGCGTCCTGAAAGATGGCGATCGCGGATTTTGCTTCGTACGCCAAAATCTAGACGGGCAAATGATTTTGACGACTTACGGCAAGAGCACAGGATTCTGCATTGACCCGGTTGAGAAAAAACCGCTCAACCACTTTCTTCCTGGCACAAGCGTACTGTCCTTTGGAACAGCCGGATGCAATTTGGGTTGCCGGTTTTGCCAGAATTGGGAGATTAGCAAATCACGTGAGATCGAGAGCCTGAGCGAATCAGCAAGTCCCGGAGAAATTGCCGCTCAGGCACAAAGCAGCGGCAGCAGGAGCGTAGCTTTTACATACAATGATCCGGTAATTTGGGCAGAGTATGCGATGGACACCGCTCGCGCCTGCCACGAACGCAATATCAAAACCATAGCGGTGACTGCCGGTTACATCATGCCGGAAGCCCGTCGCGAGTTCTATTCAGTGATTGATGCAGCCAATGTGGATCTCAAAGCATTCAGCGAACTCTTTTACCAGCAAGTAACTTTGTCCAGTCTTGCGCCCATCCTCGAAACACTACGCTGGCTGAAAGAGGAGACTGACGTCTGGTTTGAGATCACGACACTATTGATTCCAACGAAAAATGATTCCGCAGAAGAGATCGACAGGATGTGCGACTGGCTGATCAACAATCTCGGAGACAGCGTCCCACTTCATTTCACAGCGTTCCATCCAGATTTTCGCATGCAAGATATTCCCGCTACTCCCGCTGCAACGCTGATACGAGCCCGCCAGCAGGCTCTTGGAATTGGGCTCAAGCACGTCTACACGGGAAACGTGCACGACAAATCCGGACAATCCACGTATTGTCCGCAATGCAAACTCTGTCTAATTGAACGGGACTGGTTTACACTTGGACAGTTCAACATCGAAAATGGCTGCTGCAAATTTTGCGGACAGCAAATTGCCGGAGTATACGAAAACGAGCCCGGAACCTGGGGTGCACAACGAATGCCGGTATTCTTCTCTAAGTAAAACAGGTATGAAATGGATCAGGTTTTGATGTTCGTCGTTGGAGTGACTTTTGTCGCAGGCGGTACCTATATCGCCAAGTCAGCTCTCGACGCGAAAAACATGATTGAATCTGCGCTGTTCGGACTGATGGGCGTAGCCATCGGATTGTTCCTGCTTATTTGCTCCATAAACGGTGCGCCAAACAGCTAGGTTGCAGGCTCCGGGCGGTTCGATCATTCGCTGCGGATCCTGTAGGGAGCGGCTCGAGAGCCGCCGCCCGTAAGCGCTCGACCACACAAACCGGCAATCACGACGGATTTCACAATGACGTTAAATGACCTACGTACTTCCACATTGAAAGTGGTCGCGCATTGCCGTTAGATACACTCAGGCTTTGATTCGGAGTTTCAACAGCATAGCCAACCGGAGTTCGCGTTAGCGAAGGAATGCCTGATGTTTCCAGTTTCTGATTCGCAACCAGCACCTGCCACTGCAGCCAGTGAAGCGGATGCTTCGAAGAGATTGCTTGCCTCGCTCATGCCAAATGAGCAGGAACCGGTAAGCAAGCAACCGAGCACAGCGGAATGCCTGTACACAGACTATAAGACCCCGGTTCTCATCAGCGCAGGCGTTTCAGGACTGGCGTATGGTGCTCACAGATTAGGATCGCCCATACCGGCTATGTTTGCAGAAAAGGCTTTGAGCGGCGGCTCGGCTCTCCTTCGTCGGACACCTGGTGCATTGAGCATGGGCGTTGGCGCGTACGGCGCAGGAAGATTCGCGCTCAACGATTTGGACGGTTTCTGCAACGCCGATACCGTCAATGATCAATTCAAGTATGGCTTGGCTTGCCTGGCGGATCTCGGCATGGCCGGTGGGGCCGCGGCCAGATTCAGTCCTACAAGATGGAAAATTGCCTTACCGGCACAGGCCCTTTCCCTGGCTGGTCGTCTTGCTATCGACACCTTCTGGGAAGACACATCATCGGGATACTACAAACCGGATGCCTCAGCACCAGAGCCGCAAGGAATCTCCCGACATTGGGTGACCAACCCGTCTGTTACAGGCGGTCAAACTGAACCACGTGGATACGATGTTTACATTCCCAAAGGTTACGATGGCACCAAGCCAATGCCACTAATGATGGTGCTACACGGGGTCGCCGCCGGTAACGGACGCGGTCTGATGGAGCAAGAATCTGGAATGAACAGCCTGGCTGACGAGAAAGGATTCATTGTCGTCTATCCGTATGCAAAGACGCACGCGCTCTCGTATACAGCTGGATTGGCGAAGATTCAAGATTGGAATTCACCAGGCTCCGGACTGACCGAGGCCCAAGCCGGTTACGACGATGTGGACTATATAAGTTCCATACTGAAAGACCTCAAAAACAACAAACACATTCAAATAGACCAAGATGAAATCCGTGCCGTCGGATTCTCTTCCGGTGGTGCATTCTCTCAACACTTGCGCGGACGGCTTCCCAACACATTTGCCGGCATTGGCTCCGTGCACGGCACGCTGCTGGGCACAGAAGCTAAACCACAACCTGGTGACAAAGCTGCGTTCATTAGCATTCATAGCGATGGCGATCAAATGCTGCCTCTGAATGGCGGTCGCGGGCTAATGACTTTGATTTTTCCGCGGATTGCAGACTCGAATCCGTTAACGCAAACATCTGCAGCCCTGGAGGCGAACCTCGGGCATGGATTTCCAACTGTGCAAGTGAAAGATAATGTCCAGATCACTGAATACGCAGCTGCTCAAGCCGGTGGCTTCCCTGTCAAGGAATACATCGTTCAGGGTGGACTGCGCGGTGGCTTGCTTGGCGGGCTGCTTGGACGCGGTAAAGACGGCATTCCCGCCGGACACTCCTGGGACGGCTCCGGCAAAGGAGGCTGGCCGATCGTCGGTGACAAGAACAACAAGCTGAACGTTAGTCGCGTCCTGGTGGATGAGCTCTCTAAGTACAAGAAAGAGAGCTTCGTCCCGGCAAGAGATCTCAGCAAAACAGCTAAATGATGGTCAAAAGGGCGATATGGAAACTCAATTTGCATGATTGCGCAGCGAAAGACTGTTGTTAACAACCTAAGTTTCATCTCAACTGGCAACTACTATTAAGGCATAGCAAAGCTCAATGCGAATACAAACCGCATGAGCAGCGACGAACCAGACCTAATCAAACAATCTGGTAAATCGCTAAAAGGCGCAGATGCGCCGCTAAAACGTTTCGCGCAGCGGGGAACAGCGCGGTCCTACCAGCCCTCTTTGAGAGGCTGGTCTGGATGTTTCAGGACGATCTTTGGCAGTTCTGGTAGTCTATGCGAGTCACTGATGTGAGGAGCTATGATGACCAGCAAGAAGTTCGTCGCCGCGGGCATCGTCTGCGCATTGTCGATTATGAACGGAATCGCACAAGCGGCACCGAAGAATGCAGATGGACGAGCAGGGTCGTGGAGAAGTGCAGCACAAGGCGCTCCATCCCTTAAAGCAGCAAAAAGCGCAGTTGAAAAACATCCGCAAGACGCTATTGCCAATAACGATCTCGGATGGGCCTACAGGCAGAACGGTGACCTGGTCCAAGCTGAAACCTGCTTGCGCGTAGCCATAAAGGCAGATCCGAAACTTGGCGAGGCTCATTCTAACTTGAGTGTCGTACTTGTAGATCTGAAAAAGTTCGACGAAGCAAAAACAGAGGCGGCTCAAGCAGTCACACTGGACGGGAATAATCCGATCTATAGAGCTGTTTTAGGGAATGCTTTGTCCAAAGCTGGAGACCGTAAAGAAGCTATTGAGCAGTACCGCACGGCCATTAAGCTGAAACCGGATTACGAAAATGCGCACTACAACCTGGGCCGCGTTTTGAAAGAAGATGGGCAGATAAATGAAGCAAAGCTCGTCCTTGTTGACGCACTGAAACTCGATGCAAAAGACGATCGAGTGCTCACATTGCTGGATGACATGACTGGTGATGCCGCAACCGGTGCCACACCAGCTAAACAGTCACTATCCGGTAAATAGCTGTAACGAACGATTGCTCAAGCAACTCGCTTTGCAACATTAGCCTTTCTACAGCATCGTAGGATGTTGTACCACTAGTTGGCAAAACGCCACTAGCAGGAGGCTGTCCGTGCCGAGTGGAATTTTACGCGCAACTCTTGCACTGTCGCTTATAGCTGCTGTTCTATCTTTAGCGCCGCCAGCCGATGCTGTCCTTAGTATGGTTAGCGGTCCTTCGCCGACAATTGTCGCCGCTTCCGCTGAAATCCCAAACTTGTCGCAAGTCTCGCCCATTCTCTATCGCGGCGGGATGCCTACAGACAGCGGACTGGCGCTATTGCAGCAAGCTGGTATCACCACCATCGTTTCTCTGGCTAATGAAAACAAGTATCTAGCAGCCGAACGTGATACAGCGCACCGGCTTGGTCTCAAATTCGTGCATATCCCGCTCAGCCTCTGGCGCAAGCCCAGCCAGAACGACATTGACGGCTTTCTGCAAACAGTGACAACAAAGAACGGCGAACCGACGTTCCTGCATTGTGTTCATGGAACAGATCGCACAGGTACAATGGTGGCAATTTATCGCATCCGCTATAACGGCTGGTCAGCAGAACAAGCTTACGAAGAAATGAAGGACACCGGCTTTCGACCCTTTTTTCACCGATTAGCAAGTGCGGTTTTTAACTTCGAAAAACATCATTAGTAGGCTTGCGGCGTGCTGGCGTATTGACGCTTCAAAGCATCTGCGGCCAAATCGCGACCTAACAGGCGAACTCTATTGTTGTTAGCGTAGTCACGCACCGGCTGGCGGTCTGCGCTTGCGCCCCAGATGGCATAAGTGCCCTCGCCATTCGTAATTACCATGATCGTTCCTGGTTCTGCCCGCCAGCTAGTCGGTGGCGACTTTCTAAACGCCCGTACACTGTCATAGTTCATGAACGGGTCAGTCAGAATGTGAAGGTGCGTTTTCTCTTCTTCAGGAAGCTGCTTGTCGTAATACAGATCGGTGACTTTCGGACGATAAGGGTTGAACGGAAAATGCCTCAGGACTGAGGTCTTGAAATTTTGTTCGGCAGTTCCCGGAGATGGAAAGCGTCCATTCCTTGCATAGTACTGCTGCAATCGTTTGGAAACATATTGCATTTGCTCGCAGAGTTGACCATCAGCCTGCACGATCTGCTTCATCAGCTCTTGGAACGCTTCCAAATGCCCATAAGCCACCTTGCCGCCGGCCAACGCCGGAGCTGTCGTAACTACAACGCAAGCGATCAGCAAAGAGGTTTTGATACCAACAGATATACGCATCTAATACCGCGGAAGGTGCGCCAATTATAGATGATGAAAGGGAAAATTGACTCGAGTTTATGGCTGAGCAAAACATCCCCCGGGAGCGCGGGATGTTCAGGTCGCGATAAAACCAATGGCTGCTCCGGAGAACCACGCCAGCGTGATCGCTATTTTTCCAGATAACCCTTGTAGTTGCGGTAGCACAACTGAAAGCACTGTTCAACGGCCTTGCCGGAAGACACCTGGTTGCGTCCGTGATCGGTGATCTTATCGTAGCATTTGTACAACCAGTCGATTACATCGATAACTTCGGCCTTATATTTCTGGCTGAACACGTCAATTGCTCTGCCACCATTGTAGTTACAACCCATCAGATAGCGCTGACCAATCTGGCGCGCCACCAGATTGCCCTTCTGATAAAGGATTTCGCATATTTTTAGATGACCTTCCTCGTGTTCCCTGAGTTTCTTTGTGCAATTAGAAGGTATCCAGATCACGGCTGTGCAAGTCAAAGCAACGTCAGCCTTGGAAATGGATTGGCTCGAATCATTCCAGTGTACTTTGACATTGTCGTGTATCTCAAAATTGGTCAAGGCATCCATATCAGTCGGAATACCTGCAATTGCAGGGCGATGCGCGGGATCAAATACTTTCAGCTCCGCCTTCACCGGATACGTAGCGACAATCAAATTACCGAACTGCACCGTAAACAACTGTCGTTTCTTTTGCTGCTCTGCAAGAGCACGTGCAACCGGCTGGATCAGTGAACGAATTGCTTCCTCTGAAGCACCACCGTTTACCAGTTGATCGATGTGATGCAACAGTGCCATGTAGGCTGCTATGCCGGTCCCCCGTTTTGCTGCAGCTTGAATGTCTGCCAGAAGTTTTTTTCGCTCTGAAAATAACGGTCCATCAGACACTATATCCTCATTCACTTTTTTCACTAGCATTGGCTGGACAATCGAGGCCTGCGCGTCCGTCGTTTCCTGGGCGTACGCAGAGCCAGCTGCAGCGGCGCTGCTCGATTCCCGCAAGTCGGACTTAGCGCTTCCCTGGTTGGCAGACGTTTGTTGGCTGCTTGACTCCTGCGCTACAGCTTTAAAAGGAAAGAGGCAAAAGAAGACGGATAAGACGACGACAGCTCCGCAAATATTAGGAATCGTCCGTTTGAAAGAAGGGTCGCGTTGTGTCAGCATCGAAATGATTTCTCCTCAAATCGACCAGTAAGAGAATGCAAACAAATTTGCCACAACAACACAGAGAATGAGACTCCATTCCAGCCGTATAGGAGATCCCTCAATCATCTGAATCAGCTCGTCCTTAGACATTCCTCTCAGCCTATTTTTCATGACCAAACATCCTTCGCCGCGGCTGCATTGCAAGCCAATTATAGATGACAAAAAAAGCATTGACTAGAGTTGATGGCTAGCAGAGACTCCTCGGGGAGCGCGGGATGTTCATGCCTCATGAACTACTTGCCGAATCGCTTTCTTCTGTGCGAGCGTCATCCCTAGCATTACAACAGAAGCTGCTAGCACCGAATCTAGTGTGGGAACGGTTGTAAGTGTCAAAAGTCCCGGTCCCAGTGCCTCTTTGGGCGTGGCGATTAACCCTATTGCTGCTCCGGAGAACCACGCCAGCAGCGGTCCGATCCGCCATTCCGGCAGTCGATCCAACTCGTCCTGCTGCATCGGTTCTTTTCGACCAAGGGCGTTTATGATAAACACGCCTGAAACGGGCGCAATCAAAATACCGAGCAACGTTAGGAACGACACCATGTGCTCCACAACATGAAGTTCCGCCAAAACAATACCGATGATACCGGCAGCGATGGCAAGGTGCGAGCGCTGCCATTTTGGCAAAACAGCAGCCAGGCTTAGTGATGAAGAGTAGAGATTGCAATCGTTCGCGGCCCATGTGGCGAACATCATCATGATGAAAATCAACCAAGAAAAACTTTCAGGAACAAGATGGATCATGATGTCATTGCTCTGGAAGTGGATAGCAATTACGCCACAAGCAATTAGAAGAATCGGATAAACGAGGGCATAGTCCGTGATTGAGTACGCAAGTGCATGACGCGTCGTTCGGGCGAATCTGCTGTAGTCCGGATTCATAGAAGCTCCAACTATGAATCCGCCTGCAACCATTGCTGCCGCTGCTCCAAATCCTAACGTGGAGCTTGACGCCGGACGATATTGGAGCAGATGAGATACCTGACCAGGCTCAAACAGCCACGACAGTGCATAGATAAGTCCACCAAAAAGCAGCGGTACTGCAAGGTAACTCAATCGACCGATGGCGCGAATGCCCAGAGCCGCCGTTGTGATCATCGCGGCACCGCCAACTGCAATCAATAGCTCTCGCGGAAGACTGACATGAAACAACCGCTGCGCCAGTTGCGCCACAGCCGTTGCAAACATCTCCGTCTGCACTCCCCACCAACCGGTCATTCCCATCGCAAGCAATAGCGCTATACAAGCTGCTCCCTTGCGTCCGAACGTAGTTCTGGCGATGAGCGCAGTGGAGCAACGCAAAATCGCCCCCAGTCTTGCGGTCAGCCCACCTATCACGCCAAGAATTGCTGCTCCACAAAATGTTGCCAGGATCAGATCGCGCAGGCTGAGTCCCAGTCCCAGTTGTCCGCCAAAGACAAAAATGGGAATGCTGATCATGACCCCCATTTCTATGATTAGCAGGTACCACCAAGGACGCAAATTAAAGTTGCTTACTGGCGTTCTGGAAAAATCATCGTGCGAAGAATTGCTCATGAAGTCAGATGCAGGTTCCTGTAAAGCAGCTCCCGGGAGCTCGGGCGTCAAGCCAGCTTCTGCAACGCTACCGCTTCGGCAATTATAGATGATAGAAATCCAAGTTGACCAGACGCGTCAATACTCAATAGCATCTGCGAAGATTAGGGTTGATTCTGCACAGGTTGTTGTTTTGAAGCGTCGTTCCCGGGCCATCATTGTCGCCACGATACTATGCATGTTCTCTCCAAGTGCGTTGTCCCAGCAACGATCGTTGTTAGGAACGTCAAATCCGTCTCCGAAAGCGATGCCGGCCACGACCAACGGCTTACCTGCCCTTTCCGAAGAAGCGATCATCGTTGCACGCAGCTTGGGTATCATGGATAATCTTCAACTGCTGCAGCGAAGCGGACCAGGTCAACGAGCATCTTCACCCACAGTAGAGTCTTTGGCACTCAGGCAAGATACAATTGAATCTATTTTGCAATCTGCCTTGGAAGTTCGCACAGTAGCAGCGCGCATAGATCGCGAAATGGCAAATGCCAATGAAGTATTAGCCTATTTTGCAGAGCGTCGAGACCGCGCGGTTCGCTTAAACACCTACGCCGACCTCATCAGCGGCGGTATCACCGGCATTCTCTCTGGAAGCTTCAAAGTGGCAGAAATGAGGGGCGTGACACCGGATTTAATTGACACCATTGAAGGGTCTTTGCAAACCGGCTTGTCCGCCTGGGCGCTGCAACAACAAAGCGGCGAGAAACGCAGAGAACAAGCTGTTCCTTCGCTTCTAACACATTTGTTTCAACAAAAGGCCAATGCTGAGCACGACTATCCACCGTCAGTCTGGGCGTACTTGAGTTCGCCATTGCCGGCATCGAAGACGAACGCAAGTCGGCTGGATATTGTGGTGGATCGCTGGATGAAACTTGAGCTTTGCCTTTCGCATGGTGGACACCGCGCCGATACGACAGATCGCGCCAAACGCGTAGCTGGCCACTTGGACTCGCGCAAGATCACTATCGATGTGCTTGAAGATAGAATAGCCATGCTTAGCGACTTGCGCGCAACCGTGGTGCAAATGGATTCAGATCTGCTGGAGATGATGCAAATCGTCAAAGGCAAGCGTATGGTTGCCGCACATTAACTAAGCCGGGTCCTGGTCTTACTCTTTGCCGAGCATCTTAAAACGTAGCGGCCATTTGTAGTTCTTATTAGTGGTTACGTGAGTGCGATACGCCGAGTTAGCCTCACGCGACCAGAGCGTTAGTCCACGCGGTATATCGACTAGCACCATGCTCACACTTGGGTAATCGCTACAAATTAGCTTCTGAAACACTGTTGTAATCCAAGCCGCTTCTGCAGATGCATTTGTCGATGAAATAGGAGCCAGTCCCACTAGCATGACTGGCGTGTTTTTCCAGCTCGAAGAGCTTGCCTCAACGAAGAACTGATCTACTGCTTCTGTCAGATTCGGGCCTTTGGGATCAGTGGTCGGATCGGAACCAATGGCATTGATACCAATCCAGTTAAGCACGCCATCTCCTGGCCAATAGTATTCAAGCTTATTCCAAGCTTGTGTTCCAGAGACGTCAAATCCGGGCGCTTTGAGCGGATACTTGCTTCCGTGGAACGTACCTGCTGTCGAATAGTAAGCAATATTCGGAAAGCCTTCGCCAATCACCTTTCGAACGTGTTTCCAGGCATCACGCACGCGCTCCGGGCCATCCGGGATACTCTTGTCACCATAATGGCTAGACAAGTCAGGCCAGAGCGCTTTCGGACTTGCGTACGCGCTCTTGCTAGCACGCTTTTCATATTCCGCCGCAGCTTGCTGCCGCGTCATAGTGCTCAATTTAGGATCGAACATATAGAACGGAGTTGTGCCGTCATCACCGAAAGACATTGCTGCAAGGTCCTGGTCAAAGTCACTAAAAAGACCAACTAGAACGGCGCCCTTGGTGTTAGCTATTTCGCTAATGTTGCGCTTGATGTAATCATCAATCTTGCCATCAATCACATCCTGAGCCGTCATATTTGGTGGCAACTTAAAATTGATTGCCGGTACTCGTCCTTCGAGCATCCGCGTTTTCATCCACAACGATAGCGGTGGTGCAAACGGCAGACCGGCTGCGGAACTATTAGGCGTGCTCAAGTCCACAAAATTACCATCCTTGTTCTGAACAATCAGATCCGCGGATTCAATGGGCGTAGTAGTACCAAGTCCCTCTTCCAAAATACCAACACTTCTTCTTCCTGGAGATAATGCTGTTTCTTCGTGCGCGGATGTCCCGACATAAACAAGGTTGGGAACCGAGGCTAGTTGCCGATCCTGTAGCCCACGCAAGGACTCTGCACGACCAAATGCAATGTCCGGAGCACTGACCAAGGAATCAGCCATCGCCTGCAACTCTGATGCAATTTTGTCCTTGCCCCACAGCCCGAGCGACGTGTAGCGTACAAAGCGATCATGCTTCTTGAGCAAACGTTCAAAATCTTTCACCAAAGCACGATCATCTATGTCACTGACGAGTTTGACGTACTGTTCTTGCAATGCCTTCAATTCAGCATCTGACGGCGGCGCATCACCGCCCGTTGCGGCTTGCAGTAAATCGATATCTTCTTTCAATCGCGTTTCGCTTTCACCAGCACCGAACATTTGAATGGCTAACAACTCACTTGCTAGCCTTTCTCCATATGCTTGTGTGGCAGGATTCGCTTTGAGTTGCGCAATTCTGGCTTCCACCTGCGGAATCAATTCTTGTGCCCGCGGTTCGCGCTTGAAGATGGTTTTCGATTTTTCCGCCTTGAAGGCATCATCCACCGTGGCTCCTGATTGGGCTGCGTCTGCCTGCCCACTGAGCGTTCCAGCTAAAATGACCGCGCAAAGCGCGGTCGTGATGCCCTTTCTCATTGTTGTGTTCCTAGAAGGATTGTAGGGTTGTCTCAAGAGCCGCCCGGCGCCGTACAGCGTCGCCTCTATGCGCATCCTAGTGGCCGCGCCCTGCGTAATCTCCGAACTCGACATAAACACGTTCGAGCTCAGCCAGCCAGGCATCCGGGATTTCCACTGCGTTCTTGCCTTCAATCATGGCAAGTTCTTTGAGGTCCCACAAATAATCGAATCTGCCCCAATAAGAGTGAGTGCCTGGGTTGCCCCGCACTACCGCATAAAGCTTGTTCAGTCGTTGTCTCAAATGATCGGTGCGAACTGTTACCAGTTGCATGTTTTGTCTGCTGCCGCTGCTAACGTCCATGACCGAACTCCTTACTTGCCTAAAAGATATATTCCACTTGAGCAAATGGTTCCAAACCCTGACGAGTAGTCAAGAATGTGTATATCCGGCAATGTTTAAGGAACGGTTTTCGAACCGTATAATTGTCAGCAAAACAAAAACCTAGATCCGCAGCCGGTCCAGGTTCCGTAGGTGAACAAATTGTTTTGAAGGTTCCGGTCCAGGCTGCTTACGCTCGCTTGGACGGGGAAAATGCTTAAGAGCGTCTCTTACGAGCGGCTTCTGCTTTCCGTTTGCGCTTTACGCTAGGCTTCTCGTAACGCTCACGGCGCTTGATCTCAGAAAGAATGCCAGCTTTTTGGATTTTCTTTTTGAAACGCTTCAACGCGGCTTCGATGCTTTCGCCTTCCGCGACTCTAACCTCTGACAACTATCCTCCCCCCCTACGTATGTAGGATGCTCATCTAAATATAATACGATAGGTTGATACTATCATTCCGCGCCAACACCCTACAAGCTCGGAAGCGCC
>Ga0163152_10006977_pt1 | contig 12534 bp, 11 predicted proteins | sample OliLakLV19MP8IB2_FD_148635 | JGI IMG/M metagenome (GOLD analysis project Ga0163152, IMG submission 148635) | Freshwater microbial mat bacterial communities from Lake Vanda, McMurdo Dry Valleys, Antarctica - Oligotrophic Lake LV.19.MP8.IB-2 | ecosystem: Environmental > Aquatic > Freshwater >... | reverse complement strand
CTTCAGCCCCGTGCAGAACGCGTTCGACGGCGTCGGGTGTCGGTTCTACCGCGGTCACCGCACAGCCACGGGCGGCCAGGTAAAGGGCAGGGCCCTCACGATCAGCACCGGCCACGAGCACATGCCGGTCGGAAGAGTCCTGCAGCTCGCGCACCAATGCCGCCCTCGGGTCGATGCCCCAGTGCTCGGGGCGACGATACCGCTCCAGGTCTTTCATCCGCTTCTTGCTCCACACGGCGTACGTGGGAAGCCGCAACCGTTTGGTGATGATGCGGTCTACCTCGATCCACACGAGAATCTCCGTCAAGGCGATCTGGTCCTGCGCGCGAAGCGCAGCGACTGCTTCATCGCCAATCTTGAGGAGCGAGCTGCGCGACACCGAGTCCTTGTAGTCCTCGATTTCGCGCTCGACGTACAGCTCGTACTCGTATTTTAGGGAACGGGGTGCAGTGAAGATGTGGCCCCATGGTAAAAGGCAATGGTCTAAGGTAGACACATCAGTGCAACATGCAAGAGCGTTCGCAATCAAACTCACGTATTCACGCATATTCCCCCGCAACCACGCGCCTTCAGCGTCAATTCATCCATGCCTGAACTTCCCGAAGTAGAACGAGCGGCAACACTGCTGCGCGCAGCAGCCGTCGGCCACACCATTCTGCAGGTGCTCGCGCTCCATCCCGCCATTGCCCGGACACTGACGGCATCCGCCACCACGTTCGTTGTTGGCCGGAAAATCACCAGCGTGCAGCGTCGTGCAAAACATCAACTGCTTCATCTGGACGACGGCCACGTCATCGAAGTGCACTTCAAGATGACGGGCGATTGGGCAATTGGATTGGAAGGGGATGAAGATCGCCCACTCGAACGCGCGCGGATCACGCTGGATAACGGCACGCGCATCTCGCTCATCGACGGCCGCGCGTTCGCCGTCATGCGCGTTCACGGCCCAGGCGAACTGAAACTGCCCGAACTGGGCCCCGAGCCCGACGACCCGTCGTTTACGGGGGAAGCCCTGCAGGCGGCGATGTCTCGCAAGAAGAAACTGCCCATCAAACTGGCGCTGCTCGATCAGCGGGTCGTGGCCGGGCTGGGCAACATTTACGTGGCCGAGGCGTTATGGGAGGCGCGCGTGAGTCCCATGGTCCGCGCGGCGTCCGTGTCTCGTACGCGCTGCTGCGAGTTGGTCCGCGTAATTCGACAGGTCCTGGAACGCGCACCGGCCGAGCGGTATTACGACCGCGACGGACGATCACTGACAGGAGACACGGCCTTATCCGGCATGAGCGATGACGCGTGGCGCGTATATTCGCGGGAAGGCCAGCCGTGTGTGCGCTGTCAGACGCCAATCCGGCGAATAGTGCAGGGAGCCCGCAGTACGTTTTTCTGCCCGAAGTGTCAGGCGCGGTAGAGCACCTGCAGACTCGACTTCCGGCTATACAATCCAGAATAACCGCCAATTCCAGTAGAGCGCGAGCAGCACCACACTTGACGAAATTGCAACCTGTCCTGCTTCTGCTGAAATGTGACACAATGGGCAAGCCGGAATTCAGCGACAAGCGCTGTCAGCGCCGTGCGTTCCGGTCCGGCACCGGCGATGTGCAGTTCTGCGCCGGGAACCTTTGCTTGCACCTGTTGAAAGGCGCGCACGAGGATGTCTGCACCCTTCTCTCGTACCAGTCGGCCAGTGAAAGTGACTATTGGCACGCCTTCCAGCGTTGGGCGCCGAGCCGTCTCCGGCGTTCCGGGCCAGATAACATCGTGCACAGCGACACCATCGCGTTCGAGGTGTGTTCGCACGGCATTTGAACACGCAACCACTGCCGAGAAAGTGCGACGTTGGGCGCGCCAGAGATGCCGCTGCAGCAGGAGCGGGCCAAATCCCGGGAGGGTGAGGCATTGATGACGCAAACACGCCAGACCCGCTACCACCTGGCACGGCTGACCAGATGGCAACCATTTGAGTCCCGTCGGGCACACCGCCTTAAACGTCATCGCGTAGTAAATGGACGGTCTGTTCCTGAGCAGCGGCAGAATCGCTGGTGAAAGCTGCCAAAGAAACATAAGCACTTGAACGACATCCGGATTAAACGTCTGCAGCTCACGTCGCAACACGAGCGCGGCGGATGGATTTATTGTGGATGAAAGCGTCTGCAGACGCGAGTTGGTTCCAAAACAGGTGGCGTCGGCAATGGACGATCCAGCGATGAGCTCGGCGCGGCTGGAAAAAACCCGCACGGTATGTCCGCGCGCGCGGAGCGTATCGCGCAAGTCCCGAGTGATGCGTTCTGCTCCCGCGGTCGGTGTTCCATAGTCGTTGACTAACAGAATCTTCATGACCGCGGTAGGGTGGCCGACGCCGGCAGAACGGTTTGGGAAATACCCGAGACGGCCGCGCGTTCTGCGGCTTCAATCACGGCCAGGCAGGCAACGCCCTCGAACAGATCGGGGCCTGAAAACGGGCCGCCGGATGCAGCATCCACAAATGATTTGAGCGCCAGCGCAAAGGATGGTTCGAACCCGGGTGAACGAAGCAGTCGTCTGGGATTGAGCATCCCAATTGCGCGACGGACGCGAGTGGCACGAGCGCCCTGCAATGTTGCGTGAACAAGCTGCGGTGCGATGAGTTCGGACCGATCGATGACGAGTTTGCCTTCGCTCCCGAACAGTTCGATGCGGTTTTCCTCGACCGACCCGAGTGAAACGAGCAGTTGCACGCTCACGCCAGACGCCATTGTCAGCTGTACGGTTGCATTGTCACCCTCTGTTGCCAGCGATCGGGTCGTGGCGAATGCCTGAACGACCGGTTCGCCGAGGAGGTAGCGCACAAGGTCGATGTGGTGCGACGCGAGATCGAGGAGCACCCCCCCCCCAACGACCGATGCTGCTTCCAACCAGGAATTGCATGGGGAAGTATGGTGAACGAGCCGCGCACGGCCAGCATCCGGCCAATGGCGTGACGCTCAAGGTGCGCGCGCACGGCTCGCACCTGCGGATGAAAGCGAAAGTTGAAGCCCATCATGCCAATGGTGCCGGCCGCTTGCCACGCTGACACAACAGCCGCCCCTTCGTGCATTGATGGTGCGAGCGGTTTCTCCACGTACACATGCAGCCGTGCCTGGAACGCAGCGATGGCCGATGCTGCATGCAAATGAGGCGGGAGGCAGATCACCACCGCATCAATCGCGCCGCTCCTGAGCAAATCCTGGAAGTCTTCGAACAGCGTGCACGTGGGGGCGAGGCGACCGGCCGCGGCGCGATTCACCGGGTCTGCTTCGGCAATCGCGACCAGTTTGGCGGTCGCAAGCGATTGCAGCATTGGAACATGGATGGCCCGGGCAATACGCCCGCAGCCGACAAGGCCAACTCGTGCTGGTGTCATGCAGCGATGCCGTTTTTCAAATCGCCCGCACCAATGCGTTGTAAACCCTTCCCGTCAACCAGCCCGCCGCGTACCCAAGGCCGAATCCATACACGAGGCCCACCACGCTGCCGAACCCGGTGACTGCGTATCCTGGCAGAAATACAGCGAGTAGCCCGAGATGTGCACCAACATTCGGACCGTCGAGGAGCACGAGTATCAGCGTGGCGGCAAAAAGACCTACGCCGACAAGCAGTCCGGTGGCCACACCCCATGCGCGCGCGCGGAGCCGCGCCAGTGTACGCTGCGTTTCCACCGGAACCTGATCACTACTTGGCGTGGGCATCTCTGAAACAGTTGTCATGATGAACGGGTGCTCAGATGTGATCCAGCAATTCGCGGGAGCTTTCGACGTCCGCCGCGATTCGCACTTTCATGATCCACAAGGCGAGAATCAGGTTCCGGGTGAACGCCAAAAACCACCCTCCGCAGAAGCCCACCAGAAACGCCCACACGGCGCCCACGCCCGCACCCATCCATGACACCGTGTATCCGCGGAAGTAGTTTGCCAGCAGGTGGAGTGGGAATTGCCTATCGGGGTCCGCAACAACGGACGCGATTGTGATCAGCGCGATGGCAAGCGCACTGGTGACGCCAATGGCTACGCCCAGTGCACGTCGGTCAAGCGGCGCCAACGCCCGGGCAAGTTGTCGCTCCAACTGCTGTTCGACGCGTTGCGACGGCGACAGGGTTCGCGCTCCAGACGAGTTGGCTTCCGGCGTATTCGTCATCGTCTCAACGGACGTCCGCGGCGTCGGGGGAAGCGCGAAGTTCTGTTCGGGTCGGGCGCACCTGCAGGGAACGATGCGTAGCGATTGCCCAGGCAGCGCCAGCGCCGCCCACCAGGTAGTACAGGAACCTTAACGGAATGACGCGAAGCGCAAACCACGGGCCCCGGAGGTGGCCAAACCAGGCAAGCAACTTCGAATTGCCTGCCACAATGATGGCGAACGAAACGACCGTGAGCCAGAGCCAGGCGCGTGACCACACCGCCAGCACCAACGAGACCGCCACCACGGCCGCGAGGATCGTGTAGAGTTTTTCGGACCGCGCCAGATTGAGCGGTCCACGATTACCGATGGCTCGCTGCTCAATCAATAAATGCATCCACGGAATGGCCCGATCGCGGAGATCGGTGCGAAGCATGGCACCCAACGTCCAGCGCTTGAGGTGTTTGCCCGTGAGCTCGGGCGCGAGCATGATGCGAAAGCCATTGGCAGTCAGGCGGTAGCCGAAATCGATGTCCTCAATCTGTGGTCGCGAGTAGCGCCGATCATCGAAGCCGCCAGTGGCGAGGAACGCTGCGCGTCGGACCGCACCACATCCGGCCCAGAACGTTGTCGCGTCGCCCGCATGCTGGAGGTGCACATACCGGTGCACAAGGTTGCGATACTGCGAAACCAAGCCCGCGTCCGACGGTGCATCGTCATAAACACCAAAGACCGCACTCAAGTCCGCGTGCTGCTGGAAACGGCGCACGATTCCGGACAGGGTCGTCGGAGACACGACGACGTCGGAATCGATGAACACCAGAATGGTACCGTGTGCAGCGATGGCGCCGCTATTGCGAGCCGCGGCGGGCCCACGTGGCCCGGCAACAGTTGATAACACAGAGTCTGCAAATGCGCCCGCAGCGTCGGCGGTGTCGTCATTACTGCAGTCGTCCACCACAATCAGCTCAAACTCATCCCGCGGCAGATCACTGGCAAGGATAGCCGCCAGGCACGTGCGCAACACCGGCGCCGAACGGAAGGCCGGCACAATCACGGTCAGCAACGGCGCGATACTCACCCGCCCCGTGCCTGTGCGTTGGCACTGAACGACGTCTCAACACGCTGCTCTTCGTGATATTCGAAATCGGTGTTCACCGCCCATACGTCATGCGCCGAAGTCCCCATCATGTTTTCAATGGTCAACATCGCGGTGTACATCGAATGGTCCTGATTGTTGTACTTATGCATGCCGTTTCGCCCGACGGTATGCAGATTGGGAATGCGATCGATATACTTCCGGACGATGTTCACGTGTCCGCGATATTCGCGGTCGTAGATCGGGTAGGCCTTGCTCATGCGCACAACCGTGCCATCCACCACTTCGCTGGCGCTGGCAAGACCGAGTGCTTCCACCTCGCGGGAGGCGAGCGTGATCAGGTCAGCATCTGACGAGGCCCAGAGGCCGTCCCCTTCGAAGCAGAAATATTCCATCCCCAGACACGTGTGTTCGGCATCTGGCACCATTTCGGCGCTCCAGTTGTTGAAATTCTGAATGCGGCCGACCTGTACACCGGGAGTGTGCACATAAATCCAGTTGTCCGGAAACAACCCGGTCCGGCGAAAGATCAGCGCGACCACGAGAAAGTCGCGATAGCGCAATCCGTCGCCGGCCATCCGGACCTGGGCAGGCACGGCGTCACCCAACGCTCGAACGAGCGAACGAATGTCAGTGGTGGAGACGATATGATCTGCCGCCATGCGTTCAACGCCATTCGGTGTGCGAGCCACCACCGCGACCGCCGAACCGCTGTCCAACCCGACCCCGGTAACTTGGTGCTGCAGGTGCACCTGTCCACCCAGCGCCACGATGCGGTCGCGGCAGGCCTCCCACATCTGGCCCGGACCATACCGGGGGTATTTGAAGGTATGAATCAACGACTTGATGTCGTTATTGCGGCGTGTCAGCGAAGTGCTCGAAAGAATCGCGCGCGCGAGCGACAGTCCCTGAATACGTTGCGCTGCCCATTCCGCACGAATCTCGGTGCAAGGAATGCCCCACACTTTCTCGGTATACGTGCGAAAGAAAATTTCGTAGAGCCGCTTCCCGAACCTGTTGGTGACCCATTGTGCGAAATTGTCCTCGATCGGGGACGGATACATCTTCGCGTGAAGGTAACTGGCTCCAATGCGGACTGCATTTATCGGGCCAAGCCCGGCGAATGCATTCGTCGCCTTGAGGGGGTAGTTGAAAAACCGGCCTTGGTAGTGAATTCGCGACAGCCGCGGCACATCAATGAACTCCTTGCCGAGTAATTCCTCCCAGAGCGCTTGCACCGGCGCGATTTTCGTGAAGAAACGATGCCCGCCAATATCGAACCGGTAGCCTTTGTACCTAGCCGTTTGAGAAATCCCGCCGACGGTACCGGATCCCTCGAGCACCGTAACTTCGAAACCACGCTTCGCCAGCAGATACGCCGCGGTCAGGCCGGCCGGTCCGGCACCAATGACGACGACGCGGTCGCCCGGGGACAGCGGCCGAACGTCGCGCGCGTCGCTGGACGCAAGAGACGCCGGCGTGGGGGCGGACTTGGTCAGCAAGGCGGCGAAGGCGGCGCCAGCACCTTTGAAAATCGGCAAATCAATGACACAATAGCAGGACGGAGTGGGGCGCCGAGTGGCCGGGCCAGGAGCCCTGCCGGACGCCCTACAATATGGGTATGGTACGCGGTGGTTGCACCCGGCTATTTCAACATTCCCGGACTCCGTTTCACAACTCTTGTCCTCCTTCGCATTGATGCGTCAATCCGCGCCGCGCCGATCATCCATTTTGACGACTCCGCACGGCAAGTCTTCTCCCGCACCAACTGAACCGCTGCACTCGGCGTTCCTCGCAATTCTGGTAGCCGTACCAGTCGTATTCAACGCAGTGTGGTTGTGGCCGGAACTCCTGGCCGGCGCCCCAACGCGGAGCGACAGCGCGTTCCATCTCCTGATGATCAACGGTGCGAGCGATGCGCTCGCCCGCGGACAGAATCCCCTCGATTTCTGGATTCCCCAACTCGAGCTGGGCTTCCCGCAGTTTCTCTACTACCAGCATTTCCCGCATCTCGTGGTCGTAGCGGTGCATCGGTTGTTGTTTGGCGCGGTCGCGCTGGAAACCATTTACCACGTTTCTCGCTATCTGCTGCTCCTTGCGTTCCCGCTTACGGTCTACTGGTCCATGCGTCGCCTGGGTTTCCGGCAGGCGGCGGCTGCATTTGGGGCCGCCGCGTCCTCGTTGATTTCAGCGGACGCCCGCTACGGATTCGAATACAACAGCTACGTTTGGCGCGGCTTCGGCCTGTACGCGCAGCTTTGGGGAATGCACCTCACGTTCGTAGCACTGGCGTGTCTGCACTTCGCGCTGCGGAACGGGCGCGGTTACGCGGCGGCGGTGGCGTCGCTCGCAGCGTTGGCACTGTCCCACCTGGTGCTCGCGTACATGATGAGCATCACCGGCGTGATGGTACTCGTGGCGCTTTCGGACCGCCGCATGCTGTGGTCGCAACTTACCCGGTTTGTCGCGGTCGGCCTTTCGGCCGTTGTCGTTGCGTCATACATGATCGTCCCGTTCGTCTTCTCGAGCCGCAAATTCCTGAGCGGGCAACCCGAAATCGGCGGCCCCGGCACAAACTCTCCTGCCGAACTTCTCGTCTGGTTGATCTCCGGCAATTTGTTCGATCGGGGCCGTGTGCCAGTGTTGTCAGTACTGGTGGCCGTGGGCGTGGTGGTCGCGGCCACCCGCTACCAGCGCCAGGAGAACCGCGTACATCGTCTGGCGCTTGTTGGATTGCTGGTGTGGCTGTTCTTGTATGTCGGCCATCCGACCATCGGATTTTTGGCCAGGCTGTTTCCGGCACACGACGGGTATGTCACCTCTCGCTTTATCAGCACCGTCGACGTATTCGCTATTCTGATGATTGGTGTCGCTGGCGAGTGGCTGTGGGAGGCTCTGGTCCGGCTGCGGTCACGAGCCGGTGCGCAGGCGCGACACCATTGCCGGGTGCGCGCGGGGCCGCTGCTCCAAGTGTTAACGCTGCTAGGCATTCTGACGCCTGCCTTTGTGGAACGGGCGCGGTATTACGCGGGCAATCGCGCGCTGATGGCACAAACGCGCGAAGCACTCGCGGCCAACGCAGAAATCCGTGCCCTTTTCGAGGCCGTGGCACAACAATCCGGGGGCCGGGTTTACGCCGGATTGCGAAGCAACTGGGGCGCGCAGATGCGAATCAGTCCAAGTCTGACGGTCGCGGATTATGGGCGATTCATCGGCCTTGCGCAGGTTGGCGGGGCCCATCAGTCACTGTCGCTGAACGCGGGTCTGCTCGAGGATTTTCGTGAAGGAGACCAAACGTTATTCGATCTTCTCGATGTCCGATGGGTGGTCACGCCAGCCAGCGCCACGGTGCCGGACTTTTACCTGCCATTTCACCGTACCCGCACCTATGCGCTGCACCGCGTACGCACGTCGGGAATCGCCCAGTACGTGGGCATCCACGAACGACGTACCGTTTCGACTCAGCGTGAGCTCTACGAAGGCAACCGCGCGTGGTTCGGGAACGTTGCGATGAACGTGCGCCAGTTCATCCGTTGGGACTACATGAGAACACCAGGTTCGTTCGAACACACCGAGCCATGTGCCGATGGGGGGACGATGAGTGGGGAGGTACTGTCTGCGGGACGGGTGCATCTGGAAGCTCAGTGCGGCTCCGCATCGACCATGCTGCTGAAGATGACGTACCACCCGAACTGGAAAGTCACGGTGGACGGCCGCCCGGCGGAGACGTTCATGGTGTCGCCAAGTTTTATCGGATTCGATCTCCCGCCGGGTCGCCACGTTGTGAACGCAGCCTATGTCTCGACACCACTCAAACTGCCGCTCGCGCTTGCGGGCGTGGCGGTCTTGGTCCTGTGGGTTCTGTTTCGCAAGCGCCTCCCCGCCGTGTTAAGCACTGCCTACGGTTAACGCATGAGGCTCATGGTGATTGGCCCTGGCTACGTTCAACACCGCTCACCCTTGAACTTTGGCTGGCTATGACTGCCGGTAGCGCACCATGGCTGCATCAAACGCGGCGAGCGTGTTTCGTGCCGTGTCACGCCAGCGAAACTTTGAGGCCTGCAGGGCGCCGCGACGCGTCAGCTCGGCGCGCAACGCATCATCAGTCAGCAGACGGCGCAGCTGTTCAACGAGCGCCCCCGCGTCACGCGGCGGAAACATGAGCGCGGCATCACCCACCACCTGCGGCAGCGAACTTGCATTGGCACAGACCACGCGTCCGCCACACTGCAGTGCTTCCAGCGGAGGCAGCCCGAAACCCTCATACAATGACGGAAAGACCAGCGCCGTCGCGCGTTGATAGAGCGCGGCCAATTCCGCGTCACTGACAAACCCGGCGTACCGCAACCACCGATCATCTCCTCGGCCCGCTACCCTGGATAGTCGAGCGCCGGGCCCGCACAACACCAGCGGAATGTCCATACCACCCTCGGACATCAGACGCATGGCCTCGAACAACACCGGCAGGTTCTTGCGCGCTTCGTGCGCACCCACGGCCATGAAGAACGGTCCCGAGACTCCCAACTTTTCGAGCAACGGTGCAATGTCCGTGGCGCCCGGCGCGAAATCGTCCGATGCCAGCAGCACCTCATGCACCTTGCCCATGTCGGGGTTGAGCACTCTCCGGATTTCCAGCGCCGTGAACGTCGAGTCGGCCAGAATCGCATGCGCGGTTCGCACGGAGTTGGTATAGCGCCGTCGATACTTCGTGCGCTTCCACACCTTCCACCAGCGATGATCGAGCTGGATCATCGGCACAATGTCATGAATGGTGACGGCTATGGGCGCGTTTCGTGCAACCGGACTGACAAAATTCCACGGATACCATACGACGTCGGTAGTACTTGCGGTGATATCGGCGCCCGGCCTGATAACCGCCCTGCCGGCCGTTTCGCCCAGGGATTGCAACAGCGTCCGCAACTCGGGGGTCTCTCCGTTTCCCGCGTACACTGTGTACGCCACTTGGCCACGCACCTGCGGCAACTCGCGCAATATGTTTCGCACATACCGCCCCATGCCGCGTTTTTCCTGAAGCAAACGCGACGCATCGACCCCAATGTGCTGCGCGCGGAGCGTCATGTCAGTCCCGAGCGATGTGCGAAGCCGTCACGTCAGTCCTGGGCCTCGAGCAGGGCGCCCTTCAGATATCCGGTTTCCGGAATGGTGAGGATTTCCGGATGATCTACTCCCTGCCCAGTCATGGCACGCAGTACAAAGCGGCGTCCGCTGTCTGCGGCGGCCTCCTGCAGCATTTCGAGAAACAGCGCCTTGCTGAGGTGATGACTGCAACTGGCGGAGAACAGAGTTCCGCCCGGCGCCAACAGTTTCATGGCCTGCAGGTTGATGTCCTTGTATCCGCGCAAGGCTCCCGGCAGTGCTCCGCGCGTCTTCGCAAACGCTGGTGGATCGACCACAATCGTGTCAAACCGATCACCGGCTTTGTACCAGTCGCGCATCACGTCAAACGCATCACCCGCGTGCAGGCGCACGTTCTGGAAACCATTCAGTGTGGCGTTTTCAGCGGCGCGCGCGAGTGCGGGTTTCGATGAATCGACGGCCACCACTTCGTCCGCGCGCTGTGCCATGTGCAAAGCGAAACTTCCGTGGTAGGCGAAACAGTCCAGCGCGCGACCGTGCGCGTGTGCACCAACCAACACGCGATTGTCGCGCTGATCCAGGAATGCGCCGGTTTTCTGGCCGTCCCACGGTGCGGCGATGAATTTCACGCCGTGCTCGTGCACTTCGACGGTTTGCGGAACGTCTCCATGCAACAACTGCACATCGCGCGTGAGACCTTCACGTTCACGTGCGGCAACATCGTGGCGAGCCAGAATTCCCTGGCAACCGGTGAGCTCGCACAGCGACTCAATAATGACGTGCTGATGCGCAGCCAACCCGGCCGACAACAATTGCGCCACGAGGTAGTCGCCATAGCGGTCGACCACCAATGACGGGAGACCATCACCTTCCCCATGCACCAACCGATAGGCACGGTTGTTGTACGCCAGATTGTCGCGTCTTCGAATTGCGGCCGAAATGCGCGCATGCCACCAGGCATCATCGGGCCGCCGATCGACCTTTCGCTCAATCAGGCGCAGCGAGATTTCCGATTGCGGGCTCCAGAGTGCCCATCCGAGCGAAACGCCAGCGACGCCGCGCACTTCGACCACACCGGCGGCGCACGCCGGACGCGTGTCCACGTCGCTCTTGAACACCCACGGGTGGCCGCGTTGGATACGCAACGCGCCCCGTTTCGCGACGATGGCGACGCCGTACCCGCCGACCGTCACTTCGGGTTGCCGGAGGACGCAGCCTTGCGTTCGCGTCGCATCATCGCCACGGCTTTCTCGTGTTCCGCGAAGGTGGTCCGAAACTCGTGATGCCCGTCCGGATGTGCCACAAAATACAGATATGGCACCGCCGCCGGATTCAGCGCGGCTTCCATCGCCGCCATTCCCGGCGAGGCAATTGGGCCCGGAGGCAGCCCTTCGTATTTGTAGGTGTTGAATTTGGAGTCGACCTCCAGGTCTTTGTACAACACCCGCTCGACGTGTGCGGGCAGCGCGTACTGCACCGTGGGGTCGGCTTGCAGTTTCATGCCTCGCTTGACGCGATTCCAGTACACCGCAGAAATAATGGGCCGCTCTGGCGCCCGTTTCGCTTCGGTTTCGATGATGGACGCCATGGTGAGGGCATCATGGCGCGAGATGGCGAGTGCCTGCAAACGCGCCGCCGCGTTGGGAATACGCGCCCACGCGTCTTCAAACGCATCGAGCATGGCTTTCACTGCCTCCCGAGCCGTGGTGCCATCGGCAAACGAATACGTCGCGGGAAACAAGTAACCTTCGAGGGACTTGAGTGGAATGTCGAGTTTTCGCTGCCAGGCCGTGTCGGTGGCAGCGACGCGCACGGAGTCTTCGGAAACCGACAGCGCCTTCGCCAACAGCGGCGCGATTTGCCGGAGGTCGAACCCTTCGGGAATGGTGACCGTGTGCACCAGTCCCCGGCCAGACACCAGCGCGTCGAGCACAAATTTCCATCCGGCGTCCGCACCAAATTGATAGGTGCCGGGCTTGATCATGCGGTCGCGTCCGCCCAGCGACGCGTAGAAGCGAAACCAACGCGGTGCGTCGATGATCTCCGCCTTCGCGAGCGCTTCTGCCACTGCGCGCACCGAAGCGCCGCGGTCGACGACCACTCGTTTCGGTTTGGCCGGATTGCCGGCAGGTGTCGAACCACCCGTCCACCCGCGCCACAAATTGAACGCGACGATCGCCACGATGACCAGTGCGGCGAGTCCCACATTG
>Ga0163152_10006975_pt1 | contig 12535 bp, 9 predicted proteins | sample OliLakLV19MP8IB2_FD_148635 | JGI IMG/M metagenome (GOLD analysis project Ga0163152, IMG submission 148635) | Freshwater microbial mat bacterial communities from Lake Vanda, McMurdo Dry Valleys, Antarctica - Oligotrophic Lake LV.19.MP8.IB-2 | ecosystem: Environmental > Aquatic > Freshwater > Lake... | reverse complement strand
CCCAATGGCCCGAGGCGTCCCAATGCGGGTGTGTCACCCGCATTGGGACGCCTCGGGCCATTGGGAGGCCGATGCCGAGGCGCTCATGTCGACAGGCAATCATCTTACGTAAGTGAGAGCCCCCCGTCGACCGCAATGACTTGCCCGGTCAATGAGGCCGGAGCAGAAGCAAGGAAAACGACGGCGGCAGCCACCTCTTCCGCCGTGGCCAGGCGCCGGAGGGGCGTTCTGGCCCTGATGGCCGCCAGGCTGGCCCCGGTCTGCCATTCGGCCGGCAACGAAGTGCCGGGGGCGACGGCATTGACCCGGATGCCGGGTGCCAGCTCGAGTGCCAGGGAGCGTGTGGCAGCGGCCAGGCCGGCCTTGGATACCGCGTAGTGGAGATGATTGGCCCACGGCTTGATGGCGGCCACATCGACGAGGCTGATCACCGAGGCCACCGGGCTCCGTGCAAGAAGCGGCAGGAGCGCGCGGGTCAGCAGCACCGGCCCACGAAGATTCAGGGCGAGCATGTCGTCCCATTTCTCCGGCGTGATCTCAGCGATCGGGAGCCGTTCGTAGTCGGCCGCGGAGTGGACCAGGATGTCCAACCTCCCGGACTCGGCCGATATCGAGCGTGCCAATTCTTCGATGGATGCCGAATCAGACAGATCGGCCGGGAGCGCCGCCGACTTCCGGCCGAGGGCGGTGAGCCGATCCACCGTATCCATGGCTCCCTCGCCACTCTGATGGTAGTGAACGAGGACATCGGCACCGGCCCTGCCAAGGGCCAGTGCGATCACCTGGCCCAGCCGCCGCCCGGCTCCGGTGACCAGGGCGGTTCGTCCCGAGAGGGTTTTCTTTGGCTCCATCGACTCACCCTAACACCCGACCATGCTATTTTCATCGCCCGATGACGACCCCGACGCCCCGCCCGATGCTCCAAAAGGATCCCCTGGCGATCTCTGCCCTCCTCTTCGTGGCCTTCTGGGGGTTCGTCGCCCTGGCCTTCCGGCCGATCGGCGATTTTGGTGTCGAGACCGACTTCTATGGCGATTTCGCGGTCTACGCGCGCGAATGGGCGGCCGGTCATCCCACGCTGATGAACGGCTTCCGCGGACCGCTCTACTACGTTCTCCTGGCGGCCTTTTCGAAAGTCGTGCCGGATCTTTTCATGGTCGCCAAGATCCTGTCGGTCATTTCCGCCGGTGCCGCCCTCTGGTTCACGAGCGACCTGATCCGCCGGATCTGGGGAGGGTCGGCCGGCCTCGTTGCGCTCCTCCTCATGGCCTCCTCCCCCACGTTCATCGACTACTCGTATCGCGCCTGCAACGACCTGGTTTTTCTGGCACTTGTCACCGGTTCGCTGAATCTTCTCTTTCGAACCGAAGGCGCCGTGGTACGCGGCTTCGCCATTGCGGGTGCGCTGGGGGGAATGGCCTGGATGACCCGCTACAACGGCTCGGTCCTCCTCCCTGCCGCACTCATCGCGGCTGTGCTCCTTTTCGGCCGGACGCGCCGGACAATCGTGGTCGCCGGCTCATATATCGGCGGGTGGATCCTCGTCGGCCTCCCGTGGCTTCTGTTCGTGCAGTCGCGCACCGGAACGCCGCTCTGGAACAAGGCCTACGAGAACATCGCCATCGAAGTGTTGAGCGACGATGCCAACCGCGCGCAGAGCACTGGATTCATGAGCGCCACGAATATCTCATCGCTCAAGGACGTCTGGGACGTCGATCCAGGACTCTTTCTTTCCGTCATGTTTGGCAACACCTGGGATCACCTTCGCGATGACGCCCTGAAACTGGTCGGCATCCCCTGGGCAATCGTGGCCATGGCCGGCCTCCTGCTTGGCTGGGCCTCCTGGCGAAACCGACGGGCGCTGGCATTCCTGGCCACGGGCCTCCTGACCTACTTGAGCCTTCTTCCGGTCTTCTACAACGAACGGTTCATGTTGCCGCTCCTGCCGATGTGGGGTGCGACCGCCGGCGGCGTGGCCTGGTGGCTGGAGCAACGGGTGACATCCGCACCGGCGCCTCGGAAAAAATCCTCCCGGGGGAGCACGTCCATGGCCTCGAGGCTCCGATTGACGCTGTTCGGCGCCCTCGGAGTCCTGACCCTGGTTCAAACGGTGATGGGATATCGATTGGCGGTCGATCCCAGGCGATTTGGCGGAATGCCGGGCGAGTACGTTGCCCTCTACCATGAAGCGCGGATTCGGGGAGTGCCGTTTGGCCCGACGAAACCGATCGCCGCGCGGAAGCCCCACTTTCCCTACCTGGTCGGCTCGCCAACCGTCGGTGTACCGACCGGCTCCCTCGAGCACCTTCGGGGTAGTGGCGCCCACTACCTGCTGATTTCCGGATCCGAGGTGGCCATCTACCCATCCCTGGCCTCCATCTGGATGACGGACAAGCCCGAGGATATTCCGACAGGATTGCGGCTGGCGGCAAGGAGCACCTGGCAACGGTCCAACGGCGAGATGACCGGGGCGACGCTTTACGCGCTGGAGAATCCGAAACCCTGGACGCCCCGCGAATCGAGTCCATTCAAGCTCGAGAAGGAGATTCCAAAAGGGTATGCGCGCATCGACTTTCTCCGACTCCAACTGGCGGAGTGGCTCCTAAGGTCCGGAGCGCTGCGCGACCCCGACACCTTCTTTCGGCGCATGTCCCCGGCATCGCTGGAGCTGACCCGCAGTCGGCTGGCCCGGGCCACCGCGGCCATTCGGCGTAGCCAGCTGGCGGATGCGGAGCGGCTGTATCGCGATGTCCTTTTGGCGGAACCGACCAATCGATCGGCACGGCTGGGGCTTGCCGCTGTCGCCCACCTGGGGGGACGATCGGCCGCACATGCCGAGGCGGTGCGACAGGCCTTCGGGACGGCACCCGGAGAGTGGCCGTCACTCGAAGCCCTGCAACGCGAGAGCGAGGAACGACTCCGGCTGATGGAGGCACCGCAATCGCTGGCAGCGGCGGCGGCTGGCCTCGCCCGTCAACCCGATGCGGATTGGGCCCACAAGGCGTCCGCCTATTCGCTGCAAAGCCTCTTTCACCCGAATGAGGCTAGAGCCCATGTCGAGTCAGTTCTCAAGCGGCTTCCCGACGACCAGGAGGCCAGGGCAATGCTCAAAACCCTGGTGGATGACCGTCGAGGAGCACCGTCACCCCGCTGAGTCATTGAACCGGCTCCCGACTCGAGGCAACCCGACACCGGCACGCCACGTACATCCACAGGTTCGTTCCCTGGATCCTGAATCAACGCCTGGAGGTTGAATGCTTTCCGTCCGCCGATTGGTGAAGATCTACCCCGGCCCGGTGGCCGCCCTCTCCGGAATCGACCTCGACGTCTCACGCGGAATGTTCGGCCTGCTTGGACCCAATGGCGCGGGCAAGTCAACTTTCATGAAAATTCTTGCCGGCCTGCTCGAACCGACATCGGGCCAGGTGACACTCGCCGGCGAGGACATCCTGGCCCGGCCGGAAAACCTGTGGGGGCGCCTCGGCTACCTGCCGCAGGAGTTCGGATTCTTCCCTCACCTGACCGGCGAACAGATGCTTCGCTATCTCCTTGAACTGAAGGGAGTCAGCGCTCCTGGTGGCCTCGAGGCTTTGACTGGTGAATTGCTCGAGCGGGTGAACCTGTCGTTCGCGGCGCGGCGCCCCGTCAAGGGTTATTCGGGCGGCATGCGACAACGCCTCGGCATCGCCCAGGCCATTGCCGGCAATCCCGAGCTGATCATCGTGGACGAACCGACGGCCGGGCTCGATCCGGAAGAGCGGCATCGATTTTATCGCATCCTGGCCGAACTGGCCGAGGAGCGAATCGTCCTGTTGTCGACGCACATCGTGGAAGATGTCGCGGTCCTCTGTCCGCGATTTGCCGTGATCAAGGGGGGGCGACTTCTGGCGGTGACGACGCCCGGCGCCGCGCGCGAGGCGATGGCCGGTCGGGTCGTCGAGGTGGCGGTGTCCGGCGCGGAGCTTTCTGAAATGTCGCGAAGCCACACGGTGCTTCAGTCCGTTTTGTTCGAGGGAAAAAATCGCGCCCGCCTGTTCCTGTCGGATGATGGCGCGCCAGCCGGGGCCGAACCGGTGCCAGCCACACTCGAAGACGCCTACCTGCTTCTGATGCGCCAGGCTGCCGCCGCGGAGGAACAGCCGGCCCTGGACATCGCGCTGCCGGTGGCGAGGGGTCAGCTGTCATGAGCCTCACCCGGCTTTTCCTTGTCGCCGGGTCCGAACTTCGTCACGCCGCGCGCCGACCGATTTTCTGGTTTCTGATAATAGCCCTCGGCTTCACGATGTGGGGCCTGTCGGCTGGCGCGGTTCGCATCGCGTCGGGCGACAGCCAGGTCGGCGGCAACAAGGCCTGGATCACGTCGGAATTCGCGGTGACGCAGGTGGCGTCGTTCCTTGTCCTGCTCCTTTACGCCTTCTTCGTGGCCGTGGCCGCGGGAATGTCAGTCATCCAGGACGACGAAAACAAGGTCGGGGCCCTCCTTCACGCCACGCCGCTCACCCCAACCGAATACATCCTCGGAAAGTTTCTCGGTGTCATGACGGCGTTCACCGCCATCCTGGCCATCCAGGTCCTGCTGACGATGCTATTCAACCACTTGGTCCCGAGCGAGGTGGCCCATGAAGTCCGCGGGCCCTTCGTCCCTGGCAATTATTTGAAGCCGGCCCTCTTTCTCTCTCTTCCCACCCTGTTCTTTCTCGCGGCAACGGCCTTCGCGGTCGGTGTCTGGACCCGCCGGGCAATACCGGTTTTCTTTCTACCGGTGGCGATGATTCTCTTCTGCGGCTTTTTCCTGTGGGATTGGGCGCCGAGCTGGCTTAGCCCCGGATGGAATCGTCTTCTCATGATTCTGGATCCGGCCGGATTCCGATGGCTGAACGAAACGTGGCTCAAGGTTGATCGGGGCGTTGCGTTCTACAACCATCAACCCGTCGGGTACGACGGCATCTTCTGGCTGAACCGGGCCTGGCAGATTCTCCTGGGCATCGGCGCGATTGTCCTCGCCATTCGATCTTTTTCCGCGAGCCTGCGCGGTGAGAAGGCTTCCAGGGCGCTGGAGGCCGCGGCTACCGGCGCGGAAGCGCGTGCGAGCACGCCTCGAATTTCCGCCCGGGCACCTGACGGCTCCCCGAGTCCACTGGCCGGCCTGTCCATGACGTCTCGTCGACCCGGCTTCGTGGCCGGCCTCGTCACCGTGGCCCGGGCCGAGTTCAAGGAACTCGCAAGCCAACCCGGCCTCTACCTGTTCATTCCGCTGATTCTGCTCCAGGTCCTCGGAGACAATCTGTTTGCCGTTGGCGCATTCGATACGCCGCTCCTGATGACGCCCGGCATGCTCGCCGTGAACACGTTCAACACGTTGACGCTGCTCCTGACCCTGCTTCTTCTTTTCTACACCGTTGAGGGAATGGAGCGGGAGCGGGCCACCCAGCTCGACCCGATCTTCCGGGCCACGCCGGTCTCCACGGCATCCGTGCTCGTGGGCAAGACCCTGGCCACGGCCGTGGTGGCGCTGGTCATTTTGGCAGCCGTCCTGCTGGCCGGTCTCATCGTGATCCTCGTCCAGGGCAAGGTGCCGTTCAACCCGATACCGTCGCTCCTTGTCTGGACCCTTCTCCTGATCCCCACGCTCGTGCTGTGGAGCACGTTCCTGATTGCCGTTCATTCACTGGTCAAGAATCGCTACCACACCTACGCCATCGGACTGGGCGTCCTGATCGTGACCGGCGTGCAGCAGATGACGGGTCGGATGAGCTGGGTCGGCAACTGGAACCTGTGGGCGGTGCTCCAATGGAGTGACCTGGGCCTTTTCGAACTCAATCGAAATGCCCTGATCCTGAACCGGCTGATGGCGATCGGACTGGCGGTATTCTTCATCGCGGTGACGCTGCGGCTGGGCAACCGGCGCGACATCGATGCCTCGCGTCTCGGGCAGCGGCTCATGCCCGGCTCGATCGTCAAGGGATCGCTCCGACTCCTCCCATTTGCCATTCTGCCGATCGTGGCTGGCACCGTGCTTTTTTTCCAGGCCTGGAACGGTTTCCAGGGGAAGGCGGCACTGAAAAAGGAAAAGGATTACTGGCGCCGCAACCTGGCCACCTGGAAGGGGGCACCCCTTCCGGACATTCTCCATGTCGACATCGACATGAGCCTCAACCCTTCCAAAAGGTCGTTCTCGCTGTCGGGGTCGTATCGCCTGATCAACCGGCTGGATCAACCGCTTCGTCAAATTCCGCTGACCGGCCACCAGGCCTGGACCAATCTTCGCTGGACTCTCGACGGCGACTCGATCAAGCCGGATGACCGGCTGAAACTGTTCGTCGTCACCCCGCCCGACCCACTCCCGCCGGGGGACAGCCTGACGATCGGTTTTGCCTACGACGGCGTCTGGCCCGCGGGGTTCACGAAAAATGGGGGGGGGATCGGTACATTCATCCTGCCGTCCGGGGTGGTGCTGACCAGTTTCGAACCGTCGTTTGCACCGATGCTGGGCTACGTGGAGGAAGTCGGGATCGACCGGCACAATCGGTACGACGCGAAGGTGTATCCGGAGGATCACTACAAGGGGATCACCCGGGCGGGCCTCGGGACGCAGACGCCGTTCACGACACGGATACGTGTGTCGGGGCCGAAAGATTATCGCTACAACTCCATCGGGACACTGGTCGGGGACGAATCGACAGACGCGAGCCGGACGATGACATGGGTCTCCGAGCATCCGGTCAATTTTTTCAACGTGGTGGCCGGGCGATGGGCGGAGAAACGCACCGAGGGGACGGCCATCTTTTACCATCCGGCGCACCATTACAACATCGAGGAGATGTCCGAAGCCCTCAGCGCGGCGCGACGCCACTACTCGGAATGGTTCTATCCCTTTCCGTGGAAGGAACTGAAGCTGTCGGAATTTTCCGGGCTGTCCGCCTATGCTCAGGGGTTTGCCACGAACATCACCTTTTCCGAGCAGATCGGCTTTTTGACCAGGAGCGACCCGAGGGCCAACGTGGCCTTCATGGTCACCGCTCACGAGGCGGCCCACCAGTGGTGGGGAAACATCCTCATGCCGGGTGAGGGCCCCGGTGGCGACATCCTGTCGGAGGGGATGTCCCACTTCTCGACGATTCTCCTGTTCGAGGAGGTGAAGGGTCCGGAGCAGCGGATCGAGTTCTGCAAACGAATCGAGGGGCGATACGGGGATCGGCGACAGGTCGATTCGGAACGGCCGCTGGTCAAGATTGACGGCTCGAAGGAGGGGGACGAGACGGTGACCTACGACAAGGGAGGCTGGGTCTTCTGGATGCTCCTGAATCAGATGGGTCGGGAGCGCGCGCTGGCCGGCTACCGGGAATTCATTCACCGCTATGCCAACAACCGCGATCACCCCCTTCTCGAGGACTTCACGGCGGTCATGCGGGAGTTCGCGCCGGACACAACGGCCCATGACGCCTTCGTCAGACAGTGGTTCCACGAGGTGGTTGTGCCGGAGTACAAGCTCAAGGATGCCAGGAAATCCGGTTCGGGCGACTCCTGGGAGGTAACCATGACCGTGACGAACACGGGGCGGGGGCACATGCCGGTTGAGGTGGCCGCGGTAACCGGTGAGCGCTTCCCGAAAAAACCGACCGGGGACACCTACCGGGAGATCCGGACATCCGTGACCCTCGCCGCCGGAGAGTCCGCCAATGTGGTGCTGAAGTGCCCGTTCGAGCCGAGGACGCTGCTCGTGGATCCGGACGCCCGGGTGCTGCAACTCAACCGGAAGGACGCGCTGGTAAAGCTTTGACGGGGGGGGATTCGGGCGGCGGCTGCCGACCGCCTTCAGACATGCGACAATGACCCCATGCTCATCGAGACCAGTTTCGACTGCGCCTACTGCGGCGAACCGAACGAAACAACCGTCGACCTGACGGGCGGCGAGACCCAGGAGTATGTCGAAGACTGTCGTGTCTGCTGCCAGCCCAACAACCTGTACGTAACCGGCCGCATCTCAAGCGGCGAAGCCTGGATCGAGTCGTTCACCGACGACGAGTAGTGCCCTTGAAATTCATTCCCAAAGATAAAAGCGGCGGTCCGCCCAAAGGCGAACCGCCGCTTCTGTTTCAAACCAGATGAATCTGATCAGTTATTGATCAGGCTCTTGATCTTGCTCCAGGTCGAGGGGGCGACCGGAACCACGCAACCGCCACGCTTGACGCAGAGCACCGTGCCGACCCAGTTCAGGCAGTCGGAGCCGATGGACAGGCTGACGGTGTTCGCGCCGCCGGTGGCAACGCCGAATTCCTCGGTGTCCCAGAAACCGACGCCGGGGCCCGAATCAAGACCCAGGAAAGCGTTCGGGGCGGAGATGGGTGTGCCGTTCCAGGCGACTGCGTCGGTCGCGTTGGGCGCGCCGTCCGAGCCGTTTGACTGGCCGTCAGCCACGATCATCGTCAGTTCCGCGCCGAATCCGGCCGCCGAAGTGACCGGAATGGATAGGTCAACCTGCTGCGTGAAGAATCCAAGGTCATCGTTGCCGGCCAGGATGATGATTTCCTTGTCGACAGTGGGCGACCGGAAGGCAATCACAAGGCTCACGCCCTCGGTGCTCGGGCTGACATTCCGGTTTCCCGAATCCGGGAAGCCGGTGAGGCTGTTGACGCCCGGCACCAGGAACCCGGAGACATCCGCGCGGAAGGCGTAGGCGTTGGCCGGCACCCAGCAAGGCGACCCAGTGACCGGTCCGATTGGAATCGCGGTGACCGCGTTGCCATTGACGGTAATCGAGCCCGTCGGCGGGAAGACATTATCGAGAGTTACCCAGAAGATCTGGGCGAAAACAACATTGCTGGCCACCTGCGGCGGAACGGCGATGGTGCCGCCGGCCAGGCCGTCCGCATTGCCGGCTTCACGAAGCGTGATGCCGGAGGCCCAGCAGTCGTTGCACCCGCCGACGCTGCGATAGATGACTTCCTGGTTGCTGGGCTCGAGAACATTGATGCTCGGATCGTTGACAACCCGAGTGCCACTGGCGCCGGCAAGCGACGCAATCGCCGCGAGACCGACGAGCCCCAGAATTGACATGGTAACTTTACGCATGGATGCTCCTTTCGAACTGTTCTGAACTGTTCCCTACCCACTGATGACCGCCGAGCTGACAGATACGGGGAGGGGAAAACTATATATGGTCAGGACGGTCATTGAACACCAACCGGCCGGCGCCGCGTAAGCAGGAGCGGCTCGGCCGAACGTATGACGCCCGAGTAAAGTCTATCCGTAAATCTGTATTGCGCAAGCGCCAAGTGGTGGGGGGTCCAACCTTTGGGAATTATATACTTGACTCCCTCGCTCAAACCACTGATAATACGTACAGCTAAGGGAGAGAGACATGAACGACAAAATCACAATCAGCACATTCCAGCTTTTCAAGATGTTCCCCGACCAGGAGTCGGCGCGCAAGTATCTTGAAAGCCGGGTCTGGGCGAACGGCGTGAAGTGCCCATGCTGTGGGCTTGGTGATCGGATTACGACGCGCAAGGGCGGCTACTACCGGTGCAACCAGTGCAAGGAAGATTTCACCGTCCGCACCGGCACTATCTTCGAGCGCTCGCACGTCCCATTGCATAAATGGCTCTATGCCATGTATCTGTTGGTGACGGCGCGCAAGGGTATTTCATCCCTGCAACTCTCGAAGCAGATTGGCATCACGCAGAAGTCCGCGTGGTTCGTCCTGCAACGACTTCGCGAGGCATGTAGCGGCGAACTGCCGATGCTCAAGGGCATCGTCGAAGCAGACGAAACGTTTATCGGGGGCAAGGAAAAAAACAAGCATGCCGGCAAAAAACTGAACGCTGGTCGCGGGTCTGTGGGCAAGATCGCGGTTCTTGGCCTGCGCGAACGCGGAGGCGCGGGCCGCACGATAGCCAAGCCGGTTGCAAGCACTGATGCGGAAACGTTACAGCGCGAGATCAAGCGGCATGTTCAGGCCGGATCGACAATTCACACAGACACCCATGGCGGCTATACTGGTCTGCGCGACCAGAACTACCGGCACCAGACGGTCAACCACACCATGGGCGAATACATGCGAGACGGCGTGTCCACGAACGGCATAGAAAGCGTGTGGGCGGTCATGAAGCGCGGCATTCATGGCGTCTATCATCACGTCAGCGGCAAGCATCTTGCGCGGTATGTTGACGAATTCGCGTTTCGCCTATCCGACGGCCGCGTTAAGCGCCCGACGATGAATCGCGTTGACAGCATGGTTGACGGCGCGGTTGGCAAGCGCATTACCTATAAGGCGCTCATTTCGTGAAAGTCCAACTCGATGCGCTGAACGCCATAGCTGATGTTGTGCTTCGCCATCGGCCGGGCTTAGGCGCGCCATCGGCAAAAAGCGCAATCAATGATTCGCTGTTGACCTTCTACGAATTCTTTGCGGGCGGGGGTATGGCGCGGGCCGGTCTAGGGCCAAAGTGGAAATGCCTATTCGCGAACGACTTCGACCTGAAAAAGAGCGTGATTTATCGAAAGAACTGGAAAGGCAATGCGCTGGTCACGAAGGATGTAAGCAAGCTCACGACCGCGGAAATTCCCGGAACCGCATCGCTTGTGTGGGCGTCTTTCCCCTGTCAGGACTTGTCGCTCGCAGGACTTGGCGCAGGTCTAAAGGGTAATCGTTCCGGCACGTTCTGGCCGTTTTGGAAGCTGATGGAAAAGCTCTTCAAGGACCGGCGCGGCCCCCGTATTGTCGTTTTGGAAAACGTGTGCGGCATGTTGACCTCGCATGACGGTAAGGACTTCAAGGCGATTGCCGATGCACTGGCGGCGGTCGGTTGCCGTTTTGGTGCGGTTGTAATCGACGCCGAAGAGTTCGTGCCGCAGTCGCGTCAACGGCTCTTCATCATTGCCGTCGCTGGGGATACAGCGATCTCTGCCGGCTTGATCGCGGACGCGCCGACATTTCGGCACACGAAATCTCTTCAAGCGGCTCACGGCATGCTCAAGGGCAAGAGCGCTGACAACTGGGTATGGTGGAACATTCCACGCGCCGAGATGCGCAAGAAGCGGCTCGCAGACCTGATCGAAGAGAAACCGACCAGCGTGCAATGGCATACAGCCGATGAAACGAAACGGCTTTTGGGCATGATGACACCGGCCAATCGTGCGAAGGTTACGAAGGCCATGGAAACCGGCAAGCTGAATGTCGGTGCGATCTACAAGCGCACGCGCGCAGACGATGAAGGCGTGAAGCACCAGCGGGCCGAAGTTCGTTTCGACGATCTTTCCGGCTGTCTGCGTACATCCACCGGCGGGTCAAGCCGACAAGTGCTGCTGATCGTTAAAGGTAAGGAAGTGCGCTCTCGCCTCATTTCCAGCCGTGAAACGGCGCGGTTGATGGGGCTCCCTGACGACTACGAATTGCCTGACCGTTACAACGAGGCGTATCACCTGACCGGCGACGGTGTTGTTGTGCCGGTTGTCCGGCACTTGGCGGCGCATGTGCTAGAGCCTGTTTTGTCTGCTGTTGTATCAAAAATCAGCATTGCGGCATGAGCGTAATTCCGTGCGACAAGAACGCTGCACTTGAGCGCACGGTCCGGGAATTCTCGGAAATTCTCAAAACTGAAGCGCACACACTAGGGACGCACGGCCTTTCCGAAATCGACTTCTACCAGGGAGGGGTGTTTCGCGGTGCTATCGAGCGCATCCGTGGTCAGTTCTCCGCCATTATGGGCGTCAAGAGGGAGTTCGTGCAGCGCATCCTTGAGTACATGCAAGATCGAGAGTTCATCCGCGATTGGTCGTCAGCGGGAAGCGCCAACCGATACGACTACACGGTGACAATGCCGAGCGGAAGAGTTGCGGCGGTTGAGTTAAAGGGCTGTCTCGACGGTAACAACACGAGCATCTTCGAGCGTCCCGCACACGCGCAGGAATTCATTATGTGGAGCGTGTGTAACAACGCGGCCGGCAGTCCGCGTCGGAACGTCTGGTCTGGCATCCACACGCGGTTAAGTGCCGAGATCGTGGACCGCGAGAAACTGGTTGACGGCCTCATCGTTTGGGATTGGCTTTGCGGCACCATCGCGCGCCCCTGCCCGAAGCTAGTAAACAACGAGTTCAGACGCACCACGGTCGCGCAGTATCGGCTCCCGCCGCCGTGCATTTATCTGTTTCCGCGCTCCATCCCGAGCGTTCGTAACAATCCTAGCCCGGAGCCGCACGCTCTTGATGATGTTGAATTTCTACGCGCCCTCCACGCTTGCTTCGGTGGCGCGGCCGATGAAGTAAACAAAGTTCGATTTAGCGTCGCTTACCGTGGCACCGACTTGATGCGGACAACATCAGTCGAGCGCAATGGCGTTGTGCAACAAGTCTCGAAACCGACCCCTATTCGCCGCAGATAGGCGAGGGAGTCAAGTATATAATTCCCCAACCTTTTGGCCATATTTCTGAGGCCTGACGGGGGTCCGGCGGTGTATTTGACATTCTTGCACACCGGATTCTCCCTTGTCCGGCCCGGCAATCTTTGCTCCCCAGACAGGCTACAATCACCGCA
>Ga0163152_10006971_pt1 | contig 12546 bp, 13 predicted proteins | sample OliLakLV19MP8IB2_FD_148635 | JGI IMG/M metagenome (GOLD analysis project Ga0163152, IMG submission 148635) | Freshwater microbial mat bacterial communities from Lake Vanda, McMurdo Dry Valleys, Antarctica - Oligotrophic Lake LV.19.MP8.IB-2 | ecosystem: Environmental > Aquatic > Freshwater >... | reverse complement strand
ACCTGAACGTCCGGAACCTCCCACAACCCCGACAGTTGCCACCTGCTGCGGCTCACAGAGCCGCGTTCTGCGGCCTTCACGGAGCGCGGGTCTGTGACCCGCAGCACATCGCAAAACCTGAACGTCCGGAACCTCCCACAACCCCGACAGTTGCCACCTGCTGCGGCTCACAGAGCCGCGTTCTGCGGCCTTCACGGAGCGCGGGTCTGTGACCCGCAGCACGTCGCAAAACCTGAACGTCCGGAACCTTCCCTAACCCCGACAGTTGCCACCTGCTGCGGGTCACAGACCCGCGCTCCGGGGGCGCTCCGGGGAGGCCTCACCCAGTTTCAATCACATCCGACAACCTCCGCGATGTAAATTCCTACTTAACTCTCCCGTGTGATAAGCATAGAATCTTCCCATGCACAATTTCACAATCGCGTTCCAGGCGCTGGTGGCGGCCGCGATATTTTTCGTGTGGGTGGTTCGCTACGCCAACATCGTTCAGGAATTCAAGCAGTATGGGTTGCCCGACTGGTTGCGAGACCTTATTGGCATTTTGAAGATGACCTTCGGATTGATGTTGCTGATCGGGATTGAGCGCAGGCCATTTGCCTTGGTGGGCGGCATCGGAATTGCCATCCTGATGATTGCCGCCTTCGTCACGCATCTGCGGGTGAAAAGCCCGGCGGTCAAAATGTTGCCCTGTCTGACGTTGCTGATCTTCTCCGCCGTCATCGCCTGGATCAACTATCGGTTGCTGGCAGGGTGAGCTCGTTCCCGGGAGTGGCCTCTCAGAGCTTGGTTTTGAGGCCGCACGCACGCAGCACGCACGAGCCGCGCAGGGCTTCGAACAAAACGAAAACACCCAAGCCTTCAGCACTGTCCCCAGCCACACTAACCCTTCTTTATTGGCGTCGATTCGCGTCCATTCGCGGTTAAACTGAATTGTTGGCTAAGGCCGGGAATCAACCGCCTCCGGTAGTTAATGTTGCGGGAAAACAGCGGCCTCATCACTTGGGTTTCTTCGCAGGCTTGCGCAACTCGTCGAGGGTGGAGCAAAGGTGCGCGAGGTCGTTCATCTGCCGCGCGCCAATCTTGTCGAGCGCATCGCGGTAGGCGGGCAGCGCGCGACCGCCAGCGAGCAGAGTGATTTCAGGAGGGAGCAATTCGCGCAAACGCAGCAGTTCTCCCTCCAAGCGTGAATCATCTTCCGGATAGACCAGGCTCAAGGCCACGGCCCGCGCCCGGTTCTGCCGCGCCGCCCCGGCAATCTCCGCCGCCGGCAGGCTCGCGCCCAGATACGTGACGCGCCAGCCGAGGTTCGCCGCCGCCGCCCCGGCGAGCAGCGCGCCGAGTTCGTGGATTTGTCCCGCCGGCGTCGTGATGATGAGCACTGGAGCGTTCTCAGTTCCACCAAAGGTTTTGGAAATATTCCCGAGAAAAACTCGCAGCACCGCGCTGGCAAAATGCTCGTGCGCCGCCGTGAGGCTGCCGTCGCGCCACAACTCGCCAATGGTTTGAGCCAGCGGCGCGACCACGCGTTGCAGTAAACCCAGAGCGCCTAATTCGATCGAGGCGCGTTTCAGCGTGTTCTCCAGGGCCGGGGCGTCGAATCTTTTTATGGCGGCAAGGCATTCGTCGAGTAAAGACTCTTTGACCACTGGTGCGGTCAGGTCGCGGGTCGCGTGGGTTTGGTTGCCGGCGCTCTCGCCCGCCAACTCCCGCAACTTCTCCGTCGACAGCTTGGCCACGTGCCCGATGCTGTGGCCGGCGTGCGTGAGATCGCGCAATAGACCCAGCCGCTGGATTTGAGCTTCGGAGTAAAGACGGCGGTTAGTGCTGGTGCGCTCCGGTTGCACGGCTGCGTAGCGCTTTTCCCAGATCCGAATGACGTGAGCGGTCAACCCGGTGCGCCGGGAAACCATTTTGATTGCATGATTGGAGTCAGCCATAAACTTAGACAATCATGTGACAAGCATCCAACATGATGCAAGTGTGAACCTCCGCAAGCTGTGGGTTTGATCAGGATTTCACCATCCGCCTGCGCTTCACGCGAGCCAGCCTCGCCGCTTGTTCATCGCGTAGAATTACTGATTTTTTGGCTATTCGGCACTTCAAAACGCACGATAGAGTTACATTACGCAGCCCCATCGCCGTTCGTTCAGAACGAAATCTTCATGGAAAATCCCATTTTTGATCGACTAAAACTATTTTCGGAAAATATGAGACAACAATTTGACAATTAGACGAACATTAGACATATTCTAAACAAGTTCGGATCTGCCAAGCAGTCAACTGAACATGAAAACAAAACGTGAAGATCGGAAAACAAACGCGAGAGACAACGGACATGGAACGGTCAAATGCCGCTTCGCCCCGTCCGTGGTTTTCGCGGTGGTCATTCGGGTTCACACAAAAACAAAAAACTCAACATCCCATAAGAACCATGAAAAACATCCGCATCCTCACCCTCGCTGCAATCGTCGCCGTCGGAACAACTTTTGGCGTAGCTCACGCTGATTACTCGGCGAAACCCAAAGACATCGTCGCCGTGGCCTCGGGCGCCGGAAGCTTCAACACTCTCGTGGCCGCCGTGAAAGCCGCCGGCCTGGTCGAGACCTTGCAGGGCACCGGCCCGTTCACCGTCTTCGCTCCAACTGACGAAGCGTTTGCCAAGCTCCCCAAGGGCACGGTGGAAAGCCTGCTCAAGCCTGAGAACAAGGCGAAGCTCGTAGCCGTTCTGACTTATCATGTCGTGGCCGGCAAAGTCATGGCGGCCGACGTCAAGACCATGAAGGCCAAGACCGTCAACGGCAAGGAACTCGACATCGTAGTCGCCGATGGTCAGGTCACCGTGGACAGCGCCAAGGTCGTGAAGACCGACGTGGCCGCCAGCAACGGCGTGATCCACGTCATCGACACCGTGGTCTTGCCGAACTGATCACACATCGAAAAGGCGGGGGACGTAATGTTCCCCGCCTTTTGTCACTGGCACAAAAACCATTCGCCAACCATTCCCCATGTTCCAAAAACTGGATTACTACTATCTATACTCCGGCGTCGCCACCACCGCCAACCGGAGAAATTAATCATGTTCAACCACCTTTTCCCCATCTTCTGCTTTGGCCTGGTCATCACCGGAATTATCTTCCTCGGCATCCGCCAAGCGTCCGAGCAACTGAAAGCTGAATTAATCGAGAGGGCAAGAGTTCAGCCTCCTGATCATGAGTTGGACCTCACTTCGTCTCGAAACACCCAACTACCACGCTCCAAGGTTCGCAACTCCCATGACTGACATGACTTCAACACCTGTTGCCTTCATCTTCGGCGCTTCGGGCGGCATCGGCTCCGCACTTGCACGACGTTTGTCTTCACGTGGGTGGCGCATGGCATTGGCTGCACGCGGACGCGAACGACTCGAAACTTTGGGCAAAGAGCTCAGCGCCCACATTGAGACTGCGGATGCAACCGAGAGCAAGGCCGTGGAGAATGCCTTCGCTGGCGCCTACGAGAAACTCGGACGCGTCGATGGCGTCGTGAATTGCTGCGGTTCCCTTCTACTCAAACCCGCACATCTTACCACCGACGAAGAGTGGTCGCACGTCATCAGCGCCAATCTCACCACGGCATTTCATGTCCTTCGCGCGGCGGCCTCGCGCATGATGCGCACTGGCGGTGGCAGCATTGTGCTCATGTCTTCTGCAGTGGCCCAACGCGGGATGATTAACCACGAAGCGATCGCCGCCGCGAAGGCTGGTGTGGTTGGACTCGCTCAGTCCGCAGCCGCGACCTACGCGCGCTACAATGTTCGCGTGAACTGCGTCGCCCCCGGCCTCACCCGCACGCCGCTCACCGAACCGCTCACGAAGAACGAAGCCAGTCTCAAGGCCAGCGCCGCTCTCCACCCGCTGGGCCGCATCGGCGAACCGAATGAAGTTGCAAGCGCCATTGCCTGGCTGATTGATCCTGAGCAAAGCTGGGTCACCGGTCAGGTTATCGGCGTGGACGGTGGGCTGGCCTCAGCGCAGGCTCGCACTGCATCGCTCGTATGAACACATTTGATTTTTTAAGACCAGTTGCAGCCTCTCTGAGGACCGCCATGGACACTCGCTCGCTCTTTCGGTTCCGGAATAATTCAGTTTTGAAGACCAGGCTCACGATCTCGTTGTTCATCCTGCTCAGCGCTACTTTGCTGCCCGCCGCAATACTGCCGCCGGACAGTAGCTTCGTGAATGTGCGCGAGCGTTACGGCGCGAAGGGCGACGGCGTGACGGATGACACCGAGGCCCTGCAACGGGCCATCAACGAGAACACGGGGCAGCATCGTCTGTTGTATTTCCCGCGCGGCACCTACCTCGTCAGCGCCACGCTCAAGTGGGTAAAGAAATTTGGCGGGCATGACAACTGGGGTTTTACCTATCTGTGCGGCGAGTCGCGCGAAACGAGCATCATAAGGCTCAAGGACGCGACGTTCACCGACCCTAAAAACCCCGAGGCCGTCATGTGGTGCGGCGGGTTTGGCTCAGCAGATTGGTTTCACAATTACGTTGAAAACCTGACCTTCGATGTGGGCGCGGGCAATCCCGGAGCGGTTGCGTTGCAGTTCTACTCGAACAACTCCGGTGCGGTGCGAGACTGCCGGTTCATAGCGAGCGCGGGCAGCGGACACACCGGACTCGATCTAGCACATCGCGACATGAACGGGCCGCTGCTGGTGCGGAACTGCGAGGTCATCGGGTTCCGGCGCGGCATCGCCACGGCGGGGGCGGTGAATGGTCAGGTGTTTGAGAACATAACGCTGCGCGGGCAGTCGGAAGCGGGCTTTGTAAATGAAGGACAAGCCATCAGCATCTGCGGAATGACCAGCGAAAATGCTGTGCCCGTGATTTCCACCTATGGCACTCTCTGCCTGCTCGACGCCAAATTCACCGGACGCGGCGACGCAGCAAAAAGGCCCGCCATAGTGAACTACAACGGCGGGCGCATCTTTCTGCGCGACGTAAAAACGACCGGCTACGCCCGCGCTCTTGGCGATGTCTCGCACACGCCGGACTCCGGCGCGGCCTATCGCGTCACCGGCGTGGACAAGCCCGGCACTCTCGGCCCGGACATAGGAGAGTATTGTTCGCATCCCGCCACCAGCCCGTTTCCCTCGCCTATGACTTCGCTGCGCTTGCCGGTGAAGGAAACGCCCGAAGTACCGCGCGACGATCCGAAGACCTGGGCGAACGTGAACGACTTCGGCGCGGACCCGACCGGCAAGGCGGACTCCGCCGCCGCGATTCAGAAGGCGATGGATTCCGGCGCGACGACCGTCTTCCTGCCCGGCAGTTACAATATGCGTGCGGCAGTCATCATTCGCGGCAAGGTGAGCCGCGTGGTCGGCCTTGGTGGCATGATCAATTACGGAAAAGGACTGCGCCCCGATTTTCGTCTCGCGGATGGCGACGCTCCGGTGGTGAGCCTTGAACATTTCGCCAACATCCACGGCGGGCTGGAAGTGGACACTCGCCGCACGCTTGTTCTACGCAGCGTCTCCGACTGCGACCTCACGAGCACCGCGCGGGCGGAAGGCGCGGAGTGGTTCTTCGAGGACGTGGTCACTCACAATCTGCGCCTCAAAAACCAGAAGCTCTGGGCAAGGCAACTGAACATCGAGAACGAAGGCACTCACCTCATCAATGACAACAGCGACCTGTGGATTCTGGGCTACAAGACCGAACGCGGCGGTACGCTGCTCGAAACGCGCGGCGGCGGACGCAGTGAAATTCTGGGAGGCTTCAGCTACACGACCACGGCGGGAAAACTCGCACCCATGCTCTTGAACGCCGACTCATCCGTGTGGGCCTTCTTCACCGAGGTTTGCTACAACGGGGATCCCTTCATCACGCTCGTTCGCGAAACACGGCTGGGCGAGACTATGGAAGTGAAGCGCGGGATGGGCGGCACGGTTCCGTATTCGGGCCGTCGGAGGACGCCCTGATTTTACGGCTCCCCCCCGACGCCAAATCGAGGCATCAATTGCACCCAAGAAACTGGCCAGGCGATATTCCATGATGAAAACAATGCTCACCACACTTCTGACAATCTTCTTCAATGCTGCTTTGTTGTCCTCAGCCGATTGGCCCCAATGGCGCGGGCCGACTCGCGACGGGCAATTCACCGGAGCCACTTGGCCCGACAAGCTTGACACGAATCATCTAAAGCAAGCGTGGCGCGTGGAACTTGGGTCCAGCTACTCCGGCCCAATCGTCAGCGGTGAGCGAGTCTTTACCACCGAGACCATGGACAAGAAGTTTGAGGTCGTCACGGCCTTCGACCGCAAGACGGGCAAGGAACTTTGGCGCGCGCAATGGGAAGGCGCGATGACGGTCCCGTTCTTCGCCAAGGCGAACGGCGATTGGATTCGTGCGACGCCAGCTTGCGATGGCGAAAGTCTCTTCGTCGCCGGCATGCGTGACGTGCTGGTCTGTCTCGACGTGCAAACGGGCAAGGAACGCTGGCTCTTCGACTTCGTAAAAAAACTCGGCGTCCCGGCCCCGGATTTTGGTTTCGTCTGCTCCCCGCTCGTGGAGGGCGAAAATGTTTACGTGCAGGCTGGTGCCAGCTTCATGAAACTCAACAAACGCACCGGCGAAGTCGTCTGGCGCACGCTGACCGACAAAGGCGGTATGATGGGCAGCGTCTTCTCATCGCCGGTGTTTGCAGAACTGGCCGGCAAACGGCAACTGATCGTGCAGACCCGCGAGAAACTCGCCGGCGTGGACCCGGCCGACGGCAAGGTGCTTTGGGAACAACCCATCGAAGCCTTTCGAGGCATGAATATTCTCACGCCCATCGCGCACCAAGACATACTCTTCAGCAGTACCTATGGTGGCAAGACCATGGGTTTCAAAATCGCACAGGCTGATGGCAAGTTCACCGTCACCGAAGCGTGGAAACACAAAGCCCAGGGTTACATGTCCACGCCGGTCATCGTCGATGGCGTCGCCTACGAGCATCTGAAGAGTCAGCGTATGATGGCCATCGAGGTTGAGACCGGACGTGAACTATGGACGAGCGAAAAATCCTTCGGCAAATACTGGAGCCTCGTTGCCCAGGGGGATCGCATCATCGCCCTCGACCAGCGGGGCATACTTTATCTGCTGCGCGCGAACAAGGAGAAGTTGGACATCCTCGACCAGCGCAAGCTTACCGACACCGAGACCTGGGCGCATCTCGCCGTCGCCGGAGATGAACTTTTCGTGCGCGAGTTGAACGCATTGGTGGCCTATCGCTGGAGCGACCCTACCGCTGCCGCTGCGGCACGATGACGTTTCATCCGCAGTCCAGACCGTGGCATCTCGGCATCATCATCGGTCGCGCGCTGAACATGCTGAAAAGCCAGATCGAGGCACAGGGCGAGGCCTTTGAGGAGACCGGCGGTTTCAGCGAGCGGCTGACCGCCAAGCGCCTCGAAGCCCGCGAGAAGAGCCGCGAACCCTCGCCCGAGTGCCCGCAGTGCGGTCAACCCATGCGCCGCCGGACCTCAGCGAAAGGTGAATTCTGGGGCTGCTCGGGTTTTCCAGACTGCAAAGGCAGCAGGCCGGTGTGAGCGCAGTGCGCTGGTGAACCGGGTTGACGTTATTCACCCGAGTGACAAGGTCAGCGCAGTCAATGCAGTCAACAAGGTCCACATCCTGAAACGAACCATGAAGGAAGCCGAGACCAGAGCCGAGCACATTGATCCCGCATTATCCCGCATTGAAGGCGGCGGGTTCGAGGTAATGCTCTGCACGGAAGCCGGGAAATGAAACCAACAAATGCGCATACGTGAATTCCAATCCGAACTCTGGCTACCGCTACCACCCACAGAACTGTTTCCATTCTTCGCGGATGCGGCGAACCTCGACGCCCTCACGCCGCCGTGGTTGCATTTCCACATCTTCACACCGCCGCCCATCGTCATGAAGGCGGGTGCTTTGATTGACTATCGGCTGCGCGTCCACGGCCTGCCGTTGCGCTGGCGCACACGCATCAACGTCTGGCAGCCGCCGCATCACTTCGTGGATGAACAAATCCGTGGCCCTTACCGGCAATGGATTCACGAGCACACTTTCGAAGCGCGCGATGGCGGCACGCTGGCGCGTGACGTGGTGCGATACGCCGTGCCGTTTGATTTTCTGGTGCACCGACTGCTTGTTCGTCCGGACATCGAGCGGATTTTTCAATTTCGTTCCGCAGCCTTGCAAAGCCGCTTTCCGACGTGATGCCAATCAGAGCTTCCACCAATCTGTTCGTGAAAGTGTCGAGAGTTACATCATCCGGGTACAACAACGCCCAATTCAGCCACGGTTATTGTCCCAATTGCATTGAAAAAATCATGAAACCGGACATCAAGAAGTTCATAGATCAACAGCGAACCAAAAACGGCCTTGCACCAGAAAAATCATAGATCGGGCTCCGTGCTCTCCGTGTCTCCGTGGTAAAACCTCCTTCAATCAACGGCTTCCAGCGGCGCTCCGCGCACACCGAAATCCAAGATTGTGGACGGTATAATTCACCTGGAGGCCACCACGGAATCCGTAACGCATAAACGCCGGAAAATTCTCCCGGTCCTTGGAACCGTCCGCACCCGCTCCACAAAAAAGTTCGCCGCCCGGTTCACTCCCTCCGCGCCCGTTGATCTTCGCCCACGGCGCATTGAAATCAGACACCCATTCCCAGATCAATCCGTGCAGATCAGCAACGCCGTACATGTTCGCCCGCTTTCCTCCGACAGCGGGTAGTATTTCCGGGGATGGAGTGGAATACCAATTGCGAATCTCCCGAACAAAATCAGGATCATTCTGACCGTCTGGCCGGGTCGGACTGGCCGCCGCCACATACTCCCACTCGTAGGTCGTGGGGAGTCGTTTGCTTTTCCAAAAAGAGTAGGCTGTTGCGGCATACCATGAAACGAATGTCACCGGAGCATTGGAAAACGCGCGAGGGCCTAGCTCCAAGTCTCCGCTCCAATGTTTGAGGTAACTTTCGTCCGCACCCGCAAGCTGCACCTGAGAACGGCGCCAACGCGGTTTCTCTCGGACAAATTGGAGGAAATCGATGTTGCTCACCGGAAATACATCGAGGAAAAAGGACTGCAATCGGATCCCGTTGGTGGTCTGTTCTCCCCCGATCTGGGGTTTGAACAATCCTGCCGGAATGAGAACCATTCCGGCCGGTGCGGATTCCTCATGCTTTCTGCCTGCTTCGCTGAAACAGAGCGAAGTGGTGGCCAGCAAAACAATGCTTTGAATGATGAACCGGTAAAGCATGACGGTATTTTAGAAACCGATTTTGGGAGAAATCTCCCGGGTGATTCCTGTCATTCGTACTGCGCCTGGGCTGCAGGGGGCGGCGTTTCACTTCTGATCCGCCGCACCTCGGCCGGCAAAACTGCGTCGCCCGAATTGCCAAAACTGTTTCTCACGTATGTCAGCACGTTCGCAATCTCTTCATCTGAAAGATTGTTAAGCGGCGTCATGATGCCGTTGTATTTTTTCCCGTTTACCACGACATCCCCGGTCATCCCCTGGAGGACCAGCCTTACGGACCGTTCTTTGTCAGCCATGAGGTAGTCGGCTTTGGCGAGCGGAGGGATCTGATTGAGAACACCCTGACCATCAAGCTGATGACAGACAAAACAGGTTTGCATGAACACCTGTTTGCCCTTGGCAATTTGAATCTCCTTCGTCAGCCCTGAAATTTTAGGGTCGGCTTGAATGGCCTGCTTCACCTGTTCCTGGAGCGTGGCCACCGTTTTTTCCGCCGCCGATCCCGCCTCGGCCTGTCGTCCCAGATAAACCGCGTCCACTTCCTTCCCGGAGTAGGTGATGAGATCTTCCTTGCCGGAAACCTTCAACATTCCCAGCGCCCCTTTGTTGAAAGCGCGAAAAATGGAATGATCGACCAAAACATAGGTGCCCGGCACGTCCAGCTTGAATTCAACCATGGTCGAACCGCCCGCCGGAACCAAGGTCGTCTGCACATTGTGCTGGGCCGGCAAGGTTCCACCTTCGGGATAGACCTTGTCGAATATTTCGCCAATGACATGAAATGAGGAAACAAGGTTTGGGCCGCCGTTGCCGATGAACAACCGGACAGTTTCACCCACGTTGGCCGTGATCGCCTTGTCCCCAACCATCGAGCCGACGGAGCCGTTAAAAACGACATAAGTCGGACGTTCATCAACGGCTTTGTTTTGATCAAAAAACTGGAGACCCTCCTCGCCAAACTTCCCGGAGGTGTAAAACTCGCTCTGCATCACGTAATATTCCTTGTCCACGCGGGGAAGCCCCTCCTTCGGTTCAACGAGAATCAGGCCGTACATGCCGTTCCCCACATGCATTCCCACCGGCGCGGTGGCGCAGTGATAAACATACAGTCCCGGATTGAGCGCCTTGAATGAAAACTGCGAGGTATGACCTGGTAATGTGAAGGACGATGCGGCGCCTCCCCCGGGACCGGTCACGGCATGAAGATCGATATTGTGCGGCATTTTGCTGGTCGGATGATTGTTCAGGTGAAATTCAACCAGATCACCCTCACGAACCCGGATAAAACTTCCCGGAACCTCTCCGCCGAAGGTCCAGAACAAATACTCGACGCCATCAGAAAGTTTCCGGACCACCTCCTTCACCTCAAGCTTCACAATCACCTTGGTCGCCTGTTTTCGTTTTATCGGTGGCGGCACGAACGGTGCCTGTGTCAGGACCGCGTTCTCCTCGCCGACAACGGAGGGGTCGATGATCTTTGGCCGGGGTGCTTGCGAAGTGGCCTGGCCAGACGTGCGCGGCGGAAGTGCTCCGTAAAACAAGGCACCCGCCAGGAGAGTGGCCATACAGAGGGAGGTTGATGGAATGTTCATGACAGAACGGTAGGTGACTTTACATCCGGTCTCTATCCCTCCCTTGCAGATTGCCGCTCAATTCTTGCTCAGGGAAAAACGGAATCTACTTCTCGGATTCCACAGTCAAAACTTTGGGAAGCACGTAAGCCGACCAAAGCAGGACCCCGGCAATCCAGAGAAACGCACCGTAGCTGTAATGTGATGCCATCAATTTTGGCCAGAGATCGCCGCTGATCCGCGTGGCCATGCCGAGCCATATCAGGCCGGCCGCCAGAGCCAACCAACGATTGCGCCCACTGAGCCGGCCGACGTGACCGCCATGACCAAAAACCACCCGCGTGGCCACAACGAAGGTGACCACGGCGAATCCCCCCATCAAAGTCAGATGCAACAGTGCGACCCGATAGAACGGGAAAAAAGCGATCCCCAGAAAACCGGCGAGCACGCAGGCAAGGGCCACTGGTATCGAGCCGCCCAGGGCATTGAACGGTTTCGGCGGATGCAACGGCATTTGAACAAGGACATAAATGGAGATGATCAAGAACCGGATGGCATGACCGGTGCGATGCCACGCCAACGCCTCGACCACAAATGAGAGCAGAACGACAAGTCCGGTCGCCAGCGCCAGCAGGGCTGCGCGCACCCACCCTTCATGAGGGCGCGGTGATTCGGGAAACTCCGGTGGATTTGGCCGCCCTAAAAGCCGGGGAAAAATAAAAGGACCGATCCCCAAAATTGGAAGCAAGACAAAACCTTGATACGAAAGAAGTTTCTGAAAAGTGATCCAGCCGGCGTTGAGCTCGGAAAAATTTTGAATCACGGAGATGACCGCTCCCATGGCAGCGCATGCCAGGGCCAGTCCCACAAGCACAAAACCGGGCGGGGGCAGATCCTTCCGCTGTGGCAACCGAAGCAACACACATCCCAGAAATCCTGCGATCAACAGCAGGAAAAGGATGTCGCCTACAGCACCGCTGCCGGTTGAGAACGCAACGATCATCGCGCCGTGAACCAGCGCCAGGAGTAAAACTTCCCAAAACCGGAACGGTTTGGACGAAAGCATCCGGGGAAGGGCTGTCCCGAGAAATCCAAAAATAAAACCGCCAAAAAAACCAAACGCCATGATTCTGGCATGAACTAGGCCCGGATAAAAACCGATCATTCCCCATAAATACAACGGCCAAAGGGCGACCCCGGCGATTCCGGCCATCACGGCGGCTGGAAAGAAGATCCGGAACGGTTCAGCCGCGATGTCGTTCCATGCGATTCGCACCGTTGATGGATTGGATTTAATGGTCATCTTAAAAAGTGGCACATGATCAAACCATCGGCGTGCATTTCCGGCACATCCTTTTTTGGCAGGGTCGCGACGCTTTTTGCAGCAATGGTTAAGGCTGGTGAGCCCCCGGACTGCGGGTCTGTGACGTCTGTGACTCGCACTGGAGTTTGGACATATTTCGCAGCCAGCTCCATAGGAGCGTCATATTTATAGATCCAAGACAACAGAATGACCGAGCTCCGGAGGAGCGGCATAATTAAAACTAGCTGTGCTGCGGCTCACAGAGCTCACAGAGCCGCGCTCCGGGGACCGCGGGTCTGTGACCCGCAGCGCTCTGCCACGAAGAATGCTTTGAAACGAGCATCGCCCGGGTCTTCGCGCAAGTTCATTCCAAACCGGCGCGCCCGGAGTG
>Ga0163152_10006970_pt1 | contig 12548 bp, 12 predicted proteins | sample OliLakLV19MP8IB2_FD_148635 | JGI IMG/M metagenome (GOLD analysis project Ga0163152, IMG submission 148635) | Freshwater microbial mat bacterial communities from Lake Vanda, McMurdo Dry Valleys, Antarctica - Oligotrophic Lake LV.19.MP8.IB-2 | ecosystem: Environmental > Aquatic > Freshwater >... | reverse complement strand
CCTGGTTCCCACCGTCAGTGGGCCGTGCGACATTCAGGATTTTTCGTCCTTCAGTGAAATCATGAAGGACGGCAGCGCTGCCATCTACCTTTACGACAACGTTTACGACGGAGTCGATCTGACGACGGGTGCCTTCGACAAGATCGAGCAGCTCGTCCAGAAGTCGCTAGAGCGACTGTCCACCTGTGACTGCGAGGTAGATATTGGCTGTTTTCGTTGCATCGCAAATCCTCGGATAGACGAGCCGACAAGTAAATACGCCACAAAAGTACTACTGAAGGTCATTGCGGAGGTGTTGGAGTCGGAGACGCCGAAGATTACGAAGCGGCTGGATGATGCAGCGACGTTTCTCGCGCCCGACGCAGTTGCAGAGTGCACATCGTGTCACGCGAATATCGCCAAAGGAGATCGGTTTTGTAAGAACTGCGGCCATAATTTAAGTTGAGGATTCGAATGACTTCCGATGCGGTCCCGATTGAAATCCAACATCGCTATCCAGAAGCCTGCATCCGAGGCCCAAAGATTACGCGATTGGAGGAACGGCGACTTGAGTATTTCCGGCTCGATGCGGCTACCGCCTGGGATTTGGGCAGGAACAACGTTGGGGTCTTTGTCGGAGGTTGCGACTCATTGGATCGCACGATTGACACGTTAAAAGCTCTTGATCGCACCTCGCAAACTAGTCGTTGGGTGATAGTGGCGTCGTCGAAAGATGTTGCGGCACTTGTCGTACAGCAGTGGTTTCGTGCCGATAGCGCGCGACGGGTCGCCGTAACCACGCTCAAGCTGCCTCAGGTCAGTTCAAATATCGTCTTGACCACGCCAGAAAGTCTCAAACGAATCAGCGCCGGTGATCGAGCGGCTGTCGCTGGCATAGTGCTATTGGACCTTCTGTGTCACGTTCATAAGTTGCGAGGCATGCAGCGCGGACACTTTCATATCGCAAATGACCGACCACAACACGTTGCAGATTTCCGAAATGATATCGCTGTCGGGGACTGGTTGCCTCCGCTCTTTCTTCTCACGCATCCGCCCGCAAAATCAATCGAAACGGCTGCAATTGCTCGGGCTTATTGTCTGGATGCATGGTGGTTTGTCGATGGTACATCGTTGCGGTGTGGACCGCAGCCGGCTATTAGCGTTGACTTGTCCGATACCAACCAATAGGTACTGCTGGCCGACTTGTTCATGTGCAACGAAGGTACATCGCCTCATCGCTTGCCAGTTCGCGCTAAAAGCTCGAGGACGGCCCGAACAAGTTGCACGCGACTGACGTCGACAAGTTTCGCCTGGTCACCGAGTTCCTCCCAAGTTACCTCGGTAACTGGACGCTGCTTGGGCTTTGGGTCCGACTTGCGGAAACCGGCCGACTTCAGCCCACTAATAACGACGGGCAAAAACTCCTCAACGGCCTCGTCGAGCATCGGTCGAAAATGGATTTCCTCGAGTCGAAGCCCACGCGACGGTTTCCCCTTGCGCCGCGCAAAAGCGATCTTCGCTCGCCGGACGAGGTCGGGATCGAGGTCCAGTCGAGTCGTGGTCGCTTCGCGCTGGGACATTGACAATTCCTGAGGCCGGGGATAAGGTGTAGTTATTCTAGCTTGAAGCGATCCGTGACGATGTCGATCACAAACTTTTTGCTCGCAATGGTGCATTATGACGACTAGACGGCGACCAAAGCGCGACATCCTGGTCGTGCCACAGGTCAAACACGTAGGTTACCGCGCCTGCGATTTTGTGCACCTACAGACTCCTGGCGCCCGTTCGTATCTGCGTGTCCGTCTCATAATTAGGATACTGAGGCCAGATCCTCCGTTTACAAGAAGATGCACCAACAGGATTTTTCACTTGGGATTTGACGTTAACGGCAAGCTCAATCCTGCCCCGCTTTTTAAATGGGCGGGAGCACGCGGGAAAGTCATGTTCAAGTCGCGCATTCGAACCGAAATCGCGCGCTTGGCTCGGGAATTTGTCACGTGTCCGGGCGGTTGACGTAATGCCGAGATCGTCGAAGCGCCGTTGTTCCACGCGATGCCGTACGCTGATCAGATATCTGAGAATCGGATTGGACCTCGCGTAGAGAACGGGCACTTGATCACGACGAGCTCCCTGGCAACTGTCGCCACGAATCGCATTATTGGTGACTACGGTCTTGCGATGACAGCAGTTACCCGCGCCGTACTGATCAGACGCTCCGAAGTCTAGCCAACCGCCAAACGCATTCGCTCGCGGGCGCCTTCGGCCCCGCGCAGCCTACTCCCGTGAGCCAGGAGAGGATTTCCGGCAGCCATTTCGTGATACCACGTTCTCGAAGGCTCCTTTCACGACCTTCGGGAAAATCATATGGCCCGCGCGCCACAAGTCGCCATCTACGCCCGCGTCTCAACTGACGAGCAGTCGGTCGACGCCCAACTTCGTGACCTCCGCGAGTTTGCCCAGCACCGCGGCTGGAACATCCCGCGAGATCGCGAGTACGTCGACCTCGGCATCTCGGGCGCCAAGGACAGCCGTCCCGCTTGGAACGATTGTTGGGACGCGATCCAGAAATCTCGCATCAACATTCTGCTCGTACACGCCCTCGACCGGTTGGGCCGCAGCCTGCCGCATCTCGTCAAGATCATCAGCACCTTGGCTGAACGCAACGTCTCGCTGATCAGCTTCAGAGAGAACATTGATCTCTCGACCGCAACGGGCCGTATGGTCGCTGGCTTCTTTTCGGTTTTAGCCGACTACGAGCTTTCGATGATCAGGGAACGGACCAAGGCCGGCATGCGCGCCGCCAAGGCCCGCGGCAGCAAGATCGGCAAACAAAAAAGGTTTTTCGACAAGAAGCGGGCCACTGCGCTGCGCGACAAAGGCCTTGGCCAAATCAAGATCGCCCGCGAATTAGGTATCGGAGTCGGTCGCGTCAACGAATGGGTGCGGGAAGAGTACATCCCGCCGGCGCGCCGCAACAAACTGGCCACCGCCATCCTGCGACCGGACGAGGACTAGCTGTGGCCACGTCCCGTGAAACGAAATCTTCGCCCGAGATCGATCCGGACTGTCAGGATCATTTCATCCAGCAGCCCGGCCATATTTAGTACACCATGGGTACACTATGCGAGTTCGTGAACTTTCCGCCGATCATCAGTACCTGCTCGCTCAGGCAGCCAAGCTGCTCGGCACTCCGGTTCGCGCCATACAGCTGGATTCCGATCTGTGGCCGATCATCGAGCCTCACCTGAAATTGGAACTGTGTTGTGGGCTGGACCAGGCGTCGCCATTGCTGGCGATTGGTTCTGCGCGGAGGGAGCGAAAGACCGTCTTCGGCCTCGAACTGTACCGCCTCGCGGCTGACGACGAGGCGATCCGCTTCGTACGAGTGATCACACCAATTGACGCGGTATTCACCAGGCCGCTGTACAACTTCGCGGCGGTGCCCGTGACACAATTCAAGCGATTCTACCGAGCACTGCGGCGCCTGCAGCCTCGCCGGCAGCAGCAGTCGCGTCCCGTGCTCGCAGATGACGACCAACAGCGACTCCTGAACAACACAGTGGAGTTTCTCAAGCATGGCCGACTCGCGCGCTAGCAGGCCCGTTTGCATTGCGATCCGATGATGGCCGCATCGACTATTTCAGCCTCGCCAGCACGTTGATTGCCGCAACGGCGGAATTGAGGCTATACCTAATTTGTCTACGAGTTGCTTCGCCGCGACCAGATCGGCGAGTGAGACCAGCCCATTTGTCGTGCTGATCACCGGGCGTACCAGACTAGCGGCCACGCTTACCGGCCTTCTTGCAGCTCGTGCCCTTGACCGGCTGCGATTTGGCGCCGGAAAGAAGCGTCATAGAGTCCGCTGAAGCCACCCGTGGAGATGGCAGCTTCAGGAGTGGGCGGCGCGTTGTGAGATCACGGCGGGTCGACTGGCGACGACCCTTCTAATCATCCAAGTATCTATCGCGGATTGAATTTCACCCTGCGTACGGCGACAATGGCGTTTCCGTTTGGGGGAGACTAGCGGCCTCCAAGTCTCAGAAATTCGGTCCTCCGATACGGCCCCGTCGTGCGAGATATATTTGCCGACGGCTATTGGCAGAAGCTTTCGAACCGACTGAGGGTGGCCATGGCAGCACATAACCCCGTGTCGGAAGAGGAGTTAGAGGCGGCCTTTGAAGACGATCCCGATTTTGGCGTCGAGGCGCTCTTTGAAGACTACCGCGAGGTCATCTTCCGATACATCAAGAAGCATGGATGGGGTTTGCAACACGCAGACTGGCTCGATGTCCTCCAGCAAACGATGCTGGAGTTGACTGAGAAAGCGCGCGCGCCCAGCTTCGACCACCACAAGCCCCTGTCGCTTGTCTTCACCATCGCCGGCCGACGAATCAAGGACAAACTCCGGCGCATGAAGCACCGGGCGAATTCGGATCCCGATGCAATCCTGGAATACGTTGCCAAAGATTACAACGGTTCGGAGTTCGGAATGAAATGGAAATACGCGGAGAACCTGCACTGGGAGGATTTTCAGCAAGCGCTCCATGAAGTCATTGCGACGTTGCCGGGCAAGCAGCTCATTGTGGCCCGCGTGTTCGTTGATAATTACGAAAACTTTCGCGAACGAGATACCTACGCGCCGTTGGCTGAATTGGTTAGCAGAGTGACCGGAGAACAGGAAACGGTCGCTGGTGTGAAGAGTGCATGGCATGAAGCCAAGCAAAAAATCGTCAGGGAACTGACTCGTCGCGGTTTCAACTTTTTTGAAACAGAGTGAACCATGACCGACAGGAGCAATCAAGAACGCGATCAGCGTGCTCTGGACGCTCTGTTCGTGTCGCAACTCCGACGACACGAACGATGCGACGACGTAGATATAGAACGTCTTCCGAAACTCACGAAGGAGGACAAAGAGGCCCTCGACTCATTGGGGCCGGACTTCATTAGGCGGCTCCTCGCAGGCAGCTTGCCGACGATTTCCGACGCTCCGGAAGATGCGAACGAAGAGCTACTCTGCGCGGGTGGCATGTCATTCGGTATGAACCGTGCCGATGAGATCGATGAGCAATCGGAAGCGGAGATCGAGCAAAAACGGAAGGCGATCGAAGCCAAGTTCAAGAGGATTGAGGGGTCGAATGAATAGTCCGGGTGACCGGGCAAAAGACGTGCTCGTGGCGCTGGATATGTGGAGGATTCCGGTCGATCCTTTCGCCATCGCCAAAGAAGAGGGACTCGAGCTGGCTCCCGGTGACTACGGCGAGAACTTCGACGCACGGATCGAGTTCATACCGAGCGTGAAGAAGTTCGTGATCTACTATCGCGAATCGGGACGGACATTGGGGCGCATCCGGTTCTCGATCGCGCACGAACTGGGGCACTACTACATACCCGAGCATCGTGAGTGCATCTTGCAAGGCAAGCTGCACAACTCACAGTCCGATTTCCGATCACGAGATCCTCGTGAACAGGAGGCCGACGACTTCGCCGCATCGTTGCTGATGCCCAAGGAGTTGTTTGTGCAGGAAGTGCATCGGCATTACAACCGCGTCTGCACGCTGCGCGAGCTCTGCAGTATGGCCGACAGAAAGTTCGAAACGTCGATCACCAGCACGGCTCGGCGGTATTGTCAGTGCGATATTGAAGCGTGCGCCCTGATCATGTCCATGGGTGGCAATGTTTGGTGGGCCATGTACTCGGAAGACATGGCCTATCGAAACATGAAGTATGTCAAGTTCGGAGCGCCGGTGCCCGCCGGCAGCAAGACCGACAAGTTGTGGGGCATGATCAGCGATGGCTGCGGTGAGACCATTGAGGGCAGCATCGAGACCACGGTCTGGTTCCCCTACCCCAAGTACCACGGCCGTCTCTGGGAAGAGGCCATGCCACTGGGCAACACGAGCTTGGTGCTCACCTACCTGACGCTCGAAGATCCCGAATAGTGACAATTCTCGGGAAAGCCATGCTCCGATAGCACGGGTTCGTGCGAGGTCATTGTAGAAAGCCGCCGAGCGGTGGTTAACACGATGGTCGCCATATCGGAGAAACGAACATGGCAACTGCGGTAGGTACCCGTTTCAAGACGGGCGAGACGTGTGTGGAGTCGGGGCGCTACAAGTTCGATGGGTACACGGATGGTACGTCCACTCCGTCGCCCACGGCCGAAGAGCGCGAAATCCCCCTGAGCACGAACGAAACCTTTCCCCCGATTCGGTCGGCGGGCAAGGCGTGCTGGTGGAAGCTTGTGCAGCGCATCTAATCGCTGACGCCCGATTTCGAAAGCCACGGTCACGCCTCTGAAATGGGTTGTGGCCGTGGCTTTTCCCATTTCTTTCGCGAATGGAGGCCGGCGTATCGAGACAATTCTAAACGGAGATAAATCACATGAGTTGGACAGTATTGAATTTCGGCAAATATGAAGGCAAGACACTTCCTCAAATTCTCTTCACCGACCCTGATTGGTTCTTTTGGGCGCTCGAGGAAGGCGTGCTCGAACAGCACGGCTACAAGGCCGAAGCGGAGAAGCTGAATAAGCAAGCGAAGAACATACGCATACCCGACGACGCCAACGGCGAGCGTGAGGCGGAGTACATCGTACATCCATCGACGAAGAACTTCACCGACGTGGATCTCGTGCCGAAGGGCCAGAAATACACACAGGGCGCTGGCGGCACAATTCGCAAGAAGGTCATTGACCTGTCGGTCCCTCGCAGCGTGCAGAACTACGATAAGATGGGCGGCAGGCTGATGATCAAAGCCATCAAGCCCGTTCTCTTTCCAGGCGTGAGACGGCTGACGAAGGCCATCGTCGAGGCCTTCTTCGACAACAAAAGCAACTTTGCCATTTAGTGGCAGAACTCTGCCTCGATCACATCGACCGATCCAAGCTTGCCTCAGAGAGCGGTCGCCAGCAGCAGGGACACCCGGTCGCGGTCCCAATCATTTCATTTCGCCTTCGAGCATTCTCGAAAGGTTCGACGTCGGCCATTCTCAAGGGTAGTTGAGTTTGCAACGCCGAGAAGCGGCTCATGTTGGCATTCCAACCTATCACCGCGCCGATTCCTGAAATGGCCCCTCGGGAATGTGGCGGCGATTTGTCGATGGCAACCAGTGCGGTACAAGCCGTCTTGCAATCGACTCGCTCGACGGCGATGCGGGATTTTGAATTCCGAGACGGCAAAATGAGAACGCTTACCTGCGAGTTCGCCAATACGGCGCGTCGCAGCGGCCAATATCGAAAAGCCAACGTGTTTCGGGACCACTTATTTCGGCAATGTGCTGGGCTTCACACCCAAGCAGTCGGCGGCATCGCCTGCCCTGTTGACTCAGTTCCGGCAGCCCCCGATTGGTTGTTGTGCCCGGGGCGGATCCCGCCGGACCTGTTCATAAAGTACAATTGCAAAGTAATTCCGGCGCCGCGTTTTGCGCGATCTCTAGCCCATTATGCAGCCAGGAGAGATAGCGCCGGCACGACGACGATCAAGGACGTGAAATGACCCTTGTCCAATTTGAGCTGAACGCCAACAAGCCCTGGAGAAATCAGCTGATGAGCCCAAACACCTTGCACTGGCTTTCGGGTTGGCTCCTCAGCTTTACGCTGGGCGCGGCGTTCGCCTCAACGGCGCGCGCGCAAGAGGTCCTGCCATTTCCACCTAAACCCTCCGGCAGCATCGCCGGCAAGACCATGCAGGAGTCGGTTTACAGCCCGCTCCCGGCGCAGAGTCATTTGCCGAATGGCGCGCCGAACATCCTGATCGTGCTCATTGACGACGCCGGACCCGGCCTGCCAAGCACTTTCGGCGGCGAGGTCCACACCCCGACGCTCGATGGCATCACGAAGGGAGGCATCGCCTACAACCGGTTTCACACCACGGCCATGTGCTCGCCCACGCGGGCGTCGCTCCTGACCGGGCGGAACCATCACCGGGTCGCCAGCGGCCAGATCACCGAACTGGCCAATGACTGGGACGGCTACGCCGGCACCATGCCCAAGAGCAGCGCGACTGGCGCCGAGGTGTTCAAGGACTATGGCTACCACACCGGCGCCTGGGGCAAGTGGCACAACACTCCGGGCTCCGAGACGACCGCTGCCGGGCCGTTCGACAACTGGCCTGCTGGTCTGGGTTTCGAATACTTCTATGGCTTCCTCGCCGGCGAGGCGTCGCAATACGAGCCGAACCTGGTGCGCAACACCACCGTGGTTCATCCAAATCAACCGAAGGACGGCAAACCCTACCACCTCTCGGAGGACATTGCCGACGACGCCATCGGCTGGCTGCAACAGCACAAGGCTTTCACGCCCGACAAACCGTTCTTCATGTATTGGGCGAGCGGTGCCATGCATGCGCCATTTCATGTCGGGAAGGAGTGGGCTGATAAATACAAGGGTAAGTTCGACGACGGCTGGGACAAATACCGCGAGCGCGTCTTCGCACGCGCCAAGGAAAAGGGCTGGATTCCGCAGAATGCGCAACTCACGCCGCGCGATCCGACGATGGCCTCCTGGGACAGCATTCCTGAAGACGAGAAGCCCTTTCAGCGCCGACTGATGGAAGTGGCAGCCGGATTTGGCGAACATGTGGATGCGCAAGTGGGCCGGCTGGTGGATGCCGTGGATCGGCTCGGCTACGGCGACAACACGATCATCCTCTATATCTGGGGCGACAATGGCTCCTCGTCGGAAGGCCAGAACGGCACCATCAGCGAGTTGTTGGCGCAGAACGGCATCCCTACCACCACCAAACAGCACATCGCCGCGTTGGATACGCTGGGCGGCCTCGACGTTTTGGGTTCTCCGAAAACCGACTGCCAGTATCACGCCGGATGGGCCTGGGCCGGAAGCACACCGTACAAGGGAACAAAGCTGGTTGCCTCGCATTTCGGCGGAACCCGCAACCCCATGGCCATCCGCTGGCCGGCGAAGATCAAGCCTGATGCCACTCCTCGTTCCCAGTTTCTGCATGTAAACGACGTGGTCCCGACCCTCTACGACATCGTAGGCATCACTCCCCCTAGCGTGGTCAACGGCATCCCGCAGGATCCCCTCGACGGCGTCAGCTTTAAAAGCACGCTCATCGATGCCAAGGCCAAGGAGGTCAAGCACACGCAATATTTCGAGATCATGGGCAGCCGCGGCATTTATCATGACGGCTGGATAGCCTCGGCGTTTGGCCCGCGCAAACCGTGGATCGCCGGCACACCGGCCGGAATCCATGAATGGACGCCGGACAAAGACAAGTGGGAACTTTACAACATCGACGAGGATTGGTCGCAGGCCAACAACTTGGCGGACAAGATGCCGGCGAAGCTGGCCGACATGAAGGACCTCTTCCTGATCGAGTTCACCAAGAACAAGGGACTGCCCATCGGCGGTGGCCTCTACACCGTCGTCCTCCACCCCGAACTGCGGCTCGCGCCGCCCTACACACAGTGGAACTTCTCGGGAGATATGATTCGGATGCCGGAGATCTGCGCGCCGGCCCTCGGCAACAAGCCCAACATCGTCACGATTGACGCCGACATTCCCGACAAGGCCAACGGCGTGCTCTATGGGCTGGGCGCGTTCTCTGGCGGGCTGAGTTGTTACGTGGTCGATGGCACGCTCTGCTACGAATACAACCTCTTCGAGATCATGCGCACGCAGATCAAGTCCAAGAACAAGCTGCCGACTGGCAAGGTGAAGATCGAAGTTGAGACGAGCTATGTTGTGCCCAAGCCCGGTGGTCCGCTCAAGATTGTCATGAAGGTCAACGGCAAGGAAGTGAACACCGTCACGACTGTCAACGGCCGGGAAGCCAAGGAAGTAGCCAAGGTCGGCCAAATGGAGGTTGGCCCCAACATGGTGCCCGTCAGCGCGGCGTTGCTGTTCACCGCCAACGACTGCCTCGACATCGGCATCGACCTCGGCTCTCCCGTGTCTATTGATTACTACGACAAAGCACCCTTCAAGTTCAATGGCAAGATCGAGCAGCTGAAGGTGAAATATATGAAGTAGTTCATCCGCCTTGCCCGTGAACCCGGTGAGCTGCGGCAAGGGCTTCGATGCCATTTTCTGTTTCTATGGCCTAACTGACTGAGCCATTCTTCGACACGAGTAGGAAATTGACGTAGTTCGAGAAGGTCAAATAACCCGCGTCTTTTGGTTGTGAAACGCGCGGGCTGCTCGCCGGAGTGGCGCTTACCGGACGATTGTTTTAAAAACCCGTGCAGCGTGAGACATCCTGAAAAAGGACCCATTGTTGACAACCGCCCCGGTGGCCGCCATGGTCTGATTGTTCTGACAAATCAGGCATCTGGGCAGCTAAGTTGAGCGACGTCGAGCCGGCAGCCGGAATCCGCTCGACGCATCTTTCTTCGCAGGAGATGTTATGTGGGCGAAGTAATAACCTGGCGGGGCGTTGTCGTTGGTGTCCAGCCCCGCATCACGCTCATGCGATCGTTCGACCAGCGCAGCCATTTGTACCTGGGCTACGTGCTTCGCCTGAACGGCAATTATGATGGCGAGAATGGCGAGTTCCTCGTCGCGATCGGCCAGGGAACGCAGAAGAAACATGCGTTCCGTGCCGGCGACACGATCAGTGGTTGTGCCGAACCCGTACCTGATCCACGGCTGGAAATCGCCCAGTTCTACAAGGCAACGAAGCTGAAACTGCTCGACCGGCTCCAAGGACCGCCCGCTACGCCACCTCCCTGGCTGAGACTGCCTCCAGACCTGCCCGTTTATCAGCAACGAGGGCATCGACGGCTAAATTCCCGCACCTACGAAGCGAAGTGCCTCGCGTGTATTTGGGGCTGCAAGATGCCCGTAGAGATGATCATCGACCAGTGGAAACCGGACGTGCGGCGGTATCGTCAGGAGACTTTTTGCTACGGACCGAAGTCGTGCCGACACTACGCGGCTGGTCCCATCAGAAAGGTATCGGGCCGCAAAGGCATGGTCTGGGAAGAAGCCGACTGGGTCGACGAAGATGCGACGGCTCATCGCGGAAATGACGAGTGACGTTCAGCATGACCTAACGAAATCGGCACGCAGGTGTCGTCGCACGACCCATCCTCGGGACGGGGGCAATAGTCGACGCAATCAACGGCCAGCCGCTGGTGAGCTATCGCTGCCCGAGCTGCTTGGCCAAGTCCTGTATCGCGTCTATGTGCGACTCGTAGCTCTCGCCGGCCGGACCGGAGACGTCGCCTGAGCTTCGGCCATTCTCTCGACTGGTTTCGAGCTCGGCCCAGTAACGCGTCTGTTCCAGACCGTACGCCGACTCCTCGCCGTCGAATCCCTGGATGATGCTGTAACCGTTGGCTAAATGGTCGAGCAGCAATTTCTGCCACGGTTCGACGCTCATTTGCCTTTCGTCGTTCATTGCCTAGCTCCTATAATTGGCCCCGTCGATGGTACCGCAGCGCACGGCCACGTCCATATACGCGCACCTGAACAGATCGACGTGCCACCGAACGTCCTCGCGCTAGATTCGATCGCATGCCTCGCGCATCGAACGTCAAATTTCAAATGTCGCCGCATTGGTCGGTCGTCGTCTCGACAAGTTGGATTGGAATTTTGTTGACAGCAACCAAAGCGACGGTACAGTACAGATGCTTCGCCCGCTGGGCACGGCAAGACTTGGCTTCGGCTAGGTAAGGTCGGGCACGGTCAGGCAGGGCTTGGCCTGAAAAGGCAAGGCTCGGTTTGGCAAGGCGTGGCAAGGCAAGGCCCCCAATGGGGGAAAAAGCCGGCTCCAAAAGAGTCGGCTTTCTTTTTGCGCGCCGGATTCGGAATAGCGTTGCAACTCATCCGGTTGCCAAATCTCGACGGTCGATTGCCGTTAGTCGCTCATCGCATAGCTCCTGTTGTTGGTCCCGTCGATGGTATCGCGGCGCACGGCCACGTCCATCTGCACGTGCCCGATCCGATCGACACGCCAGAGAATGTGCTCGCAACCGCCTCGATCGTCTGCCTTGTGGTTCGAAGGTCAAATCTCAAGTGTCGCCGCGCGAATCGGTCGACCCTACGATCGTGACGGATGGCAGTTCGAGACGAGGCGTTGGTCACGATTCCGAACGACGCACGAGGTTGGTGGAAATGGCACTGGCAACGCATCCAAATACTGCAACGATCGCGATCGAGCCAGCAGCGGACCTATACCTCGCCGTCCTGGCCCAAGGCGCTGCGGCACGATTCGCCAATCTGTTCCGACAGGCCTGGCGCCGCATTCCTCGCACCGATCGCCAAGCCATGCTCCGACACTGGCGGGCGCTATCCCACGGCGTAGCCGGTTTGCCGACGATCCAATACGCCGAGCGTTGGCGCGACCACGAGTTCGGCGAGATTGCCAACACCAGCCTCGACGGACGCCAGCTCAGATTCAAATCGACGGCCGTCGACGCCTTGCCGGACTCGGCAGCCCGCGACCTCATCGCCCACGAGCTGGCGCACGTCTTTCTGATCGCCACCAGGAACACTCCGCCGCCCAGTCGCGGAAAACAGCTTCGGCACACCCCTGCCGAGATGCGCGCCGACGGACTGGCACGAAGCTGGGGATTCGAGCCGGACTCGCTGGCCATCTGGGATGCCG
>Ga0163152_10006969_pt1 | contig 12549 bp, 10 predicted proteins | sample OliLakLV19MP8IB2_FD_148635 | JGI IMG/M metagenome (GOLD analysis project Ga0163152, IMG submission 148635) | Freshwater microbial mat bacterial communities from Lake Vanda, McMurdo Dry Valleys, Antarctica - Oligotrophic Lake LV.19.MP8.IB-2 | ecosystem: Environmental > Aquatic > Freshwater >... | reverse complement strand
GTGCCGTGGTGTGGGGCCGCGAGGGTGATGAGCCGGCCCACGCGCTCTATGCCGCCGAGGCGCTGGACGTAGTAGCGCGCGATCAGGCCGCCCATGCTGAACCCGATGAGGTCGAACGGCTGGCCGGCCAACCGCGTGTTGGCGAAGGCGTCAAGTTGGCCGGCGAGGGCCTCTAGGCCTATCCGCCCATCGTTGGGCCGCAAGTTGATCGCATGAGGCGTGTATCCTTCCGCGGCGAGCCGGGAGGTGAGCCGGCGAAACACGGCGCCGGTGTCGAGAAAGCCGTGCACGAGCACAACAGGTCGGTGCGTGGGGGATTCGTTGGGCATCGAAAGAAGCTTTGGCATTTGTGTCGGGATTGGCGCGGCGTATCCGCATGTCCCCATACACACTCCTATGACGCGGCCATCCTCCTCATCCTCGCCGCGTCGTTCGCCTCTCGTTTTACGCGTACATCCTGTAACTGTCCCAGACAAACTCGTATGGCCAAGTCAACCAAAGAACGCGTGGCGGCTGACGTCGCGCCCGACCAGCAACAGCTTACGGAACGTCAGGCATTCCGCCTGAGCGAACTGACCGGCGTGCCGGCGAAGGAACTCGTCAAAACGACGTTTACCGATGCGCACGAGCGCGTCAAGTGGCTGATCGATCCCCAGCTACTCTTTTTCCGCCGCATCTGCGGGCGCGTCGTAAAAAACGACCCGGCGACCGGCGTGGCGTACGGTGTGCCCAACGCCACGGTGCATGTCGAAGATACCGACTGTTCGTTCCTCAGTTATGCGCCTTCCACGTCTCCGTATTACTGGCTTTTCCCTTTCAATTGCCACCGCGAAGTCATCGCCACTGTCAAAACCGACGCGTGCGGCAATTTCTGCGTGTTCGTGCCGCGGTGGGAGATCGACTGGATCCTGCGGTTCCGGCTCAAATTGATCTGCTTCCCGGACATCCGGATTCCGAATCTTGAGGATATCATCCGCGAGCGTTTCCCGTTCCCCGAGCCGGATCCGGGGCCGCTGCGGTTGGATCGGCCCGAGGTGTTCGAGCGGCTCCAGGAGGTACTCGGAAGCGCCGCGAGCGCGCCGCTCCAGGCGTTGCGAAGCGCCCCCGTGTTCGGGGCGAATGACGAGGCGGCGCGGGCGCTGCTGGCCCGGCCGGCCTTCACGACCCCGCAGCCGCCACCCATGCCGGCGGAACTCGCCGGCCTGAGCCGCGACGAGCGCGACAAGGCGTTCGCGGACTTTGTAGCCCGTCAGGGCCTGAACGTCGGTGAGCTTTCTCTCGGCCAGTATGTCGGACCGTTCTTGAAGTGTAAGACGGTGCTGGTGGCGGAGTGGACGCCGCTGTTCGACATGCCCGACATCACCTTCCGGGTGACGCAGGACTACGACCTGGATGGCGTCGAGGAGGTTATCTACAGCGAGGGCTATTTTGACGTTCGCTGGAACGCCGGCTCGATCCCGAATGTGACGCTTGTGGCCTCTGGCAGCGCGTTGGCCTCGTCGATCTGCGAGGGGCCCATTATGCCGACGTGCACACAGCCGACCATCGTGACGGCCGGCCTGATGCCGCTTACGCCGGCATATCACCAGGCCTCGGGTTACGCGGTGCGGCCGAACCGGCCCCGCCGGCTGCCGGCGCCCGACAACGCCTTCGGGTTTTCCGACAGCCCGCGGCTGGCCGTCGGCGAAGCACCCTACGCGGGGACGATCCAACTCCATGGATGCCATCGCTTTACCGGAGCCTCCTACTACCGCCTGGTGTATGTGCTGGAAGGCGCCTCCGAGGTACCGTTTACCTCGTTCAGCTGGCATGCGCCTCGTCTGGGCGGCGGCCCCCCTGTGCCCTTCATCCCGGATGCCAACGGCTGGTACGGGATCGTGCCGGCGGCCGACCTCGTCTTCCCGCATTGGCTGCTCAACTGGGAGACCTGGCGACTACCGAACGGACGCTACGTCGTAAAACTCCAGCTGGGCAACGCGGCAAAATCCGTGGTCGATGAAAGCGCGACCGTGGCGTTCGTGGTGGATAACGCGGCGCCGAATGCCACCTTTGGAACGATCGATTGGCGGCCGGCCGGCGGCAGCTGGAATCCACTGCCTTCCATCTGCCCCGTCCTGTATCGCCCCGCCGGGATCGACCTGGAGATTCGGGTGAACTACGCGGCGTCGGCCGACCACTTCCGTGATGTGCGGCTTGGCGTGAGCGGCTGCGACGGCGCGGCGCTGACACGGGTGGGCAACATGGCGGTCGCCGCCGACCGGAGCCGGTTCGAGCACTGGCACATCGGGCCGGCGGACAACGCGTGGGGCCACACGGGCACGTTTGTGCTGCCCGCGGGCGCACCGGATGGCGCCTATACCGTCGCCCTGGATGCCTATGGACGCGCCTTTAACCCCGCCGGCAGCGACGGCGGCCCCGGGGCGGACTGGCACTACGACCCCGCGTACGCCCGCTCGCACCCACGACGCGCGATCTGCGTCATTACGGAAGGGGTTTAAGGAAAAGGTAAAAGGTAAAAGGTAAAAGGTAAAAGGTAAAAGGTAAAAGGTGCTTTGGCCTATGCCTTTCCCTTGAACCTTAAGCCTCGAACCTTAAACCGTCTTCAAGACCTCAGCCGGCGGTTCTCGGGCACGGAGGTGCGGGTCAGCCCCTGGTTGACCTGCGCTTCCGTGCCCTTTTTTATGCCGTCGTAATAGCCTTCCGATTTGCGTAGGGTGACGGTCGACATCCGGGGCTTCTGGCCGGTGGTTTGTTTGTACCACACTTCGATTTGCTCTCGCTTGTCGACAGGGATGATGGCGCCATCAATCAGTTTGTGTGGAAAGACGCGCTGGGCGATGGTGCGCAGCCGGCCGTGGACGGCGTCCACCCATCCGGCGCGAAAGTCGTTGACCTCCCAGCGTTCGGGTGGGGGGTCATATCGCCCCGTGAAGGCCCTGGTGTGTCGTTCGAGCTGGGCGACGAGGGCGTCGAACAGGTAGAGGGCGTTTTCGATGTCGGCCGGCATGCCGCTGAGCACCCAGCGCGCGCGTACGCGGCCTTCTGCGCTGCCCGAAATGTAGAGGTCGTATACCCCGACAAACGCGCAGATGGTATGCATGAGGAGCGACGCCCACCCCGGGATCCGGTGCCAGCGGGTGTGGTGCTGCTGGATGACGTAGCGGCTCGTCTCCAGGTCGGCCGGCGAGATCATGTGCTTGCGCATCAGCTCCATCGCCTGGCGCTCGGCGCTTTCCGACTCATGGACGCTGGAGGTGCCGGCGGCCAGCGCCAGGAGCTTACCGATGCGCTCGATGATTTTGGGATCGACGGGCATGAAACGTTGATTCGTTGAACGTTTTCTCGTTGAACGTTTCAATCGTTGAACGTTTCAACGTCCCATCAACTCCTCGGCAATGGCTTCCGTGATGACGATCGGGAGGGCGATACGGGAGCAGGTGCCCTTCTGGAGCACGCTTTCCAGGGTCAGTGCGCCATCGTAGAGTTCGACGATGCGTTTGGCGATGTAGAGCCCTATGCCGAGGCCCTGCTGCTCGTAGCTATCGCGTTCAAATTGCATGAACGCATTGATCTGGTCGATGTGGGATTTGCGCATGCCGCGCCCGGAGTCGCGAAATTCGATCACATAGAACCCATCCGGCGTGGTGTGGGAGGTGAGGAGGACGGGTGCGCCGGTGGTCGAGAACTTGAACGCGTTTTCGAGTAACTCGTGGATGAGGACTCGGAAGTGGTCCGGGTTGATGCGGATGGCCGACGGCGCAAGGTCCAGCACGAGGTCATTCAGCCGTTGGCGCTTGTTGGCATCCTTTTCGGCGATACACCGGATGAATTCGAACGCATCCTCGATATAGGTATGTTTGAGCGCGTCGAATTTTTCGGGGTCGGACTGCAGGACTTCGATCTCGGTGAGGACCGCGTACTTCTCGGCCAGTTCCTCGAGCCGGCCGCCGGCGGCGTACACATCCCGCATCATATCCCTAATCTCCCCCATCTTAAACAGATCCGTCTCTTCCGAGATCATCTGGGCGTACCCGATGATGACGCCCAGGGGCGTCCGAAATTCGTGCGGGATGACCCGGGAGATATTGCGTCCGAGTTCGCGTAGTCGCTCCTCGAACGTATGGTGATGACGGGCCTGTTTGTCCAGCCGTACTCGTACGGCGTTTAACACGTCGTCCGCCTTGAAGGGCTTGGTGAGATAGTCGTCCGCGCCCTGGTTCATGCCGAGGCGCTGCTCGGCGGGATTGGCCAGCGCCGTGAGGAAGATGAAGGGGATCGTCGCGGTTGTGTGGTCTCTGCGGAGCGAGGCCAGGACATCGTAGCCACTCATCTCGGGCATCATCGCATCCGAGATAATGAGGTTCGGAATTTCGCTCCGGACGAGCGTGACGCCCTCGAATCCGTTTCGAGCACCGAACACCTCGAATCCCTTGGCCTCCAGGAGGTCGGTCAGGTTATCGAGGATGTTCGGATCGTCTTCTATCAACAGGATCGATGTCATGAATCGCTGGTCGGTTCAAGCTGACAATGTCGGGGAAGCATGATGGTGAACGCAGTCCCTTTTCCCAAGGTCGATTCGACGGTGATGCTTCCCTGATGCATGGAGACCGCGCGCTGCAGGACCGTCAGGCCCAGGCCAGTGCCCGGACGAGTGTCGACGTTGCTGGCACGGTGAAACGGTTCGAATAGGTAGGGCACGTCTTCGGGAGGAATGCCGATTCCTTCGTCCGTGACACTCAGGATGAGAGTATCGACCTCGGAGCGCATGGTAATAACGATTCGCTTGCCGGGGTCAGAGTATTTGACGGCGTTGGACACCAGATTGGTGACGGCCATCCGAATCAGACTCGGATCGGAGGTCATCATCACGCCGTTCTCCGGTAACGTCAGATCCACGCTGTGTGCGTTCAGAAGGCCGCCCATGGTCAGTTCTTCCATGAGATCCAACAGATACGCCCGCGCGTCCAATTCCTGTTGGTGGCATTCCATGTGGCCGGAATCGATACGGCCGAGGATCAACACATCTTCGAGTAGACCGGTCATGTGCGCGACATTGCTCTCGATCCGATCCAGATGTTTCTGAATTTTATCGGCCGGCCAGAGGGTATAAAACCGATTGAGGAGTTCCGCCGACGAATGGATGGTGGTCAGCGGCGTACGGAACTCGTGCGAGGCCATCGCGATGAACCGCGTCTTTAATTCGCTGAGCTCCTTTTCCTGTTCGAGCGCCTTGCGCATTTCCTCGCTGGCCTGCTCGGCGGCGATTTTGGCGAGCTGCAGCTCGCGGTTGGAGGCCGCGAGGTCTTCCAACGCGCGGTTGAGCGCCGAGGTGCGTTCGTGGACCTTGGTCTCCATGGCGATGGCCGCCTGGAACAGCACAAACGAATCGCCCTGCCAGTCGAGGCCTCGCTCCACCCGGTTGCTCAGCGCCCGGTTGATTTTTTCAAGCCTGACGATGCGTGCTTGGAGGGGTTCACAGGAGGGGCAGTCCGGCGCGTCACACGGGGAGGTATGGGTCGATTCAGGCTGCATGACCGATCGCCACGCCCGTCAGCGTCTGGTTTACGTGCATCGCATTAAATTGGTCGTCGTAGGTGCTGAAGCCGATGACGTTGTTGGCGGCATAGATCCGGCCGACCTGTTCCTTGATCCCATTTTGCTCCATGTCGCCGTTTATTCCGGCGACGAGCAGGCGGGACGAGTCCGCCTGGGTGACGACCATCTTGTCGTCCGTCGCCACGAAGTGTTCCGTTTTGAATAGGGTGAAGGGGAGGTGGGTGTCTATGAGGATAAACACCGCCGAGCGTTCGTGGAAGTCGCCCTCATGGAAAACGAAGGTGTGTTCGAAGCGCGTACCATCGGCGGCGGAACCACCGAACCGCTGGATGTCGCCCAGTTGTCCGAATAGAGCATTGGCAATGACTTCTTCCTGATGTGAAAGCCCATCGATGAGCATCAATCCGAACGTGTTGCTGCCCGTCGGGAGGCATCCGCGTGCCCGAAGGTCGGTTAGGGCCGACTGGGCGAGGAACGCGGCCTTACTCATCGGCGAGTCGTCGATCTCATCGATGCGCGAGATCGCGACCTGAAAGTCGGTTACTTCGAAACTGACGCCGGTCAAGGATGCTGTCCGATAGCCGAGCGGCCCGATTTCGCCGGCCGTCGTGCAACCCACCAGCGGGGTGGCTGGAAACTGCGCGCGCAGGGCTTCCCCCAACTCGGAGAGGGGACAGCCAGGCGAACAAAAAAACAACGTGTGCACTGCGTCGCGCTGGAAGAGCGCGTCGTGGAGTTCTTGCGTTGCGAGCGAGGCGCCATGGCGGAGGCTGGCGGTGTCTTGCGCGATCATGGAGAGCGATACGGCGGTGCCGGGCGAAGAGACGCCGCAGGCGGTTCGGTTCGCCGGGGTGAGGACAGACGAACCGCGAGGTTTGACCGGGAGTATCGGCTCCGAGAGGTGGTTGGTTAACTCATCCAGGACATGAAAAAAGGATAAAAAATACGGGGGGTCTGTTGCGGACACAGACCCCCCTACGGGTACTCAAGGCAGCCGGCCGGCCAGATTACTGATCAGCCGACGGCTCTATATTCATCCGCGATTGTGATGGTTGGTGTTGGGTTAGTGCGTTCAGGGTAAACTGGACCGTACAACGGTTGCCGAATCGTCGTTCTGGCGGACTTCCTGGGTAGCTTCCCGAATCCGTGCGCCAAGGTCGGCCACGGCATCGGCGAGCTCCGTTCGCTGCGCTTCAAAGGCTGTATCGGAGGCCGATTGGAACGTACTTAGCGTCGTGGACAGCTCGTTGAGGTCTTCCTGCAACGTCTGCATGGTTTCGGCGTGACGCTCCGTGTTAGCCGGCTTGTCGGCGGCGGCGTAGCGCTGGAAGTCGGACAACTCCATCTCCAGCTCCGTCAGGCGGGCATCGATGGCTTGTTCAAAAGCCCCACGATCGTCGATCGCCGAGAGGCGCAACGACTCGAGGTCCTCCACGATGCGACGCCACTGCGTGTCGATCGCCTGGCGGCGGGATTCCTGTTGGTCTTCCGTTGCGTCCGGAAGGGCGCGCAACTCCGTTTCAAGCGCGTCACGACGGTATTGCAAGCCGGCCACACGAACGCGGAAGCTGTCTGACAGTGTCTCCGTGTCGGATTCCATGTGCATGCGGAAGGCATCTATTTCCATATCGAGATTGTCGAGGTCGCGTTCGACCCGGGTACGGTAGTCGTCCATGGCGCCGGCATATGCGCCGGGCACTTCGGTCATGGCGTCGTCTTGCGGCATTTCAGACTCGCGCGGGGTTTCAGTGCAGGCGGCGAAAAGCAGCATAGGCACAAGGGTGGCGAGCATAGCGCGGGATACGTTGGATACATCCATGGAAGCGTCGGAGATTGGAGAGTGAGGTGATCGGAGGACGAGGCGCCCGTTCGGGCAGGGGCCGGCATTCTATCGGAACCATTGGGGGGCGCCGGCCCCTACCGCTGGGCGTAGCGATCGGGGGGATCGCTACGTCGTCTACCGGCGGTTGTTATCCTCGTCAGACTTCTTGGCGGCCGGTTTCAACACGGTGTCGATACCGTGGATGACGCCGTTCGTGCTCATGATGTCGGGAGTTACGATGGTGGCTTCGCCGATCATCGTCTTACCGGACTCGCTCACAATCTTCGCTTCGCCGCCATTAGCCAGTAAAACGGTTTCCATATCCGTAGCTTTTTCGCTCGGGATGGTTTCCATGACCAGATGGCCACGCAGAACCTCGGTCATCTCCTCCATGCTCATGCTGTTAAAGGAGGTCGCTTTATCAAATGCGGAGTCCGTGGGGGCAAACAGGGTGAAGGCGGTCGCCGATTCGAGCTGACGAGCGATGCCCGTTTTCTCCAGGGCGGCGATGAGCTTCGAATACTGGCCGGCCTCCTTAAGCGCGGCAAGCACATCCACTCCTTCTTCGGTCGTCAAGCTGACCTGCTCGACCGGTTTATCGACATCCTGCGCAAGCGCCGAGATCGGGGACGAGGCAAACAAAGCGCCTGCAACGAGCAGGGCGAAACAGGCACGAAGTGACGTTTTCATATGAGAACCTTCTTCTAGTGAACGGTTGTAGCATGCCGTGAACGAGTAGCCGTTCATTCGACGCACCCAACATAGGCCGATACGGGAAGGAGATGCTTTATGAAGGTCCGATGAATGCCTGATTATTACCTGATGGAAACCTGAGGGATGGCTGAAACCGGGTCGGTAGCGCTTTTTTGGCGGTTTTTGAGGTGCTGATCAATTATTGTCGATGAGGAGAATGTCGCTTTCGATGCGTTCGGTTTGTGCGTAGATGAACCAACGGCCATCGGGAGAGACGGCAAATACACTGCCCTGTGGAGTAGGGCCGAGCGCGGCGATGGGGGTGATGCGACGCGTAGTAAGGCTGAAGTAACTGATGGAGGAACGGGTAGTGGATCGATCGATGAAATACAGCCCGTTGCCGACGACGCTCCAGTTGCCCTGATCGAGCGGTACCACGCCAGGCACTACGATGGCCGAGGAATCGGCCTCGGGGAAGAATTGCCAGATGCCTGCTTCGTGAGGTTTCATAAAGAACAGCACCGTACCATCTTCGGACTCCATCGCCGCGATGCCATCCACCACCGTGTACACGGAATCGATAGGCGGGTGAGCGAGTGAATCGGCCGGCGGGGTCGCTGAGGTATCGGGAGACACCGGCAGGGCGGACTTGACGATACGCCAGCGTTCGTTTGCATTCGAGGCGTAATAAATCCACCTTCCATCGCGGGACCACGCGGGCGCCAACTCGTCGGCTGGACTGGCGGCGATGGGGTGTGGCATGCCGGCGACGGCATCGATCCGGTAGACATCGGCATGGCCATTCCGCCAGTGCACGAAGGCCAACGAAGCACCATCGGGCGACCACCTCGGCGTGCTGACGATGCCGTCTCCGAGCGTCGTACGCTGAAACGCGTTGGCACCGTCCGCGTCGGCGATCCAGATCTCGCGGGAGCCCGATTGCGTGGATACGAAGGCGATCCTCGAGCCATCGGGAGCGATGGCGGGGTCGGAATCCCAGCGTGTGGTGACGATCAGGGGGCGGGGTTGTTGGGAACGATGGAGTTGCCAGAGGTCCGTGTAGGACGTACGGCGTTCAAACGCGATGCGTGCACCGCTCCGATCGATCGACGGCTCGCGGAGGTGAGCATTGTAGCCGGCCGTCGCCACCCAGATCGGTCTGCCCCCGAGTAAGGCGATGCGCCACAGGTTGGACATGCCTCCGCGCAGGGAACTGTAGAGGATGTGCCGGCCACTGGGATCCCATTCGATCCCGTTGATTTCTGTGTTATCCCGGGTGAGTCGCGACGGTAGGCTGTCTCGGCGAGCGATCGTATAGATGTCCTGTACGGGCGGTGATAGGGCGCGGACAAACGCGATACGGTCGCCGTCGGGGGAGAAGGTGGGTGAAAGATCGCCGTAGATGTGATTCGGCGGGAAGGTGCGTTCGCGCAGGGCGAGGGTTTCGATCGGCATCTCATACAGCGCAAACACGCCATGGGGCGAGCGCTCGATGGAGAGCACCAGCATGGAGCCGTCGGGCGACCAGGTCATGCCTTGCACGTCTCGTGCGCCGAAGGTGGCCAGCTCCCGCTCGCTGCCGCCGAGCGAGGGCGTGAGGTAGATGCCTGTGGTCCCGGCTCGCTCGCGGATGAAGGCAACCTGCCGGCCATCCGGAGACCAGATGGGATCCCGCTCGTTACCCGGCGACCGGGTCAGCTGAAGCGACGCCTCGCCTCCGACCTGCTTGATGTATAGCTCGAAGTTATCTCCTGAGCCTCCATTCGATGCGAAAACGATCGATTCGCCATCGGGAGACAGGGCGGGGTCGACTTCTTCGCCGGGTAGACTTGTAAACGGCAATACGGACGGTTGCGCCGGCGAGGGATCCAGCATCCGATGGTAAACGAGAAAGACCCCCAGCATAAACGCTACGCCTAGGAGCGACCACGTCCATGGCGGTCGATGTTGCCCGGCGAAGGACGGCAGGGCAGACGAGATTGGGTGCGGCGGCGGCAAAAGGGCGGCAGCGGACGATCCATTGGTGGATCCAGAGTCGGCTCCATCGGGTAGGGCGGTGGTTCGAGTACCTGATACGGCATCCGCTTCAATGTCGGGGGGCGAGGCGAATGGGAGGTCTGAGACCGAGTGGGCGGCCGTGCTGGCGACCGAGTAGGCGGCCGAGTAGGCGGCCGTGTCGATTGTCGCATCGAACACGACGGCCGGCAGCAGCCGGTAGCCCGATTTTCGAATCGTCTCGATATACCGGGGCTCATTGGGCTGATCCCCTAGAATTTTTCGAAGCTCCGAGATACATCGTGCAAGCACATCGTCGGTGACGACCATGTTGGCCCACACGCTGTCCATGAATTCGTCTCGACTGACCACCTGCCCGCGGGCCCGCGCGAGGCACACAAGCACCTCCATCATGCGGGGTTCGACACGGATCGAAGCGTCCGGGCCGATCAACTCGTTCAGCGACGGTCGGGCGCACCAGTCGGCAAAACGAAAGGGCGCCTGCGGACCGAACGCGTGTCGGGTGCGGACTCACTTCGAGTGGCACCGTCGGTTCCGAAGGGCAAATCGGTCTCGGCCATGCACGTTTCGAGCAGGTTATAGGGGCGACAGAACGAGGTCTACTGCCTGGGAAACGGAGTACGTGTAGGATACTAGGATATATCGCCTGGATAAGAAACGCGACGGCGCGCGGGTATCGGGAATAGAGCGATGGGATGACGTCGACTCTTCTCGTGAAGCTGCAGATACCTAGGTAAGATCAAGGGAAGACTTTGTTTCCAGACGCTGGGATTAGGCGCTTACGACTCGCCCGTCGCCAGATGCGCGCGTTCCGAAAGCCGAACGCGGACGCCCAGCTCCTAACGCGCGGGGAAGGGTGCCTACGATTTCCATTGTTTCAGCCGGCTTCTGTCGGGCCTATGTTGCAACGACCGAATGAAGTCACCCGCAACCGGCAACTCGTCCGTATCTGTACCCGGTGTAGTATGTCTTTCCGTATTTCTAGCCTGCTTTGCGGCTTCCTGTTGTGTATGGCCGTCGAGGCAGTGAGCTTGGCCTACCACCCTCGGCCACCATGTGTTCTGGCTCAACGGATTGACGGCCGGCACGGCGCGGCATATCCATCGCTACGGGATCATGCAGCTTCAGGCCGGCGCGCAGGCCACCGTGAACCGCGCGCCGGCGCTGCTGGAAGGCATTTACGGCCGGTATCCGGTGTCGGCGCAGGTGTATCTGCGGGTGGGTGTGGGGTAAAAGGGGTTGCAGGTTCAAGGTGCGCGGATTAAGGGGAAGTACTTTAAACCTCAAACATGAGTACTTCGGACAGTTTTCGTAAGGGAACGTGCTTGACTACCAGGCCCCTCCTCGGATCGAGGAGGGGCCTGATCAGGTACGCGGCAACACCGTTCGTGGTAAACTGTCCGAAGTGTTAATCCTAGATCAAGTAACTCAACCCCACCCGTACGTTTCGGGGATTTCCGGGGGGAGTTGGGGGCGCGAAACGGCCCTGAAACGATCATTATTCGGCCTCGATGATGCGTTGGTGACACGTGAGTATTTGGACTTCCTCGTTGGAATGTTATACTATGAGGGAGTCGTTATGTATTACCGGCGTCGACCACACTTATGGACACATCCGCGGAGGTTACCGGGCTTCTTCATGCATGGGCTCATGGAGATCCCGATGGGCTCGGGGTCTTGATTCCGTCCGTTTACGATGAACTGGTTCGAATTGCCCGCCGGCGACTGCGGGGTGAACGCGCGCATCACACGCTGAACACGCACGGCCTGGTGCACGAAGCTTATGAACAGCTGGCGGCGCTCGACATGGTGAATTGGGAGGGGCGTTCGCATTTTTTTGCCGTGGTCACCCAGATCATGCGACACATCCTGGTTGATCATGCCAGGGCGCGGCTGGCGTCTAAACGAAAGGGGGATCATGTACACGTCGCCCTGGATGACCATCTGGAGATTGGTGAAGAGACGGCATCGCTCCTGCTCGATCTGGAAGAGGCCTTAACCTGTTTACAGTCCGTGAATCCTCGTTGGGCCCAGGTGATTTCCTTTCGCTTTTATGGCGGGTTTTCTGCGGAAGAGACGGCCCGTGAATTATCCATCTCTGTGGCAACCGCGAACCGCGACTGGCAACACGCGCGGGATTGGTTGAATCAGGTGATGGCGGACGGACGTGATGCCGCCCGCCCTGTGCTCTAAAGGGAAAAGAAGATGGCGGATCAGGATGATCGCGCATATGGTCTGTTCGCGAAGGCGCTCACCTGGCCCGAGGGTGAACGCGCCGAACGTTTGGACGCGGTTTGTGGGGATGATGATGGGTTAAAAGAACGCGTTTGGGCGCTAATCGCCGGCGTGGGCCGGCCTGGCGTTTTTGATGGGCTGATCGCACAAATGGAACAGCAGACGACGCCCTCCTCAAAAATGGATGTGCCGGCCCGGATCATCGATAAATACGAGATCCGGGCCGG
>Ga0163152_10006968_pt1 | contig 12551 bp, 13 predicted proteins | sample OliLakLV19MP8IB2_FD_148635 | JGI IMG/M metagenome (GOLD analysis project Ga0163152, IMG submission 148635) | Freshwater microbial mat bacterial communities from Lake Vanda, McMurdo Dry Valleys, Antarctica - Oligotrophic Lake LV.19.MP8.IB-2 | ecosystem: Environmental > Aquatic > Freshwater >... | reverse complement strand
CGGCAGCGTGAGCAACCGCCAGCCGTCGGCGACGTGATCACGTTCCGCAACCAGGAACTGACCGACGGCGGCGTGCCCCGCTTTCTGTAATTCGTGCGGGCGTGCACCGAAGTGCAGTAGTTCGCCAAACGGTGCGGCCTGGGTTCCGGTGAGGGGGAGCCAGAATCCCAGGCCACAGTGAAAGCCAGTTTCAATCGAGTGCCTTGGTGGCTCGCGGTCGAGCGGTCATTTCAGGTTCACCGCATCGGCATGTCGGGTGCTGCGGGGCCAGGCACAAACTCGCCGGCCGACGCTGCCGACCCGACGCTGCACGCGCTATCGCAACCGCTCCAACAGCGATTGCAGGGGCTGCAGCAGCCGGTCATTCCGATTACGCACAGACCCAAGGCCAGGAACAGCAGAATCGTTTTCATGGCACACCTCCCGTCCCTAGAGAACCGGATCGAGTGATCCGGGCGGGAAGATGGTTTGAGATCGCGCGGCGGTCGTCCAGCTTTGCTGCCTTCTCCCCGTCCACCATTCAGATCGACCAATCGGCAGGGGGCTGAGAAGCAAATCGATCCCCGCCCTTGCTAACCGACCTGTGCGTCTTTGACACACCAATCCAACGGAGAACCACTATGAGCACCACAGTTTCGTCTGATCGTCAAGTTACCCGCCGCTTCGAGTTCGTCGGCGGCAACTCGGCCAAGTTCTGGCAGGTGACCGTCGCCGGCACCGATGTCACCGTGCGCTTTGGTCGCCTCGGCACCGAAGGCCAGGAGCAGACCAAGGAGTTTCCCAGCGCCGAGGCCGCCAGCGGCCATGCCGAGCGCTTGATCGCGCAGAAGGCGGCCAAAAGATACCAGGAAGTCAGCGTCGTCTGAGCTGCGACGTGATTAACGGCCCCGTGCCTAGCGGAGCGTTTCATGCCCAAGCTCAAGACGTTTGACTCGTATCAATTCTCGACGCGGGGGACGCTCCTGCCCGGAGATCGGTTTCGCGTGACGGGCGGGCCGGTCTACCCGTGTGCCGACGGCACGAAGCTGGCCATGTACGAGCGCGGGGAGTTTGTTTTCCTGCGCTACTGCGAGCGGGGCACATCGAAGTGGCTCGAGGCCCGCCGGCATCCCGATGGCGGTTTGTTGTGCTCTGGGTGGGCCGCTCGATCGCCAGCCCATTGATCCCCAACCTGCGGCGCAGACCTTACCGGGTCACCGGCAAGCTGCGCGACAAGCCGGCCAAGGCTGCGCGGCGCGCTCGTTCGCCTGCCTGAGATCCCGCGTCTGATTTAAAGTTCATCACACGGAGAAACCAATCCATGACGAGCAGTCTGCTCGATCCCCCTGCGACCTCGACCCAAAGCCAATCCCGAAGTCGGTCCCGTTCGCGAGCTCGCCCCGCCAATGCGGCCAGTGCCGCCGCGGCCGAGCGATTGCGGACCACGATGGCCGCCGTGCGGGTCAGCCTGAGTTGGTTCGGTGTCCGGAAAACCCTGACTCCCGATCAGAAAGCTCAGGCTGCCGAGTCATTTGGCGCCGAAGGCGCCTTTCTGTCGGCCGGCAAGAAGCTCCTCGATACGCGGCATCCCGCCTACCGGGCAGTGGCTGCCGTCCGGCACCACGCCGTGGCTTTCTAGCGGGGAATCTCGCTGCCGTATCTCGAGCCAGGCAACGCTTGGCTGGGTCGCTGCTGGTGGTTTTGGTAGCTGCTGCAACCAAGGATAAGCGAGGGAAGCCCGAGGGGAACATTACTTCTTCTTGTTCTCGCGGCAATCCGGCGCAGTGACGAGCGTGAAGATGACCAGCTCTTCGCCAGTACTGGTGCTGATGTCATGGTGCAAGCTCAAGACCTTAACGCCAGTGATCTCTTGCACCATGGTTTCCATGACCCCCCGCGCCGTCTCGATGAGCTGGGTGCGAACTTGCTTGAGTAGTTCTCGCCCCTTATCGGCCGGGAGCGATTTGACCAGATGCTGTTCGGCGGCGGTCAGGATGCCTTGCAGGCGAACTACCAAAAGGTCGCCGATGAGATGCGCGCGGATATCCTTGGGACCGCGCCCCATGAATTCCTGCTCGAAGTGCGCCATGCCTTGGCAGATGGCGGCTTCGATTTCTCCCTGTGTTTTCATCGCGTGCTCCCGAGCGCGTGTGGAAAGAAAGTTTGGTGGCCGAGTTCGGCTGTTACGCCCTGGCATTTGAACCGCCGCTAGTGTGCGTAGTTTCCGCAACTCGTGGTCAACACTGCGGTTCGCCCCCCTGGTCAATTGGGCCCTGATCGCGACGACCGACTTGAAACCACGTCGAGATATTACCAACTAGGCATTCGGAACGGAATTAGCCTTGTATTCGCCCGCCGGAGGCGTAGCATGCAGTCGTCAGAAGTGGCCTTGCCTGGCAAGGTGGTTTTGACACGCAGCAGTCGTCGGACGACTAACTAGAGAGCAGCGCGGCCCCGGCCGGGAGGCTCGTTAACGAGTAAGCCGACGTGGCTGAGTACCTATTAGGTGCTCGGCCACGTCGGCTTTTTTTTTGGTTTCAGGAGTCGCCGGCCGCGGATGAGCGGATTACTGGCAACCGGCTCTAGTGGCCCCTTTTCAACAGAAAGTTACTTCCATGCGTCACTCCATCACCAGTCTCAGCCGTTATCTGGCGGTCGCCGGAGTTTTGACCGTTTGCTCGGCGCGTGCCGCCGAGCCTGCGGTCGCGGTCGTCAAGCCCGTGCGCACGGCCACCGACGCCTCGCCCGCACCGGAACAGGTCGCCTTGCCCGCTTGCTTGCAGCAACTCGAGCTATCCGCCGCGCAACAAGACCAGATCAAGGGGATTATTCAGGAGTACGAAGTCGACCTCGCCGCCGTGTGGAAGCAATTCGGCGACCGTTACGTGCAAGCGGTGCGCGTCGAAGCGATGTTGCTGTCAGCGGTCGAAGACAACCTGACCGCGGCGCAGCGCAAGCAGGTTCGCGACCAGCGACGGCGCGTGGCCCAGCACGAGAAGAAGCTGGCCGCGACGAGCGATAAACCGAATCAAGCGACCTCCAGCCCGATCAGCGCGGTCGAAGAAGAACTGGCGATCGTAGGCGTGTCGCTGACACCGGAACAAGAAGCGGCGGCCGACAAGATCCAGGAAAAGTACATCAGCCGACTCCGCTCGCTCAATCGCGACATTCAGGGGCTGCACACGCGACTCGTCTCGCTGGAAGCCGACAAGTTCGCGGAGATCGAGAAGGCGCTAACGAAAGATCAACTGAAACACCTGAGTGAAATTCGGCAGAGCGCGCCCGCCGAGGACGCGGTCGAAGCGGTTCACGCCAAGTAGTTCAGCTCGGTCGCTAGCAAACAATCATGCCCTCGGCTTCGGCGGGTGACCACTGAGGATCCCCCGCCGCGGTCGAGTCGGCAATCCGAAAATTCGCCTTGTCCAACTACATAAAGGAATGCACTGTGACTCGCCTTGTGAGCTGGCCGACGCTTGTCGGCGGCATTGTCATGACAGCCGTTTTAGCGCCGCTCGTACCAACGACTAGCAATCGTGCCGAGGCCCAGGTGACGATCCGCTTCGGCGGTGGCTTCTACAGCCCCTATGGTCAGGGCCCCTACGGTGGCTATGGGCAGGGAGCCTACGGTGGCTATGGGCAGCCCTATGGCTACGACCAGGGCGCCTATGGCGGATACGGGCAGCCCTACGGCCGAGTGTACGGCCAGGGCTACGGCATGCCGCAGAACCCCGGCTGGGGAGGCGGCTACGGGTATTCCGGCTATGGAAACACCCCGTATCGCAATGGATACAACTACGGCTACCGCGGCGCTCCTTACGGGCGCTTCAATGGCCGCACGACTTATTACCAACCATTGAATGGTCGCATTTACGATCCGTTCGGATACGGACGCTACTAGACGATGCCAGTGCTGGAAGCGCGTCGCGCTCGCGCATTGCGGGCCGGAGCTGGCACCAGCGTTTTTGAAAGGCTTGTGAGACATGAAGACATCCTTAGCCGGACTGCTGGCTCTAGGGCTCTTGGCTACGGGGGGCTGCAATCGCGGTACTCCCGGTGGCCCAGGAGTGACATCGCCGACGACAACGGCGGAAGCACCGACGAGCGCGGACCCGTCGATGCCCGCGTCAACGGTCACCAACAAACCGATCGTGGTGGAAGCGGACAACACGTTCAGCTTGAGCGTGCCGTTGACCGCGACGACCGTCAAACAGGGGGCAGAGCAGAGCGTTGTGATTGGTATCAGCCGGGGCCGGAACTTCGGCGAAGAGGTGGCGATCGCGTTGGTGGGACTGCCGGCGGGCGTGACTCTGGTGACGGCCAACCCAGCGATCAAACACGGCAGCATGGAGACGCAATTGGTTTTGAAGGCGGCCGACGATGCGGCGCTGGGTGACTTCACGGTCAAACTGACCGGTCACACGGCGACCAGCGGGACGGATGCCACGAACGAACTTAAGTTGACCGTGGCCCAGAAGTAACGGAAGCGGACGGGGTTGAAGTAACGGAAACGGACGGAGTTTATGGTCAGCGTAGGCATGCCATCTTCGAGCATGGCAGAGCAGGTCGCGCAAGCGGCCAGCGAGTTTCAGAGACAACGCACGGGGCATTCGCCCAAAGCGGTGACCGTGGTGCTCAGCGCCGACACGCTTGTGGTAACGCTGCACGGGGCTTTGTCGCCGGTCGAAGAGGCGCTCGCGCAAAGCCCGGTCGGCGCCGCCAAGGTGCAGGAATTTCACCGCGAGTTATTCAACAACTCGAACGAAACGCTACGCGCGGAGATCAAGCGGATTACGGGGGTCGAGGTGCGTGAAGCGACCGCCGAAGTCGAAACTTCCACCGGCACCGTGGTGCAGGTCTTTACGACCGGCACCATGGTGCAGGTGTTTTTGCTCGCCCATGGACTCTCGGCGGATACCTGGAACGGTACAACTCAGCCGTCCTGAAACAGAAAGTTCTCCAATGCTGGTTCTCACAAGAAAAAACCAAGAGGCCGTCGCGATCGGCGGCTCGGGCGGTCTCGACCGCTTGCTCCGAGTCACCGTGCTGGAAATCAGCGGCGACCGAGTGCGACTCGGTTTCGACGGCGATCGCGACATAACGATCCATCGCTGGGAAGTTTGGGAACGCATTCTCGCCGAAGGGCAGACAGACAATCGGCTGGCAGGGCCTCCGGAACCCGTTGCGTAAGGCTGCGGTAATCGCGGACTTGAAGTACGGACATCGGCTGGAAATTTGGAGCGCTGAGTATGACGGTAAGGAACGTAGGAGTAGTCCGCTGGAACCCGATATTTCATGCGGAGTTGGTGCATCCCTCGGGGCGCATGGGGGTCTCGGAAATGCGAGCAGCCATGCCTTGGACCGATGAGCCGGAGTACGGCCAGCAGGTAGCCGAGCGTGGTGCCGCCCATTCTTCGCTCGTCGCACGACGGGCCAGCGTTACGGCATCAAGCATCCCAGCGGACCGCACCGGCAACGTCATCCTTGGCAGCAATCACGAGGTTCCGGCGCGCGATTCCCACAGCAGTGTAGTCCTCGAGCCGAAACTCCTTGCAGAAACGCTGCGATTAGACGAGCAGCGGATGGGCGATTTCCTTGCCACGCTAGGGCATGAACTTCGCAATCCACTGGCGGCCATTGCCAGTGCCGTTCAGGTGCTCGAACAGCTTGAGCCACAGCCTGGCGCGGCCAGCGAGATGCGCGAAATCATCGAGCGTCAAAGCCAGCAGATGAGCCATCTGATCGACGACCTGCTGGATGTGTCGCGGATCTCGCATGGGAAGCTGCAGTTGCGCTGCGAACGACTCGATCTGGTGCTCTTGATTCGCCGAACCTGCGCGGATTTTCGCCGGACGGCGGCCGCCAGCGGCATCAAGCTAGAAGTCAAGCTTCCGCTCGGTCGTCTCTGGCTCGACGCCGATCCCACGCGAATCACCCAGGTGCTGGTCAACTTATTGCAAAACGCCGTGAAATTCACGGATCGGGCCGGCTCGATCTTTGTGACCCTGCGCCGCAACCTCAATCATCTCGATGGCATCCTGACGGTTCGCGACACGGGCATCGGCATGGAGCAGCTCGCGTTGGCTCACGTTTTTGAGCCGTACTCGCAATCGCAACGCAGCGTGCAGCGCTCGCGATCTGGACTGGGACTGGGTTTGTCCATCGTCAAGGGGCTCGTGGAAATGCATGGTGGCCAGGTAACCGCGTCGAGCCTGGGGCTGGGCTTGGGTTCGCAGTTCTCGGTCTCGTTGCCGCTGGCGGAAAATTCGCTTATCGATGCGGACCCATTCCTCGACGCGTGTCTCACGGAGTCGTCCTACAAAATACTGATCATCGACGATCGCCGCGACGCGGTCCACGCCATGTCGACGTTGCTGTCGCAGATGGGACACCAGGTGCAAGTTGCGGGAGACGGAGAATCCGGTATCGCAGCCGCCGGACAATTCCGACCGCAGATTGTGCTCTGCGACATTGGGCTGCCCGGGGAGTGCGACGGCTATGCGGTCGCCGCGGCGCTACGTGCTCAGGTACACACTCGCGACGCGTACCTGGTGGCCGTGACGGGCTACGTTGGAGAAGAGGATCGACGCCGGGCGATCGCGGCCGGCTTCGATCGTCATCTGGCGAAGCCCGTCGGCGTCCAAGACTTGAAGTTGCTGTTTGCCGCGCTGCCTGTGGACTTGCCTGCCGACACTGCGTTGCCGATTGCGATACCGGCGATAGTGCGTCCCCGCATCCTCTTGGCAAGCGGCGGATTCGAGCGCGGCGTCGCCGACTTCGCTTTCAATGAACTTTGACGGGAAGGACTTCGCCACAATTTCTACACATTGGCGTACGACGGACGCTCGCCTCGAAAGGCGTGTGAATCCGAGAGGTTCGTGAAGGAAGTCTGCCGGGAACCGTAGTCTGTGGGCACAGCGCCCCGAAACGTCATGGATGTTCGTTCAATGGAGAGAACCTGATGGCACTAAGTACCAATGTGCGGCGTGAACACCTCGCCCGAGTCCGGTTGCAAAACGCGCGGCGACCGCACATCAGCACGGGCAAAAAGTTTGGCACCGCGATCCGGGCGAGCACTAAGCGGCGAAGTGCCTGCTAGTTCGGCCGGCCACGAAGGCGACAAGTTATTTACAACCTGCGGCATGTTGTCAGCAGCAGATCGCTGCCTGACACCTCGTGCCCTAATTGGAAAGTCAATCATGATCTCTCGTAGTCACCAGGTGCGGTATCTCCCCTCGACTCAGGAGATCAAGCGGATCTGCCTGCAGATTCAAGCAGCCTGGTCGCCGGCGGAGCGCATCCGGCGGATCGTCAGGCGACGGCAGCATTGGCTGCCACCGTTCGTGGGAACTGCCGAATTGGGTCTGGTGCCAGTGAGGCGCAATCGAGCTCCGCTGGGTTGATGCCGGATGAGCGCGGCTGGCTCGAACCGACACTGCGCCCTCGCGCCGGGGTATGCGCGAGGTTTCTGCGAGGTTTGGGAGCGAACCGGAAGGATTAGCCGAGGTCGAACAAACTTGGCGACGCCGTCATCGCGTAGCCATCGGCAGTTAGCTGTGTAGCCAGCAAACCCAGGAGGTGCGTCGGAGAGAGACGGCCACGCGTCGATCACGCGGGCCAAATGAGGCGGGAAAGCGGGCTTAGAAGCGCCGACCGGCGAGCTGGGCACCCCGGCGGGCACCAGGGCGGCCGGCGATTTACGCAACCCTTTAGTGTGGTTGTTACTTGCGCGATCGTACCTTCGGACTAAGAGGCTGCCAAACAACTGCCTCCGAAAGCTCGGAAATCCAGGGAATTCTGCATTTTCAGCCGGTTGTTTGGCAGCCTCTAACGAACCGAAGGTTAGTGGTTCGAGCCCACTGGAGTGTACTTCACTCTTCCCTTCCTGCTGCCCACCCATTCTGGGTATCGGTCGCGGACTTTGCTGACGCGCCGGCAATCGATCGACACAGCTCTGGCGCGGATTTGCGACGATTCGTATTGTCGCTGATGAAATGGCTGCCTAAGATCGTTGATTAGGCTGCTAACGACCGGTTGGGTGTCCCCAAATCGCGCTCGGCGGGCAAACTGCATCCGTGCTGCAATCAAGCTGCCTTGACCTAAGCACTTCCCCCAGAGTCCGTCCGGCCTCTCGACGCACCTGCTAGAATCCCGCATGAAGAAGGAAACCGGCAACTTCATCGGCTTGATCGTGCTCACGATCGGCGCCGCCGTGATCATGGTCACCACGGCTTTCGGCGTTGGTTGGATTGGCTCGGGCGCGTCGCGCAAAACGCAGATGCTGCCGGTGCCACCCACGCCCGTGGCTGTCATGCAGGCCGAGCGCCAGCACGTCGAGATCACCGATCACTACGCGGGCATGCTGCGCCCTTTCGAGCGCTACACGCTGGGTTTCGAAATCGCCGGGCGAGTCGATGCACTGGGCGTTAACGACCAGGGCGAGCCGCTCGACGATGGCAACTATGTCACGGCCGGGCAGGAGATCGCCCGACTCGATCAGCGGCTGCTGCAAGTGCAGCGTCGCGAGGCGCTATCGCGACTCGAGCAAGCCCAAGGCGACATGAATCGCGCCAAGGATCTGCGGGCGCGGTCGCCGGGCGCGATGACCGACGCCGAGTTCCAGAAGAACGTAACCAACCTGCAATTGGCCGAAGCCGCCGAACAAACGGTCGTCGAAAAACTGCGCGATTCGGTGTTGCTCGCGCCCGTGGCAGGCACGATCTCCAAGCGGCTCGCGAACGTTGGCGAGACCATTAGCGCGCATCAAAAGCTTTTCGAGATCGTCGAAGTCGATCGCATGCTGCTCGTGCTTGGCGTGCCCGAGTCGCGCGTTGGTGAGATCCAACCTGGCCAACAGGTCTACATCGAGTTCTTGGCCCGCGACAAGTACGGCCAGAAGCCGGCCCCCATCAAGGGTGAAGTCTTCCTGGTCGCGCAAACCGCCGACGATCGCACCGGCTTGTTCGAGATCGAGGTCGAGGTGCCCAATTCCGACCGGCGACTGCGGCCCGGGCTGGTTGCCACCGGGCGAATCGTCATCGACGCGCTGGATGGTTTTCGCTTGCCGAGCGTCACCGCGGTCAGCCGCGATGGCCGGATGATGCTGTTTTCAATTGATAAAGACAATAAGGCCCGCGCCTGGGAGCTCGATCGCTGGATCACGCAAGGGCCCGACTTGATTTTGCCGGATCTGCCCGCCGAGCATCGCACGGTGGTCGTGCGCGGCCAGCATCGGCTGATTGACGGACGCGAAGTCGTGATCCGCGAAACCAGTCCGCAGGGTTCCGAGATTCTGCAGGCCGATCTCTCGTTGCCGAACGAGAAAGCCGGTGCGCGTCCCTAGCCGTCTGCTTTTCACCTTCAGATCGTCGATCGCCAACGTGCGCAGCCAACCGCTGCGATTGTCGCCGGGCTGCTGAACTCCCTCGATACCTCGTAAGCGCGCAGCATGAAGAACCTCACCGACCAGGCCGTCGATCACCCGCGCGTGGTCATCGTGCTGACGATGCTGGTCATCGCGCTGGCAGGTTTCGCGGGGATGCGCATCCCGGTGCAGCGCACGCCGGCGATTCACACGGCGATCGTCATGGTGGCCGTGCCCTATCCTGGCGCGCAGCCGATCGAGGTCGAGGAGCGCGTCACGCGCAAGATCGAAGAGGCCCTGCAGCGGCTCAACAACGTCGACTTCATCACGTCGACGAGCATGCGCGGCTCGAGCATCACCCAGGTAATTTTTCTCGACGGCACCGAATCGAAGCGCGCCCGCGACGACGTCGAGCACCTGATCAATGAGGTGCGCCGCGAGCTGCCGCTGGGGCGCGAGGTGCAGCCGACCGTCACGGCCATCGACTTCGAGAGCTCGCCGATCATGCTGGTGACGCTCTCCGGGCCGGCGGGCTTCGACGAGCGCACGCTCAAGCAAATCGCCGAAGACGCCCAGGACAAGCTCGAAACCGTCAGGGGCGTGGCGAACACGCAGTTGTTCGGCGGCCGCGAGCGCGAGATTCACGTCAACGTGAATCCCGACTTGCTGGCCCAATACGGTGTCTCGCTCGACCAGGTCCGCAACGCACTGGCCAACTTTCACGCCGAGATGCCCGGTGGCAGTCTCGACTCCAAAGAGTTCGATCTGCAAGTTCGCAGCGAGGCCAAGTTCCGCGGCGTCGACGATATCCGCGAGGCGATCGTCAGTGAGAAAGAAGGGCGGCTGATTCGCATCGCCGACGTCGCCGACGTGCAGGACACCTACCGCCGGCTGATGAATTTCGCCCAGCTCGACGGCGAAACCAGCGCCACGATCATCGTCAACAAAGAAGCTGACATCAACACGCTCGGCGCCGCGGCCGACGTCAAGGTACAGGTCGAACAGCTCCAGCAGCAATACCCCCACATCCGGTTCTCCTGCACGCGCGATATTTCGACCGACATCGCCTTCATGTTTCAGACGCTCGGTTCCGACGCCATCTTTGGCGCGATGGTCGTGCTCGTGATCCTGGCCTGGTCGATGGGCATCCGCGTCGGTTTTCTGGTCGTGCTGGCGATCCCCTTTAGTTCGGCCATCGCCTTCGTGTTTCTCTACGCGGCCGGCTACGCCGTGTCGAACATGGTGATCTTCGCATTCATCGTGGCGCTGGGCATGGTGATCGACGGCGCGATCATCGTCTCCGATAGCATCTATCGGCACCTGGAAGCCGGCGAAGATTCCTTCACGGCCGCCAAGAACGGCACCCACGAAGTCGCCGTGCCGGTATTCGCCGCCGACATGACGACCGTGGCCGCGTTCCTGCCGATGCTGCTCGTGCCGGGCATCATGGGGGACTTCCTCGGCGTGTTGCCCGTCGTGGTCTGCATGGCCCTCTGCGGATCGTTGTTGGTCGACCACTTTTTGGTGCCGGTTGTCGCCGCGAGGTGGTTTCGCAATTACGTGCCGACCAATAAGCGGCTGCAAGGGGGCGCCGGCAGCCCCAGTACCGATCGCGTCGAGCGCTTGTGGGCACCGTTTTTTGCGGGCTATGCGAAGTTGCTGGCCTGGTGCCTCGATCATCGTGGTGTCGTCGCGCTCACCGGCGGCATGGCGCTCCTTTGGGCCGGTCTGATGCTCAAGCTAGGGCTGATCGGCTTCACGTTTTTTCCGCCCAGCGATCGCGGCCAGTTTGAAATCGGCTTCGAGTTGCCGCTGGGCTACAGCATCGAGCAAACGGCCGCGGCCACCGAGGCCATTACCGCTCCGCTGCGCGATCTCGAGAAGACCGGCGAGCTGAAGCACTTTGTCACGGCCATCGGTTCGTCGGCCGGATTGGCCGCGCGATTGGATACCGATCCCGCGACCGGGCCCGAGTTCGGCCGCGTGATGGTCGAGTTGGTGCCGGCCACCAACCGCAAGCGTCACGAATCGCTGATCATCAACGAACTGCGGTCGAAGATTCAACCGCTCCCCGGCATGACCTATCGCATCGACCAGATCGAAGAAGGCCCTCCGGGCGGGGCCGACGTCGCTGTCCGCCTCAGCGGCAAGAATCTCGAACAACTTGGCCGCATCGCCCGTCGCCTCACCGAGATGGTCAGCGCCGTCCCCGGCACGGTCGAAGCCCGCACCGATTATCGCCCCGACAGCCCCGAGCTGGTGATCGAGCCCAACGCCGGCGTGGTGGGCCTCTTCGGCATGAGCGAGATGGATGTCGCCCGCGCCGTGCAAACCGCCGTGCTGGGCGACACCACCATCGAGCTGACGCTCGACGATGAAGATGTCACCCTGCGGCTGCAAGCGACGCCCGAGTACCAGCGCTACGAGGGGGACATCGAGCGGATGATGATCACCGGGCCGACAGGCCGGCGAGCCACGATCGGCGAACTGGCCAGCATCCGCCGTGGCGCGGGGCTTTACAGCGTGAATCACCGTGACGCGTTGCGGTCGGTGATGGTCGCTGCCGACGTGCGGCCTGACATGGGCGTCATTCCCGATCACGTCTTCGCGCGGCTACGCACGCAATTTCTGCCGAAGCTGGGCTTTAAGGCTGTGTCGGGCAGCAACGTTGAGTTTCTCGGCGAACCGGCCACCGATGTCGAGGGAGTGCGCGCCACCTTCACCGGCGAGAACGAAGAACGCGACGAGGGCTTTGCCTCGCTCCTCTATTCGATGATCGTCGGTATCGTGCTGATCGTGGCCATTCTCGTCATCGAGTTCAATAGCTTCCGGCAGGCCGCTGTGGTCATGGCCACAGTGCCGCTGTCGTTTGTCGGCGTGGTGTTCGGCATGTGGGCCTGCAACTTCCCCTTCAGCCTGGCTTCGTTCATCGGATTGATCAGTCTGACGGGCGTGGTGGTCAACGACGCCATCGTGCTGGTCGATTTTGCCAACCAGGCCCGCGCGCGCGGGCTCAACGTGCGCGACTCGTTGATGGTTGCCGGCCAGAAGCGGGCCCGCGCCGTCATGCTCACGATGCTCACGTCGATCGGCGGCATGCTGCCCACGTTCTTCAACATCACCGGCGGCGGTGAATTCTGGGTGCCCTTGACCGGCGCGATCATCTTCGGGTTGGCGTTTTCGGCGATCCTCACGCTGGTGGTGATCCCGG
>Ga0163152_10006964_pt1 | contig 12552 bp, 10 predicted proteins | sample OliLakLV19MP8IB2_FD_148635 | JGI IMG/M metagenome (GOLD analysis project Ga0163152, IMG submission 148635) | Freshwater microbial mat bacterial communities from Lake Vanda, McMurdo Dry Valleys, Antarctica - Oligotrophic Lake LV.19.MP8.IB-2 | ecosystem: Environmental > Aquatic > Freshwater >... | reverse complement strand
CGCACGCACCATAGCCGCGCTCGCCTGGTCTCACAACCTCGATGAGGCGCTGACCGCCGCAAAGGCGACTGGCAAACGTGTGTTCATCGACTTCGAAACCACCTGGTGCGGTCCGTGCAAAACGATGGACGAGTGGATCTGGACCGACGCCGAAGTCTCCACCGCACTGGCGAAGGGGTTCGTGACGGTCAAACTCGACGGCGACATCGAAAAGGCGCTGGTCAAACGATTCGGCGTGGCGGGGTATCCGACGATGGTGATCGTTGACCCGGCGTCCGGCAAGGCACTCAAATCCGTGTCGGGGTATCAGTCGTCGCTCCAGATTTTGGCGTTTCTGCGGTAGAAGCGGCGCTGTGCCATTCGGCACACCCCCGCACAGGTGATACCAGTACGCTCACGCCATGCCCCTTCTCGAAATCGTCGTCACCCTGGTCATCGTCGGCATCATTCTCTGGCTGATTAACCGGTTCATCCCGATGGCGTCCTCCATCAAGACCATCCTTAATGTGGTCGTCGTGGTCGCCGTCATCTGGTGGCTGCTGAGCATCCTTGGTCTCGTATCGCCGCTGCGGAGCTACCAGGTCGGTTGACACGGCCGGAACGCGCCCGGCGCCCGAAACACGACCTCAGAGGTCGTTTTGTTGGACACGAAAACGACCTCTGAGGTCTGCGATAGGATCGTGGCCTGATGCGCGTATTGGTGGTGGCCGCGACCGACGGCGAACTCTCGTCGTTCCACAACACACCGGCCCATGGGCACACGCTTGACGTGCTGGTGACCGGCGTCGGAATGGTCGCCACTGCGGCGCACGTGTCGCGCGCGCTCGCCCTCACCCGCTACGACATCGCCCTCAATCTCGGTGTCTGCGGCGCGTTTGACCGCAGCCTGGCGCTCGGCACCGTGGTGCACGTCGCGTCCGACAGCCTGCCGGAACTTGGTGTGCAGGACGGCCCGACGTTCATTCCCGCCCACCTGGTTGGCCTGGTGCCCGCTGATGCGACTCCCTTCGCAGGAGGCCGGCTGCTGAACCATGCGCCACCGTCATCGACGATCCTGGCGGGCCTGCCGCAGGTCGCAGGGATCACCGTCAACACGGTGCATGGCGAGGATGAGGCGATCGCGGCCGTCGTTGCCCGGGTGTCCCCACAGGTGGAAAGCATGGAGGGCGCGGCGTTCATGTATGCGTGCCTGATCGCCGGCGTGCCGTTTGCGCAAATTCGCGCCGTCTCCAACTACGTCGAACGCCGCAACCGCGCCGCCTGGCAGCTCGGGCCGGCCATCGAGGCTCTGGGCCAGACGGCCTCGGCGCTGATCACGCAACTCCAGGTCCGATGACGCTGTCACTCGCTTTCTCCCCGTGCCCCAACGACTGTTTCATGTTTGATGCGATCGTCCATCAGCGCATTGATCTGGAGGGCTTGACGTTCGACGTCCGGCTCGCGGACGTCGAAGCGTTGAACCGCGACGCGTTTGACGGCCGCACGGACGTGACCAAACTGAGTTACCACGCCTTTGCGTATTGTGCGGATCGGTATGTGATGCTCAACGCCGGCAGCGCGCTCGGACGCCACTGTGGTCCCTTGCTCATCTCGAAACGTCCCATCACCGCCGACGACGTCGCCGCAGGCGACCTTCGCATCGCGACGCCGGGGACATACACCACGGCCAATCTGTTGCTGGGTCTGGCATTTCCGGCGGCCACCCGGACCACGCCGATGGTGTTTTCGGAGATCGAAGGCGTGGTCGCGAGCGGCGAGTACGACGCGGGCGTCATCATCCACGAAAATCGATTCACGTACGAGTCCAGGGGCCTTCGGAAAGTTGTCGACCTCGGTGAATGTTGGGAAGAGACGACGGGGTTCCCGATTCCGCTTGGGGGCATCGTGGTGCGCCGCTCCCTTGAGCCCGATGTGCAGCACACGATGGCCCGTGTCCTTCGCCGCAGCGTGGAATACGCATTGGCGCACCGTGACGTGACGTTGCCCTATGTGCGAGCACACGCACAGGACATGGACGACGAGGTCATGTTCAAACACATCGACCTCTACGTGAATGATTTTTCCGTGGACCTGGGCCGCTCCGGCCGTGAGGCAGTCGAGGGCCTGTTTGCCAGGGCCCGCGCAGCAGGGGTGATCCCCGCCGTCGAGCCGCCGCTGTTCATCTAAGAGCGATCCGTGCTTGCCGCCGACCTCACGTCGACCCTTTCTTCCACCGACCGGCGACGCGCATTCGGCGCCGTGTTTGCCGGTGTCGCGATTTCCACCACGGGATTCCTTGCGTCGAACACGGTGAACGGTCTGGTCGCCGAGGACCTGACCGGCAGCGCGTCCTGGAGCGGCTTGCCCGCTGCCGCGACCGTCCTGGGCACTGCCGCTGGTGCAGCGGCCCTGGCCATGGTCGTCCGGCGATGGGGACCACGGGTCGGCCTCTCACTCGGATACCTTCTCGCAACGGCCGCCATCAGTCTGGCCACCACGGCCATCCTCATCCGGTCGTTCCCGCTTTTTGTCGGCGCCTTGTTCCTCTTCGGCGTGGGATTCGGATCCAATCGCCTGGCGCGTTACGTCGCCGCCGATCTCTACCCTGTCGATCAGCGGGCGACGATGATTGGGTGGATTGTGTGGGCGTCCACGATCGGGGCCGTCGCCGGCCCCGCGTTGCTGGCGCCCTCTCGCGAACTGGCGGAACTGGCCAGCCTCAACGGGCTCGTGGGCCCCTTCCTCGTGTGTGTCGTCGCGTGTCTGTTCGCGGTGGTCGCGATGCAGTCGGCACCGCGGACATTCAACACCCATCTCCCCGCCCCCACGCGCACCGGTGATGGCCCTCCGCTCAGGGCGCTCCTGGGTCACCCGGGTGTCGTGCTCGCCCTGACCTCCATGGTGTCCGGCCAATTCGTCATGGTGTTGTTGATGACGATGACGCCGCTGCATATTCGGCATGAGGGGCATGGCCTTGGCGCGATTGGGCTGGTGATTTCCGCGCACACGCTCGGCATGTTCGCGTTCTCGCCCATCACCGGGTGGCTCGCCGACCGCTGGGGACGCGTCCCGCTGCTGGTGGCCGCCGTCGGCGTCCTGGTCGTCGCCTGTCTGCTGGGTGTCGCGGCCGGTGGAGGGTCGTACGCGTTGCTGCTGACGTCGTTGTTCCTGCTTGGTGTGGGGTGGAATCTGGGTTTTGTCGGCGGGAGCGCGCTCTTGACCGACAGCGTGGTCGCGTCCGAGCGTACGCGTGCACAAGGTGCGGGTGACGCACTGATTTGGGGCGGCGGCGCGGTGGCCAGTATCGGATCAGGGTGGCTGCTCGATCACGCGGGCTTTGCCATTCTCAGCCTGGCCGGAGCAATCTTGTCCCTGGCGCCCGTCTGGTCGCTCATCCGGTTGCGTCGACAACAATCCCGCACGTAGACACTCACCAGCGCCCTGCGGGTGGTACCATCGGCGCGGCCACGTCCGTGGCTTGTCCAGGAGGACTCATGTCGACACGCACTACATATTCAGGCTACAAGGCGGGACTCGTATTCCTCGTCTTGTTCGTCGTCGTCGCGCTTGTCCCGTGGAACACACCCCACGTGCAGGCCCAGGGTGCCACGCAGAAGGTGGACGCCGAATACACCGCGCTCATCAAGCAGTACCTCACCGATGCCCGCATCTCCACTGAATTGGTGGATCACCTGCCGGCATCGGACACGGTGCCGACCCCGTTGAAATTTCTCGGACGTGTGACCGGCCAGCCCGGACATCTGACCTACGCGCGCGAGATTCATCAATACATGAAGGCGATTGCCGACGCCGCGCCTGGACGCGCGAAGTGGTGGGTGATCGGCCAGACCGAAGAAGGCCGCGATCAGATCGTGCTCGCCATTGCCAATGAAGAGACGATCAAGAACCTTGACCGCTACAAGGCGGACCTGCAGGCGCTGACCGACCCACGGCGGACGACCGAAGCGCAGGCGCGCCAGATCATCAGCCGCGCGAAGCCGATCTACTGGCTCACGAGCGGCGTCCACTCGACCGAACGTGGCGGACCGGAGATGTTGACCGAGTTGGCCTATCGGCTCGTCGTGTCCGAGTCGCCGTTTGTGCAGCAGATCCGCAACAACGTCATCACCTTCATCACGCCCGTGATCGAAGTGGACGGCCGCGAGCGCATCGTGGACACGGCGTATTACAACGCGCAGCGCCAGGCCGAGGGGCTGCAGGGCCAGCTGGGGCTGCCCTACTGGGGCAAATACGTCGCCCACGACAACAATCGCGACGGCATGGGCCAGTTCCTCGCCATGACGCGCAACGTCATGAAGGTCGCCAACGAATGGAAGCCCACCATCCTGCATGATCTGCACGAACAGGCGTCGCTGCTCTACGCGTCTACCGGCACGGGGCCGTACAACGAACAGCTCGACCCGATCACCATCAGCGAGTGGTGGATGTTCGCGCAAAACGACGTGATGGAGATGACCAAACGTGGCGTGCCTGGCGTGTGGACCTACGGGTTCTACGACGGATGGACGCCCAACTACATGTTCTACGCGGTGCACACACACAACGCGACGGGCCGATTCTACGAAGTGGGCGGGTACGGCGTGAACGCCGTGGCCCCGCGCCTGGCTGGTGGTGCCGCAGCGCCGCCGCCACCCGCCGCAGCCGCTGGGCGAGGGGCGGCACCCGCCGCTGGTGGCCGTGGTGGTCGAGGAAACAGCCGTGAATGGTTCCGGCCCAATCCCGATCCGGGCAACGTCAATTGGGGACCGCGCGCACACGTGAACATGAGTCAGTCGGCCGTGATGTTCGCGCTGTCCTTCACGGGCAAGGACAAGGACCGGTGGCTCGAGAACTACTGGATCAAGAACCGCAATGCGGTCAACCGCGGCAAAGACGGCACGTCCCACGGCTGGGTGATTCCAGCCGATCAGCACAGCAAGGCGAACGCGGCCGAAGCTGTCGAGGGCCTGAAGGCGCAGGGCGTCGAAATTCACAAAGCGGCGGCGGCCTTCACCGCCGGTGGCATCAACGTCAAACCCGGCGACTGGATCATCCGCGGCGATCAGCCCTATCGCACCGTGGTCGACATGTACTTCGCGGTGCAGGACTACTCGATGTCCAACCCGAGCCCGTACGACGACCTGGGCTGGACCTACCCGATGATGCGCAACATCATCTCGCACGAAATCAACGACAAGGCGATGCTCACCGCGCCGATGACGCCGGTGACCGGCGCCGTTCGTGCCACAGGCGGCATTGCGGGCACAGGCTCAACGGTGATCGTGGACCACACCGGCGACAACCTGCTCGCGCAGTTCCGCTTCCAGTTTGCGAGTGTGGCGATGCAGGCGGCGGAGGCCGGGTTTGAGGCGGCCGGCCGCACGTTCGGCGCGGGCGCGATCATCATTCCGAATGCCAATCGCGCGCAGCTCGAACCCGTGCTGACCGAGCTCGGTCTGTCGGGGTACGCCGTGGCCACCGCACCGGCCGTGAAGACGCACAACCTCGATGTGCCACGCATCGGCTACGTGCACAGCTGGGGCAACACCCAGGACGAAGGCTGGGTCCGCGCGGCGCTCGACTACTACAAAATTCCCTACACCTACTTCGGTGAAAACGAAGTCGCCAAGCGGGACCTGCGCGCACAGTTTGATGTCATCCTCTGGCCGCATGGCGGCGCGATTGGCCAGGAGGCCCCGACCGGCGGATCACCGATCCCGTTCCAGAAGTCCGACGCCTTCCCGTCACTCGGATATCCGGACAGCACGGCAGATACACGCGGTGGACTCGGCGCACCGGGTCTGAAGAAGTTGTACGAGTTCGTGCAGGCGGGCGGCACACTGATCACCGAGGGCGGCACATCGGCCATCTTCCCGAACAACTACCTCACGCCCGGCATCACCGTTGATCTCGGCGCAGGCCTCACGGCACCAGGCTCCGTGTATCGCGGCATCGTCGCCGACAAGACAAGCCCGATCGCCTACGGACTGTCGCGCAATCACCTGCCGGTGTACTACAAGGCCAACGGTGGTCCGCTCTTCAGCATCGGCGGACGCCCTGGCCCGCAACAGCCCACCTCCGTGATCACGACCGGTCGCGGGGCGACCTATCAGAACACGTCGCCGATGGGCCAGAGCCAGAACGTCTTTGGCACGTGGGACCCGTCACAAGACTGGACGCCCGCAGCCGCATCGGCATCCGCCGCTGCCCCGGCCCCTGGTGGACGTGGCGCAGGACGAGGCGGCGGTCAGAGCGCAGCGTTGCTCGACTTCATGCAGCCACGAGTCATCCTGCAGTTCCCACCGAGCGAAAGCGACATGCTGTTGTCAGGCGGACTGGTCGGTGGGGAGAATCTCGAAGGTCGTGCGCAGGTGATTGACGCGCCGATTGGTCAGGGCCACGTGGTGATGTTTGCGATCCGGCCCTTCTGGCGCTGGCAGTCGCAGGGCACCTACATCCTCGGCTTCAACGCGTTGATGCACTGGAACGACCTGAACGCGGGCAAGTAGATCACGGCCCTGTGATGACGACTTTGGTCATCCTGGTCTCTCCGAGGGCCCGCCCTGTTTTTCACAGGGAGGCACAGAGAAACCCACCGCGCCTTTTTCTGTCACACAAGTCGTCGCGTCACACATCTCAGCATGGCGTGCGACCGTCGTGCTCAATGGTGACGGCCACACACACTCCCGATCGTTGATCGTCTCAGTCCCCGCGCAGTGACGTGATCGGATCCACATTCGAGGCACGCCGGGCGGGCAGGTAACTCGCCGCCAGTCCGATCAGGCCCATGGTGAGCGCGGTCCCAATGAAGACCCATGGGTCGCGCGCGTCAACGCCGAACAACAGCGTTCCGAGCGCGCGCGTGGACATCGCGGCGATCACGAGCCCGATGGCCACGCCGACCGCGATCACTCTCAGGCCCTGCGCCACCACCATTCGACGCACACCACCGACCTGCGCGCCCAGTGCCATGCGCACCCCGATCTCACGGGTGCGCTCCGTCACCACATACGACAACACGCCGTAGAGGCCGACGGCGCCAAGAATCAGCGCGAGCACCGACACGATCCCGAGCGTCAGCATCGTGAACGACAGCGCGAGCCTCGATCGTTCTGCAAGCCCCTCCATCGTGTAGGCCCGGTACATCGGGGCTTCGGGCGCGATCTCGCGCACGACCGATCGGATATCGGTCGCGATCGAATCCGTTCTCGCGGTCTTGACGACAAAGGCGGGAGACGGCAGGCGCCACTGTGTTGGCTGCTGCCCGGTCAGCGGAAAATACACAAGCGGCACCGCCGCGTCACGGTAGTCGTCCTGGATCACATCGTCGACCACGCCCACCACCGTCTCCCAGGTGGTGAGACCTTCACGCTGCACGCGACGACCAATCGGATCGGCGTCAGGCCACAACATCTTCGCCGCGCTCCGGCTGATGACGACGTGGCCGAGACTGGACACGGCATCCTCTCGCGAGAAGGGCCGTCCGGCGACGACCGCAATACCCATCGCTTTGTAGTAGTCGGCCCCGGCAAACGTGAAGTTGAGCAGCGGCCCCGCCTCTCCGGCAGCCGTGTCGGTCCTGAATCGTGCGGCGGACAGGCCTTCGTCCAGCGGGACGTTCTCGACAATGCCGACCGACTGCACGCCAGGAAGCGCCTCAAGGCGGTCAGCAAACGACAGCCAGAACTGAGCAAACGACGGCCCGTCCACCAGCGCCGGCTGTTCGGGCGCAATCTGGAACGTGAACACATCCCGCACGTCGTAGCCAGGATTGACGGCGCTGAGCTTGCTGTGACTGCGCAACAACAGACCCGAGGCGATGAGCAGCACGAGCGCCAGTGCCGTCTGAGCCACCACCAACACATTGCGCGCCCACAACCGACCGCGCGTGCTGCTGCGACTGCCGTCACGCAGGCGTGCCAGACTCGGTCGCGAGGATCGAATCGCCGGCAGCAGGCCGCAGGCCAGGCCGGCAACGATGGCCAGAACCGCGGTGAACAATATCGTCGTTGCGTCCACGTGAATGGCTGACAGCCGCGGCAGTCCGGGGGGCACGAACCGCAGGAACAGCGGCAGCGTGACACTCGCAAACAGCACCGCGAGCGCCCCGGCGGCGATGGCCACCAACAGGACCTCGGACAATTGCACGCGCAGGAGCTGACCGCGCTGCGCGCCGATGGCTTGTCGCACGGCCATCTCGCGGTGGCGCCCTTCGGCCCGGACCATGAAGAGGTTGGCCACGTTGGCGCACGCGATCAGAAGGACGATTCCCGCGGCCGCGAAGAGCACCCACAACGGACGGGCAGCGGGGCCCAGCACTTCGTCGGCGAGAGGACGGACGACCGCGACGTATTGCGCCATCGTGCGCGCGTACGCCGCAGAGCCCCCAAATCGTCCCGGCAACTCCCGCGCGAGGTTCGTGAGTTCGCGAGCCACGTTTTCGTGGGTGGACCCGGGCTTGACCCGCGCCACCATGCCTCCGCCAAAACGGCCGACCGGGAACGTGCCCTCACGCACGTCAGTGGACATCCACAGGAGCGTACTGTCTGAAGGAAATGTGAACTCGGCCCCCATCACACCGATGATCGTGCGGCGACCGTCACCGATGAAGTGTGTCTGCCCAATGACGTCGGCGCGCCCCGCAAACCACATCTGCCAGAGGGTGTGACTGATGACGGCGACCGAGGAGGCATCCCCCCTGGTAGCCGTCCCAACATCGGGCTGGCCCCGAGCGTGCTGAACACGGTGGAGGTGGCCACGGCCATCGGGATCCGTTCGACCCGATCGCCCACACGAAGTGTGCTCGTGAAGGTGTTGAAGATGGCCACGTCCTCGATGAGTGTGGCGCGCTGTCGGTAGTGCAGGAAGAACTCCGGAGAGACGCCGAATTCAGGCGGCAGGTCCGATCCCGGAGCCGTGCCCGCGATGTACACCAGGCGGTCAGGGTTGGCGAACGGCAGTGGCTGAATGAGTACCGTGTTGACCACGGTGAAGATACCGGCGGTCACGCCCATCGCCAGCGCCAGCGTCAGCACGGTCACGGCCGCAAACCCCGGCGATCGCCTGAGGGCACGGCCAGCATAGGTCAGGTCCAACCGCCACACGTCGAAGAAGCCTCGCATACCAATACCTTTCGAAGGGGGTGGTGCACTCACCCATGTCGGACGTAGATGTTCGGCCAGTGCCGCCGCAATGATGTTCAGGAGTGAGGTGGTGATCGACCACAGGCCCGTCGGGACACTCCGCGCGCGTGCGCGCTGGTAGTCCGCATGGGCCTGCGCTGCGACGTCGACCCCGAACTCGGTTCGAAAGGCCCGGGGGAACAACCTGACGACGCACGCCCACAGGGTGTTCACGAACGTCCTGATGCGCCGAGGCGCCGCTCGGCCTGCGCGGCGGCTCCCTTGAGGAGCCGGGCCTGTTCGGCGAGGGTCCGGCGACCTGCCAGCGTGAGTGTGTAATAACGACGGGTATGGCCCGGATGAATCGGCGCATCCGACGGCGGAGCAGTTTCACGCACCTGCCCGGTGGAAATCAGTCGCGCGATGATGCGATACAGGGTGCCGGCTCGCGGCTCCTGCGTGCCGCCAGAATCGAGCGCCACCGCATCCTTGATGGCGTACCCATGCATGGGGCCGGACGACAGTGCCAGCAACACGTGATAGTCGAGCAGGTTCATTAAATATACCCAAAGAGTATTTACGGATCCACGCGACCGATCGTTCCGCGATCCCCGAGGCCCCGACGCCCGGGATAGGATCAGAGGCGTGACTGCCCCGGCCCGTTATCGTCTGTTCCGTCAGGTGGCGTTTGTTGAGGGCGTCACCACCCTCGCGTTGTTTCTGGTGGCGATGCCCATCAAATATCTCGCCGGCAATCCCGAGCCTGTCCGCATCACCGGGTGGATTCACGGCATCGCATTCCTCGCCTATCTCGTGATGATGGTCGTCGCTTTGCGCGGCCGTGGCTGGACCTGGCCGGAATGGGCGCGCACGTTCGCGGCCTCGCTCGTGCCATTCGGGACATTCGCCAACGATCCGTTCCTGAAACAACGCGAACGCTGACGTGGACAGCCTCGCGAGTGAATGGCTTTGGGGCTGGGACCCGACCCCGGGTATCGTCTCGGTCTGGGCCGACGGCAGTGGCCGCGCGTGGGTCTGGCGACGCGTCAACGGCCTGCTCCTCAGTGAACAGGTCCGGTACCGCCCCTGGGTGCTGGTGGACTCCATCGATCACCTGATTGACGCCGATGTCAGCTGGCATGAACTTGAGGGTCCCGGGGCCCTGCGGTTTCACGTCAGCGCGGAGCACGGTCGCGCACTGACAGACGCCCTGCTCGTGAGCGCCTCCGCCCGTCTCGGACGTGCGGTCACTCATCTGGGCGATCTGGACAAGTCGACGCTCCTCAACCTGTCACCCGAGGAACAGTACCTGGTCGCGAGTGGCCGGACGTACTTCCGCGATCTGGTCTTCGACGACCTGCGCCGGCTCCAGTTCGACATTGAAACCAGCGGCCTCGACGCACGATGCAGCCGCGTGTTCATGATCGCCGTCCGTGATCCCGACGGCCACGTGCACATTCTTGAAGCGGATGGCGACGACGACCGTGCGGAGAGTGCGTTGCTCCACCGACTGGAAGCGACGGTGCGGGACGCCGATCCGGACGTCATCGAGAACCACAACCTGCACGGATTCGATCTGCCGTTCCTCGATCGGCGTGCGCGCACCCTTGGCGTGCGCCTCCAACTGGGGAGGGTGCCAGGAGCCGCGTTGCGGCGACGGGCGGCCCGCCGAGGTTTTCGCGACGAGGATGACCGTGCGCGTCGCGTACGGTTCGTGGCCCCGGGTCGGGAGTTGATCGACACCCTCGACGCCGTGCGCACCTACGATTTTGCCGTGCGTGAGTTGCCCGGTCACGGCCTCAAGGCGGTGGCACGCCATCTCGGTGTGGCGGGACCTGATCGCGAGCTGATTCGTGGCGATCAGATCCGCGCGGTCTTCCGGACCGATCCCGCCCGCGTCCGGCGGTATGCTGCATCCGACGTCGAAGAAGCTGCGGCGATCGCGCGAATCCTTGGCGGCGCGACCTTCGCGCTGGCGAAGATGGCGCCGCGCCGGTACGAGCGCCTCGCCGACACGGGTCCGGCGACCGGCATCATCGATCCTCTGATCGTGCGAGCCTATCTCCGCGCCAACGCGGCTCTGCCCGAACACCGCACCGGCGACGGCACGGCACACACCGGTGCCGCGCTGCATCTGTTTGCCACCGGCGTCGCGCACCACATCGTCAAGGCCGACGTGGCGAGTCTGTACCCGTCTCTCATGCGGGCGTTTCGGATCGGGCCTGCGCGTGATCGCCTAGGGGTGTTGTTGACGATCGTGGACACTCTCGTGGAGCACCGACTGGCCGCCAAGGCGGCCGGCAAAGCGGCGCTCGCGGGATCCGCTGATCGTCATGCCCATGAGGCGATGTCTGCCGCAATCAAGCTCGTGGTGAACTCTGCCTACGGCTACCTTGCGGCCGGTGATGGACTGACGCGCTTTGCGGATGTCGCTGCGGCCAACGAGGTCACCAGACGAGGGCGGGAGACCCTGGGACAGATTTGCCGGGAGTTCGGGTCGCGTGGCGTGATGCTCCTGGAAGCTGACACCGATGGCGTCTATTTCTCAGTGGCGGACGACTGGACCGAAGCCGACGAACGCCGGGTCGTCTCGGAGGTGGCGACGCTGTTGCCACCACTGGTCCATCTGGAGTTTGAGGGCCGGTATGCGGCCATGTTGTCGCACGAGCCGAAAAACTACGCGCTCCTCACGTACGACGATCGGCTCCTCCTCAAAGGCGTGGCGTTCCGATCCAGCCGCGCGGAGCCGTTCGGCGAGACGTTTCTGCGTCGCGCCATCGGATGCCTCCTCTCCGGGGACATCCCCGGCGTCCGCGACGCCTATCTCGATACCGTGTTTTCCCTCCGTCGCCGCACCCTGCCCACGTATGCGGTGTCGTCCCGCGTGCGTCTGACAAAAACCCCGGACGAATACGCAGCGGTCCGCGCCGATCGCCGTGAACTGACGTACGAATCCCTGCTGGCCAGCGGGCGGACGACGTGGCGAGTCGGGGAGCGTGTGCGGGTGTACAGGACCGCGCACGGCTCTGGTGGGGTCGTGCCGGACCCCGACGACGAATCACAGACCATCACCTGGACCGACGCGCGAGACTACGACGTGGACCACTATGTCCGCGTGCTCACCAATAACTTCGCGTCGAGACTTGAGCGCGCGTTTGCTGATGACGACCACGCGGCCCTCTTCAGCGACCCGGAACAACCCTCGCTGTTCGCGCGTGACGTCGCGGCGATCCGCACGGTGCTGCGACCGGGCCGCTAGTACCCGAATCGGATCGCGTTGTAGGCGACCGGGGCGTGGCCGGGAAATACCACGTCCACCGCCGCATTGCCCAGACGTTTGGCGACGATCTCCGCCAGCCTCCCCCGCCTGACGTGAGGGCGTCGGCCTGCGCCATCAGCGCTTCGACGGTTGCGACCTGGCCCCCAAGCGGCGTCAGCGACTCCCCCTCGT
>Ga0163152_10006963_pt1 | contig 12553 bp, 11 predicted proteins | sample OliLakLV19MP8IB2_FD_148635 | JGI IMG/M metagenome (GOLD analysis project Ga0163152, IMG submission 148635) | Freshwater microbial mat bacterial communities from Lake Vanda, McMurdo Dry Valleys, Antarctica - Oligotrophic Lake LV.19.MP8.IB-2 | ecosystem: Environmental > Aquatic > Freshwater >... | reverse complement strand
TCTCGCCGGCGACCTGCCAGCCGGCGTACTGCGAGCGCAGGCAGGCGGCGACCGGTTCGTCAGTACGAACCGAGACCGCCAGGTGTGTCGGCAAATCAGCGGTGGCCGGCAGCACGTCGACCTTCCCAAGGCCCGACAGGCAGATCTCGGCCAGCACTCGGCCCGCTTCGAGCCCCCCCGGAGCGGCGACGCCGAAATCGAGCGTTTGTCCGCCATCTGCCCGAGTATGCGCGGCAATTCTTAGCTCGTTGGCGCCGAGTGCCGCACGCTGGAACAACTGTGCCGCACGACGATTCAGATCGCTAATCATGCGAGCCATCTTGGCACTCCGGCCGGCGGCTGGCAATGGACCGCCAGCGACGTACAATCGGCTACCAACCAACCGTCCAGCGAAACTGTAGGAATGTCGCCGTGCCCAGCCCGACCGTCGAAAACTACGTCAAGGCGATCTACCTGATCGGCGCCGCGCACCAAGGCAAAACCGTCGCCACCGGGCAGTTGGCCGCCGCCTTGGGCGTTTCGCCCGGCTCGGTCACCAGCATGCTCAAAACGCTGAGCGAAAGTGGGTTGGCGACCTATACGCCGTACGAAGGGGTCGGCCTCACCGCGGCTGGCACGGCGCTGGCCTTGCGCGTCATCCGCCGGCATCGGCTGATCGAGCTCTTCCTGGCCAAGACCCTCGACCTGAATTGGGCCGAAGTCCACGAAGAGGCCGAGCACATGGAGCACGCGGTCAGCGATTTGCTCGTCGATCGCATCGACACGTACCTGGGGCACCCGGTTGTCGACCCTCACGGCGACCCCATTCCGCGGGCCGATGGTTCGCTCGAAAGCCCTGTCGTCCGTTCGCTGGCGGTCTGCAGCCCGGGCGACGAATTCCGCCTGGCGCGCGTGGTCGATCAATCGCCGCAGTTCTTGCGCTATTTGACCGAAGCAGGGCTGTCGCTCGGGACCGCCGGTCGGGTAACGGCCAACCGACCCGAGGCGGGCACCGTCACGGTCGAATTCGACACGGGCGAGGCCACGCTGGCCCGCGAGGCGGCCGAAAAGCTGCTCGTCTCGGCCGCCGACGGCGCGACGTGATTGCAGTGGCAAGTAGCTAACGCAGCGACCGCCTCACGATTGGTGCAACACGAGATGGATCGCCATCGCCGCGCCGGCGATGCCCAGCAAAAGCGCCAACAGCGGGGCTAGCGAGAAGGGCTTCACGAGATCCTCTTCGCCGCGACGGAGCCGACCGATGAAACGGAAATGCTCCCAAGCGGCCAGCACGTTCGTTGCCACGCCCATCAGAACCATGGCCGAGCCCAACCAGATCGGCAGGGCGATATCGTCATCGAAGGCGGCCGCCGCATCGGCAGCGAACGGCGCCGCTGGGCGGAACAGTATCGCGCTTCGCGCCAAGACGAATCCAAACGCCATCAAGGTCACGCCGGTGCGAATCCAGGCCAGCAGCGTGCGCTCGGCCGCCAGACGAACGCGCGGATCAGTCGGGGAGAGGGGTGGGTCGCTGCTTCCCATATTCCGAGCTCGAACGCTGGCCAACGGACGTGCGGACAATCAGCTCAACGATACCCCAGAATTGGGCCGTCGGCGGCTGTTGAAACGCATGGTCACGGACTTCTCTTCCGTGAAGTAGCTGACCTGCAGGATGCGCAGCCTAGCCCCCGGTGACCGGCTTGTGCCCCAAGGCCCGATGTGTCACCGAAACCTGCCCTGAGTGCAGCCCTTCGTGCCACGAGGCGGTCTGAAACACGGCGGCATAGTCGCGCAAAAAGTCGGGCGTGCCGGGGGGCGTGGTCCGCTGCAGTTCTTCGTCGCTCATGGTCTCCAGCGCGTCGAGCAGCGTTTGCCGGCGCTCGCGCATATAGCCAAGCACCTCGGAGACAGGCGGATAGGCGGTCGGGTCGCCAACCGGCTGCGATCCGGTGCCGAACCGTTCGACCAGGTCGGGCCGCCGCGCAGTGCGCTGGGGAGCGACCAGCGAAATGAAGAAATCGTCCGACACCCCCATGTGCCCGGCGAACCAGAGCGGATGATTCGCATGCGGATGAACCTGATGGACCCAGGCCTGGGGGGTATCGAAGGCCTTCAGCAACTTTTCGCTATAGTCACGCGCGGCCAGCAGTTGCGATTTCAAACAGCTTTTGAGCGACATGGCAAATATCTCGAAGGGCACAAACCTGGTGCCGTCGTGTCGTAGCGGTAATTCGCAGTTTCCAGTGCCTACTTTACCACGACGGCACGACGACACGACACGACACGACGCCGACTTGGCCGTGGCTAGAATGGCGCGGATGCGACCGAATCAATTCAACCTCAAGCGATTGTTCGTGGCGATGACGCTACTCGGCTTTGCGGGCCTCGCTTGGCATCGCACCTATTTCGGCCATGCTGGCGGACTGACGAAATTAGCCGAATACGGTTTCTTTCCGCTAATCGGTGCCGCAATTGGCGCGCTGTCTGGACGAATCCTTTGGGGCGCTATTGCCGGCTTGGGCTTCTACATATCGCTCTACATTTCTCTTGGCCTGATTGTCCGGATGCTGCATCCCTGAAGACTATTCTCAAACGGCATCACTACCCGCCCCGCCGGCCCCCTCGTGCCGCGCCCGCTAGTATGCTAAATTCATTGTTCGCGGCCGAGTTGCCAGCTTGCCGATTTCATGCGGCAGAGGGCGATCCGTTGCCGGTGCGGCCGCCGATGAGGGGCCCCTGCGAGGGAGCTCTGTGAACCTGGTCAGGGTGGAAACACAGCAGCCATAAACAGTCGGCTTTTTGTGCAGTGGGCCTCTCATCGGCCGTCGGCGGGCGCTTCTTGCTCGGACGGAATCGCATTCTCCGCAGAAATCTCGCGGCGAGCCCGATCGGTGCCAGGAACCGATTCCACCGGCACGTCTCCAATTGTTATGCGCCCCTTGAATCGGTTCCTGGCACCGTTCGGATGCGGGGTTGATTCAGACGGGCCGCGATGTCGCCCATTCGCTTGCAACTTGCGCTCAATCGGCGACACTCAGGGAAGCGCGATGACGCTTGTTCACCGCGCCCACTCCGTAGCGTCATTTTCAGTCGCCGCACCCACTAGTTGCTCCGCCCATGCCGCTTGAACAGAGTTCCGCCCACGAAAAAGCTGACGCTGCGGCCGCCGCCAGCGCCGATGCCGCGGGGCACGAATACGTCGTCGTTGCGCGGCGCTATCGACCGCAGTCGTTCGGCCAGCTCGTGGGGCAAGAGACGGTCGGCCGGGCCCTCTCGAACGCCATTCTCTCGAACCGCGTCGGGCACGCCTACTTGTTCACCGGCGCTCGCGGGGTCGGCAAGACCTCAACGGCCCGCATCCTGGCCAAAGCGCTCGACTGCGTCCACGGCCCCACGCCCGAGCCTTGCAACGAATGCGACGTGTGCCGCAGCATCAGCACCGGCGACGACATCGACGTGCTGGAGATTGACGGCGCCAGCAACCGCGGCATCGACGAAATCCGCGAGCTAAGGCAGAACGTCAACGTGCGGCCGAGCCGGGCCCGCTTCAAGATCTACATCATCGACGAAGTCCACATGCTCACGGCCCCGGCGTTCAACGCATTGCTGAAAACGCTGGAAGAGCCGCCGGAGCACGTGAAATTCATCTTCTGCACGACCGAGGCTGAGAAGATCCCGATCACAATTCTCTCGCGCTGCCAGCGATTCGATTTCGCCGGCATCGAGACCGACGCGATTGCTACTCGACTGGCACAGATTGCCGCGGCCGAAGGTGTCCAGGCCGAGCCCGAGGCGCTCGAGCTGTTGGCGCGCCGCGCCGCCGGCTCGATGCGCGATAGCCAGTCGCTGCTCGAACAACTGCTCTCCTTCGGTGGCAAGTCGATCACCGCCGCCGACGTTCACGCCTTGTTGGGCACGGCCGCCGGAGGGCGACTGACGGCGCTGGCCTCTGAGCTGGCCGCCGGCAATGCAGGCGCGGTACTGGCGGAGTTCGACTCGGCCCTGGCCGACGGTGTCGATCCCGGGCAACTTCTCAATCAGTTGTTGGGCTTTCTTCGCGACGCACTCGTGGCCGGCGTCGGCGCCGGGGCCGAGCGATTTCTCTACAGCGGACCGGCCGAGCAAGCCAGCGTGCGGCAAGTCTCAGAGCGGCTGGGCATCGAATCGCTGCTGGCCGCGATGCAGATCATCGATCATGCCTTGGGTCGCATGCGCTATAGCTCGCAGGGGCGCACATTGGCCGAGTTAGCGCTGGTGCGCGTGGCGCGGCTCGAGAATCTGATGGGGCTGGCCGATCTGCTTGAACTAGCCCGCAGCGGCGATCTGCCGGCTCTTGATACTGCGCTGCCGACTACCGCTCATACGGGCGCCGGTGGCAGCGGCGCGCCGGCCAGTGCAAAAAAAAAGTCGATTGAGTTGAGCGAGGCCGAAAATGGCGGCCTCGACGCGCGCCACGATTCCTGCACCGCTGGAGTCTCACCGGCCACGACCTCCAACGGGTCGACAGCCGGGCACGATCACCTCTCGTCGGCTGAAGATAGCGATCTGGAGCCGGACGATCTGAGTCAGGCCTACCGGGTGGACGAGCCGACCCTGCCCGCCTACGCGGCAGTTGCCGAAATGGCCGAAACTGCCGAAGTCTCGTCGTCATCGCAGATTGAAAGCACGGCCATGGCACAGATTGATGGCGCGGCCATGGCGACCACAGAATCCCCTTCGCTACCGGCCGAATTCACCGGTTCGGCCGACGAACTTTGGAAGCAACTCCTGGCGCGGCTGCCGGATACGACGGCTGATTTCGCCAAACACGCGTCCGACATAGCAATTTGCGCGCCAAAACGACTGGTCGCGACCTTTCCTTCGCAGTATAGTTACTCCCAGTCGATGTGCGAGCGACCGGAACGCCTGGGCCGAATCGCCGAGGTGCTCCAGGAGATCGCGGGCCCTGGCTGGCGAGTCGAGTTTGTGACGGGTGCCCCAGCGGCCGAAACCGCGGCTGGCAATCAGGCCTCCGTTCAGGCGCCCGCCCGCCGGCAAGACCGCATTCGCCTGGCCGCCGAGCGGCCGCTCGTTCGCCGCGCAATAGAACTTTTCAAAGCAAGTCCCACAAAAATCGAGGAGCCTCCGTTCGTTCTGCCCGGCCCGCCGGCTGAAGCAGCGGACGACTAGCGGTTCGAGAGCCTACGCACCAGCAGCCCGCCGCGGCTACCAGCGGACGGCAACGGGGAACGATCGTGTTCAAAGGACTCGGCAATCTCGCTTCGATGGTCAAGCAGGCGCAGCAGATCGGCGCCCGCATGCAGGGCATGTCGGAAGAATTGAAGACCCGCCGCGCGACCGGCAGCAGCGGTGGCGGGCTGGTCGAGTTCGAGGTCAACGGGCTGGGCGAAGTGCTCGCCTGCCGGTTCGACCCCAAGCTGTTCGAGCAGCCCGATCGCGAGTTGCTCGAAGATTTGACCGCGGCCGCCGCGAACGACGCGATGGCCAAAGTGCGACAACTGCACGCCGAAGCCATGCAGCAAGCCACTGGTGGAATGGAAATGCCCGGCCTGAACGACATGCTGGGAAAACTGATGTCGGGGGATAGCCCTCCGAGCGCTTGAGGATCGGCCGAAGAATAACTTCTCCTAGAATCCCTCTCCCCTCGCGGGAGAGGGGAGCCTGTGGTGAGCGGAGTCGAACCGGGTAAGGGGTTTAGTGAATCAGGTAGCTATTCTTCGGCCGAGCCTAAGCGGGCGACAGGGTCTCCAAATGCCGCGACGTCGGCACCTAACTTTTCGAGGAGTCTGACAAGTCCGTGGCGGAGCTTTCGGAATCAGTAACAGGTCTGGTTGAGCAGTTCGCCAAGTTGCCGGGGATCGGCAAGAAAACGGCGGAGCGGCTGGCCTATCACATCCTGCGGGTGAGCGAAGCCGAGGCGCTGGGCCTGGCCGACGCCATTCGCCAGGTGAAGCAAAACGTTCGTTACTGCAAGAATTGCTACAATTTGTCGGAGGAGGAAGAGTGCGGCATCTGCCGCGATGCTCGGCGCGACCGCAGCCTGCTGTGCGTGGTCGAACAGCCACGCGATCTGCTGGCGATCGAGCAAACCGGCTACCGCGGCTTGTATCACGTGCTGCTGGGACGCATCGCACCGCTCGAGGGAATCGGGCCCGAGCAATTGACGATCGAGCCGCTGGTGCGGCGCGTGCGCGAGGGAGAGTTTCGCGAGGTCATCATGGGCACCAACCCCACGCTCGATGGCGATGGCACGGCCCTGGCGATCTCGCATCGACTGGCCGAAATGCCGGTAGCGATCACGCGGCTGGCGCGGGGGATCACGACAGGCAGTGTGCTAGAGTTTGCTAACAAGGAGATTCTGTCCGACGCCTTGGCAGGCCGGCAGAAGTTTTGAAGCGCGCGGCCGAGAGCTCAGCGGAGCGCGGCCGAGTGTTCGGCACAGTACGGTTCGCAGGCCAGAGATCAGCTCGACTCTAGGTGGGGTGCGCCAGGGGCGACCGGTGGACGCAGACTTGCGTCCCCATTGGATTGGATTAGCTCATCATGCGATTGTCGTTCGGCCAAGAAATGCGTCAGGTGCAGAAGCAGGTGCTCGCACCGCGCATGATCCAGTCGATGGAGATTCTGCAACTGCCGATCATGGCACTGCAGGAGCGCATCGAGCAGGAGCTGGAAGAGAATCCGCTGCTGGACGTCGTCGAACCTGAGCCCGAACCCGAAGGTGAAGGGGACGACGCGCCCGTCCAGGCCGAGAATCCCGACGAGCCCTCGACCGAAGAGCGCGAGCTGGTCGTCGACGAAGCCCACAACAACGCCGAGGACTTCGAACGTCTGCTGCAGATGGACGAGGAGTTCCCCGAGCACTTCGACGAGCGTCCGCGCCCCTCGCAGAATCGCCTCGACGAAGAAGGGGACCGCAAGCACGACGCCATCGCGAACATCGTCGCCCGGCCGCAAACCTTGCACGATTACTTGCGCGATCAACTGTCGTGGTTCGAGCTCGACCCGGCCACGCGGCAAATGGCGGAGCGCATCATCTACAGTCTTGACCCCAACGGCTATCTCGAGCTGCGGCTCGAAGAGCTGGTCGGTCCCGACGCCGGCCCCACGGGCCTGGCCCTGGCGCAGCGGGCCTTGGCCGTCGTGCAAAAGCTCGATCCGCCCGGCGTGGGCGCACGCGACCTGCGTGAGTGCTTGCTGCTGCAAATCAATCCGTCGATGCCCTATTTCGAGCAGCTCCGCACGCTCATCTCCGGGCATCTCGAAGACCTCGAGCACAACCGGCTGCCGGTCATCCAGCGCAAGACGAGCTATTCGCTCGAGCTGATTCAAAAGACGCGCGAGCATCTGCGCAAGCTCAACCCCAAGCCCGGCGCGCAGTTCGACAGCGCACAAGTGCCGACCGTCACGCCCGACGTGTTCGTCGAGCTCGACGACAACGGCAAGTACAAGGTCCGCCTCGAAGACGGCAAACTGCCCAAGCTGTACATCAGCCCGTACAACCGTCAGCTCTTGATGAACGAGAAAGCCAGCCCGGCCGACAAGGAATACGTCAAGCGCAAGATCAACTCGGCGCAGTGGCTCATCGAGTCGATCGAGCAGCGGCGCAGCACGCTGACGCGGGTGTCGCAGGCGATCGTCGACTATCAGACCGAGTTCTTGAGCAAAGGGCCCGAGGCGATCGAACCGTTGAAGATGCAGCAGATCGCCGACAAGGTGGGCGTGCACGTCACGACGGTCAGCCGAGCGGTCGACGACAAGTGGATCCAGACGCCGCGCGGCATTTTCCCGTTGAAGCGGTTCTTCGGCGGTGGCACGGTCTCGGCCAGCGGTGAAGAAGTCGCCTGGGATACCGTGCGACTCAAGCTGCAGGAAGTGATCGACGGCGAAGACAAGCGCAACCCCTACAGCGACGACGACCTGGTCAAGGAACTGGCCCGCCATGGGCTGACGGTCGCCCGCCGCACGGTGACCAAGTATCGCAAGTCGATGAAGATCCCCAGCTCGCGCGAGCGCCGCGACTGGACGCTGGTGCAAAACACCGCGGTGGAAGCAGCCGAAGCCGCCGCCGCCAGCGCCGATGCGGCAGCCGCGGCCGAGTTGCGGGCTGCGGCCGATCTGCTGGCCGCGAACTCTGCAAGTGTTGAATCCACAATTGAATCCACCGCAAGTGGCGAATCCGATTACGCGCCACTGCACGAAATAGCGGCTAGCGATCCCGCGGCTGCGTCTGGTCCGCGCGAACCTTTTGCGAGCAGTCCGCTGTCTTCATTTCTAGGTGGGCCGCAGCCTGCCGAGCCCTCGGGCGCGCCGAGCAACGCAGTCGTGCCGAGCAACGGCGCCAAGCACGCGGTGTCGCCCGTTGCCCGTAGCGGCCTGCAACCTGTCACATTGCCCCCTGCGAACGGTTTGGTGTCGACGCCGTCGGTTCCGCCGATCGAGCACTCCTCGTACGGCAGTTATGGCGAAGAGCGCTAGCGCAGGCGTGCCGGGCGGTAGCGCGGGCATGCCAAGCGATAGCGCAGAAATGCCGAGCGGCAGCGCAGGGGTTCGGGTGGCACCATCGCGAGCGAGGGTTTTTGCCTTAGCTTTTCAGGCAAGACGTGCCGAAAAATAGCCAGTTGGCGACCCGGTGCGGCGACAATTGACCGCCGCGGGCCAAAGGGCTACCATCGCCAATTGCGGAGCCGCGAGTCGGCCTATCCGCTTTGTCCTTCGGTGGTTGTAGCTCAGTTGGTTAGAGCACCAGATTGTGGATCTGGGGGTCGTGGGTTCAAGTCCCATCAGCCACCCTTCTTCTTGATCGGAACACCCATTCTTGATCGCCAGCCTGCCGAACTCTGCGGCAGTTGAGCAGGTCGCAGTCAACGGTGCCATCTGCGCATGAAAAACCCGGCGAGCGTCGGGGCAGAGGACACTCGCCGGGTTGTACCGGCCTATGAACGCGTTGCCGAGCCGCTTGTTATCGAAGAGGCTCATTTTGAATCCTCTTGTTGCTTCGCAATCCCGGCGACAAGTTGTCGGGGGCTACCCTGGAATATCAACGGCTCTCCGGGGATTTCTTGACTCCAGGGGGGGAGCTAGTACGATAGCGCTGACTTCATTGGCCTAGAAATTCGCTTCACGACTCCCTGCCCTCCGAAGGATTGATAATGCAACGCCTCGCCGTCCGGGCTTTGTCTTTCCTGTATGCTTGGTTATTTGGTACATTGGCGTTCGGCGGACTGTTCGGCATCGACTATAACTCCGGAGTTCTGTATTCGGTCTCGACTGTCGACGCATCGCTAACTCCCGTGGGAAGCACGGGCGTAGCGAACTTTGCGGAAATCGAGTTTGCACCTGACGGGACCCTCTACGGGTTCACCTCTGGTCCCCCAGGGATCTGCAGCCTCTATACTATCAATCCATCAACGGCCGAAGCTTCGCTCGTCGGTCCCTTGGGAGTAGAATTTGTCTCTGAAGGAGGCTTAGCCTTTACCCCAAATGGAATTGCTTACGGTGGAATTGGCCACGGGAGCGGGGGTATCCCTGGCCAAGCTCAGCTTTTCAGTTTGAATTTGGCGACGGGCGCGGCCACGGCCGTCGCGAACCTCGGCTTCCTTGACATAAATGGCCTCACGTATCGCAGCGACGGCAGCTTGATTGGGTTGGATCGAGTAGATAATGCTTTGGTCGTCATCAACCCAACTACGGGTTCCGATTTCGGTCTTGTCAATGTCCCGTCCGCGGTAGGTGCTGTCGGCGGAATGACCGTCCTTAATGGCGTAGGCTACTACAACACCTCGGGCCCAGGTGGTTCTTCAATACCTGGCTCCAACAACTTGTACTCCTTTAACCTATTCACCGGCGCTAGCAAGTTAGTCGGTAGTTTGGGGCCTACGATCACCGGCACGGGAATTAGTGGGCTGGCCGCTCAAGTCCCTGAGCCATCCAGCCTCATTCTCGCCTCATTTGGAGTCGTCGGATTGGCTGTGTGGGGTTGGCGACGACGATCGTTAGCTCGCTAGTTCTCTATGGCGGCCTCGCGCGTTAACAGCCGTTTCCTTCAAAGGTGGGTCGAGGATAGCACGTCCACTGGGCGATGCGTCACTCGCCCGACTCGACCAGCGCCAGAATCGCCCGTCGGATGGCGGCCGGCAGCTTGGGCCACGCGGCGACGATTCTAGCCAAGTTCGCGTCGTTGATGGCATCGCTGGGGCAAGCAAGACCGAGGATGACGCCAGCGAGCTATCGGTTCTTCTCCTTCTCTTCGCGCTCGGCCGCTTTGCGCTGGCGGTAATTTTCGAGGACGCCTGCGGGGTCGTCATTGAACAGGTCTCGGCAACCGCTGCAGCAGACGTAGTAGGTGCGCCCCTCGTGCTCGACGGCGATGGTCCCCAGGCCGCCGGTCACCACACACTCGCGGCCCGCCGCGGCGGCCGTGGCGAACGCGCTCCCCTTGCGTGTCGAGGCAACTTCTCCCTGGCGGACGAACGATCCACCGCCGGTCGCCTTCTCATAAAGCACGATCAAGCGGTCGCCGTCGGCCACGGTGCGGATGGTGACCCGCGCGGCCGCGTCCGCTTCGTTGACCGTTAAGACGAGCGCGCCGTCGACTGCGCTGCCGGCAAAGCGGGTTGGCTCGACGTCAGACTTCGAATCCTCGTTGCCAGCGCCCTCCCCATCACCCCTGCCCTCTCCCGCCAGGGGAGAGGGAGTTGTCTTGTCTTCGCCGGCACTCTCACGCGGCGTAACTAGCAGCACGAACTGCCCCGGCTTTTCGCCCGGCTGAAGTTGCAGTCGCTTGAAGAAGCGGCCGTCGGTGATTTCGGCTTGCAGCTCGGCCCGACCGTCGACGTAATGCCAGCTCCACTCGGACTCCTCGCGCCAGGCGTCGCGGTTCGAGCCCCGCTTCGGCTGCCCGACCCCTCGCCACTCGCCCACCAGCACTTGCCACGCGGCGAGAGCCTGTTGGTCGCGCGCGACGTGGCTGTCCCCATCGTCGGCATAAGTGACAAAGCAAGTCGCAGCCGAAGCCACGATCAGCACGGCGATCCGCAAGTTGTTCATGGGGATACTCAGCTCGAATCGTGCTCGCGGCGCGGAGCGACTTGTTCGGACGCGCGGTCACTGGATTGAACCCGGCCGCCGCTCGTCGGTGCCGCACGGAATTCCTTGGCTAAGGGATTCGTGTGGGCGTAAGCTACGCGAATCGATCAGTTGCCCCAATCCACGATTATCCATCCGCTCTTGAGAAATTGCCATGCAAGCGTATCGCCTCGTCGAAGTCCGCGCCCTGATTGGATGCCTGCTACTCGCGGTCCTGGCGTCGACCGGCACGGCGCAAGCCCAGCGCCGCGAGTTTAAGCCGCCCGACGATATCAACTATCGCAAGGCGACCATCATGAGCGAGGGGGTGCGGATGGCCGCCGAAGTTTATAGCGCCAAGGCCGCCGGTGACGCCAAACTCCCGACGATCGTGATGAGCCATGGCTGGGGAGGGCAAGCGTCGCTGTTGCGCCCCGAAGCGCTGGCTTTCGCCAGGGCGGGCTACCTGGTCGTGGCGTTCGACTATCGCGGTTGGGGCGCCAGCGATTCGCGCGTGATTCTCACCAGCCCGCCCCCTGACGAGCGGCCGGGCGGTCGCTTCACCGCCGAGGTGCTCGAAGTTCGCGAAGTCGTCGACCCGCTCGATCAGGCGAACGACCTCTTGAACGCCCTGCACTGGGTGCAAGCCGAGCCGCAGTGCGACACGGAACATATCGGCCTGTGGGGGAGCAGCTACTCGGGCGGGCACGTCATTTATGCCGCCGCCCGCGACCCGCGCGTGAAGGCCACGGTCAGCCAGGTGCCGGCGATGGATTCCCGTTTCGTAGTCCTCACCGATGCCGAGCGGGCAAAGACCTATCGCGACGCAACCCAGCGAGCCCGCGGCGAAATCGGCTATCCGCCGCCGGGCGCGCGGGAGGTCGGCAATCTCAAAGGAGCGCCGATCCGCGAGAAGCTGATCAATTACGTGCCGCTCAACGAAGTCGAAAAAGCGCCCGGCTGCGCGATGCTGTTCGTGCTGGCCGAAAACGAAGAGCTGTTCGACAATCGCGAGCATGGCATCGCGGCGCACGACAAAGCCAAAGGCCCCAAGAAGCTAGTGATCATCCCCAAGATCAAGCACTACGGGGTGTACCTCGAAGCTCGCGACGCGGCGCTCAAGGAATCGCTGGCCTGGTTCGACGAGCAGTTGAAGAAGAAGTGAGCGAGTGGGCTTTGCGACCACCAGCATGCACTGCTGGGCAAGCCAGCAGTGGCACCCAATTGAAAACCTAAGACGCTGCCATCAGTCGACTCACACCAGCTCCGCCAGCGGCTCGGCGCCGGCGTCGACCAGGTACTGCGGCCGGCCGGTGAAGTCGTTGAGCGTGGCGTGACGCACGTCGATCCCCAGCGTGTGATAGAGCGTGGCGAACAGCTCGCCGAATTTCACCGGGCGTTCGATCGCTTCGCCCCCCAGTCGGTCAGTCGCGCCGATCACCTGCCCGGTGCGCAGCCCGCCGCCGGCCAACAGCCCGAACGCGACGCGCGGCCAGTGATCGCGCCC
>Ga0163152_10006961_pt1 | contig 12555 bp, 8 predicted proteins | sample OliLakLV19MP8IB2_FD_148635 | JGI IMG/M metagenome (GOLD analysis project Ga0163152, IMG submission 148635) | Freshwater microbial mat bacterial communities from Lake Vanda, McMurdo Dry Valleys, Antarctica - Oligotrophic Lake LV.19.MP8.IB-2 | ecosystem: Environmental > Aquatic > Freshwater > Lake... | reverse complement strand
CCCCCGCGCCGCAAGCCCCGGCGTCGGAGACGGCGGCGCGCGCCGTTCAGATCGGCTGCCCGAACTGCGGCGCGAACATGGTGTGGGACCCGGAGGCCGACGCGCTGTCGTGCGGCTACTGCCAGCACCGCATGGCCGTGCCGCGCGCCGAGGGCACGATCGTCGAGCGCACACTCGAGGAGGTCGGCACCGCCGCGCGCGGGTTCGGCGTCGCCACGCGCGCCGCGGTCTGCACGCGCTGCGGGGCGAAGACGGACTTCGTCGGGCAGGACGTGACGATGACCTGCGTGTTCTGCGGCGCGCCGACGGTTCTCGAGGAGACGTCGTACCGGAATGCGCTGCGCCCGGAATCCCTGATCCCTCTCGACGTCGGCCGCGGCCAGATCGACACGGCGTTCCAGCGCTGGACGGGCACCCTGTGGTTCCGCCCCAACGAGATCCGTCGCGCGCGCGTGGACCAGGCGCGCGGCCTCTACGTGCCGGCCTGGACGTTCGACGCGCGCGTGCACAGCGCCTGGTCGGCCGACGCGGGCTGGTACTACACGGTCATGGAGCCGCGGCCGGTGATGGTCAACGGCAAGATGACGGTGCGCATGGTGCCCGTGCAGAAGGTGCGCTGGGAGCCGGCCTTCGGCCAGCGGCGCGACGTGTTCGACGACCTGCTCGTGCACGCCTCGAAGGGGCTGTCGGAGAAGCTCGCGGTGGAACTGGGCCCGTTCGAGACGAAAGCGCTCGTGCCGTACCGGCCCGAGTACCTGTCGGGCTGGGGCGCGGAGGAGTACGCGATCGACCTGGAGAGCGCGTGGCGCGCGGGGCTCACGAAGATGGAGGCGATGCAGGCGCAGCGCTGCTCGGGCGACGTCCCGGGCGACACGCAGCGCGACCTGCGCGTGCAGAACACCGTGTCGGACGTGCGCTGGAAGCTCGTGCTCCTGCCGGTGTGGAGCCTCACCTACCGGCACGGCGGCAAGACGTTCGCGGTGTTGATCCACGGCCAGAGCGGTCGCGTGGTGGGGGACGCGCCCTACTCGTGGGTCAAGATCGCGGCCCTGGTGGTCGCGATCCTCGTGGGCGTTTTGTTCGTCCTGGCGCTGATGTCCTTGTGAGAGGGATGTCGCCATCACGACGACTGCGGCGAGGACGGCTGACGACTGCGGCGGGTGCGGCATTCAGAGGCTGTGAAGAAATCGCAGCCTCTCGCGCCGCGGAGCGGCGCCAACGGGATCAGAGATCCCGTACGCTGGGTTTTTTCACGGGCTCTCAGCCCGGATGATTCACGAAGCCCTCGGGTGGGCGTGCTGGCGGCAGCCGCTGCCAATCGAAGCGACCCCGAAGAGCTTCGGGGCATCACCCTCGCCGTGCGCCGAGTCGGCGCTGGGATGAGAGACGGTCGCGCTGCTGCCGGGTCTCACGACAGAACTTGATTCGGCAGAGATTCGCGGAGCCTTGCCCGCATGCGTTGGCACGAAGGTCCGCCGAATCGATCGCTCCCTGACCCGGCTTTCGCGAATCATCCGGGCTCGGAGACCGAGAAGAATTCGAAGTCTCTCGCGCCGCGGAGCGGCGCCACCAGGATCGGAGAGGCCGTAAGATCGATTTTTTCTCGGCCTCTCAGCGCACCAGGATGTCGGGGCGGCCGTCGCGCATCGGCCAGTCTCCCGCGCCGCGCGTCAGCACCTCGCCGCCCGCGAGGATCGCGTCCTCCGACTTCGTGCCGGTGATCGACGGGTTCCAGCCGACGACCTGCCGCTCGGATACCCCGCGCAGCTCGGCCGGCGCCACGCAGAAGTCGCGCAGCGCGTAGCCCATCGGCCCGCCCTGGTGGTGCTTCGTCCACTCGTCGGAAAAACCCGTCGCGGCGTACACGTCGAGCCCGCGGCGCAGGACGTCGCCGTAGCGCGCGCCCGGCACGGTCGCGGCGTGCAGCGCGACGTCGACCGCGCACACGGCGTCGTGGCGCCGGCGCAGGTCGGCGTCGAGCGCTCCGAAGTGCACGAGGCGCGTCGCGCTGACGATCAGGCCGTGCCGCTCGGCGCACACGACCGCCATCAGCACGCGCTCCAGCCGGGCCTGCGTCGGGATCGGATGGCGGTAGCGCGCGATGCGGCCGTCCGCCGCCACGAGCAGCACCGGCGCGCGGATCCCGCGGCGCCGCAGCGCACCGCCGAGCGCGGCGGCGACGTCGAGCTCGCTCGCGCCGCGGCGCACGTCGCGCAGCACGGCCTCCAGGCACTCGCCCGTCTCGCGGCCCAGCGCGCGCACGCGCTCGAGCTCGAGGTCGGTCAGCGGGGCACGCAGCTCGATCAGCGCGTCCTCGGGCCAGTCCGCCACATGCTCGACCTCGGGCGGCTCGGTGGCGCGCCACCAGTCCGCCACCTCGAACGCGAAGCCCGCGAACGGCTCTTCGTCGCGCAGTCGGGCGGCCTCGATCGTGTTCGTCCGGACCGTCGCGCCGCGCGGCGTCCACAGCACCGAGGCGACCCCGAGCTCGCTGCCGAGATCGCAGTGCACGTCCGCGCCGTCGGTCAGCCACGCGACGTTGGCGCGGCGCCGGATCCAGATCGCCTCGACGCCGCGCTCGCGCGCGCAACGTGCCAGGCGCTCGTGCTTGGCGGCGTCCACGTCAGCCGAGTGCGATCGCGCGCGCGGCTGACGGGCACCGAGTGAACGTCGACTGCATCCTGTCCGCTCTGCGGGTCAGTCCGAGACGATCTCGATCAGCTCGACGTCGAAGACGAGCGTCGCCTTGCCCGGGATGCCCGGCCGACCCTTGTCGCCGTACGCCAGGCCCGACGGGATCACCAGCTTGCGCTTGCCGCCGACCTGCATCGCGCCGACGCCCTCGGTCCAGCCGGCGATCACGCCGTTCAGCGGGAACGTCGCCGGCTCGTTGCGGTCGCGCGAGCTGTCGAACTTCGTGCCGTCGAGCAGCCATCCGGTGTAGTGCACCTTGACCTGCGACTTCGGGCTCTTGGGCTTCGCGCCCGTTCCGGGCTTCAGGTCCACGAAGCGCAGGCCGGTGCTCGTCGTGGTCCAATCGCCCGCGATCGCGTCGCCGGGGAACACGTAGGCCGGCAGCTCTGTCTTCGTCACCGCGCCCGTGGCGGCGTCGACGAGGACCTGCCAGCTCTTGTCGTTGCCGTACGCGGTGACGTCGTAGACGCCCTTGCCGCCCTCCGCGCGGAACTCGGCGCGGCTCGCCAGTCCGCCCGTCTCCTTGGCCGCGGCGGCGACCGCGTCGGCCAGGGAGATCTTGGCACCGGCGATCTCGCGGTGCTTCTGAGAGATCATCGACGCGTCGGGGACGATCGTCGTGTGGTCCTTCTCGAACGCGAAAGGCGCGAACGCGGCGATCGGCAGGGCCAGGGCGCTGAGGACGAGGGCTGTACGCAACATGGGATTCGATCCGGAAGGGTTTTCGGTGGTTCGGCTGGATGCGGGCGTCGGAGGTTAGCCCACGCCCGCGCGGCCACAAAGGCGGGGAGCGGTCCTTCGCGGGAAGTCCCCGATCGGGACTCGATTTTCGCCTCTGCGCTGGGGTCGCCCCACCGTGCCTGCCGATCGATCGGGGATGCAAGGGGAAGGTTTCGGCGCCGGAGTCACGGTCAGCCCGCTGCGCTGCGGCCGTTGCGGAGGCTCGTTCCAGGAAGGCGAAGCCGCCTGCCCGTACTGCGGCGCGGGGATCGCGCTCGAGGACCGCGGGCGCTCGGCGATCTGTACGCGCTGCTCCGTGCGCGCCCCTGTCGGCGCGACCTGGTGCCCGACCTGCGGCGATCGGATCGTCCCGCAGGCCCTGTCGCCGGTGACGGAGGGCCGCGGCTGTCCGCGCTGCCTGGCGCCCTTGCGCGAACGCACCTGCGGCGAGCGCACCCTCACGGAGTGCTCGGGCTGCGGCGGATTGTGGCTCGCGGCCAGCGTGCTCGACGAGCTGTGCGGGGCGGCCGAACGCGCCGCGATCTCCAGCACGGGCCCCGTTGCGCCGCTTGCGTCACGCGCGCCCGCGCTGGTTCCGCACGAGGAAAGGATTACCTACCGGCCCTGCCCCGCGTGCGGCGAGCTGATGTCGCGCAAGAACTTCGGCAGCTCGTCGCGCGTGATCGTCGACGTCTGCCGACGGCACGGCGTGTGGCTCGACCCCCAGGAGCTGGAGCACGTGCTGGCCTGGGTGCGCACGGGCGGTCCCGAGCGCGAACGCCTGCTGCGCGTTGAGCGCGCCGCGCGCGCCGCGCCCTTGGATCCGGGGCGGACCCTGGTGCCGCCGATCGGTCTGCCAAACGAGGCAGAGGACACGATCGGCCTCGGCTGGGGCCTGCTGGAAGCCGTTTCCTGGGTCGTGAAACGACTTCGTTAGCTTTGCGATTTCCTTCGAGGGCCAGCCTTCGGGTCGTCGAAACAGTCGGGGATGGAGACCGCTCGGCAGGGCGGTGACGAGAGGCGCGACGTCGAAGTCGCGCGAGCAGATCAGGCAGGCATCCATGCTGGTACGACGAATTCCGCGCCGCGCGCGCGCAGGCTTCACTCTGATCGAGCTGATGATCGCGATCATCGTGCTCCTCGTCGCCGTCATGGCGACGTTCACGAGCCAGTTGCGGGCGCGCGAGCTGATGCAGACGTCGCGCGAGACGAACACCGCGATGGGGGACCTGCAATCCGCGATGGAACGCATCCTCCTGCGGCCGGTCGACGAGGTCCCGATCGCCGGCAGCCCGTTCGAGGACGACACCGCGATCGCGGCCTTCGACGGACTGCACCTCCCGAACGAGCAGATCCTCGTCGACTACCCGGGCTACGTCCTGGGCGGGCCGGTGCCCGACCCGCTGCCCATCGTCCTCCGGTTGAACTGGACGGACTCGCGCGGCCGTCCACGCTCCATGTTCCTGCGCAGCATGACGACGCGTTGAGCGGAGATCGCACCATGAGACGAACGACGAGAATGGGCACGATGCGCGGCGGACGGGCGGGCTTCACGCTGCTCGAGCTGACGATCTCGGCCACGATCCTGTTCCTGCTGGCCGCGATGATGGTCGAGGCCGTGGACCAGATCGGTTCCCTCGGCCGAGCCGGCGGCACGGCGGCACGGCTGCAGATGGGCGCGGCGGAAGCGCTGACGCGGATCACGACGGATCTGCACAGCTCGGGCTTCGTCAACGCCAACGGGAAGACCTACCCGTACCTGTTCGAGGACGGCGCCGCCGACTCGGACTTCGCGGTCCACGCGCACGTGCCGGCGGCGGAGCACGCGGCGGCGGGCGAGGCCGACGAGGGCGTGAACCGCGAGATGGTCTGCGCCATCCCGGCGTTCGTGTCGGTCGTCCAGGGTGACGACGGCGCGAACTATCCGCCCGACGCGGTGCCGGGCGGCGTGACCGTGGTCAAGGTCTACGACGTGCCGCAGATCGACGCGAACGGGTCCGCGATCTGGAGCGTCGACGAGGTCTCGTACGTGCTCGTCACCGCGGCCGACGGCGTCAACGAACTCCAACGCCGGGTCAACGGTGCGTCCCCAACCGTGCTCGCGCGAGGCGTGGAACGAATCCTGTTCGACACGGGCGCCATCGATCTGGCCGTTCCGTTGCGAGCAGTGCGGGTGCGCTTGTGGCTGCGCCTGCCGGACGGTGAGGGGACGGTGCACCGCCACTTCGCGGAAGCCGTGGTGCGCCTGCAGAACGGAGGGTGAGCTCGATGAAGACGTGGAACCAGAAGGGTCGGACGGGGCGTGAGGGGGTGGCACTCCTCTACGCGGTGATGTCGTCGTTCGTGGCGGCGGGGATGGTCGTGCTGATGCTGGGCATCGCGATGGCCGGCGACAAATCGGCCGACACGGAAACGGCCGAGCGGCAGGCGGACTTCCTGGCCGACGGCGCGCTCGAAGCCGCCAAGAAGACGGTCCAGAATTCGATCGCGAACTGGGCCACGGTGCCCACGCAGGGATCGATCACCGTCGACGGGCGGACCGCGGACTACTGGGTGCGGCCCACGGGCTTCAGTCAGACCGTGGCGGACGAGGCCGGCATCCAGCAGTTGCAGACCGGCTACGAGATCCGTGCGGAAGCGCGCGAGGGCCGCTCGCGCTCTCAGTCCTTCCGCATCATCAACTCGCTGGCGACGCCCATCTTCCAGTTCGCGGTGTTCTACACCGACGACCTGGAGGTGCTGCCCGGGCCGGGCATGAACATCACCGGTCGTGTGCACACGAACGGCGACATGTACCTGGGCTCGAACGCCACGCTGCGGCTGAACACGAACTACGTGCACGCGATCGGCGGGATCTACCGCAACCGCAAGGACAATCCGAGCCTGTCGCAGGGCAACGTCATCGTGCGCGAGTACGTGCAGAATCCGTGGAGCGCGCTGGAACCGACGAGCTACTACACGATGTGGAGCCAGTCGCAGCTGACCGGCCTGGGCATCCCGAGCTACAGCGGCTTCGACAGCAATTTCGTCACGGGCTGGGACGCCGGCATGGACGGCTCGTACCTCGACGCGGGGGACCTGCTGCCGTTCGGCCCGGGCGCGCTGGAGTACTGGGACGAGCCCAGCGGCTACGCCGGCGGCAGCGGCGAAACCGTGCAGACCGGCGAGCACGACCTGGGCGAAGCGGTCGTACCGCACATCGGCTCGATCAAGGCGTTCGAGGAGAACGAGGCCGGCGACTTCGTGTTCAACAGCTCGACGGGCGTCTACGACTCGGTACCGCCGGGCACGGGCACCCACTCGAAGGGCTACTACCACGAGAACGCCGACCTGTCGGTGATCGTGGCGCCGAACGGGTTGGGCTGGAACGCCTATGACGGCTCGGGCACCGAGATCACGTCGTCGGTCAGCGGGGCGATCTCGCTGGGTACGATCTACGACGCGCGCCAGGCCAACGGCGTCTCGGGCGTGACCAAGGTCGTGAACATCAACGTGCAGGCGCTGGTCGCGACGGGTCACTACCCGGCCAACGGGCTCATGTACTCCTCGCACTACGGCGCGGGCACGGGCACGAACGCCAAGGGCATCAAGCTCACGAACGCGTCGGTGCTGCCGTCCAAGCTGACGGTCGCGTCCGAGGACCCGGTCTACATCCAGGGCGACTACAACATCGGCAACGCGACGTATCCCAAGGTGGGCGCGGCCGTCATCTGCGACGCGCTGAACCTGCTGTCCAACAGCTGGAACGGCTCGAAGACGCACACGAGCGGGCTGCCGAACGCCTCGAACACCACGTACAACGTGGCGATGATCGCCGGCAACCGGGATTCCGCCGTGGGCAACTACAACGGCGGTCTCGAGAACCTGCCGCGCTTCCACGAGAACTGGACCGGCCGCAACTGCACGATCCGGGGCGCGCTGATCAACACGTGGAACTCGGACCACGGGACGGCGCCGTGGGTCTACGGCGGCAACCGGTACCAGGCTCCGAACCGCATCTGGGCCTACGACACGGCCTTCAACAACGTGGCCAACCTGCCGCCGTTCACGCCCATGGCGGTCTCGGCACGCGACATCGTGACCTGGTGATTGCGACCGGTGCGCGACCACCCGCGGGTCGCGCACGGAGACCGAGGCGAGGTCGAGCCTACGGTCTCCCTGAACTGCTGGCGCCGCGCGCGGCGCGAACGCGGCGCCCAGTCGGATTCCGGCTGGGCGCCGCGCTGCGCTAGGATCAGCGTGATGGACCACCGGAACGGCCTGCCGCGCGCCGCCGACGATGCGGAGGTGCCCTGGCTGCAGCGCAGGCTGCTGCGCCTGGGCGAGGCCGTGGCGCTCGAGGCCTGGCGGCCGGAGCGCCTGCAGGTCCACGGGCTGCGCGGCAGGGCCTGGCGCCTGGCGCGCGTCTCCTGGCTCGCGGGCCGCGGCTTCCTGCGTGACCAGTGCCTGCTGCGCGCGTCCGCGCTGACGTACATCACGATGCTCTCGCTCGTGCCGCTCTTGGCGCTGGGCTTCGCGGTGGCCAAGGGCTTCGGCTTCTACAAGCTGCTCGTCGCGGAGACGATCGACCCGTTCCTGAACCGCACGTTCGGGAAGCTTCCGGAGCCGGGCGGCGAGGTCGGGGCGGGCGAGGACGATCTGGTCATCCGGTTGGCCATCAAGCAGGTCCTGGACATCGTCGACGGCACGAAGTTCAGCGCGCTGGGCATCGTCGGCCTCGTGCTGCTCGTGTGGGCCGGCCTCAAGCTGCTGAGCTCCGTGGAGCAGTCGTTCAACGACATCTGGGGCGTGCCGCGGCCGCGCACGATCATGCGCAAGGTGGCCGATTACCTGGCGATGGTCGTCGTGACGCCGATCCTCTTGCTGGCCGCGACCGGCATCACGAGCGCGGCGCAGGCCAGCTCGTTCGCGGGGTTCCTGCGTGAGCAGGCCGGGCTCGGACCGGTGATGGAGATCGCGGTCAAGCTCGTGCCGGTCTTCGCGCTGTGGGCCGCGTTCACGTTCGTCTTCTACGCGATGCCGAACGCGCGCACGCGCGTCACCTCGGCCGCGCTGGGCGGATTCGTGGCGGCGATCCTGTGGCAGGCGGCGCTCCTGCTGCACATCCGCTTCCAGATCGGCGTCGCGAACTACAGCGCCATCTACGCCAGCTTCGCCGCGCTGCCGATCTTCCTGGTCTGGATCAACGTCTCGTGGCTGATCGTGCTGTTCGGCGCGGAGCTGTGCTTCGCGCACCAGAGCGAGCCGTCCTACCCGGAAGCCCCGCGCGCCCAGCCGACGGATCCGGCCGTCGTGGTCACGACGGGCCTGCGCGCCGCGGTGCGGATCGCGACCGCGTTCGCAGCCGGCGCCCCGCCGCGCACGAGCGCCGGGATCGCGCTCGACCTCTCGCTGCCCGAGCCCAAGGTCTCCGAAGCGCTGGCCGGCCTGGAGCGCAGCGGGATCCTGGCGATCACGGAACAGGGCGAGGAGCCCGGCTGGGTCTTCGCGCGCGATCCCGGCACCGTGCGCGTGAAGGACGTGCTCGACGTGCTGCGCAGGAGCTGCGGCAAGGTCGACTTGCCGCCGACCTCGGCCAGCGACGTGCTGGCCGACCGCTCGCTGTCGGGGCTCGAAGCCGAGGCAGCGAGCTCGGGCTACAATCGCACTCTGCGCGAGCTGGCGGAGGAAGCGCTGGCCGCGGGCGACCTGGCCGGCACGCGCGCCGCCGTCGCAGAAGCGCGCGAGCGCGGTGCGGTCGAGTGTGCGCCGATCGCGCCGCGCGCAGGCCGCGAAGCGGTCTAGTGCCCGCTCCCAGAGCGGCCGACGCTCACTGCGCCTCGGCCGCGCACCACGCGAAGGCCGCGATGGCGGCCGCGCCCAGCGCCAGCTCGCGCGGATGCACGGCCTCGATCACGTCCGTCTCGGCGTGGTGCACGTCGAAGTAGCGAGCGGCATCCGGCACGTACTCGCACAGCACGACCCCGTGCTCCGCGAGCGGCGAGATGTCGGCGCCGCCGCCGCCCTTCACGAGGAGTCCGGCGCCGTACGCGTGGAGGAGCCGCGTGGATGCCTCCAGGCGCGCGAAGACCTCCGGCGGCGCGTCGGTCCCGAACCCGCGCGGCGTGAACCCGCCGCGGTCGGTCTCGAGCGCCAGCACGTGGCGCGGCAGCTCGGCCAGGTGCGCGTCGCGATACGCCAGACCGCCGCGCAAGCCGTTCTCCTCGTTCATGAAGAGGCACACGCGCACCGTCCGGCGCGGGCGCAGGCCCAGCTCGGCCAGGAGACGTACGGCCTCGATGACGTGCACGCAACCGGCGCCGTCGTCGTGTGCGCCGCTGCCGACGTCCCAGGCGTCGAGGTGAGCGCCCAGGAGCACGATCTCCTCGGGGATCTCGCGCCCGCGCAGCTCGCCCACGACGTTGGCCGATTCGATGTCGGGCAGGGTGCGGCAGTCGAGCTCGAGGCGCAGCTTCACGGCGCCGCCCGTCGCGATCAGGCCCGCGAGACTCTGCGCGGCGAGCGTGCTGATCGCCACCGCCGGGACGCTCGTGAAGGCGTCGTCGTAGCGAGTCGCTCCGGTGTGGGGGTGGTCGTCGAGCGCGAGCGTCATCGAGCGCACGATCGCGCCGACCGCGCCGACGCGCGCGGCTTCGACCGGTCCGCGGCTGCGCTGCGAAACGGCGCCGCCGTAGGCTTCGAATGGGTCGGCCAGCGCCGGATCCATCGGGCGGTCGAAGAAGACGAACCGGCCCCGTGCTTCGGACGCGCGTGCAGAAAGCTCCTCGAAGGACGTGACGCGCACGACCTCGGCCTCGAGCCCGCCGGCCGGAGTCGCGACGCTGCCGCCCAGCGCGCACGTCGCGAGTTCGCCGCCGCCCGCGCTCTCGGGCGCGACGATGACCAGGCGCTCGACCTCGCCGCGTTCCCAGCGAGGCACGCGGACCGGCTCCAGGCGCACGTTCTCGAGCCCCGCCGCTCGCATCGCGTCGGCGGCCCAGGCGACGGCGCGCTCGGCGCCGGGCGAGCCCGACAGCCGCTTCGGAGCGACCCGGCACAGCTCGGTGAGCGTCGCGTGCGCGCGCGTGCTCGCCAGCGCGCCGGCGAAGATCCGCTCGACCGTCGCGCGGCGCGGATCGTCGGGCTCCTGCGCGATCGGCGCGGGGGCGGCCGCGTCGACAGTCGGCTCCGTCGCGCAAGCGGTGACGAGACACAGGAGCGCAGCGGCAGTGGGTCGGACGCGGTCGGCGTGGGGGCGCATTCGAGCGCAAACCTACCCGGCTCCCCGGCGTGGGATCGCCTGGTCCACAGGGGTGCGCTGTGCGCTTACCTCCTTCTTGCGCCGAGGAACCTCGACGCGCCTCGCGCTTCTGTGCATAAACTACCCGAGTCGTCGACGACCGAGGTAGTCGAGGCGCAGAGTTCGTGGAAACACAGAGGCCGCCCATGTTCCCGTCCTGGTTCGCCGCGCTTGCCCTGTTCGCCATCCAAGAACCCGCGCCCGGTGAGATCCGCGCCTACCTGGCCCGTCTGGCCGAGCGCGGACTGCACGCCGAGGTCGTGCGCGAAGGCGAGACGTTCCTGCGCGCGCACAAGGACAGCGCGGAGGTCGACGTCGCGCGCTACCGCGTCGGTTGCTCGCTGCTCGCGCTGGGTCGCGACCGCGACGCGCTCCGACTGCTCGAGCCGCTCGCGGCCGACGAGAAGTTCGAGTTCGCCGCCGAGTCCGGCGTGCGCGCGGCCGAAGCCGCGTTGCGCGCCGGCGATGCCGAGCGCGCCGACGCGCTGCTCAGTCGTGCGTTGCCGAAGGCGCGCGGAGCGACGCGCGCGTCGGCGCTTCTCTTGCGCGCGCGCACGCGCCTGACGCTCGGTCGACACGCCGACGCGTCGGCCGACGCGCAGGCGGCGCGCGAAGCCGCGACGGCGCCCGAGCGCAAGCGCGAGGCGGCGCTGCTCGGCGCGTGGTGCACATTGCGCGGCGGAAACGCCGCCGCGGCCGAGAGCGCGGCGCGCACGGTCGTTGCCGACCGCGAGGCGGGCGCGGACGAGAAGTCCGAAGCGCGCGTGCTCTTGGGGGAAGCACGCCTCGACCTGGGTCAGGCCAAGACCGCGCTCGAGGCGTTCCGCGCCGTCGAGGCCGGCGCGTGGGCGGGCGCCGCGCAACGTGGAGCGGGCTTCGCGTCAGCCGCCCTGGGCGACCACGCCGCGGCGGCGCGCGCTTTCGAGGCCGCGTTGCAGGCCGAGCCCGAGGGACCGCAGGCGGCCGAGTGCGCGCTGCACCTGGGGATCGAACGGTTGGCCGCCGGCGACGCGGCCGGCGCGCGCGCCGCGCTCGACGCGAAGCTCCTCGACGCCGATCCGGACGCGCCCGAGTGGCGCGCGCGTGCCGCGCTGGCGGCGGGCGACGCGACGGCCGCGCTGGCGGCGCTCGATCGCGCCGGCCAGGGGTCGCGCGGCGACGCGCAACGGGCCGAGCGGCTGTCGCGCCTGCGCGGCGAAGCGCTCGAGAAGTCGGGCCGCACCGCGGAAGCGGCGCGCGCCTACGCCGACGGGGGATCCCCGGCGGCTCGGCTCGAGGCCGCGCGCGCCAGCCTGGCGGCGGGCGATGCCGCGTCGGCCGCGAAGCACGCGCGCGCTCTCGTCGAGTCGAATCCGGAGCCCGCGCTGGCGGCGCAGGGCTTCATCGCGCTGGGCGAAGCTTCGTTCGCGCAGGAGCGCTGGGCCGACGCGCGCTCCGCGTTCGACCGCGCGGCCGAGCTCGACGCGGACGCGGCGCGCGCCGCGCGCGCACGCTTGCGCGCCGCGTGGTCGGCCTGGCAGGCCGGCGACGCGGCCGGAGCCGGCGCGCGCGCCGACGCCGCGTCGCGCGGGCTCGCGAGCGCGGAGGAGCAGGAGGAAGCGCGCTTCCTGGCCGCGCGCGCGCTGGAATCCGCTGGCGACGCTGCTGCAGCCGCGGACGCGTGGCGTCGCTACCTGGAACGGCACGCGGGCGCGCCGCGCGCGACCGACGCCGTTTTGCACCTGTCGCGCCTGTCGGCGCCGGACGAGGCGCGCACGCTGCTCGCTTCGGCGCTGAAGAACGGGAGCGCGCCCGAGATCGCATTCGAGCTGGGCGAGCTCGAGGCCAAGGCGCGCAACCACGCCGCGGCGCGCTCCCGTTCT
>Ga0163152_10006957_pt1 | contig 12561 bp, 12 predicted proteins | sample OliLakLV19MP8IB2_FD_148635 | JGI IMG/M metagenome (GOLD analysis project Ga0163152, IMG submission 148635) | Freshwater microbial mat bacterial communities from Lake Vanda, McMurdo Dry Valleys, Antarctica - Oligotrophic Lake LV.19.MP8.IB-2 | ecosystem: Environmental > Aquatic > Freshwater >... | reverse complement strand
CTCTACAAGAAGCCAAAAAGCACTATCCTTGTGCTTCAATCAACGACACGCTGTCTCCGCTCTATCGGCGATAATTCTACTCGGGCAAGCATCTTTCTTTCAAAGGAAACGGCTACTATTTTGGACAAAGAGCTCAAAAATAACTTTGCATCAAGCATCAGTGAATTGAACGCACAAGACCAAAAGATGGTTGAGCATACCCTTGAAGTTGAGAAAAGAAAGACAATCAAAGTAAAGAAGATTTTGAAAGAGATTTTGTCTGTGCAAGAAGCAAACGCTGGAAGCATCAAGATAGATTGGAAGAAATGGAAGCCAGAGGATTATCAATCATTTGTGAGTGAAGGAAGTATTGCACTCGACGATGATGGTGAAGCGGTATACAGAGAAGCTCGGGCGGTCCGAAAACTGGATGATAAAAATGATTTTACTTTCTATGAAATAGCAGAAATCATCAATCGTTATACGCATCTCCCTTGTCTGACGATTGAAAGCATTATCACTGGAAGCAACAAGAAGCGTGATGAGTTCGTAAAGATGGCGAACGATAACTTTGCTCTTGTGCCTTTTGTTATACAAGAAATACTCAAGAGTGCGTATAAGTATGAAGAAAAGACGGAGATTGTTGAAGAAGAACTTGAACTCACAAAGCTCTTTCCTTTTAAGATAAATATCCAGCAAGGCAGAAGTACGCTTGTGGTATACAAGGAAGATGAGGCAGAAGAAGGGCGAAAGGGTCGTTTAGGTTTCCATATCAATCCATACGCCTTTGATAGCGGTGATGAAAAGGATTTGTTCCGATACCTTCGAGATGTGCTTGATACAAACGAGACAATCAAAGATGTGTATTTTACTGGAGCCCGTGTGTGTGCGGACCCGAGCAGGACCGACTTCTATTTTGAATACTGGAGCCCAGAGCAAAAGAGAGTTGCACGATACTTTCCAGACTTTCTCATTGAGACATCAAAGGACCGCTTTATAGTGATTGAAGCAAAGGGAGGTAATGAACAGACTGACTATGAGACAAACAAGAAAGCGTATAAAGGTAAACTTGAAAATCTGACAAACGAAGTTTTAGCAAAAGAAATTGGCTTCAACGAGTTCCAGAATGTAAACAAAAACTTTGAGTATCACATCATCTTCAATGCCTCGCTCCAGCGTGAGCAGTTGAGACTATTAGCAATAGTGAATGCAGTATGAAAAAAGCAGTTATCCTAGCACGAGTATCAACACTAAGACAAGAAAAAGAAGGCTTGTCTCTTCAAGATATTCAGTTGCCTCTATTGCGAGACTATGCACGAGATAATGATTTTGATGTAGTTAAAGAGTTCGTCTTCAGTGAGAGTGCTGACAGGAAAATACGGACGAAGTTTAATGAAATGATAGAGCATGTAAAAAAGAACCCTGACATAAAAGCTATTATTGCATTTCGTGTTGATAGGATAACGAGGAACTTTAGAGATGCAGTAGAAATGGATAACCTACGCTTAGACCATGATAAAGAACTTCACTTTGCTCACGATAGGCTTGTGATAGACCAAAAATCTGTAGGACGAGATATACAAGATTGGGACCTTAAAGTATTCCTTGCAAAACAGACGATAAACAGGCTCAAAGAAGATGCTTTTGTAACGGCAGAGCGCAAGCTAGCAAATGGAGAGAGCCCAGGCGGAGCTCCATTTGGATATGTAAATAGACCTGATGAGAACAATAGAAATTGGATATTTGTTGATGATAGCAATGCTCAAATTGTGCAAAAGGTCTTTGAATGGTATTCAACAGGAAGCCAGTCCATGCTTGAAGTTAGGAACAAAGTAAATGATGTATTCGGAACAAGGTATGTAAAGAGCAAGATAGAGGGCATACTTAAAAACCCTTTCTATGTTGGGACATTGCTTTATCGGGGCATTGAATATCCACATCGCTATGAAAATATTATTTCTCAAGATTTGTATGATAAAGTCCAAGAGGTAAGGGCAGGATATAATAAAAAGCATTTTAAATTTGCAGGGCTACCCTTTGCCTATCGTGGTCTTATCCATTGTGCTGATTGTGGTTGTATATTGACCCCAGAGAAGAAAACAAAGAAGAATGGCAAGACATACCTTTATTACCATTGCACTCAGTACAAGGGCAAACATGGGGCAATGTGGCTAACTGAGGACGAATTAACCCAACAGTTCTCTTCTTTGTTTAATCAGCTACATATGCCACGAAGTGAAGTTGATGATATTACCAATACGCTTAAAAGTTCTCATAAAGATAAGATCAACTTCCACGATGACTTGCTAGAGCGATACCAGACTGAGTATAAGACCTATGAGAACCGTATCACAAAGATGTACGAGGATAAATTGGACGGTAGTATTACTCAGAGCTTCTATGAGGAAAAGCGAAAAGAGTATCGAGATAAACAGAAGGTACTTCATGCCAAGATGGCAAAGCTACATGTTGCTGATGAAGAATACTATTTGAACTCAGAATACCTGTTAAAGATAGCGATGCACGCTAAAGAGTTGTTTGAAAGTTCTGAAGCACAGGAAAAACGACTACTTTTGAAAATGACACTTCAGAACTTGCGATTGGAAGGCAAAATAGTGCGTTATGACTGGATAAACCCCTTTGATAAAATAGCGTTTTACGCCTCTCGTCTTGATTGGCTCCCCCGCGTGGATTCGAACCACGAACCTTGATCTTAACAGGATCCTGCTCTACCGTTGAGCTACAGGGGATATAAGTCGGAAACGTAACTATTATAGATTTAATAGACCAATATTGCAATGGTATAATCTAAGTTATATGAATGATATAGAAAGTATTAAAAGGGAAATCTAACAAATAAAGAACAGAAACATATATGTTGAAGTTGGTAAATCTTGGGAAACAAGCAATACTCGAAAGGCGATATTATCTTTATTTACTTACCTTGCAATAGCGCTATATCTACGAGCAATTGGAATAAAAGACTATGCGCTTCATGCAGTGGTGCCAAGTGTGGGTTCTCTACTTTCAACCATGACGCTTCCCTTTTTCAAAAAATTGTGGCAAAAATATATTTATCGAAGTAGATAAAAAATAGTGAAGTCAAAGATTTATACCAAGTTACATTTTTACTCCAAGAATAACGAGTGTTAGCCCCAATAGCACCAACAATGCATATGTCATTGGTGAGGATTTTTTAGCAGACACATTACGTTTTACTACGGGTGTTTTTTTTACAGATTTTTTAACTGTTTTTCTGGTTGTTTTTTTTACTACTTTTTTTGCCATATAAATATATCGTAGATTATTTTTTATTATTTTGCAAATCCTTTTTTTCCTCACCAAGTGATGCTTCATTTGTCGCCATTTCAAGATTTTTTTCCTCAGTAACTTTTTGCTCACGAGGAGATTCTGGTGGATCTTCATTTTTCATGGTTACTAAATAAACTCCTAATAGCAAAATTGTGAGCGTGACAAAGCCTATCGTGAGTACATTTTTATTCATACATATTTATTTTAAAGAAAAAGATAGGTAAAGTGTATACTTACCATTTTGTGCTGTTCTCATTGGCTATTTTACCAACAAGCATTACACTTCGATTTAGAAACTAACTTATTAAAAGAAGAAGCTATTTATTTTGAAAAGCAGATCTCCAGCCTTCAAAAAAACTCAAATTGGACAGTGCGCGAATAAAATCCTTTCTCCAGCTTTCAAAATCGCTCATAGTGATGCTGCTATCGCAATTGTAATCCCCATTTTTTTGTTGCTGCTGGCAATTTGTAGTAGTTGTTGGACTTGGGCTTTGAGTATTTGAAACAGCATCAAGGGCAGCTCTCACATCAATTCTCCCGTATCCAAATTTTGGATCTTTGCCACTTGCACCTAAATCAACCGAGGTGGTTTCGAGTATTGAACGTATTTGTTGCACGCTAATGGTTGGATCTTTTGAAAAAAGAAGCGCTATAAGACCTGTTACTTGTGGTGCTGCCATACTTGTTCCAGTCAGTGCTACATATCGTCCTCCTATATAAGTAGATACAATACAGTCTGACCCAGTACTTGAGCAAGTGCTTGATCCGCCGGGTGGATTGCCCCCCGGAGCTGCCACGTCGACAGCATTTCCATAGCTTGAGTAGTGAGCAAGTTCATCGCTAGGGCCTGTTGCCGATACCGTTATTACATTGGGGTCATTTGCAGGATAGAGTTGATCAGAATCGGGGCCACCTGAGTTTCCCGCTGCTACAACGACTGCAATATTGTTTTGCACTGCATTTGAGATAGCATCTGCCATAGCACGACTTACAAATGCCCCTCCCATGCTCATGTTAATTACATTAACCCTTTTACTTACTGCATAATCTATAGCTGAAATTGCTGCAGCGAGCGTGATATCTGCTCCATTACACCCTACCTTTAAGGCCATAATTTTTACTCTCCACCCCAAACCTACGACTCCGGTAGAATTATCGCCTGAAGCTGCAACCGTGCCTGCAACATGAGTACCATGCCCATCACTATCCTCTCCAGGGCACCCAGTAAAATTTTTAGTTTCTACAATATTATTTTGTAAGTCGGGATGATTGCGTTCGATACCAAGATCAATCACCGCTACAACAACATTTTCTGAACCCTGTGTAATATCCCAACCGGCAGGAGCATTAATTTTAGGCAAGTTCCACATTTTGCTGTAATGAGCATCATTTGGTGTTTTAAAAATGCTGTATATATAATTTGGCTCTACAAATTCTATTTCTTGTTTTTCTTCCAGCTGTGCTACCACCTCTTGAACCGATTTTTCACCATTGGTCTCATAAACAACGACTTCATCGATAGATGCTACAACTTTTTCTTCAATTACTCCTATTTCTTGCTTTATGGTTTCAATTGCATCTAACTTTTCTTGAGGTGAATCTTCCCTTTGTACAGTTCTGGATATATCCGAAGCTATATTTTGGACCGTGCCAATAAGTGAGTCACTTCGCACTTCTTCTTGCAAAAGTTCATTTTCAATTTGCGAAGGTGAATAGTTTTCTTTGTACTTAACAACTACTTCATTTTGAACATATGCAGTTTCGTTATTTGAGTTTTGACCTTCAAACTGAGCATGAATCGAGCCTACATTCACAACTAAAAAAAAAGTCAAGGTTACCACGAAGTGAATACAATATTTTTTGCAGAACATGAGCATAACTTAATTATACGAAAAAAAGGTCTTTCATTTATAGTGGTGTTAACACAGCAAACAAGGCAGAGGTGTACTATAATAAGTGCATGGCTAAAGAAGGCGAAAGCAGTAAAGTAAAAGAACTACTTCTAAAAACAGGAGGCTGGGCGGCTGTTATTGCCGTAGGCTTTTTGGGCCTTGGTCTTATTCTTTAATCACTCATTTTTTCCTTCTAAAAACAGATGATTTTGTTTTAAATGGGTGAGTATAATAAAAATATGGCTGAACCTAAAAAGTACATCGAATACACCATTAAGTTTCCTTCAACAAAAGAACGACTCAAACGCCATGAGGAAAAAATAGAAAGTTTCCGTAAAAAAATAGATGGAAAACGTACATTTACTGATAAGCTTGCCGACGGCATCAATACGTCATTTGGCAGTGTCAGTTTCTTTTTTGGCAATCTTATTTTTTTTGCAGTCTGGATCGGCTTAAATGTTAATATAATTCCTGGTGTAATTCCATTTGACCCGTTTCCATTTGGATTTTTAACTATGATAGTTTCTCTTGAAGCTATTTTTTTGTCGATTTTCGTTCTTATGAGTCAAAACAGACAAGCAAAAATTGGTGATTTACGAGAAGAAGTTGATTTACAAATCAATAGAATTGCTGAAAAAGAAATTACTAAGCTACTACAAATGCAAGCCATTCTTATGAAGCACCAGGGAATACGCATCGAGGGCGATGAGCAACTAGAAGGCATGATGAAAGCAATCGATACAAATATGATTCAAAGAGAACTTGAAAAAGAGGTTAAAAAAGAAGATCAAAAAAATGCCATTTTACCGATTATTTCAAACTCGAATGGAGAAAATATTGGAAATGTTATGAAAAAAATTTCAAATTTTTTTGAAAATGTTGGCGGAACAGGTGTATAATGAGATATATGAATACAATAGTAAGTTGGTTACTAAATGGAGTCGCTGTTTTTTTCACTGCAAAAGTTTTGCCTGGAGTGGTTGTTAAAGACCTATCTACCGCACTTATTGTTGCTATTGTACTAAGCCTGATTAATACCTTCTTAAAACCAATTTTGCGAATCTTAACACTCCCAATTACCGTGCTTACATTAGGTTTATTTTCATTTATTTTAAATGCTCTACTGATCTTGCTCGTCGCAAGACTAGTTCCAGGATTTCAAATATCGGGACTACTGACTGCGTTACTTTTTGGCATTGTACTTTCCATCATAAATGGGATTTTAAATATGCTGGTGTAAAGCGTGCTTATTCTCATTCTCCTTCTCATTGAGTTTCGCACAATGCTTTCAGTTTAAATACACCCCAACTACTTTTTTCTTAAAATTAGTATAGTTAAGTAAAGCAGTATGAAAAAAAATTACCACAGTTATAAAGCACTGCGTTGGGGTATAGGAGCCGTTGTATTTATTAGCCTACTTTTGTACATACCTTCTTTTACGAAAGTGGATGAGTATTTAGCAAATCGAATATATAACTACTATACGAACCCTCCGGCAACGTTTATAGCAGTCACTATAACTGACTATACAATTGGAAGTGGTATATTTGGACCTCTACTGGTAGTTTTACTACTGTACATAAAAAAAATCCCAAAGAATGTTTTTTTTCTTTCGTCATATTTTTCACTTTTGGTAATAAGATATATTCTTCAAAGTATTGTTGTTAGACCAAGACCATTTTTAGCTATAATTGAAAATCCTTATCTTGGAATGCAAATGCCATATGGCACAAGTTTTCCGAGCTTCCATGCGATGAGTGCATTTTTTATTGCATACATGATATCAACACTTTTTAAACTAAAAAAAACAGGAAGATACGTGTTTTTTGCTCTTGCAGTATTGGTTGGTTTATCACGAATATATCTAGGAGCACATTACCCGCTCGATGTTGCAGCAGGAAGCATAATAGGTCTTTTGTGGGGACATATCTGCTTTCATATTTTACCTCCTCTTATTAAGAAAGGTGATAAATAGATCGTATACTTTTTTTGAAAAAAATATGGATGAAAAAAATGATCGCTTTAATAAATTAAAACAAATAAAAGATGAAATTGTAAATCTCACCACATCTTCATTGTATGCTTACAGAACAAAAAATAACTATCATCCTGTAATTGGTGAAGGTAGTCATTTTGCCAAGATTATGTTCATCGGAGAGGCTCCTGGACTAAAAGAGGCAGAAACTGCAAAGCCCTTTTGTGGTGCGTCGGGGCGGATTTTAGATGAGCTACTCACCTCTATACAACTAAAGCGAGACGAAGTATATGTAAGCAACGTGGTAAAAGATAGACCTCCCGATAATCGAGATCCACTCCCACAGGAAATTGAACTTTATTCATCTTTTTTATTTCGGCAAATAAATATTATAAAACCAAAAGTTATCGCCACATTAGGTCGATTTTCGATGGTCTATATTATGAATACCTTTGGACTTTTTGACAAACTACAATCAATTAGCAAAATCCATGGACAAGTATTTGATACAACTGCCGAATATGGAACTGTGAAAATAATACCCCTCTATCATCCAGCCGTTGCTCTTTACTCTTTCAGCATGAAAAAAACACTCCTCGAAGATTTCAAAGTTTTGAAACAATTTATTTGAGCATAAATCATTGATTAGAGCATATAGATTTGCTATAATCAATTCTGTGACTAGTAGAGATGAAGTGGTTGGTGATTTTCGGGCAATGGCAGATATGCTTTTTCTTGAAAGAAGAGCTATTTCCACTGTTTTTCGTGGACTTTATCCATCCTTGTATGGTGGTCGACCTCAACAAAGATATCCTCATGAATCTGATGCCATTGCTGCAGTTGCTGCTCGCATGAGAACAGGTGGTAACGTACAAATTCTCGCCAAAATGTTAGAAGATAATCCAGACTCAGTTCCTTTTAGTCCAGATGAGTTAATGGTTTTAAGTAGGGCTGCAAATAAAGTATTACATCGCCCTGACTTTTCTCATGAACTTTATAATGGCGATATTAATCCATTAATGGACGATGCAATTAGAGAAGCACGAGAGCGCTATGGAGTTGTACCCGACCCGATTACTCTTGCAGATTCTGGATTTGCTGACCTAGATCCCAGACTTTAATAAATCCTACTTCGTTAAATTTTGGCCAATAAAAATGGATGTTGTAGTTCTCTTTTACCAGGTTTTTTACCCAAGCGTATAGTTTCGGCCATTGTCACAGTATTACTTCCATATTTTTCACTCAGTGCGTCAACTGCATCAAAAAGAAGCTCAATTTTTTTGGTTTTTTCACTACTTTCAAAAAGAGAATGTTGTTTTTCTTCTCCCGATACAAGTCCTGCTAGAGCTACAAATGTAGCTCGATATAATTTATTAGCACTAAATACTGTATAAAAAGATTTCTTTAAGTGTGGAGCGATATCGACGGGATACGATGTTTCAACAGGAAGTGTTATTTGCGCTCCATACATTTTAAAATCCTGACCCTTAAGAAAAAAGCTTATCTTTTTTGACATCAATTTAAATCTACGAGCTTTTGCACAAACAGTTTCTAAATTATGTAGAAGATGTGCATAGAGAAACTCAGGATTTTTTGAAGGAGGAAATGTTCGTATTTTTGAAATAGATTTATAACTATCTTTTAGCTGGGAATTTACTTGCATAATAGATTCACCATTTAACTCCTGCCATATTTCAATTCCCGGTTTTGAGAGAATACTCCCTACAAATTCTTGGGATTTGATAGCAAAATCATAGGCTGTTACAATGCCATACTTTTTTAAAAGATTGCCGGTATTATGCCCTATTCCCCATACTGCATCTATTGGAGTACTTCTCAATAATAAGTGAATATCTTTACCAGAAAATACACAAAATCCATTAGGTTTTTTATGGTTAGATCCAAGTTTTGCAAGACTTTTATTTACAGAAAGACCCAATGATACTGATATAGAAAGTGATGAGGTAATCTCATTTTTTATTTTTGCAGCAATATCTTCATATGACGCGTGATATACTCGCCGCAAGCCCGTTATATCGGCAAATGCCTCATCTATCGAATACGCCTCAACATAGGGCGTGTATTTTCGCATAATATTAATCATTTTTTGTGAAATGACTTGATATAGCTCGTAATCGGAATTGACGATAATACATTCTGGACATAATTTTTTTATTTGATAAATTGACATTGTACGCAATATTCCTTTTTGTTTTGCTTCAATAGATACTGCAGTTGCAATACCTCGATCACTTCCTACTACGAGCGGTTTTCCTCGAAGTTTGGGGTCAATTGCCTGCAGACAACTTGCAAAAAATGAGTCTCCATCGATATGGATAATAGCTTTTGGCCAGGAATGTACAAGCAAGGGTAACATATGCAAAAAGAGTATAGGTGAACAATCGTTCACTGTCAACGACATGAAATCATCTACAAAAACGAACTAATAGGCTGTGCAGACATATCTAAAACTATGAAAAAAAAATTAGTAATGCTTACAGTATATGACTATCCAACAGCAAAAATAGTAGATAAAGTAGGGATAGATTATATTTTGGTAGGAGACAGCCTTGCTATGGTAGTTTTGGGTCATAAAGATACAACATTGGTCACGATCGAGCAAATGTTGCATCATGTTCGCGCAGTAGTGCAAGGCGCCAAAAATACACCAATTATTGCCGATATGCCGATTCACACATATGACGATCCCGTATCGGCAGTTGTTAACGCGAAAGCGTTTTTAGTAGCTGGGGCCGATATGGTGAAAATTGAAGGATATAAAAGCGAAGTTATACAAGCACTACGAAAAAATAATATCAAAGTCGTTGGCCATTTAGGACTTCTGCCTCAAACAGCTACAAACTATAAAGTGCAAGGAAAAGATGAAGAATCAGCAAAACAGATTTTAGCCGACGCAAATGCAATAGACAAACTTGGAATAGAGCTCCTTGTCCTTGAATGTATTCCTTCAGATCTTGCCAAAAAAATAACAAATAGTATAAAAACTCCAACAATTGGCATAGGAGCTGGTCCACATTGCGCGGGCCAAGTATTAGTTTTGCATGACGTAATTGGCTTGTCTGATTTTGAGGGAAAAATGGTCAAACGTTATGCAAATGTTAAACAAGAAATTGAAAATGCCGTCTCACATTTTAAAAAAGAAGTGCAAGACGAAACATTCCCTGACGATAAGCATTGTTTTAATTAAACAAAACAAAATCGCATGCTATAATAGCAATTATGATTGAAAAAATTACCCATCCCTACACTGAGTGTTGTTGCACCTACGGGATTGGTAATTGTGTAGTGTAACAATCATTTAAAAAAAATTACCAACACCCGCCGATGGATACGGCGGGTTTTTTTGTGCCATTAAAAGTTATAGATTCAGTTTGAAAGGAGGTGAAAAATATGAATATGGAAATAGAACGAACTATTCCAAGAAAAAGAATATTGGGTGAACAAGTATCTTTACTAGCAGCTCAGAGAAGAGGCGTGCGACTTCATCTTAATGATTTTGGAGTAATTTCAGAAGATATTCTTGTTGGTCAAGGAGTTCCTGAATTGTTAATCGAACCCTTACTAGCAAGACATAATACAAAAATTAACTATGGAAAATTTGACCAGAGCCCAATATCTGATGAAGAAAGGTTGCAAAGAGTCGATAACTGGAATAGAGTTCTTTTAATTATTTCGGATATCACACAAATACCAGATGATCTAAGAGGAGATTTGAATATACCTCTGCAATAGGAGTAATTATTTATTCCTAGAAAAGACTAAGGACCCAAGTCTATCTAGGAATATAAAATACTTTTTCAAATGAGGCTGATAGAAAAGGCCGACTAATAGTGTATGACTGCAAAAGCATATTGTCCGGCAAGTATTACACTCCTATTTAAAATTCACTCCCATCCTGATCCCCTAAAAATGGGGTCAACTGGTGTTGGTTTTACATTAAATAAGGGCGTTACGGCCACAGCACACGAAAGTAAAAAAACGATCATTTATTTCAACGATAAAAAAATAAACTTCCCAACCGTTTTGTCTGCTCTTTCAATGATGACGAGTAGGCAGACTGAAGTTAAGCTGCAATCCCCGCTTCCTCTTGGATGTGGATTTGGCCTGAGTGGCGCCTCAACACTTGCAACATGTTTTGCTATAAATAAGCTTTTTGACCTGAAATTCATAAAGCAAAAACTTATTGAAATTGCATACATTGCAGAAACATTAAATAAGACGGGACTGGGGAGTGTCACAACTCAAACAATAGGTGGCTTCCTTATCAAAAAAACTCCTGGTCCAAATCCCGCCTTTACTCGCCTACCATTTGTCGGCAAAAAATTGTTTGCAATTGTAATTTCTAAAAGAGAAACTTCAAAAGTATTAAAAAATACCAATTCTATGAGCGCTATAAATAGTGCTTTTGAATTGTTTAAAAAAAGTAAACAAACACCGCTTAAAAATTTAGATGATTTTATCGATGCATCTAACATTTTTGCTCAAAATGCAAAACTTATTACTAACAAAGTAATAAAAGAAATTCTTAATGATCTTTACATAAGCAACTCTCATGCTACAATAACTATGCTCGGGCAGGTTGTTATAACAACTAAAAAACCAAAAAAGTATCAAGAATTTTTGAACTTACCACTTACTATTTCTAAAGATGCTGCTATAACTTTATGAAAATCCACGCACCCGAATCTCATCCTCGATATCTGTCAAACTACTACCGAGATCTTTTGTCTGACGGAGTTGAAAAAGGTATTACATCCCTCCAAGGTCTTACTGCTCATGGTCGGGGTGAAGCATTTGATTATCTTTTAGGTGAAATAACTTGTGACTTTGCCCACACATCTATAGTGGCTGCAGCCGCGTTACTTCTTCTTGCGAAAAGGCCGATTATTTGCACAAATGGAAATACTGCAATATTAACGCCTCGTGATCTTATTATGCTTTCAAAACAATTAAATAGCTCTATAGAGATCAATTTATTTCATCAATCAAAGAAACGAGAGTATAAAATAGTAGAACATTTTCAGTCATTTGGTCCAGTAAATATACTATTACCCGACGATACTAAAATCGAGAAAATAGAAAGTAATAGAAAATTAATAAGCAAATATGGTCAAAAACAGGCTGACATCATCTTTGTACCCCTCGAAGATGGCGATCGTACACAAGCACTTATTCAGCAAGACAAAAAAGTTATAACAGTTGACCTCAACCCTCTTTCTCGTACAGCTCAAAACGCCACTATTACAATAGTTGACAACATTGTTCGTGCTTTGCCGATATTATCCAAAAAAATTGACGAATTGAAAAACAAGAAACCAAGCGAACTTACAAAAATAATAGATATGTATGATAATAAAAAAATATTATATGAAGCTTTAATAC
>Ga0163152_10006956_pt1 | contig 12562 bp, 11 predicted proteins | sample OliLakLV19MP8IB2_FD_148635 | JGI IMG/M metagenome (GOLD analysis project Ga0163152, IMG submission 148635) | Freshwater microbial mat bacterial communities from Lake Vanda, McMurdo Dry Valleys, Antarctica - Oligotrophic Lake LV.19.MP8.IB-2 | ecosystem: Environmental > Aquatic > Freshwater >... | reverse complement strand
CCCAGGAGCTCGTCGCGGGAGTACCCGACGAGCGCACACGCCGCCGGGTTCGCGTCAACAAACCGAGTCTGGTCGTCCGAGAGCAGAATCGCTTCATTGGAGTGTCTGAACAACGCGTGCAGGCGACGCTGGCTTGCCGACAGGGCGTCGAATATCTGGCGCCGACGTGCCAGCGTCAGCGACAGGAAGCCCGCAAAGGCAGCGAGCCCTCCGCTGGCGGCGGCGGCGCTCGCGTAGTACCACCGGCGCCGGCCGTTTGCGTCGGCGAGAATGTCCGCCGTCGCGACGCCGACGACGGCGACGAGCGGGTACCCCTGCAACAGGCGAAAGCTGTAGAGGCGTTCGATGCCATCCAATCGTCCCGGACCCGCATAACTGCCCGTGGGGCGCTGCGCCAGTTCGGCGAACAGTTGGCTGCCGAGAATGTCCTCCCCGGTGCTCTCGAGGCTGCCCACTCGCCGCGCGCGAGTGATGCCGTCGAGCCCGGTCAGCGAGAACACATCACGCTCGCGAACGGTGGCGGCTTCATAAAACGCCGTGAACCGCGAGGGATCAAACTGCACCAACACGACGCCGGCAAACTGCCCGTCGGGGGTGTTGATGCGATGAGTGACCGGCACCATCATGGTGTTCGTCCGCCTTGAGAACACGGGGCGGCCGATGAACAAGTCGCCCGTGTCCTGCCGCTGATGGATCTGGAAATGTTCCCGGTCGGCGATGATGATCGGCGTTGACGGCATCGCGTCCGACGCTTCGGCCGTGACCACGCCGGCGTGGTCGACGACGCTGACCGCATCAAAGGTGTCCTGCGAGATACCGAGATCCGCCAGCAGGCGAGGCATGTCAAGGAGGCCGACGGTGTGCCCGATTTCGCGAACGATGTAATGGATGACCGCCTTGGCGTTGTCGATCGTCCGAATCGAGTACTCCTCGAACGCGATCGCCAGGTTCGCCTGTCGCGCCGTGGCCTCGGCCATCGCCTGCTCGCGCTCGAACCGGACCTGCGAGAACACCCCGATCCACAGGACCGCGATAAGGAGCACGGCCGCGGCGACTACTGCGGAGGATAGTCGGATCACCGGCACCAGTGTGCCACGGTACTGCTACCATTTCCCCCGATTCCCCCTGTGTGGGCTTTCTGGAGGTTCCTGAGATGATGCGACTTCGTCGCCGCGCGCTCGTCGTGCTGCCCCTGGCCTTTGTGGCCGCTATCCTGGTGCCGCTCTCGGCACAAAACACCAACAAAAAACCAATGGGCCTGGGCGACATTCTGTCGTTCCGCGCCATGACCACCACCGCGTTTTCCAACGACGGCAAATGGTTCGCCTACCGAGTCGCGCCGCTGCAGGGCGACAGCGAAGTCATCGTGCGCAGCACGTCCGGCGCTCAGGAATACAAATTCCCGACCGGGGAAGGTGCCGGAACGATCACCTTCTCGGACGACTCGCAGTGGGTCGCGATGCCGGTGTCATTGACGCGGGCGGAAGCCGAAACCGCCCGCCGCGCCCGTCGCCCTGTTCAGACCAGCGCGTTGATCGTGAACCTGGCGACGGGAGACAAGGTCAACATTCCGAAGATTCGCCGCTTTGCGTTCGCCGGTGAAGCGGGTGGATGGATCGCGCTGCATCGCTACGGCGCGGACGCGGCCCCCGGTGCGGCGGCGCCGGCTGGTGGTCGCGCAGGCGGAGCGGCTCCGGCCGCCGGGAACGCGCCGCGTGATACACGTCCGCGTGGCACAGACCTGCTCCTGCGCGAACTCAAGACCGGAACCGAACTCAACGTCGGCAACGTGTCCGAGTTCGGCTTCAACAAGTCCGGCAAATACCTGGCGCTCATCATCGACGCGGCAGATCAGGCCGGCAACGGCCTCCAGATTCGTGACATGTCCACCGGCACGATCAGTTCGCTCGACACCGACAAGGCGTTTTACGAGCGCATGGCGTGGGCGACCGAAGGTGATGCGTTGACGATGCTGAAGGGGACCGACGACCGGGCATTCCGCGAGCGGTTGTTCTCCGTGGTGGGGTTCACCGGTTTTGGCAGCGGCGCGCCGAAGAAGGTGGTCTACAACCCGAAGGACGACAAGGCGTTTCCCGCCAACATGTCGGTGAGCGGCAACCGCACGCCGTCGTGGAATGACGACCGCTCTGCGATGGTCTTCGGGATTGCGGAATTGACGGCCGTTCCGCGGCCGGCGGACCGGGGCAATGCGACGCCTGCCGCAGACGGTGCTGATGCGCCTGCTGCCGGCGCGACGTCGCCCGCCGCCCCGGATGCGACCGAACGTCCCAACCTCGTGATCTGGCACTACAAGGATCCGCGCCTGCAGTCACAACAGCGTGTGCAGGAAGGTGCCGACCGCAGCTTCAATTACCCGGCGCTGTATCGCCCGGCAGACAACACGATGGTCCGTCTGGCCGATGATGAAGTGCCGAGTGTGCAGGTGACCGGCCGCGGCAAGTGGGCGATTGGCACGAGCAACACGGCCTACGAACTCATGGGCAATCTTAATGGTCAGCAGTTCCGAGACGTGTACGCGATCGACACCACGACCGGCAAACGCACGACGGTGAAGAAGAACCTGCGCTGGACCAACACCGCGTCGCCCGACAGCACGAAATACCTCTACTACGAGGACAAACACTTCCATGTGTTCAACGCCGAGACGGGTGAGACACACAACATCACTTCGAAGGTGCCAACGTCGTTTGTCAACGTCGAGAGTGACGTGAACGTGGTGGACCCGCCCTCCAACGCGATTGGATGGACGGCCGACAATGAGTACGTGCTGATCTCGGATCGCTGGGACATCTGGAAGGTGCCCGCGACGCCAGGCGCGGCTGCGGTCAACCTGACGGTGAACGGCAGGAAGGATCAGATTCGTTACCAGGGTCGGGTGTTTGGCATCTATCAGAACGAACGCGGGATCGACCTGAGCAAGCCGCAGTATTTCTCCGCCATGTCCGAGTGGACCAAACGTGCCGGCTACGGCGTGCTTGAGCCCGGCAAGCTGGGGCTGAACATGTTGCTCTGGGAGGATGCCGCCATCAGCGGTCTGCAGAAGGCCGAGAGCGGCGACACCTGGATTTATCGACGTGAAACGCCCACCGAAGCGCCGCAGGTGTTCGTGACGGACGCAACGCTCAAGAACGCGCGCAAAATTGTCGACATGGCCCCCGAGGCCGAGTCGCTGGCGTGGTCGGCCGGTGCGCAGCTCATCGACTTCAAGAACGCCAAGGGCGAGCGTCTGCAGGCATCCCTGTACCTGCCCGCCAACTATGAAAAGGGCAAGTCGTATCCGACGATTGTTTATATCTACGAGCGGCTGACGCAGGGGCACAACCAGTACGGCCGCCCGGCGGCCAACGGCTTCAACCGCCAGGCCTACACGAGCAACGGCTACGCGGTGCTGCAGCCCGACATCAAGTACTACATCAACGACCCCGGCATGTCCGCCGCGTGGACGTTGCCCAACGCGGTGAAGGCCGCCGTGGCGACCGGCGTGGTGGATGCGACCAAGGTCGGTCTGCACGGACACTCGTGGGGTGGCTACCAGACGGCGTTCACGATCACGCAGTCGGACATCTTCGCCGCCGCGATCGCCGGTGCACCGCTCACCAACATGATCAGCATGTATTCGGTGATCTACAAAAACAGCGGCGGCACCAACGGCGCGATCTTCGAGAGCAGCCAGGGCCGCTTCACCGGCGGTCCGTGGGAGCAATGGGAGGCGTACACGCGCAACTCACCCGTGGCACACGCCGCGAAGGTCAAGACGCCGCTCATCATCCTGCACAACGATCAGGACGGCGCCGTCGACTTCACGCAGGGCATCGAGTACTACAACACGCTCCGTCGTCTGCAGAAGCCCGTGGTGTTGCTGGAATACCCGGGTGAAAACCACGGCCTGGCGCGTCCTGCCAACCAGCAGGACTACACCGTGCGCGTGAAGGAGTTCTTCGACCACTACCTCCAGGGCGCGCCGGCGCCGGACTGGTGGAAGGACGGCATCCCGCGCCTCGACATGGAGAAACACATGGACGAACGCGTGAAGGCGATGGAAGCCGCCAAGAAGGCGGGCGGGGGCAAGTAGAAGGCTGAAGAGGCGAAGGCTGAAGGGAAAAGGCTAAAAGCAAAAGGTACGGAAAAAGAAAAGGGCGCGGCGGGTATCCCCGTCGCGCCCTTCGTGTTTCTTGAACCCTGGACCCGCAGGACCTATTCCGCCGCGACCTTCTTCTTGCGTCGCGTCGTCTTGGTCTTTTCCGGGGCCGGTTCGGTGGACGGGACCAGTGAGACCATGGCCGACACGAACCGCTTCGGTCCGTGGTTGTCGAAGTCGATCACCACGTGCGTCCCGTCGGAATCGGTGACCGTGCCGGGGCCGTACTTTGGTTGCGACACGCGCGCGCCTTTGCTGACCTTCACGGGAGTCCTTCTGGAAATGGCGCCGGGAGCGCCGGATTACACACGAATACCCGGCCGCGCGCAGGCGCGACCGGGTATTCGCTATTTTACTCGATTGAGACTACCAGCGCGGTTCGCGACGGTTGCCACCGCCACCACCACCACTGCCGCCGCCGTAGCCACCGCCGCCGCCGCGTCCACCGCGGTCACCGCCACCAAACTGGGGCTTCGGACGGGCTTCGTTCACCGCAAGGTTGCGGCCACCCATCGGCTTTTCGTTGAACATCTCGACCGCCTTCTGTGCCTCGGCATCAGTGGCCATCTCGATGAAGGCGAATCCGCGGGCACGGCCCGTGGCGTTGTCACGAACGACGTTGACCGTGTCAACGGCGCCAGCGCCGCTGAAGAATTCACGCAATTCATCTTCGGTGGCGGTGTAAGGAAGATTGCCGACGTACAGTTTGCGACCCATGTAACAGCTCCTGAACAAGAAAACCGACAAAGCACGGCGGAACGGACTCCCGTTCCTCTTGCTCTTGCATGCACGTTGGGGGCCAGGAAACGAACCAGGGACACTCGACGCGGGGCGAAAGCTCGGGGGCCGGACTTCAGCGGTGACGTTCAGGATATCACGGGTATCATCGCTAGGTTGTGATCTCCTTTTCGAACATTTCCAAGCAATACGGTCGGCAAATCCTCTTTGTTGACGCCAATTTCCAGCTCAATCCCGGTGACAAGGTCGGCCTGGTCGGCCCCAACGGGTCGGGAAAGACCACCCTCTTCCGCATGATTATGGGAGAGGAGTCCCCCGACGAAGGGGAAGTCTCGGTCCCCAAAAAGATGACCGTTGGGTATTTTCGGCAGGATGTCGAGGAGATGTCGGGTCGATCGGTGCTCGACGAGGCTATCGCCGGGTCTGGACGCCTCGGGGACCTCCACCATGAACTCGAGGCCCTTCAGCAGGCCATGGGCGACCCCGACAAGGCCGATGACATGGACCGGATCCTGGCCAGATTTGGGGAAGTCCAGGAAGAGTATGACCATCTCGGGGGATATGGCCTCGAGAGCCAGGCCCGCGAAGTCCTGCACGGCCTCGGATTCGACGACCGCCGGATCGACGGAGACGTGGGCGATCTCTCAGGCGGCTGGAAAATGCGGGTCGCGATGGCCCGGGTGCTCCTGGGACGCCCCGACGTCCTGCTGATGGACGAACCCACCAACCACCTCGACATCGAATCGATCATCTGGCTCGAGAGTTTCCTCAAGTCCCTCCCGTCCGCCCTCTTCATGACCTCCCACGACCGCGAGTTCATGAACCGCATCGTCTCCCGTATCGCCGATATTGATGATGGCGAGATCACGGTGTACGCCGGCAACTACGAGTACTACGAACGTGAACAGGCGATTCGTGAGGCCAACCGCGAGGCCGCGTACGCGCGGCAGCAGGCGATGCTGGCCAAAGAACAGCGGTTTATTGACCGGTTTGCAGCCCACGCCGCGAAGGCCGCGCAGGTGCAGAGCCGCGTCAAGGCGCTCGACAAGATCGAGAAGATCGAACTGCCGAAGAAGCGCAAGGTCGTGGACTTCGACTTCCGGCAGCCGCCGCGGTCGGGTGACAAGGTTGTCATGGTCGAAGACCTGCACAAGGCCTACGGCGATCACGTGATTTATGATGGCTTCAGCATGACGATGCAGCGCGGCGAGCGCTGGGCGGTCATGGGTGCCAACGGTGCGGGCAAGACGACGTTGCTGCGGATGATTGCCGGTGCGATGGCGCCCGACTCCGGTGGCGTGCGTATCGGCGCCAGTGTGCAGATGGGCTACTTCGCGCAGCAGGCGCTGCAAGTGCTCAATCCCGAATTGACCGTGTGGGAACAGTTGCAGAACGACTTTCCCAACGAGACGGTCGGCGCCATTCGATCACTGGCGGGCGCGTTTCAGTTCTCGGGCGACGAGGTCGAGAAGAAGATCCGGTTTCTCTCAGGCGGTGAACGTTCGCGTCTCGTCCTCGCGCGCATGCTGATGTACCCGCCGAACCTGCTCGTGCTCGACGAACCGACCAACCACCTCGACCTGGCCACCAAGGACATGCTCATCAAGTCGCTCAAGGACTTCGAGGGCACGATGGTGTTTGTCTCGCACGACCGATCGTTCCTGCGAGGCCTGGGCACGCGCGTCCTCGAACTGGGCGGCGGCGAACCATTGCTGTTTCCGGGCACCTACGTCGAATACGTCGAGCGCACGGGCCACGAAGCGCCCGGCCTGCACTAAAACGACCTCAGAGGTCGGCCAGGCCGACCTCTGAGGTTGTCATGAGTGCCGCGGCGGCGCCAACAAAGGCCAGGCCTTTGTTGTGGTCGACCCCCATCATCTTGCCGCGCCCCATGCGCACGAGCGGGAGCACCGCGCGATAGCCGTCGCCCTGACGCACCATCATGATGCGCAGTTCGGACTGCGTGGGGCCCGCCGGTGTCTTGATGAGCGGCGAGAACGCCACGCGCTCCTGCAGGACATAGAGATGGCGCTGGTCGTGCGGAATGGCCGCGATGTCGGCCTCGGTCGGCGCAAAAATGATCCCGCCACCCGCGAAGGAAAACAGCGGCTTCAGCAGCCAGTGGTCGCGATCGCCGGGCACCTCGCCCACATCCGACAGGAACATCGTCTGTGGCACCCACGGATGACGCAGCCAGGGAATCGAAAACTTGCTGATGCGGAAGAACCAGTCTGGTCCGCCGATCCACTCGACATCGAGTTCGTCTCGATAGTCGAACGGCATCGGGGCGCCGGAGCGTTCGAGTTCATCGGGGATCACGCGGTTGTAGATGCGATGAATCGGCGTGAGCACGCCGTCGCGTTTGTAGAACAGCCGCCGGCCGTCCTTGATGACCTCGGCCGTATCCACCGCGCGAATACCCCACGTGGCTTCGGTGACCAGGAAGTCCGGCCGCGTCTTCTGCTTCTCCGGCTGAATCTCCATGAGCACCACGTGCTCTGGCGCATGTGGCCCCACCAGCACGTCGCGCATCAGCGCGACGTAGCCCGCCGAATCGAGCCCGCCCAGGAAAAGGCTTCGGGTGCCTTTAAAAAAGGCACCCGAAGCCTTTTCCGCGAGCGCCATCTGGAAGCCATAGAGGGACGGGAACGCCTGCAGTTCCACCAAACGGCCCTCAACGCGGCCGTCGGGTTGGCGCACCAAGCCGAAGTCGACTTGTACGCACGTGGGAAGATCCTCCCCGCGCGCCAGGCGGAAGCGGTCCGGCACCATCGCGTCGGCGGCCGTGCGATAGGCCGCATTCCCCAGCAACTGCGACACCATCACTTCGGACGCGTCCACAAGCGAATCCATGAGTGCCTGTGGAAAAAAGCAGGGTGTCTCGGAGAGCCGGAATTCGATCGGGCAGCCCACCCGTCGGGTCATGCCCTCAAGAAACGCGCGGTACCCATCTTCTGAGTACTGCTCGTTGAATCGCGCTCGGAGGGCGGGAATCATGGGGACTCGATCAGATCAGGAACGTGCCGCGCGACATGATCTGCTCGTCATCCACCCAGATGTCGAACTCGGTGCCGACGACGTCGATGTGCGTCGACGAATACCAGTCCGCACCCGTATGCGCACCGTAGGGATTGCCGAAGGCGATGTGGATGCCCGGGAACTTCTCGTCCTGGAGAATGTGGCCGATGACCTGCTTCAATTCAATGTTCGTTCCGATGGCAAATTCACCGACCCGATCGCTGTTCTCGTCCGTGTGTGTGTACGCCCAGAAGTCGTCACGCAGCGCCTGGTTGGGTGACGTGGCTTCGACCAGTCGGTTCTTGTGAATCTGTACCGTCAGTGGCGAGTCCGTCAGTAATCCGTAGCGGTCGCACAACCAGTCGCCGACGACGCCGTCAATCACGAACGTCCCGTTCACTTCGCCGGGTGACGTGAAGACCTCACCGCCGGGCAGGTTGCCCCACTTGTCTGGACTGATGAGGCCACTCGTCTTCACCCATCGGTAGTCCGGGTTCAGGTCCGCCGTAAAGTCACTGCCCGCCGGCGTCGTGGCCCGGATGCGCTTCGCCGTGCGGACCTTGGTGATCACGCGCGTGCTGATGTCGTCCACGAGATGGAAATCCGCCCGCATGCCCTCACGCATGATCTGGGGCGTGATGTTCACCATGTGGGCGTGCCGCATGCGCCGGCGATTGACGATGTCCGTCATTTGCATGCGGGAGCCCAGTTCGTTCTGCTGAACGTGGGCTGCAAAGATGCTGACGTCGCTCAGTTCCATGTCGGCGGCAATGGTGGCCGGCAGATCCACAAGCGGTCGAGGGGCCTCGTCTTCGAGCACAAACAGGCGATGTGTCGCCCCCACGCGGCCGACTTCCGCAATCAGCGCATCGGCGATCGGACGGAGTTCCCGGTCCGTGATGACGGTGACCCGTTCGTGGGGCTGGACGTTGAGACAGGTGCGGATGGCGTTTTCTGCGCCGGGCTGAAGGTCGTCGAACATGCGGGCACGATCATATCCCGCTCCATGCGGACGGTTCCTTGAACTGCTAGACTTTCCCCATGCCAGCGCAACCCGAGCTGAATACCTCAGCCTTCAGGGCATTCGTGGACGAGTATCGCGTCCACTGCCTGTGGTTCCTCCGGCAGGACTACGACCCAGTCACTGCGGCCGAGTGCGAGTCTGTGCTACGCCTTATTGAACAGCACGGGGATCGTCAGGCCTTCCTGCGTGCCGCAGAGTTTCGCCAATGGCTGTCACCCCGTTCCAACGCACTCTCTGCCGACTGTTAGCGGCGGACCGCCGCTCCCGAGGCGACAGCGATGTCGCTGGAGGCGTCGCGCTCGGTATGGCGCTCGATGCACAACGTTTGTCCCGCGATCTCGATCTTTTCCACGATACAACGCAGCGGCTGCAACCATTCGGCTATCTCGCATGGGCGGCGTGTGGAAAGGATCCCGACACCGCGCGGTATTCCGCTGCCGAGGTAGCGACCCTGGCATTTGAGGGGGACGCGCCGGATGCCGCCCTGTTGTCCCGTCAGTGGCAGGAGGCACTCGCCACCGCTTCCGAGATCGTCCGGGCGCTCCCCGCGGAGCATATCGGCTCTGCCGTCCTGACCGAGAGCGGTGAACTGGCCCGAATTCAGGTCTCCGAAATTCAGGCCGCTCTCGCTCGCGGCGCCCTGCGCTTTCACCCAGGGCGCATTGGGGGCGCTTGGCCGACGGTTGTCCCTGGTTCACCGTCATGAAATCTGTCATCGTCCTGATTGCCGTGATCGCCATGTCCACGACCCAACCCCAGCGTTCCCGTACTTTCAACGAAGTGGCCGCCATGCCGAGTCGCCCGGCAGACGCGCGCGTGACCTATGGTGCTGCGCCGGAGCAATTCGGCGAACTACGAATCCCGACTGGTGCTGGCCCCCACCCGGTCGTCGTCCTGATTCACGGTGGATGTTGGCGCGCCGAATACGACGTCACACACATCGCGCCGCTCGCGACCGCGTTGGCCGGCGACGGCTGGGCAGTGTGGGCGATTGAATATCGTCGCGTCGGCAGCCCTGGTGGCGGATGGCCGGGGACGTTTCTCGATGTCGGTGCGGCGATTGATCATCTCCGCACGCTGGCACAAATCCACCCGCTCGAACTCTCTCGCGTCGTTGTCGCCGGACATTCAGCGGGAGGACATCTGGCGTTGTGGAGTGCGGCCCGAGGGTTGTTGCCAAAGGACACGCCACTGGCCACATCGGATCCGCTCGTGCCCCGCGGCGTCGTCTCGATCGCCGGCATCACGGACGTGGCCGCCTACGCCTCATCGACCGGCTGCGGCTCTGCGGTAGTGCCACTGATGGGTGGTGCGCCTGATGCAGTCGTCGACCGCTACGCGCAGGCCTCACCAGTCGCACTGGTGCCGTCTGTACCGGTCCAGCTCATTGTTGGTTCGGCCGACACGATCGTGCCGCGTGCGCAGGCGGACGCCTTCGTGAAGGTGGCAGGAGTCCGCGCGACCGTACGCCTGGTCGAAGGTGCCGGACACTTCGATCTCATCGCGCCCGATCGCGAGGCCTGGTCCGTGCTGCGTGAGGCCGTGCACGCGCTTCTCCCACCCCTCGGGCGCGACTAGGCCGTGCGGATCCTCCATATCGTTCCCACTTATTTCGACGTGTCGTCGATCATCGGCGGGGCGGAGCGGTACACCTGGGAACTGGCGAAGGCGATGGCACGGTCGGCGGACGTCACTCTGCTGACCTTCGGGCCGCGCGCCTTCACGAGTCAGCGAGACGATGTGCGGATGGTGTGTTTGAAGCATTGGGGAGGAGTGCAGCACTCTCTGATGCCCGACCCGGTGCGCTGGTCGTTTTTCAGGGCGATTCGAGCGGCGGATGTGGTGCATTGCCACCAGGTGGACGTCATGTCCACGAATGTCGCCGTGCTCGCGGCGTCTGCGATGGGACGTCCCGTGTTTGTCACCGACCTGGGTGGCGGGTACGCGCGCATGCCCTCGCGACGGTTTCCACTGATGCGCCGGGCGACGGCGTATCTGTTGATCAGCGAGTACTCGCGTCAGCTTTGGCTGCAGCGACCCGAGTGGCGGCGGCCCAGCGCACTCGAGGTGATCTACGGTGGTGTGGACACCGATCATTTTTCACCGGGCGGCACCAAAGACCCGTCCATGGTGGTGTTTGTCGGCCGCCTGGTGGCGCACAAGGGGGTTGACCATCTCATCGACGCGATCGGGCCCGGTCAGCGCCTGCACGTCATTGGCCGTCCGTACGATCAGGCGTATCTTGCGCATCTGCGCGATCGTGCTGTCGGCAAACACGTCGTGTTTGAGCACGACGTCTCCGACTCGGAGCTGGTGGACCGATATCGCCGGGCGGCGGTGTCGGTGCTGCCGTCAGTCGCCACCGACTACCGCGGTGCGGTCACTGAACATGCCGAGTTGTTTGGACTGGCCGCTGCGGAGGCGATGGCCTGCGGGACCGCGACGGTCGTCACCGACGTGGCGTCGCTGCCCGAGGTGGTGGCTGACCGGGACACGGGGTTTGTGGTGTCGCCGGATCATCCGGAGGAACTGGGCATGCGGCTGCGCCAGCTTTGTGAGGACCCCGCGCTTGCGGCCACCATGGGAGCCGCGGCCCGGCAGCGTGTCCTGGATCGCTTTACGTGGACGGCGACCGCAGACCGGTGTTTTGCCGCGTACGCACAGAGCCGCCGTACGGCGATAATGAACCCGTAAAAATGTCTGAACCCAGAGTGCTCGAAATTGGCGCCGGTCGTGATCGCTCGGTCCCTGGCGCAGTGACGGTCGATCGCGTCGCGTCGACCGGACCGGACGTGGTGCACGACCTCGACATCACGCCGTGGCCGTTCCGGGATGGGGAGTTTGACTTTGTCCGCTGCAAGGACGTGATCGAACACGTGGCCGATGTGGTCAAGACACTTGAAGAGATTCATCGCGTGCTGGCACCTGGCGGCCGCGTCGAGATCGTCACGCCGCACTATTCCTGCGCGAACTCCTGGACCGATCCCACCCATCGTCATCATCTGGGCTATTTTTCGTTTGAGTACTTCACCGGACAAAATCAGTGGGACTTTTACACCGGCGCGCGCTTCACGCTGACCGAACGCCACCTGCGGTTTTACGGCAACTACAAGAATCGCCACTGGGAGTGGCTGGCCAATCGCTGGCCCCGCTTTTATGAAGAGCACCTGGCCTGGATTGCGCCAGCCTGGTACATCCGCGTGGTGCTCACCGCGGTGAAATAGACGAGTGGACGTGAGGACACCTGTCGCGCTCGCGCTGCTACTGGTGTCTGCCGTGGCCGGGGCGCAGTGCGCGGGTGGACGGATCGCTGGCCGGACGGTCGATGAGATGATGCGGCCTGGGCAGGCGATGGCACAGGTGCGCGGGCGGGTGTTTGACGAGTACGGTGCGTCCATCCCCGATGCGTCTGTCGTGTTTCAGCCGCTGGACCCGCAATCCGGCCTGACGGAGTTTGGGTCCGCGACCGACGCCCGAGGCCGGTTCGATGTCGAGGGTGTGCGCACGGGAACCTATCGCGTCACGTGCCGGGCCCTCGGCTATGAGACCCGCGTGGTGGTCGAGGAGTTGAAGCCCGGCGTGCAGAACGAGGTGACGCTGACGATGCGGGCGGTGAAGTGGTG
>Ga0163152_10006954_pt1 | contig 12562 bp, 9 predicted proteins | sample OliLakLV19MP8IB2_FD_148635 | JGI IMG/M metagenome (GOLD analysis project Ga0163152, IMG submission 148635) | Freshwater microbial mat bacterial communities from Lake Vanda, McMurdo Dry Valleys, Antarctica - Oligotrophic Lake LV.19.MP8.IB-2 | ecosystem: Environmental > Aquatic > Freshwater > Lake... | reverse complement strand
CGAGAAACGAGACCACGCCGCCGAGCTCCCCTTCAAGCTCTTGCGCAGCCAGGCCATAGAACGCCGGAGAGCGCCCCGGCTGCCGCGTGCCGATCGTGTGCGTCGAATGATTGAACAACAGCGCGATCAATCGATCGTTCGCGCCGCGGAACGCCAGCACGGGCAACTCCGGATCGAAGGGGCCGGTGGGTCGCACGGCGTCGTCGTGCGGGCCGATCCAGAAGATCGAGTTGTCCTCCAGCAGCAAGCGGCTGTTCTGCTCAACTGACGACTCCTCGCCGAGCCGGAAATCGAAGCGGCAGCCATCGGTCAGGTTCTTGTCGGCCTCGGCGACGGCCGCGGTGATCGCCTGCTGCACGCGCCGGCAAAACTCCTCATCGCGCGAGTAGCCGTGTACGGTGACCGTTGTGGGGGCGTGATGCGTGTGCGTGCAGTTAATCAGGACGTTTGCCGCCGGAATGCCGTGACGCTGGCCGATCTGAGCCACGACCGGGTCGAGCAGGTCGCGATTGAGCATCAGCACGTCGCAGGCGACGATCGCCAGCTTGTTCGCGCGTGACGCGGGTACGTCGAGCGCCGCAGTCGTTGCTGGTGAATCCGGCGACTGCCCCGCGACATCCGCCGGCAATTCGAGCACAACGGCCACGACGCGCAGCTTGCCTTCTTGTCCGGCTGTGCGCCCCGGTCCGATACCGCCGCCGATGACCATCGCGTCGTCGGCGATCAGTTCAACAGCGGCCGACCCCACGCGCAAATTCGGAGATTCCGCCGCGGTCGCAGTGGATCGCGGCCCCGCTGCGATCGGGACCAGCAACCCCAGGCATGTCAATCCAGTGGCGAGACGAACAACTGGCCAACGTCCTGCCATCTCAAACTCCCGAATCTACTGACCATCTGGGCCAACAATTCCCGGCGCAACAAACCCATGCGCAGGGATTGACTAGCAACCGCGATCGACAGTGTAACACGGCCATGTCGCAGCGATCAGAGTAGGCGACAACCGCGGAGGGAGCGCGAATGAGAGACTTGGAGCCGCGGCTCTTAGCGCCCAATCGGCACGGCGGCTAAGAAGATAGCGCCGTGCGCCGGCGCCGCGCGGCAGTCGCCAGCACGACCGCCAAACCACCGGCGGCCAACACCCAGCTTGCGGGCTCTGGCACGACCGCCAGCCCCCCGGCGGCCAGCAAAGGCTCTGACGCGATATCGAGTCCTTGCGTTAGATTCGGGAAAGCGGCCGCGCCCGTGCCGAACCCATCGGCCCAGAGCACGTAGTCAAGACCGTCGACGACACCGTTCTGGTCGTAGTCTCCTTCCCAGTAGTGGCGTCCCGACTGACCAAAGTGATCGGCCCAGAGCACGTAGTCGAGACCGTCCACGGCCCCGTCGCCATTGCCATCGCCGACCGTTACCAGGTTGCTTTGCCAGGCCAACGCATAGTCGGTCGCCAGGCTGGAATTCACCACCACCTCGTACTGCCCGGCCGGCAACGCGCGCTGGTAGATATGCTGGACGTTGTCGATCGTTGACAGACTCGAATCGACAAGCGAAAAGTCGCTGATGTTGTAAAGTTGCAAACCGACATTCGCCAGCGTTTGGGGGGTGAGCGTAGCGGGAAGCGGACCAATGCCGGGCGTGAAGTTAATCTGCCGATTCCAGGCCGCGATCAACGAATAGGTGTAGGCCACTTTGCCTTCAGGCACCGTGAAAAAGTAGGTCTGCGTTCCCCAGGTGCCGATCGATTCGTGGTTCCAGCCGGTCGCGGCGACCTCGGTGATCGCCGAAGGCCCTTGCTCGCCAGCCGCCAGAATCGCCAGGCTGTTGTCGATGTGCAATTGACCGGCGCCAAAGCGGGTGTCGAGCGGCTGGGTCGACGTGTGCGACCAGTTGTCGAGCGTCGACGGCGTGTTGTTATCCAAATCAAAGGGAGTCTTTACCGCGCCAGCCATCAGCAGCGCCTTAACGACCTCGGGTCGTTGCGAATTGGCGTTGCTCGCGCCGGCCTCGAGCAACTGCGCGGCTGCTCCCGAAACCCACGAAGTGGCCTGACTGACCGACGGGAAATACTGCGCGCCAGGCGCGACGAGGTCGGGCTTCGAGCGACCCAAGCCTTCGAGCGTTGACCCGCCGTTCGAAGAGTTGCCGCTGGCCAATCCGACGGCGATCGAGTTATAGGAGTTTGCCAAAATCTGCGGGAGCGTCGTACCGCTGCCGTTGTTCACGCCCACGACCGAAACCACCTGGTCGCGCGTGACGACGTAATCGAGTCGACGCAGAACGTCGATGGCGTACGTCGTGTCGGGATTGCCCAGGCCATCGGTAAAGTTGGCGACCCAACTGTGATTCTGCACCTTTTGCGTTTCGACTAGCGGGGCCTGCGCCGTGCGCGTGCGCAAGAAACCACCGTCGAGCCAATCGTCGGCGTTGTAGACCTTGACATTGTTCACTCCGGGCGCGACCCCAAAGTTGCCGTAGAAGTTTTGCGCGACGTTGGTCGCGTGGCTCGAGACGGTGCCACCCCCCGTCGCATCGGTGATGGTCTTGCCGGTGAAATCCGTCAGCGGCAGATTGACGAAGTACTGGGTGGCCACGCCCTGTGCGGCTTCCACTTGCGTGACCTTGACTCCGGCGCCGGTCGGTCCGCCGGCGCTGTTGCCCATCTTTGTAAAATCTTGTGCGGTTGGCGCGCCGGCGCGTGCCATACCCGCGAACCAAGGCCACAAGAGGGTCGCGCTGGCCAAAAGAACAATGCCAGCGGCAATTCGCATCGGCCGCATCCTACGATCCAGAGGCGCTAAGGGCATGCGATGTTCCGACGTCAATCGAATCAAACACCCGCGAAGTCACATCGATAACCCGCCCTCGAGCGACGCGCTCGCGCAAGGCACTTTTTCCTGCCCGATTGGGCCGACCCCCATTAGCACTGTACCCTGGCTTCTAGGGTGCGTGGTTGAACTCACCCGATCGCTGCTGCGAATGGCAGCGACTACGAAACTATCCGGGCGAATCGATTCATTGCCAAAGGCTAGATCCCTGCTCGGCCACCCTCAGGCATTCCGGCGTTCGACGATTGGTCGCGTCGCCACCGAAAGTCTCGATTAGCTCCTAAGGCTACTCCAGTTGGGAAGCAGGTGTCAATGAAAATCCCAGAAGGTGCATTGCCTTAGGGATCTCGCGGTGGCGTTGCGTAACCTGTTGCCCGACAGTTCATTATGGCATGCGTTTCGGCAAGCACGGGGCCGTCCGACGGAGTCGAGCCGCCGCCGGGGGCACACCAAGTTTCGTTCTTCAGGCGGTAACTGCCGTGCGCAGATTTGCCCAAAGCTCGCTGGCGGCATCCAGAAAAAGATCGACCTCTGACCGCAAGGTGATAAAGTCGAACCCGTCGCGCTGCTTGGCCCGCGCATCGTCGAGGCAATACGTGTTGCAGCCGGCGATTTTCTTCGACGTGCGACAAGCCGCCACGATACGCGACATGGCCGCCCGATGTTCTGGATGATTCGCATAATCGTGGCGCGACAGCCCCATCGAGAGCGCGAGATCCGTGGGACCAACGAAGCAACCATCGACCCCGGGGATCGCCATGATCGCCTCGACCTCGGCCACGCCGTGGGCGTGTTCGATTTGCACCAGCAGCCAGGTCTCGTGGTTGGCGCGCTCGGCGTAATCCTCGCCGGCATGCACCGCCATGTCGCTGCCGAACGAGCGCACGCCCAGCGGCGGGTACTTGGCGGCCGCCGCCATGCTGCGGGCCTCGGCCAGCGAGTTCACCATCGGCACGACGACCCCCGCCGCGCCGATGTCGAGCGCACGCTGCACTTCGCTAGGCACGCCCACCGACACGCGCACGAGCGGTCGACAGCCGGCATCGCGCAGCACGTGGACGCACTCGTAGGCTGTCTCAAAGCTCATCGCGCCATGCTGCATATCGAGGATGACCGCCGGCCAGCCGGTCCGAGCCAGGTAACGCGACATGGCCGGCGACGGCAACGATTGCCAGATGCCCAGCCGGGTTTGCACCTGGGTTTTGTGATCGAGCTCAGCGGCCATGGTCGCGTTGGTCCTCATTCACGTTGCGTGTTGGCGATCCGCGCGCGCTCTGCGCGCCGCGCGCCCCGGCCTGCTGCCAGCAACTCGAAGCGTTCGTCAGAAAGTCCTCACCAAGGTACCACCGTCGACGACGATCGTCGCGCCGGTGATATAGCTGCCCGCGTCGCTCGCCAAGAGCAAGGCGGGCCCGGCCAGTTCGCGCGGTTCGCCCCAGCGCCCCAGTGCCGTGCGGTCGGCAAACGCCTGCTTCTCGTCACTCTTGAGCAGGTTCATCGGCAAGTCGGTGAGGAAGGGCCCCGGCGCCAGGCAATTCACGGTGATGCCAAAGGGCCCCAGTTCCAGCGCGCTGGCCCGCGCCATGCCGATCAAAGCCGCCTTCGTTGCCGAGTAGGCGTTGCGTCCTTCCTTCGAGGCCAGCGCCATTATCGACGAAATGTGAATCACGCGCCCCCAGCGGCGCTCCTTCATGCCCGGCACCAATGCCCGGGTGAGAACCATGCAACTCGAAAGATTCAATTCCAGGATTCGATCCCAATCGGCATCGACGATTGCGTCGATCAGCTGCGGTGAGTTGCCGCCGGCGTTGTTGACCAGGATGTCGATGCGGCCGAACGGTTCACAGGCTTCGCGGGCGAGTCGCTCGGCCTCTGCTCGGCGTGAGACATCGGCCTCGACGTACGCGGCGCGCGCCGGCAGACCCGCGGTAATTTCTTCCGCAGCCGAGCGGAGCTCGTCTTCATGCCGGCTCGAGATGACCACATCGGCGCCCGCCTCGGCAAAAGCGCGAGCCATGGCCTTGCCGAGCCCCTTGCTGCCGCCGGTCACCAGCGCCACGCGTCCCGATAAATCGAACAACGATTTCGCAGTCATGCTTGAAGTGCCTTCGCGGATGTCGGTGGGCCGCGGCCAAACTCCGCGGCAACGAGATCGTGAGCGCAGCCACTAGCTTACCGGCGCTGTGGTGTACGAGTGCAAGTAGCGCTCGCAAGGGACAGGGGGGAACTTCCGAGGTAACAATCGTAACTGGCCGAATACGCCCAAGAAAACTTCGCCCCAGCAAATGGCTTCTAGTCGAGCAGCCAGTTGCGGCGCGAGCCTGGAACTGCTGCAGGCGCGACACTAGCCCGAAGCGCAGCGAGGGGCGGTTGACGCCGCTACATCGGTTGACGCCGAACCCGCAGCGACCCGTCGGCCCCATCTCAAACACTCGATTCGGCCGCGCCCCTTACGGCAGCGGGACCAACGCTTCCAACAGCGCTCGGCCCGAAGGCTTGGCGCTGCTGCGACGCCGCTCGCCTGGCTTGCCGTCAGCGGGTTTCTTCTCCGCGTCGGCATCGTCACGCTCGACCGCGTCTTCGTCGACTTCGGCGGCGTCCTCTTCGGCGTTAGCCGCCGTGAAGAACCCGACCATCATCTCTTCCCACGTCTGCTCGCCGAAGCGAACCGTTTGCGTCGGGTCGGGATTGAACGGATTGCCCGCCGAGTTATCGAAGTGGGCCGTGCAATGAATGCGCGAGCCCTTGGGCAGCAGCTTTGGCTCCACCAGGTCGTAGCGCAACTGCCAGTTGAAGTCGTAATGCGGCACGTCCAGCAGAATCTCGCGCGTGCCGTCGGGGTACTCGACTTCAAAGCGGAAATCCTTCCCGCGCAGGTGCATGTGCGGGAAGTAGTTCAACAGCAGCATGTCGCGCTTGACCTTGAATCGCGAGCGTAGCTCGTAGTTGTCGGCTCCCGGCGGGATCGTGATCGCCATGTTCGGGGCCATCAAGCTCAGCGCCTTCCGCTTCACGGTCTTGGCGTTGGCCCACACCAGCCCGATGTAGCTGAGATCGTCGCATTCGGTGCCGTTGGGCGTGTAGTGCATCTGGAAGCTGATGCGCGAGCCGGCGGGCACGGGGATGGCCGTCCCCTCGGGGAACGACCACGGCGGCGTGCCCGGTGCGAACACCGCCACGAGCCGGTTGCCAAACGAAATCTGTCCATCGCCCGAACCGGGTGGCGAGATCCAGCAGACGATGTGATGCACGACCGAACGATTGCCCGGCCGGGCTTCGGCAGCTTGCAACCACTTGTCTTCGGTCACCTGCAAATCGACCGAGAACATCTGGTAGTCGACCACGCCTTCCGCCTGCACCTGAAACGGCTTCTCGTCCATGTACACGACCTGGTCGGGCTTGATCCGCCAACCATCGGTGAACTCGCGCGCCGGCGGCTGGTCGCTGGCGTTACCCTGTGGGCACCCGTTGGCGACCCAAGTGTGAATCGTTTGCTTCTCTTCGTCGCTCAATCGGCAGTCGTTGGTGAACTTGCCGTACTCGGGGTTCGCGAACCAGGGGGGCATCCGACCTTCGTCGACCACTTCGCAGATCATGGGGGCCCAGCCCACCACTTCGTCGTAGCTGGTCAGCGGGAAGGGAGCGATCTCGCCCGAGCGATGGCATTCCTGGCAGCGGGCCTGCAGGATGCTGGCGATGTGTTTGGTATAGGTGATATCGCCCGTCGGCGCCACCTTTGCCACGCGACCGATCAAGCAACCAGGCGCCGCGGTCTCCGGCGTGCTGACCGGTTTGCCGGCCAGCAGCTCGTCGAGCGCGACGGCCAGATCCTTGCGGCCGACTTGCGGACGCTGGAAGCCAATGCCGAACTGATCGTCAATCCGACCGCGATACTGCACCACCCCGCCGCCGTCGAGCACGAACACCTCGGGCGTGCGCTCGGCGCCAAAGCGATCGGCGATGGAACTATCGGCGTCTTTCAAGATTGGGAACTTGATGCCATTGCGCTCGGCGAACGCGCCGATCTTGGTCACCGAGTCTTGCAGGTTGGCGTTGATCGCCACGAACTCGACGCCGCGCTCGGCATACTCGCCGGCCAAATCTTGCAACCGCGGCGCGTAGAGCTTCACCAGCGGGCAATCGGTCCCCAGGAACACGACCACCAGCAGCTTCTGATCGGTTAGCTCATCGAGCGAGTGCTGTTTGCCGCGGAAATCGCGCAGCACGAAGTCGTCGATCTTGCGGCCGATGCGGGCGGCCTCGGCCCCCTCGAGCGACGGCAACCACGAACCAAGCACGACCAACGCCGCCACACATCCTGCCAGCCGACGCGACCGACCAATTGCGAATTGCATACGAGCGAAACCCTTATACGTGCTAGCGATGGGGCCTGCCGATGGGTCGGGCCCCCGAGGTGAATTCCGATGTCCGACGAGTGCCGCTGCTCTGTAACTTGTTACCGCTTCGCCGTGTTCCTGCCGCTTCGCTGCGTTTTTTGCCGCTTCGCTGTGCCAGCCGTGGGTCGCTTCCTGTTGTACCCACACGCTAGTGATTAGCAAACAAATTGTTATTCGACCATTGTAACTTAGAGTCTATCCGGGAACCCAACGCCGCTCGCGAGCGGTTTCCGGACAGACTCATATTGGGGACAGTGCGAGAAGCAACGCCGGCGATCTGCCACTTCCGAGGGGGGAGGTTGGGCGACTGGCGAAGAATCTAAGGACCGACCGAAGAATGACTTCTCCGCAAGCCCCTCTCCCTTTGTGGGAGAAGTTAGCCTGCGGTGAGCTGGCCGAACCGGGTGAGGGGTTCCTAAATCAGGAAGTTATTCTTCGATCGATCCTAACGGGCCGCGGTCTTTGGACAAGCAGGTCGACCTTTCGGTCAGCAGTTATGCGTGCGGGCCGAGCATCACGTACAATTGCCCCCCATCACGATCGGCCGCTTGTGGGCGCGACGCGGCCGCCAGTTTGAATCCGGGGCAACATGAACGACTCCCCTTCGACGCCGCCAACATCCGCCGCATCATCCCCCTCGCCCGACTCCTCATGGCCCCACGAAGGCGAGCTCGTCGAGCGCGTGCGGCTGGCCTTGGTTCCCGGCATCGGTCCGCGACTGGCGCAAGCCCTGTTGGCGCGGTTTGGCTCGGCCACGGCCATCTTCTCCGCCTCGCGCGACGAGCTTTGCCTGGTTGAAGGCATCGGCGCGAAGCTGAGCGCGGCGATCCAGACCGGTCGCCGCGAGATCGACGCCCTGGAAGAAGTCGAGCTCTGCCGTCGCAGCGGCATCACACTGCTTGCCCGCGAACGTCCGCAATACCCGCACACGCTGCTGGAAATCTTCGATCCGCCGAGCGTGCTCTACGTGCGCGGCGACTTGCTGCCTGAGGATTCGCTGGCGATCGCGATTGTCGGCTCAAGGCACGCTACGCAATACGGCCTGCAACTTGCCGAACGCTTCGCGGCTAGCCTCTCCCGGGCAGGCTTCACGATCGTCAGTGGGCTGGCCCGCGGCATCGACGCTGCGGCCCACCGCGGGGCCCTCTCGGCCGGAGGTCGCACGCTCGCTGTGCTGGGGAGCGGGTTGCTGCAGATCTATCCGCCCGAGCATCGCGATCTGGCGGCCGACGTCGCCCGCAGCGGCGCGGTCCTCAGTGAGCTGCCGCTGCGTGTGAAACCGCTGGCCGGCACCTTCCCGCAGCGCAATCGGCTGATCTCGGGGTTGTCGCTGGATAAGCCGCACTCATTGTACAAAGTTCGATGGTGCCCTTCGCGAACTCGAACTTCTGCCCTCGCGCATGCCGCTTAACGAATCGGAATTCCAGCGAAATGCGTTTAATGATCTGGCTGAGAGCTTGACGCACCTTGGCTGGGCCTTCTTTTTCAAGAATCTTGTCTAGTTCCCAGATGCGGCTCGCAATCTGGCGAGCGTCCAGTTTGTCGGCTTGTTGTTTCGGTGGACGCAATTGCATTGTAAGGGAAACGCGTCGTTCCTTCAATTCGAGCAGCTTCTTTTCGACATCCGCGACCAGTGAATTGTCTACGGTGACGATTCGCTCGGTCGCCTGCTCAATCTGTCGATCGAGCGTGTCCAATTGCTGTCGCATCCGACGCTGATCGTCTGTCGAGGGATTCTGTTTCTGTCGCCGATCCAGCTCTCGCGCCACGGCGCGCTCCAGGCCTTCGATCGACCCCATTAGAAAGTGCTGGCGAAGCTTTTCGGCGACGACGCGGAGAATCGCATCTTGCTTGACGACGTGGTAACCGCAGGTTTGTGACTTATGGTACGTCGAACAGATGTAATTCGGATACTTTTGACCGCCGGCCGTGTGCAGGCTCTGGGCATACATCACTTTTCCACAGTGCCCACAATAAAGGAGACCGCCTAGCGGGGCACCCTCGCTGTCCATTCTCCAATGCGCTCGATGTTCACGCAATTTGATCTTTTGCACCGCGTCAAATGTTTCTCGATCGATAATCGCTGGGTGAGCGTTCTCGAACCGAAACGGGTTCGTATGACGCCGCGAGTTCTTAACTACGGACTCAACCTGATCGCCGTTCGTAGTGAAGTACTTGCCTTGCCGGCGGCCGCCCAACGTCACGACGCCGCAGTATGTTTCGCGAGTCATCACCACGCGAACTGCCTCGGCTGACCATTCCGTCCCACCGGGCGACGTAATGCCCTCCGAATTGAGAATCCGGGCGATCTTGCGAGTGCCAATACCCCCCAGCCTCAATGAGAAAATGCGGCGTACGACCTCAACCTTGCTCGGATCGCCAAAGACCAGTTTCTCGTCCGGGCCGACCTCGTAGCCGTAGGGTGGGGTGCCGGCGACCCAGACGCCGGTCTTGGCACGCTCGATCTGTCCTCGCAAAGTGTTACGCGCAAGGTCCCGCAGGAACTGATGTTTGCCTTCTTGCTGGATGGTGTAGATCAGGCGTCCGGCGAAGTCGTTCCAATTGATCTCGCCCTGAGCAACGGTGACTAGCCTGACGCCCGCTCTGCGCAGCGGATAGATCCAGTGACCCATCTCGATCGAGTCGAAACGGCCGAATCGATCCTGGTCCCAGCACAGGATGGCCTGGAAGCTTCCCTTGTCAGCGTCTGTGATCAGCTGTTGGAACTGCATTCGCTTCGAGGTCTTGTCACCGCTGATCCCCTGATCTTCGTACTCGCGCAGAATCTTGTATCCGTGCTGCTCGGCATACTGCTCGACGGCTACCCGTTGGGCGGGAATGCTCGCCTCTTGGCGATCGTGCGACATCCTGTAGTACGCGACAGCGGGAATCGTGCCTTTACGAGTCATATCCTTGCCTCCTTGGAAATTGATCGCGCCGAACGGAAACCGTTCCCGACGACACCGGCCAGCACGGTGCTACCTCGGCGGGCCACAGGTTGCAACGAAGCCTGACTGGGCCGACAATCGCCGGCATGTTCACCGCGAAGACCATCGCCACCGATCCCCTTGGACTCCGCGACCTACTCCAGCGCTTCGCAGACGAACGCTGGCTGCCGGCGCATGCCACACCCGAACAACGCGCGGCGATCGTGCTTGACGAGTTCCGCAAGCGCGTGCTGCATGACCTCGAAGCGCTCGAACTGACCTTCACTGAGGGGCGACAATGCGGCCATTCGCACTCTTGATGCTGACACTGGCAGGCTGTGGCAAAGTCGCGCCACCAGCGATACCGTCCACGACGCCCGCGAGCGCTAAGGCGATACTCCAAGCGCCGCCCGACACCGACCCAGCGGCTGACCTGGAACGGCTGGGAGATGCACACAAGGAGCTTACGGCCATGATGCAGGCCGAGCTGTCGCGGCTGGCGAAACTCGACGACGACTGGAAAGCCACATTCACGGCTGCCCTTGCCGATGCCGAAGACGATGCCCAGCGCGCCGATCTGACGAAACAGGATGCTGAGTTTCGCGCCACGGGCGAACGGCTGCGGCGCGAGCTGCACGAGGTCTACGATCCGATCTTGGCAGATCTCGAACGGCGGCTGCTCGATGCGACAATGCGGGTGAAGGTCGACGCCGACCAGCTGCCGGGCAGGTAGCTCGGAACTCGCTCTATTTGGCGCCGCTGTTGGTGGCATTCTTCATTTTCCCGGCGTTTGGTGCATTACCGAAGGGAACGGATAATCCCTTGCGTGTTGCAACGCGATTCGCCATGCCGTGCTAGTACTACAGCGCTAACTCGGTATTGGTGAAGGCGGCGGAAACGGCGAGACTGGTGGCAGGCCGGAGGACCGGCTGTCGAACCATCAGGGAGAATCAGGCATGGACGCCACCGCCATTCGTCGCTTGAAACCGAAGTTGCTCAGCTACCTCCAGGAGTACCGCGATTGCTTTGGTCGTTCGGACACGCGCGGGCACTTGAAGACCTACGTCGAAGGTCAGTTGTCGAAGTTGGATCGCAAGAGCGTCGAACCGATCGCCCTGGCGGCCGGCGTGCCCCCCCGTACCTTTCAGCAGTTTCTCAACTTTCTGGAGTGGGACCAAGAGCAGTTGATCGACACCGTGCAGTGGCGCGTCGCGCGAGATCACACCAGTGACGATTCGATTGGCATCCTCGACGAGACCTCGTGCCCGAAGAAGGGAGACAAGACACCTGGCGTGCAGCGCCAATGGTGTGGCGCCACGGGCAAGCAGGACAACTGCGTGACGACGGTCCACTTGGGCTATGCGGTGGATGACTTCCACTGCCTGTTGGACAGCGAGTTGTTCCTGCCGGAAAGCTGGTCGGAAGACCGCGCGCGGTGCCGCGCGGCGCACATTCCGGACGAGATGACGTATCGGCCGAAGTGGCAGCTCGCGCTGGCCTTGTACGATCGCGCGCGGGCCAACGGCGTGTCATTTCGTTACCTGACCTTCGACGAAGGCTACGGAGGCAAGCCCGAGTTTTTGCGGCAATTGGACGCGCGTGGACAAGCCTACGTGGCGGAGGTGCCGCGGTCCTTCACCGGTTGGCTCAGCGCGCCGTGCGTGACCGATCGACCTTTTCGCAAAGGGAGTCGTGGACGTGGTCGCGCGACACCGCGGCTGACGGCTGGCAGTGCCCCGGCGCACAGCGTCGAGTATCACCTGAACTGGACGCCTGCCTTGAAAGACCAAGCCTGGAAGCGGTGGCGCATCAAAGACACTCACAAGGGGCCGGTGGTCTGGGAGACCAAGCACGTGCTGCTCGTGCCCAAGGACGAGAACGGCCTGCCAGGCAAGCCGCTGCACTTGATCGTGGCCCGCAACGTGCGCGATCCAAGTGAAGTGAAGTTCTTTGTCAGCAACGCGCCGCCCGAAACGTCGGTCAAAGAACTCCTGCACGTGGGTTTCTCACGCTGGCGCGTGGAACGCTGCTTTGAAGACCAGAAGACAGAGCTGGGGTTCGATCATTTCGAGGGGCGGTCGTACCGGGGCCTGAAACGCCATCAAGCGATCACGGCCGTGACCCACTTGTTCCTCTCCGAAATGCAGCAGCAACTGCGGGGGGAAAAATCCGGAACTGACGGTCTGCCAAGTCCGCACGGCCGCGGCCGCGCTGGTGCGCTCGTGGGGCTTGGGACGCACGGCCACGCGACGAATTCTCGAAGCCACCGCGGCCGAAATCGACTACACCCAGCGACGCAACGCTCAAGCACGTCAGTCCCACAGCAAAACAACACGACGAGCACTCGCCGCGCTGGACATCCGAATGACCGACCTGCCTCGCTGCGGATGGAGCACGAGTTAGCGCTGTAGTACTA
>Ga0163152_10006953_pt1 | contig 12563 bp, 9 predicted proteins | sample OliLakLV19MP8IB2_FD_148635 | JGI IMG/M metagenome (GOLD analysis project Ga0163152, IMG submission 148635) | Freshwater microbial mat bacterial communities from Lake Vanda, McMurdo Dry Valleys, Antarctica - Oligotrophic Lake LV.19.MP8.IB-2 | ecosystem: Environmental > Aquatic > Freshwater > Lake... | reverse complement strand
GCTCGGACCCCTGCGCCGCCTTCCTCGATGAGGCGGCGCAGGGGTCCGAGCTCGGCGCGCGTGAGGCCCAGGATCTGCTGCACGTAGAAACGCAGGTCCGCCGCGCGCCCCGCGCGTCCCTCGGCCGCGGGATCCGCGGTCGCCGGCGCGAGCGGCGCGATCGAGCCGCCGTCGGGCAGCTCGCCGCGCGCGAACGCATCGATCGCGGCCGGAGTGAGACCGGCGAGCTCGACGCACGTGTCGGCCAGGTGCGGCGCCGTCTCCGCCAGCCCCACCGGTCGGCCGAGGATCGCGCTGCGCGCGTGCGCCGCCTGACCGAGCGGATGGCCGCGACGGAAATCGCGGTACACGAACTCCAGGTTGGCGACGTCCTCGTCGCTCACGAGCAGCCGACCGTGGCGATCGCGGATCTCGCCCCGGTGGTAGGGCACGAAGGCCGAATCGACCTGGAAACGCTGCGCCTGCGCGCGCCAGACCGTGCCCTCGACGACCTGGATCTGGAACAGGCGAGCTGCCAGGACGCCCAGGCCCGCGACCACCACGACGCCCAGCGGGCGCAATCGTCGTTGCGCTACCACGAGCGGCTCCGCAGCGGCGTGAGTCCGGGCAAGCGCGCCAGGAGCGGACCGGTCGCGAGGGCCAGGAGCGCGGAAGCGATCGCGACCGGCAGGGCCGCGCTGGCTGCGCCCAGGAAATCGACGTCGCCGTGCGCGGCGCGCACGCCGCGCGCCAGCGACAACCAGGCCTGGAACGCGCCGGCCGCGAGCGCGGTCGCGACCGTACGGCCGATCGGACCGGACAGCTCGAGCGCGTCGCGCAGCGCGAGCGCCAGGAACAGCGCGCCGAACGCGCCCGCGAGGAGCACGAGTGGCGGCTCCCCGCCCGTCGCCGCGTGCGCCAGCGCCGTGAGCACCGCCAGGGGCACGAGGTCCGCCGTCTCGCAGCGCGCCAGGACCACGATCGCCAGGACGAGCGCCGCGTCGGGCACCCACGTGCCGGCCGAGTGCCGCGACCACAGGCCTTGCAGCGCCGCGAGCCATACGGCCCATGTCAGGAACAGGAGCCAGCCCACGACGCGCTGCGCCGGACGGTGCGCCGGTCTCACGGCGAATCCTCCTCTCCTGGCTCGTCCGGATCGCGCGCCGGCTTCGCGGGCGCGAGGCGCACGGCGACGCGCAGGAGGTCGGCCGGATCCTGCGCCGGCACGAGACGCAGGACGTGGTGCCCTTCGCCCTGGGGCAGGACGCACGTGCCGACCCACAGTCCGGCCGGCACGCCGCGATTTCCCGACGACGTCGCGATGCGCGCGCGGCCCGACGGTCGCGGCGGCGCGTCGGGCGCTTGCGCAGGGGATTTCCAGCCGAGCTCGATCGCACCGTCGGAGTCGACGCCCAGCGACGTGACGAGACCCATGTGCAGCGGGACGGCGCAGCCCTCGATCGCAGCGACGCCGGAGAACTCGAGCGCGCTGTCGCCGAGCAGCGCCGCTCCCGCTTCGCTGCCCGCGACGCGCACGACGCGGCCGAGGAAGCGCGCGCCGACGGAGAGCGCGGCACCGGCCTCGACGCGCGCGCCGTCGGGCAGCGACAAGCGCCGCGTGCGCCGGCCGGGCGTCGAATCGCCCGCGAGCAGCACGCGGGCCGTGCACCAGCGCGACTCGTCGAAGGCGTCCTCGGCCAGGAGCGGGCCCGCGGTCGCCAGCTCGGGCCCGCCCGCGAGCACGACTTGCGACAGGCCGTGCCCGTAGTCGAAGCCGGTCTCGACGACCGGCATAGGGCGGCCCTTCTGCAGGAGTTCGCGCAATCGGCCGAGCCGGAACCCGTCGGCGTGCGCGCGGCGCACGGCGCGGTCGCCCGGGCCGGTCTCGCGCACGCGCACGGTGCCGGTGAGCACCGGGCGCTCACCGTGCTGCGCGCCGAGCAGCAGGATCCCCTCCGTTCGCGACTGTCCGCCGACGACCCCGCCCACGACGATCGACACCGGCTCCGCGCCATCCACGTGGACTTCCGCGCCGACGCGCAGGCTCTCGTCGGTGACGAGCTGGACGACGCCTTCGCCCGGGCGCGCCGCGTCGAGGTCGCGCACGCGGCCGATGTACGTGTCGCGGCACACGACGGGCATGTCGGGCGTGACGCCGGCGCCGACGGGGAAGCGCACGCGCAGGAGGTCTTTGTCCGTCAGGCGCTCGAGCACTTCCGCCACGAGGAACCCGCGGCCCTCGCGCAGTGCGGGATCGGTCGGCAGCGCGGCCTCGATCTGCGCCGCGAGCAGCGCGCGCGAGGCCTCGCGCTCGGCCGGCAGCGCGGCTTCGGCGGCCGACATCGCCGCGCGTACGGTGCGCACCTGCAGCCAGCCCAGCGGACGCGCGAGCTCGGCCAGCCAGCGCGCCGGCGCGAACAGGATCCCGGCCGCGCGCTCGGCCGGAGCGAACGGATGGAGCGCGAGCGCCGCCAGCATCAACACGCAGACGAGGACGATCGTCCTCGATCGGAACCACGACAGCACCCAGCCCCCCATCCCGCCCCGCGCGCGGCCGGGCGACCCGCAGTCCTGTCTACAACACAGAGAGCGTCGAAAACAGGCGCTTCCCGCGCCCTGGCGTGCCGCGAGACGAAGCCGGAGAAACCAGGATCCGATCCGAGTTGGCGGCACCGTGCCTGACGGCCCGGTGCTGTGCGGGTGGCACCGTGCCTGACGGCCCGGTGCTGTGCGGGTGGCACCGTGCCTGACGGCCCGGTGCTGTGCGGGTGGCACCGTGCCTGACGGCCCGGCGCTAGTCGTCCTCGTCCGACGACAGGACGGGCGCGAAGACCTCGAGGTTCTCGAGGAAGACTGCGGTCCCGCGCGCGACCGCGGTCAGGGGGTCGTCGGCCACGCGGGCCGGGATCCCGAGCGTCTCCGAGATCGCGTCGGCCAGCCCGTAGAGCAGCGATCCGCCGCCGCACAGCGTGATGCCGGAATCGACCAGGTCGGCCGAGAGCTCGGGCGGCGCCTCCTCGAGCACGCCGCGCACGGCCTCGCAAATCAGGCGCACGGGCGCCTGCAGCGCCTCGCGGATCTCGATCGAGGTCACGGTCGCCTTGCGCGGCAGGCCGCTGACCGTGTCGCGGCCCTTGACCTCCATGGACAGCTCCTGCTTCATCGGCCAGGCCGATCCGATGGTCAGCTTGATCCGCTCGGCAGTCTGCTCGCCGATCAGGAGGTTGTGCTGCCGCCGCAAGTGGGCCGTGATCGCCTCGTCCATCTCGTCGCCGGCGATGCGCAGGGAGGTGGCCACGACCATCTCGGCCAGGGCCAGCACGGCGATGTCGGTCGTGCCGCCGCCGACGTCGACGATCAGCGAGCCGTACGGCTCGCGCACGGGCAGGTCGAGGCCCAGGCCGGCCGCCATGGGCTCGTCGATCAGGTACACGCGGCGCGCGCCGGCGCGCTCGGCCGAGTTGATCACGGCGCGCCGCTCGACGGCCGTGATGCCCACCGGCACCGCGATCACGATGCGCGGCTTCACCCACGCGCGTCCGCCGTGCACCTTCGTGATGAAGTAGCGCAGCATCTTCTCGGTCACGTCGAAGTCGGCGATGACGCCGTTGCGCAGCGGGCGGATCGCCTGGATGTTCCCGGGCGTCTTGCCCAGCATGGCTTTGGCTTCCACGCCGACGGCCATGCCGTTGTTCATCACTTCGCCGGTCGCTTTGTCGACCGCCACGACGCTCGGCTCGTTCAGCACGATCCCCCGGCCGCGCACGCTCACGAGCGTGTTGGCGGTGCCAAGGTCGATGCCCATGTCGGTCGAGAATCGACCGAGAGCCCATTGCATGGGCCGGAGGTAGCTCTTCATCGCGAGGGGGGCGGCGCACCGGCGGAGCGGTGCAGCCGGAGGCGACAGGCGCGCGGCCATGTCGTCGGTCGGAGTCTTGCAGTTGCCCGACGCCGGTTCAAGGCAACGAATTCCGTCCGAGCGGCATCATCGGCCGGGCGGATAGGAAGGCGCATCTCGCGCATCCCACGGAGCGAGCTTGCGAGCGCAGCCAATGGAATGGGCTGGCCCGTTCAAGGGGCCTGCCCGCGGAGCGAGCTTGCGAGCGCAGCCAATGGAATGGGCTGGCCCGTTCAAGGGCCCTGCCCGCGGAGCGAGCTTGCGAGCGCAGCCAATGGAATGGGCGGGCCCGTTCAAGGGGCCTGCCCGCGCTGGCGTGGTCACCCCGAAAAGCAGGACGCGAGCCGCCCGGGCGGGCGCCTCGCGTCGTGATTCAGCTCGGAAGGAGCGTCAGGGTTTGAAGAAGAGCCCCGAGCCGTACTGCTTCCCGAGCATGTAGTCGGTCAGGATGATCGCGGCGATCAGCAGCAGGAACGTGACGATGCCCATGGCATCACCGAGTCCCATCCCCTGCTTGACGACGACGACTTCCTCGCCCCCCTCCACCATCCTCGAGGTGGCGCGCGTCTGGCGCGCCCCGGGCGTGGTGGTGGTCGTGACGGTGCGTTCGACGCGGCGTGCGGCCATGTTCAGGTTCCTGTGAGTCTTTGGGCCGTCGGGATTACAGGCGGGTCGTGGCGCCGTCGCCCTGGCGGATCGTCTGGCCCGGCACGGTGCGCGTGATCAGGCCCGAGGACATGTCCCCGTGCACGAACTCGACGCGGACCTGGCCCTTGTACGTGGCGCCGTCGAAGATCTCGAAGACGAAGCCACGCTTGACATTGTGGTTCGAGCCCTTGTTGATGCCGACCAGGCCCGGCGCGACCGAGGTGTCGATCCCGAGGACGCTGCCGTCGATGTCGGGGACGTTCGCGAAGTCGGTGACGTTGACGCCCGTGTTCGCGACGAGGGTGTCGAACGACGTCTGGAGCGACCCGCGCTCGGTCAGCAGCGTGGTCTTCTCCTTCTCGAGGCTCGCGACCTGGTCCGTCATGGCGCGCAGCTTGCCCTCGGCGTCGGCCTGGGCGGCTTCGGCGGCCGTCTGGGCCAGCTCGGCGGTGCGCTTGGCCTCGTCCGACGACTTCATGGAGGCGAGCGACTTCTTCGTATCGTCGAAGGCCTTGTCGCGCGAGGCGGTGATCTCGCTCAGCGTCGTCTCGATGTTCGTGACCGAGGCGTTCAGCGAGCTGTTCTTGGCCTCGAGGTCCTTGTTCTCGGTCTGGAGGCGATCCTGCGCGCGCTTGGCCTCGTCGCGCTGCTCGATCGCGGAGGCGCGCTCGCGCGTGACGAGCTGGTTGTCGGCGCGGACCTTCGAGAGCTCGGCTTCGAGCTGCATCTTGTCCTTGCCGGCGACCGCCACGGCATCCTCGTACTTCTTCTTGAACTCGCCGCTGAGCGAGACCGCGTTCGCGGCCCAGCCCACGAAGGCTGCGGCCAGGACGAGGTTCAGCACGACGAAGATCTTTCCGATGGAGCTCATGCTTCGACGACCGGTTGTGGGGGGTGCGGGTTGCGCGCGGCTCGTCGCGACGCCGGGGGGAGACGCGTGCCGAGCTTGCGGTGCGGAGAGGGGTTCCAACCCCTTGGCCTGCAAGGAGCTACATCAGCCCTTTGCACGCCGGACACAGAACGAGGGTGGGGAGTCTAGCGGCGCTCCCAGGAGAGATCAAGCGCCCCTTGCCCGCCGACGACGCCACCCGCGACCGCCCAGGAATGAAGACGCTGCGCAACGGCCGCTCTACCGAGCATCGGGCTTCCGGTAACCGTCGCGCCGGCGCCGAACCAGCCCCAGCACGAGCGGCATCAGGACCCACGCCGCGCGCCATGCCGGCTCGAAGCGCGCGTAGATCGTCGGGCCCGGGTCCCCCACCGGCACGGGCACGGTGGCGAGCAGCGTCCCGGCCACGTTCCGGTCGCGTCCGTCGGGCGCGCGCAGCCGCTCGACCTCGCGCCCGTCGGGGCCGATCACGACCGAGATGCCCGAGTTCGTCGCGCGCACCATGGACCGCCCTGTCGCGGCCGCGACGCAGTGCGAGAAGGCGATCATCTGGTCGAACTCCCAGGTCTCGACGTACCAGGCCTCGTTGCTCGCGATCAGGTGGAAGTCGAGCGGGCCGCGCCGCGTCGGCTCCGTGTACGGCCCGTCGAAAACGTTGTCGAAGCAGACGGTCAGCCCGACGCGCACCTTCCGGTCGCCGCGCAGGGGCAGCTCGACGACGCCCGTCAGGTCCTCGGCGACGAAGTCGGGCACGTAGCCCGCCAGCTCGAAGGCCGTGTCGCGGATCCAGGGGATGCGCTCGAGGCCCGCGACCGATTCGCCGCCCGGGACCAGGTGGACCTTGCCGCCGCGGCCGAGCCTGCGGCCGCCCTCCCCGAACGCGACGATCGCGTTCTGGCGGCGCAGCAGGCCGTCGCGCTCGACGTATTCCTCGACGCCGGTCAGGAACACGGTCCCGGGCGGGATGACGCGCGGACCGCCGTTCGCGCCGAAGAGCGCCGCGCCGATCGCGTCGCGCTCGATCTGGCGCATGATCTCGATGTCCTGGCGCGTGAGCTGGCGCTGCCCCCAGGGCGCGGCGCGCAGGCCGCGATCGAACGCCTCCTCGAGGCCGGGCTCGGCCAGCGGCCAGGGAAAGACGGTCTCGCCCCAGCACACGAGGTCCGGCGGTCCGCCCTGGCGCTCGGCGCGCGCGAGGCCCTGGCGCGTCAGAGCCACGGTCTCCTGGAAGAGCGTGTTGGCGGAGGGCGGCTTCTGCTTGCGCACCGCGTCGAACGCCGGCTGCACGACGAGCACGCGCGGGCCGTCGACGGTGGCGGGCGGAGCGGAGAGCAAGCCGGCCAGCATGCTCGCGACGAGACACGCCGCCGCGAAGCCGAACGCGGCGCGCGGCGCGGCCCGCCGTTCGAGGCGCGCGCGCACGGCGTCGGCCAGCGCACCGGATGTCGCCGCCAGCGCGAAGCCCACCCCGCCCGTGCCGACGATCCGCATCGCATCGAGGAGGAACCCGCGCGCGTGCGCGTGGTGGCCCAGGCGCATCCACGTGAACGCCAGCGGCGGCTCGACGATGCCGTTCAGCGTCTCGAGCGCGATCCAAGCGGCCGGCACAGCGACCGCCAGCGACCACCGCGCCGCCAGGAACCGCAGCACGATGCCCGCGACCGCCATGTAGAACGCCGGCACGATCGCGACGCCGAGCAGCGTCAGCCACAGGACGTTCACGCTCCAGAACGTCTGGGCCGAGAGCCCGATGCCCGCCGCGAGCCACTCGACCAGGAATGCGCGCCGTCCCGGCCGCGAGCACCAGAGGCCCCAAGGCACGAGCGCCGCGAGCGCCAGCTCGAGCGAGCCGTCCGGCGTGAGGATGCCGGGCGACGCCAGGAACAAGAGCAGCCACGTCGCGCCCGCCGCGGCGAACCGCCGCAGCGGCGTCAGCGGCGCGCGGGCGGCGGGCGGATTCGGGGTGGCGGCGATGCGGTGTCCTCGGCGGCGCCGGAGGAGACTGGATCCGCGACCGGGGGTCAACGCGGGAGCGCGTGGCGGAAGCTGACCCGCTCCGCTGCACCTGCGCGCGCGGCGGGGGTCGCGACGGTGTTCGACCCCCACCGGTCGCCGGAAAACGGCCGAGGCACAACGGACGGGGTCAGCTTCCGTCCGACCCCTTGCCAGCGCGCCGCGCGGCGGTCATGGTTCGCGGTTCGACCCCCGCCGGCGATGCCCCAGTACCAACTCGACCACCTGACCGCGCTCGAGCACGAGGCGGTCCACATCCTGCGCGAGATGGCCGCCGAGCGGGAACGCCCGTGCCTCCTGTTCTCGGGCGGGAAGGACTCGATCGTGCTCCTGCGGCTGGCCGAGAAGGCCTTCCGGCCGGCGCGCTTCCCCTTCCCGGTCATGCACGTCGACACGGGGCACAACTTCCCCGAGGTGATCGCCTACCGCGACCGGCGCGTGAAGGAGCTGGGCGAGCGAATGGTCGTCGCCAGCGTCGAGGAGGCGATCCGCAAGGGCCGCGTCGTCGATCCGACGGGTCCGCGCGCGTCGCGCAACCGGCTGCAGACGACGGCGCTGCTCGACGCGATCGAGGAGCACCGCTTCGACGCCTGCATCGGCGGCGCGCGGCGCGACGAGGAGCGCGCGCGCGCCAAGGAGCGCATTTTCAGCCACCGCGACGAGTTCGGGCAGTGGGACCCGAAGAACCAGCGGCCGGAGCTGTGGAGCCTCTACAACACGCGGCTGCGGCCGGGCGAGCACTTCCGCGTGTTCCCGATCTCGAACTGGACCGAGCTCGACGTGTGGGAGTACATCCGCCGCGAGAACCTCGAGCTGCCGTCGATCTACTACGCGCACAAGCGTTCCGTCTTCGCGCGCGACGGAATGCTGTACTCCGCGTCTGAAGTGGTCGAGCGGCTGCCGACCGAGAAGCCGTTCGAGGAGGTCGTGCGCTTCCGGACCGTGGGCGACATGACCTGCACCGGCGCGGTGAAGTCCACCGCGACCACGATCGAGGACGTGATCCGCGAGGTGGCCGCCTCGCGCGTGACCGAGCGCGGCGCGACGCGCGCCGACGACCGCTTCACCGAGGCCGCGATGGAGGATCGCAAGAAGGAGGGCTACTTCTGATGTCCTCCGTCCCCCACGGCGCGGGCACGGCGATGGAAGAGGGCGCGGAGCTCCTGCGCTTCTCGACCTGCGGCAGCGTCGACGACGGCAAGAGCACGCTGATCGGGCGCCTCCTCTTCGACACGAAGTCGATCTTCGAGGACCAGTTGGCGCACGTCGAGGACGTGTCGCGCCGCCGGGGCGACGAGTACACGAACCTGGCGCTCCTGACCGACGGCCTGCGCGCCGAACGCGAGCAGGGCATCACGATCGACGTGGCCTACCGCTACTTCGCGACGCCGCGGCGCAAGTTCATCATCGCCGACACGCCCGGGCACATCCAGTACACGCGCAACATGGTGACGGGCGCGTCGACCGCGAACCTGGCGATCGTCCTGGTCGACGCGCGGCACGGCGTCGTCGAGCAGACGCGGCGGCACTCGCTGATCACGTCGCTCCTGCGCATCCCGCACATCGTGTTCGCGATCAACAAGATGGACCTCGTCGACTGGGACGAGAACGTCTTCCGCACCATCGAGTCCGAGCTGCGCGGTTTCGCCGCGCGCATGGACGTGCAGGACGTGGCGTTCATCCCGATGAGCGCGCTGAACGGCGACAATGTCGTCGACCGCAGTGAGAAGGCGCCCTGGTACAAGGGCCCGCCGCTGCTGCACCACCTGGAGAACGTGCACATCGCGTCGGACAGGAACCTGATCGACGTGCGCTTCCCGGTGCAGTGGGTCGTGCGCCCGCAGTCAGCCGGCCACCACGACTACCGCGGCTACGCCGGCCAGATCGCCGGCGGCGTGCTGAAGGTCGGCGACGAGGTCACCGTGCTGCCGAGCGGCGTCAAGACGCGGATCACGCGCATCGAGACGTTCGACGGGCCGCTGGAAGAAGCCTTCGCGCCGATGTCGGTGACGATCCACCTGGAGGACAAGGTCGACGCGTCGCGCGGCGACATGATCTGCCGCCCGGCGAACCAGCCGGTCGTCGGCCAGGACCTGGACGCGATGGTGTGCTGGATGGCCGACGCGCCGCTGGCGGCGAAGAACCGCTACGCCCTGAAGCACACGACGCGCAACGTGCGCGCGGTCGTGACGGACGTCGCCTACCGGCTCGATGTGAACACGGGCCACCGCGAGCAGGGCGTCGCGGGCCTGGGGCGCAACGACCTGGGCCGCATCTCGCTGAAGACGACCGGGCCGATCTTCTACGACGAATACCGCCGCAACCGCGCGACGGGTTCGTTCCTCTTGATCGACGAGACGACGAACAGCACGGTCGGCGCGGGCATGCTGCTGACCGCGCCGCGGTGAGATCGCCAGTCGTCGGCGCGCTCACTGCCGTCGTCCCGGTCAATCGCCCTGCTCTTTCTGGAGCGGGAATCCGTGCTGCTCCCGACCGATGTCGCCCTCGAACTTGGCGGTCGTCTTGAAGAGCTCGTAGCGTCCGTCCCCCGCGAAAGGCTTCGCCTTCTCGCGGATGCGCGCCAGCTCGGATTCGGGCAGCGGCTCGAATCCGCCGGCGATGGTCAGGTTCTGGTGCAGGATCGCACGCGAATCGATGCCGCTGACGAGCGCCGCGATCGGCAGGCTCAACACGTACCCGAGCGCCTCGGCCGGCGTCAGCACGCCCTTCTTCACGGGATCGCCTTCGCCGCCCATCGATTTCATGCCGAGTGCGGCGATGCCGCGCCGCGTCAACTCGGGCAGGACCTGGCGCTCGAAGCTGCGGAAGCCGGCGCCGTCGAACGCGTTGAGCGGCATCTGCACCGTGTCCCACGCGAAGCCGCGCGACAGCATGTCGAGGTGGATCTCGGGCGACTTGTGACCCGTGAACCCGACGAAACGGACCTTGCCCTGCTCCTTGGCCTTGGCCACGGCCTCGACCACGCCGCCGGCGGCGTGGTGGCGCTCGGGATCGTTCGCGTACGCCAGCTCGTGAACCTGCCAGAGATCGATTCGATCCGTCTTCAGGCGGCGGAGCGACTCCTCGAGCTGCTGCATCGCGACTTTGGCATCGCGACCGTGCGTGCAGACCTTCGTCATGACGAAGGCCTTGTCGCGCTTCCCCTGCAGCGCCTGTCCGAGCCACTCCTCGCTCTTGCCTGCGTGGTACTCCCAGGCGTTGTCGAAGAAGTCGAGGCCGTGCTCGAGCGCTTCGTGCACGAGCTTCGTCGCTTCGGCGGAGCTCGGGAGCGTGCCGAGGTGGAAGCCGCCCAGGCACAGGATCGAGACCTTCTCGCCCGTCCTGCCGAGCTCGCGGCGCGGGAGCGGCCCGCTCATCGCGAGCTTGCCCGCGTCTCCTGCGGCCTGCGCCGCGCTGCTCGACCCGCGTGCAGGTCGCGGCGGCGCAGGATCCGGGCGGCTGCTCGCGTACCCGGTGGTGGCTGCTGCGGCGGAACCGGCCAGGAATACGCGGCGAGAGATGTGAGTCATGATGCGCAGGCTAGACCAGCGCGCTCGCACGTCAACGGGCAACGGTGCAGGGATCGGCGCCATCGCGCGCGAGGTTCGCGGCGCTCCCGTTCTCGGGCCGGCGCGCGGGTTGCAGCAAGTATCTGGCACGGTGAACTGGCACGGTGAACTGGCACGGTGAACTGGCACGGTGTGCAGGCGCGGTGTGCAGGCGCGTAGGTCAGGCGCGTCTTGCGGGTGCGCCGTGCGGCGTTGCCCCGCAGGAGTGCGCTCCCGAAGAGCGCGCCGGCCACGAGGCGTCCGGAGTAGACTCGGGCGCGAGGCGCCATGGACTCCCGAGAGATCGCGCCGGCCGTCACGCGCGTGAACCACGAGCCTGCGGCGGACTCGAGCGAGGTCGCGCGATGAACGACGATCCGCACAGCGCCGAAGAGGCCGTCGAGCTGTTCCTGGCGCGGCGTCGGCGCGGCGAACAACCGGATCCGGCCGATTTCGCACGCGGTTTCGCGCACCTGGGCTCTGACGTCGCCGCGGCGATCGAGGCGCTCGTCGCACTGGAGAGTGCGAGCTCCACGCCCGACGACGAGCTCGCGATCCCCGCGCGCATCGGCGCCTATGCGGTACGACGCGAGATCGGGCGCGGCGGGATGGGCGTCGTGCTCGAGGCGATCGAGGAGCCGCTCGGCCGGCGCGTGGCGCTCAAGGTGCTGCCGCCGCACGCTCTGGAGAGCCCGCAGGCGCGCGCGCGCTTCCGGCGAGAAGCCGAGCTCGCCGCGCGGCTCGATCACCCCGGGATCGCGACGGTGTACGCCACCGGCGTGGCCGACGACCGCCCGTGGATCGCGATGCGCTTCGTGGAGGGCCGGACGCTGGCGCAGGCGATCGCGCAGGCGCGCGCGTCGCACGCGAGCTGCGCGAGCCTGCCGGCCGCGCCGCGCGACGCGGACGCACGCGCGGACAGGGCTGCGCGCGACGCCGGTCCGCTGGCGATCGCGGCGTGCGTGGCGCGCATCGCGCGCGCGCTGCAGGCTGCGCACGAGCAGGGCGTCGTGCACCGCGACGTCAAGCCCTCGAACGTGATCGTCACTCCCGACGGTACGCCGGTTCTCGTCGACTTCGGGTTGGCGATCCCCGAGGATTCCGACGCGCCGACGCTGACGCGTACGGGCGACACGGCCGGGACGCCGGCGTACATGGCGCCCGAGATCGTCACCGGCGAGCGCTCGCGGCCCGACCCGCAGACCGACGTGTACGCAGCCGGCGTGGCGCTGTACGAGTGCCTGACCCTGCGCCGGCCGTTCGACGCACCGACGCCGGTCGCGCTGTACCGTTCGATCGCGGCGGGCACGCCCGACTCCGTGCGCGCCGCGAACCCGGCCGTCCCGCGCGATCTGGCGGTCGTCGTCGCCACGGCGCTGGAGCGCGATCGCGCTCGCCGCTACCGCAGCGCGGCGGCATTCGCGGACGACCTGGAGGCCTGCGTCGCGCGACGGCCGATCGCGGCACGCCCGCTGCCGCTGGCGGGCCGCGTCCTGCGCTGGGCGCACCGCGAGCCGCGGCAAGCTGCGCTGGTGGGCCTGCTCGCGGCGGCGTCGATCGCGCTCGCCGCGTTCGGCGGCCGCGAATT
>Ga0163152_10006947_pt1 | contig 12576 bp, 11 predicted proteins | sample OliLakLV19MP8IB2_FD_148635 | JGI IMG/M metagenome (GOLD analysis project Ga0163152, IMG submission 148635) | Freshwater microbial mat bacterial communities from Lake Vanda, McMurdo Dry Valleys, Antarctica - Oligotrophic Lake LV.19.MP8.IB-2 | ecosystem: Environmental > Aquatic > Freshwater >... | reverse complement strand
GACCTCGGCCGCGACGCGACGTACCTGAACTGGGTCGACGCGCCTGTGCCGTCGCTGCGCCTGGGGCTGCGCGCGCTCGAGCGGCTACCGCAATTCCTGGCCCCCTACCAGGAGCTCGTCGCGAAGAGCCGCCCGGCCTGGGCACGCTGGCTGTCGACAACCGACGGCGTGCAGGCCGTCGTGCCCGCGCACGGCTTGATCGCCTTCCCGCGCATCGCCGGGGCGCCCGACACGTTCGCGCTGTCCGGCTTCCTGGCCGCCGAGCACGACGTGGGCGTCGTCCCAGGCGAGTTCTTCGGAATGCCGGGGCACGTGCGACTGGGTTGCGGCCTGCCCGCGGCGCAGATGGGCGAGGCGCTCGCGCGTCTCACCCTAGGCCTGGCTGCATGGCAGGCGCGGGCGCCGTGAGCTAGGTTCCCGCCGCGATGCGCACGTTCCTCCGCTCGAAGATCCACCAGGCCCGCGTGACGGCCGCCGACCTGGCCTACGTCGGCTCGATCACGATCGACTCGGACCTGATGGAGCGCGCCGACATCGCAGCGTTCGAGAAGGTGCTCGTCGTCGACAACACGAACGGCAACCGGGTCGAGACGTACGCGATCCCGGCCGCGGCGGGCAGCGGCACGATCCAGATGAACGGCGCCGCCGCGCACCTCGTGCGGACCGGGGACGAGATCATCGTCATGACGTTCCAGACGACCGACCGACCCGAGCCGCCGCGGCAGATCCTGGTCGACCCGAAGAACCGCTTCGTGCGCAACCTCTAGCGCCGGAATGGGCGCCGAGCTCCCCCACCTGGTCGTGTTCGCCGACGACTGGGGCCGGCATCCGTCCAGCGCGCAGCACCTGGTGCGCGAGCTCCTGCCGCGCTGGAAGGTCGACTGGATCAACACGGTCGGCACGCGGCGGCCGAGCCTGAGCCTGGCGGACGCGAAGCGCGTCGCGGCCAAGCTCGCCAGTTGGGTGCGGCCGAGCGAGCGCGAGAACTCTGCCGATTCCAGTCTGCCCGGGAACCTGACCGTGCACTCCCCCGCGCACTGGCCCGGGTTCGGCGCCGGGTGGGAGCGCACGCTGAACGCCGCGCTGTTCGACCGCGCCTTGCGCCCGATGATCGAGCGCGCCGAAGCCGTCGTCGCGACCGCGCCGATCGTCGCGGATCTCGCGGCGCGCGTGCCCACGGCGAACTGGGTCTACTACTGCGTCGACGACCTGTCGGAATGGCCCGGCCTCGACGCGCAGGCGCTGCGCGCGCTCGAGCGGGACTTCGTTGCACGCGCCAAGCGCATCATCGCGGTGTCCGAGCACCTGCGCGCGCGTCTCGGGACGATGGGGCGCGAAAGCGAGCTCCTGACGCACGGTTTCGATCCGTCGCACTGGTCGCCGCCGCCGCCGCGCGAGCATTCCGGCGAGCGCGAGAAGGCCGTCGCCGTCTTCTGGGGGGCGATCGACCGCCGGCTCGACGTGGCGATCGTCGAGAAGCTGGCCGAGCTCTGCGACCTGCGACTGATCGGCCCCGAGCAGGACCCCGATCCGCGCATCGCGTCGAACCCGCGCGTGCAGCGACCCGGAGCCGTGCCCTACGCCGAATTGCCGCGCGTCGCGAACGAAGCCGACGTGCTCGTCATGCCGTACGCCGACCTGCCGGTGACGCGCGCGATGCAGCCGCTCAAGCTGAAGGAGTACCTCGCGACGGGACTGCCGGTCGTGGCAACGTCGCTGCCGGCGAACCTCGAGTGGGCCGATGCACTCGACCTGGTCGACGAGCCCGTGGCGTTCGTACGCCGCGTGATCGAGCGCGCGGCTGCCGCGCTGCCGGCTTCGCAAGCCCGCGCGCGGCAACGCCTGGCGGGAGAGACGTGGGCGGCGAAAGCCCGGCAGTTCGAGCGCTGGATCCGCCGATCGGAGCCCGCCGGATGAGCGCCGAGCGCGTGACGGTCCTGCACGCCCGCATCGTCAGCGGGCGCGGCGGCGGGCCCGAGAAGACGATCCTGAACTCGCCGCGCTTCCTGAAGGGCACGCGCTGGCGCGAGCTGGCGCTCTACCTGCACGCGCCGGGCGATCCGGGCATTACGGAGCTGGCCGAACGCGCGCAGGCACTCGAGTGTCCGTTCTTCGCGATGCCCGAGAGCCTGCCGATCGACCCGCGCGTGCTGCGGCGGATCGCGCAGCTCTGCAAGCAGGAGAACGTGCGCGTTTGGCACGGGCACGACTACAAGTCGAACCTCTACGGCCTGCTGCTGCGCCGCGCGTGCGGCCTCCGCCTCGTGACGACGGTGCACGGCTGGGTGCAGAAGACCGGACGCACGCAGCTGTACTGGGCCGTCGACCGCTGGACGCTGAGGCGTTACGAGCGCGTGGTCGCGGTGTCGCAGGATCTGGAGACCGAGTGCGCGCGGATCGGCGTCGCGCCGGAGCGGCTCGTGCGGATCGACAACGGCGTCGACGTGGACACGTGGAAGCGACATGGCCCCGCGAGCGCCTCGCCGCTGCGCAACGGCGTCCCGCCCGGACGCCTCGTCGTCGGCGCAGCCGGTCGATTGTCCGACGAGAAGGGCTTCGACCTCTTGATCGAGGCCGTCCTGCGCGCCGTCTCGCGCGGCGCCGACATCGAGCTTTGGATCGCCGGCGAGGGCCCGGAAAAAGCCAAGCTCGAAGCTTTGGCCGCGAAGAGCGCCGGCCGCGTGCGCCTGCTCGGCTTCCGCTCCGACATGCGCGAGCTGCAAGAGGCGTTCGACATCTTCGCGCTGTCGTCGCTGCGGGAGGGCCTTCCCAACGTCGTGCTCGAAGCGATGGCGTGTGAGGTGCCGGTGCTCGCGACGCGCTGCGGCGGCGTCGAAGCGGTCGTCCGCGACGAGGTCGAGGGCCTGCTGGTGGCTCCCGGCTCCGCGGCAGCGCTCGAGGCCAGCCTCGTGCGCCTGGCGTCCGACCCGGCGCTGCGCACGCGGCTCGCGCGCGCCGGCCGCGAGCGCGTCGAGCGCGACTTCTCGTTCGCGCGCCGCATGGACGAGTTCGCGCGGCTGTACGAGACGCTGCTGCCGCGCTGACGGCGCTCAACGGCCGCGTGGCGAGGCGTGCGCGTCGGAGAGCACGGGTTGGAGCCTCAGGATCAGCAAGCCCACGACTCCGGCCACGAACGATCCAGTGATGATCCCGAGCTTCGCCTGATCGAGGAGCGCGGGCGCACCGGGGTAGGCCAGGCCGGCGATGAACAAGGCCACGGTGAAGCCGATGCCGGCGATCACGGCGACGCCCGCGAGTTGTCTCCAATTGGAGCCCTCCGGCAGCGGCACACGACCCGAGCGCACGGCCAGCCAGGTCAGACCCGCGATGCCCAGCGGCTTCCCGACGACGAGCCCGACCGCCACGCCCGCTGCGACGGGAGAAGCGAAGCTCGAGAGGCCCAGACCCGCGAGCGGGATGCCGGAGTTCGCCAGGGCGAACACGGGCATCACGCCGAACGTGACCAGCGGGTGCAGCGCATGCGTGAAGCGCTGCACCGGCGTCGTGAGGTCCTCGAGGTCCTCCTCGACCTGCTTGATCTGCGCGTGGTCCAGGTCCTCGTCCGGCGCCGAACGCAAGAGGTCGGAGACGTGGTCCGACAGCGCCAGCAGGACGGCCCGCGGTGCCGTGCGCTGCCGCGCGGGGATCGAGAGGCCCAGGACGACGCCCGCGATCGTGGCGTGGATGCCGGCGTGGTGGATCGCGTACCACAGGGCGATCCCCACCGCCGCGTAGGCCAGCCCGCTCGTGACGCGGAAGCGGCCCATCAGGACCAGCACGACGCAGAGCGCGGCCGCGGCGGCCAGGTAGGGCGTGTGCAGGCCGCCGGCGTAGAAGAACGCGATCACGAGGATCCCGCCGACGTCGTCGAAGATGGCCAGCGCCGTCAGGAAGACGACGAGCGACCTGGGCACTCGGCCCTTCAAGAGCGTCACGATCCCCAGGCAGAACGCGATGTCCGTCGCCATGGGGATCGCCCATCCGGCCGCTTCGGGCCCTCCGCCGGTGAACGCCCAGAAGATGAGCGCCGGGAAGACCATGCCGCCGGCCGCGGCGATCAAGGGCAGGCTGGCCTTGGCCGGCGTGTTGAGCTCGCCCAGCACGAGCTCGCGCTTGATCTCCATCCCTACGACGAAGAAGAAGATCGCCATCAGCCCGTCGTTGATGGCGGTGCGCAACGGGAACGTCGCCGTCGCGTCGCCGACCCCGAGGGTCAGCGGGTACGCGAAGACCCCCTGGTAGCTCTCGGGATGGAGGTTCGCCCACAGCAGCGCGGCCACGGCCGAGACGAGCAGCAGGACCCCGCCGGCCGACTCGAGCTGCGCGAACTGCTGGAACGGCCGGATGGCGCCGCGAAAGAGCGCCGGGATCTGCCGCGCGACGTTCATGGGCCGTGCGCGTTCAGATCAGGACGGATTGCGCGATGCCCCACGCGACGGTCGTCGCGCCGAGAAGGCCCGCGGCGTAGCGTCGCACCTGCGCCTGCGTGGCCGGATCGCCGTCGGGCGTGCGGCTGGCGTAGCGCGAGAAGTCGACCTGACGGGCCGCCACCATGCCCAAGCAAGCGGCCCAGTAGAGCGCGTCCTTCCACGTGAGAGTCCACGTGCTCTCGCGCAGGATCGCGATCCAGAGCATCAGCAGCAGGGCGAAGCCGCCCATGCTCCATGCGAACCTGACGAGGCACCCGGACATGGCCTGGTGCGGATGGGCACGTTCCCCGCGACTGACGTCGAGATCCTGGCTCGCGTTCGACACGAGACCTCCGGTGTTGGCATCGTTCGGATGGCGGCCCGACCATCCGTGACCCTGTAGCGGAGGCTCCGCCACACCCTTGTCTGCGTCGCGACGAAGATGGGCGAGGCCCTGCCGCGATGCAAGGCCGCTTCGGACGCCGAGCGCCGCGCGCGAGCGCGGCCGACCCGCGACCCCGCCAGTCAGCGGGGCCGCGGTCGCAATCGACGGCGGCCTTTCGCGCTCAGATGTTCACCGTGCGCCAGGCCGTCCAGACCGACGCCCCATATGCGTTCGTGGCCCGCACGCGGTAGCGGAAGCGCCCGACACCGGGAGTGTCGAGGAAGGTCGTCACGTTCGCGCCGACGGGCCCGAGGTTCGTGGTGTTCGTCCACACTCCGTTCACGCGCTTCTGACGCTGGATCTCGAAGTTCGACTCGTTGTTCGAGTTGTCGGCCCAGGTGAGCTGCGCCTGCCCGCCGCCCGGCTCCGTGATCGTCGGCGTGCCCGGCGTCGCGGGCGGCGAACCCGCACTCTGCACGATCAACGTGACGGTGGCCGTGCCGCCGAGACCGCCGGCGTCGGTGACCGAAGCCGTGACCGTGTGCGTTCCGGCACTCATGTCGCTGCGCGAGAACGTGGCGCCCGTCCCGATCTGACCCATCAGGTTCGAGTTCCACACGAGGCTTGCGCTGAGGTTGCCTTGCTGGACGTCGCTGGCTGACCCCGTGAACGTCACGGGCGTCCCCGTGACGACGGTCGTGTTGTTGGCAGGCGAGCTGATCGTGACGGTGGGCGCCGTGTTCCCGCCGCCCGTTCCGACCGCCGCGGCCGCGTCGAGGACCGCGCCGGTGACGCACAGGCCCGAAAGCCCGGCGATCGGGCGCGCTGTCGTGAACAAGCGACTGCGGACTTGGCCGTACGTCCAACTCGGGTTCTGAGCGTAGACGAGGGACGCGACCCCGGCCACGTGCGGCGTCGCCATCGACGTGCCCGACATGTACGCGTACCCGTTGTTCAAGTACGTGGAGAGGATCGTCGAGCCCGGCGCGCCCAGGTCGACCGACGTGGCGCCGTAGTTCGAAAACGACGAGCGCGTGTCGTCGTTCGTCGTGGACGCCACGGAGATCAGGTTGTCCAGGTTGTACGAAGCCGGATAGAACGGGCTCGCGTCGTTGTTCGTTCCGGCGTTGCCGGCTGCAGCGCAGAAGACGTGGCCGACGCTCTTCGAAGAGTTGATGGCGTCGTACATGCCCTGCGAATAGCCGCCGCCGCCCCACGAGTTGTTCGAGACCTTGACGCCCTTCACCCGGCAGTAGTTGACGGCCAGGATCGCGTCGGACGTGTAGCCGCCCTGAGGACCGAGGAAGCGCATCGGCAGGAGCTTGCAGCGCCAGTTGAGGCCCGCGACGCCGATGCCGTTGTTCCCCACCGCACCGACAGTGCCGGCCGTGTGCGTGCCGTGACCGCCGGTGTCCATCGGGTCGTTGTCGACGTTGTAGAAGTCCCAGCCACGGACGTCGTCCACGTACCCGTTGCCGTCGTCGTCGACGCCGTTGCCGGCGATCTCGCCCGGGTTCGTCCAGATGTTCGCGGCGAGGTCGGGGTGCGTGTACTGCACGCCGGTGTCGATGATCGCGATCGTGAAGTTCGCGTCGCCGGTCGTCGTGTCCCAGGCCTGCGGCGCGTTGACGTCGGCACCGGCGATGCCGGGGTCGCCGTTGACCGTCTGTCCGGTGTTGTTGAGGCCCCACAGCAGGCCGTAGTTCGGATCGTTGGGCGTCGCGATCGCGCGCACGACCCAATCGCGCTCGGCGTAGCGCACGAGCGGCGCGATGCGCGCGATGGCGATCTCCGGTCGCACGCGCGTGCTGACGAGCTCGATGCCGTTCTCGTCGTCGACGCGGCGGAACGATCCGTCGCCGATCAGCGCGCGGACGTTGCTCTTGAAGCCCGGGCTGGCGTCGCTCTCGAACCGCACGAGGATCGCGGTCGGATTGAACGCCAGGTTCGGGACGCGCTCCAGGAATTGCGTCGCGCGCTCGTGCGCGTAGACCGACAACGCCTCAGGCGTCGCCGCACCGGACGCGAGGGCGAAGCTCGTGAGCGAGGGCAGGATCAGGGCTGTGCAGAGGACTCTTCGATTCATGGATGTTCCCGTCGAGGCCGAGCCGCGCGGACGGATGTCGTCCTGCACGGGCCCGGCCGGCCTCAGTGCCGTCGTTCGAACGCGCATCCGCGAGCCACGTCGTGCGAGCGCGATGGGGAGAGGCCCATCGATGCGCCCGAACTCGACCGGGAGCGAGCGCGGTGCGCCCCACGGAAGCGTCACTGTATCCACGCGACGCGGGCGCGGGGTCGCTCTCCGAGTGGTGGGTGTCATAACGACTACGGCCGACTCGTTCGTGTTGCCGTCGAGCGCGATCCGGCTGCAGCTTCGACGCTGCGGCGGCCGGTGGTGAAGCGATCTTCAGATGACGTCGGCGGACAGCGGTCATGGACGCGGCACCGTGCGCTCGATCCGTTCCAAGACGGCCAGGATCGCCGCGCGCTCGAGCTCGCGGATCGAGCCCCCGCCTGAGCGCGCCAGCGCGGCGAGGTCGTCGTGCTCGGGCGACAGGTCGCGCTCGGACACGGTCGCGCCGGGTCGCTGCCGCACCTTGACGCGCACTTTCGCGCCATTCAGCACGATTTCGATCGTCCGGCGCTCGCACTCGGTGCGCTCGACCTCGCGCCAGCGGATGCCGAGCGTGCTCGTGTGCTCGAGAAGTGCACGCTCGAGCGCGTCGCGCGCGTCGCTGCGCGCGAGAGCGGACAGCACGACGCCCGGACGCCCCTTCTTCATGACGACGGGCGTGCTCCAGACGTCGAGCGCGCCGGCGGCGAACGCGCGCTCCGCCGCCCAGGCGAGTTCCTCGCCGGTCATGTCGTCCAGGTTGATCTCCGCGAGCCAGGCCGTCGGCCGCGAGGGGGCTTCGGCCGGCACGGAGCCGAGCTGCACGCGCAGTACGTTCGGCGGGCCGTCCTTCGGGTCGCGGTGGCCGGCGCCATAGCCGATCCGCTCCGGTGTGAACGCGCGCAACGCGCCGAACTCGGGCGCCAGCTCGGCCAGCAGCGCGGCGCCGGTGGGAGTGAGGCGCTCGCCGTTCCCGCCCGCGACTAGCATCGGCCGGCCGCGCAGGATCTCGGCGACGGCCGGCGTCGGCACCGGCATCTCGCCGTGCGCGCAGCGCACCGTGCCGGTGCCCGTCAGGGGGACAGACGCGTGCACGCGCTCGACACCCAGGCGGTGCAGCGCGAACGCCGCGCCGACCACGTCGACGATCGTGTCGACTGCGCCGACCTCGTGGAAGTGCACTTCGTCGGGCGAGCAGCCGTGCACCGTGCCCTCGGCCACCGCGATGCGACGGAACACGGCCAGCGCGCGCTCGACGATCGGCGGCGGCAGGTCGGCGTCGCGCACGATCTTTTCGACATCAGCGATCCGACGGTGCGGCGGGCGCACGGACTCGGGCGTCGTGAGGGTCAGCATCTGGCCGGACAGGTTGCCGCGCCACGCGGTTTCGACCTCGATGCGCGCTTCGCCCGGAACGAGCCGGCCCGCTAGCCCGCGCAGGTCCTCGAGCGTGAAGCGCGGATCCTTCAGGTCGAGCAGCGCGGCCAGGAACATGTCCCCCGCCATGCCGGCGAAGGGCTCGATGTAGAGCGTCGTCGTCACGCGCGTGAACGTATCACGCGCGCGCCACGCACAGGACGCCGACGTGCGCGGCGCCCAGCCGGCGTAGGATCCGCGCGCATTCGGCGGCGGTCGAGCCCGACGTCACGACGTCGTCGACGAGCCACACCTCCGCGCCGGCGATCCGGCCGAGACGCGCCAGCGGGCCCCGCGCCGTCGCGAACGCGGCGCGCACGTTCGCGCTGCGCGAAACGGTGCCGATCGCGCCCTGCACGGGCGTCGCGCGGACGCGCCGCAGCGCGCGCACGGCCGTGACGCCGGCGGCATCGGCCGCGTAACGCGCGAGCTGCCAGGCTTGCGGTGGAGGCCCTCGAAGCCGGCCTTGTGCGCCTGGCCGCCCACCCCGCGCTGCGCGCGCGGCTCGCGCGCGCCGTTCGCAAGCGCGTCGAGCGCGAGTTCTCGCTCGCGCGCCGCATGAGCGATTCGCTCGACTCTACGAAGGCTTACTGCCCTCTGAGGTCGCCTTTGTTGCCTTGGTAGCGCGTAGCAGGCGGAAGTCCGTCGGGCTGGATTCCTCCTTGACCCCCGCTGGGGGGGGGGCGTATGTTTCGCCCTCGATGGCGTGCAAATCCTCTATCAGCCATCGAGAACCGCGGAGGGTCGATCTTGGCCGGTCCAGCGGATACGGCGGTTGAGGAGCAAGGAAACAGTAAGTGAAAATCATTCCTTGGGCTGGCGGCGCGTTTGCCCTGGCCGTTCTGGCGAGTTCGATCCCGGTCGCGAGGGGGGACGGCTGCACAGGGATGGTCATTACCGGTAGCCAGGGCGCCATCATCGCGTGCGGCCCCAATTGTACCGAAGCATGCGGTACGCAGACCGTTGCGACAACCCAGGGGCTGGGGTCCGTCTGCGTGTGCCCATCCGTGGGGTACACGGGATGCTGCACCGTCGCCATGGTTCCGCCGAGTGGTTCGTATGGGGTGGGCGTTCCGGTCGGAAACTGTGGCGGCACTAACCCTCCTTGCCCGCACAGCGGTTCCTGCCAAACCCTGATCGGCATCATCTCTTTTGAACCGCTCGTGTACTCCTACGTGCCGAGGTGCGTGCCTCGAACTTCTTGATCGAGCGTTCCCGCGAAGCGCGATGCTGTACGCGGTTCGAGAGCCGTTCACACGGCGCTCGAGCCGCAAGCACATCGCGTCTACTCTGCTCACATGAAGTACATCCTCATTCTCGCTCTGTCGGTGGTTGCATTGCTGTGGCTCGTGCTCAAGCCCGCTGGCGAGCGGCACGCACCAGCGTTCCAATCGGCAGGAGCGAGTGTGGCTCCGTCGGCCCCGGCAGCGGTCGAACGAGCGCAGCCGGATGGCACCCAACGTCGTTCAACGCCACGTGAGCAGGCCTCACCATCACAAGGCTCGCCCACCGACCTCGAGATTCTCGTAGTTGACGATCGATCCGATCCGATCGAGACTGCTACGGTCTCGGCTCTCGTGTCCAAACTCGATCGCGAGATCGCCCTGGGCAGCACCGATTCAGCAGGATTGCTGCTCGTACAGCGCAAGCCCGACTTGCCTGCGATCCTCAGGATTGCCTGCGCCGGCTACTTGACGGAAGAGATCCTGCTTGAGGAGAACCACGAACCATCAGTCAAGGTCCAGCTCCAGCCTTCGACGATTGCCTCAGGCTCCGTGGTATCCATTGCCACAGGTCAAGGAGTTCCGGGCGTACGGGTGCTGATCTGGCCGGCCAATACGCTGCTACCACCTTGGGACTTGGCTGAGCGAGCAAGGAATGGCAATGATGTCCGGGGCCTTTCCACGACGTCTGGTGAGCAAGGGCGGTTCGAGGTCATGGGGGTCAAGCCCGAATTGCGGTACGCTGCCGTCGCAGCAGGTGCCGGTGTCGCATCCTTGCGCCCCGCGTCGTTCATACCGGGTGCAGAACCCGTACTCTTGGAGGTAGGGCACCTGTACGGCTCACGGGTCGAGCTTCTTGTGAACGATGAGGAACGCCGCCTCGACGACGTTGCAACTCCGCTGATACTTCCGTTGCAACCTCATATCCCGGACGCGACCCATCTCGATCAGCCCAGCTTTGTCCCCGTGCTGGCCGGGTTAGCCGATCGAACTACTTTCGGCTCCATCATGGCCAACGAATATCTATTCGTTTCTGCCTCAGATTTGGACTCTATCGGTCCACTAGAGTTCCGCTTGAACGTTCCTGGGTTCGATCCCGTATCGGAATCCATTCGTTTCTTTCGTGTCCGGAACGCGATTCCAGTGCATTCTATCGCACTACTGCCGGCTGAAGGTCCCTCGGCATGGTGTCGATTCTACCTCGACTGGCCCCCTGGTTTCGACCCATCCTCAGTCGACATGATTGGAGATTTGGGGAGGATACAGATTCACCCGCGCTCCGGAAGTGGATCCGGAAGCGTTCTTGATGTCGATCTCCGCGTGCAAACCTACGGCGATTCCGAGTGGAGCGTCCACTTGCCATACGGAGATTATGAAGCGCGGTTCGATGTGACTTCAACACCTGCAACAGCTCCTCATCGAACTCGGCCTCCGACACCCTTTCGGGCAACTGACGGCGGAGTCGAAGTGCATTTTGATCTGAAGGACTGCGGTGGCATTCGGCTCGAGGTGCAAACACGAACTGGGCAGCAAGCATCCGGGTCACTTACGGTTCTATTGCTAGAGGGGGACGTGCAGCCGGGAGGCGAGGCGGTAGGAGTTCATGTCCTGCTCAAAGGCGCGCCCTTTCTAATTGCCCCTTTGCACGCCGGAACGTATACCATTGCTGTACTGGGACATTCCTTCTTGAATCTGAGATCTGTTCCACACGTCGTTACCGTGGTCCCTGGAGTGTGGGAGCGACTCAAGCTAGCACCATCCAAGTAGCTGGCCTGGAGGATCTCGCTCCTTCGGTCCTCCGCCGTCGATCCGAGCGGCGTCCCCTCGGGTAAAGCCAAACTCAGCGCAGTCTCCACACCTCGAGCGCAGCTGCGATCGCTGCCCACTCAAGCTCGCGGATCGACATCCTGGTCGAGCAAGCGACGGTGGCGAGATCTGCGTGCTCGGGCGACAGGTTGCGCTCGGACACCGGCAGGCCCGGACGCTGGCGCACCTTGACGCGAACGTTCGCACTGCTCACGCCGATCTCGATCGTGCGGCGCTCGCATTCCGTACGCTCGACCTCGCGCCCACGGATGCCGAGCGTGCTTGTGTGCTCGAGCAGCGCGCGCTCGCGCGCGTCGAGCGCGTCGAGCGCGTCGCTGCGCACGAGCGCCGACATACGACGCCCGGCCGGCCCTTCTTCATCACGACCGGCGCAGTCCACACGTCCAGCGCCCGGCGGCGAACGCGCGCTCGGCGGCCCAGGCCCGCTCCTCGCCGGTCATGTCGTCCAGGTTCACTTCCGCGAGCCACGCGGTCACCGCGGCACGGCTTCGGCTGGCACGGAACCGAGCTGCACGCGCAGCACGTTCGGCGGCCCGTCCTTCGGGTCGCGGTGGCCGGCGCCATAGCCGATCCGCTCCGGTGTGAACGCGCGCAACGCGCCGAACTCGGGCGCCAGCTCGGCCAGCAGCGCGGCGCCGGTCGGCGTCAGGCGTTCGCCGTTTCCGCCCGCGACCAACATCGCGCGGCCGCGCAGGATCTCGGCGACCGCCGGCGTCGGCACCGGCATCTCGCCGTGCGCGCAGCGCACCGTGCCCGTGCCGGTCAGAGGGACGCTCGCGTGCACGCGCTCGACGCCCAGGCGGTGCAGCGCGAACACCGCGCCGACCACGTCGACGATCGTGTCGACCGCGCCGACCTCGTGGAAGTGCACTTCGTCCGGCGAGCAACCGTGCACCGTGCCCTCGGCCACCGCAATGCGACGGAACACGGCCAGCGCGCGCTCGACGATCGCGGGCGGCAGGTCGGCGTCGCGCACGATCTTCTCGACGTCGGCGATGCGACGGTGCGGCGGGTGCACGGACTCGGGCGTCGTGACCGTCAGCATCTGGCCGGACAGGTTGCCGCGCCACGCGGTTTCGATCTCGATGCGCGCTTCGCCCGGAACGAGCCGGCCCGCTAGCCCGCGCAGGTCCTCGAGCGTGAAGCGCGGATCCTTCAGGTCGAGCAGCGCGGCCAGGAACATGTCCCCCGCCATGCCGGCGA